>Ga0183260_10002620_pt1 | contig 14783 bp, 17 predicted proteins | sample AntDrymUQ4972206_2_FD_129768 | JGI IMG/M metagenome (GOLD analysis project Ga0183260, IMG submission 129768) | Polar desert sand microbial communities from Dry Valleys, Antarctica - metaG UQ497 (22.06) (version 2) (version 2) | ecosystem: Environmental > Terrestrial > Soil > Desert | place... | reverse complement strand
GGGAGTCGTCGCCCAAACCGTCCCCGGGTCGTAGTAGATCATCGAGTGCTCGCCCGTGATGGACGTGTAGGCCCGCGTGACGCGCCCGTCGTCGGGATCGATCAACGCGAGCGACCCGTCGCCGGCCCGATTCGCGTGAACTCCCCTCCTCGTACGCCGTCGTGCCGTCGACCAGCAGTGCGTTCACGTGCCCTTCGACGATCGGGAACATCGAGGGCCGAGATCCTGGAGCTGCCGATGCCGTGATCGGAGGAGCGAGCAGCCCGACGACGAGCAAGCCGTGAGGGAATTGAGTTTACGGTGCAACGGCGCTCTGTTTTCCAGCGTTCACGGTACCCGAGCGGACCCTACGACGGGTAGCCCACCTTGGAGCTGATCGAGTGGCCGACGCGTCGTGACAGAACTGATCTCCGTGGCCGCTGCTGCCGCCTGCCTCGTCGCCGTCTCGACGCTGGCGTCCCACGTGTGGGGCCACGGGTTCGGCGGCCTGGCCGCGCTCGTGACGTTCTGCGCGCTGATCGGCCTCCTGGTCGAACGCGCGGGGGTGACCCCCGCGTTCCTGCTCGCGACCGCGGCGGCACTGCTCGTGCAGGCGGCTGTCGCCCGCCTGCACGAGCCGCTCCCGGCGGCCGGGGCGCCGTTGCCGCTCGCGCGGGCTAGGGCGAATCGTCACAACGCGGTGACGAGCCGCTCGAGCTCGTCCACCAGTTGCGGCGTCGCCGCCACGAGGCCGTGTGGATCGCCCTCGATGTCGCGCACCTCTCCGCCCGCCTCCGTCACCAGCAGACGGCCGGCCGCCCAGTCCCAGCGCTTCACGCCGCGCTCCCAGTAGCCGTCCAGGCGCCCGGCGGCGAGCCAGGCCAGGTCGAGTGCCGCGGCGCCGCCGCGGCGGATGTCGCGTACCTGCGGCAGCAGGCTCGCCACCACCCTCGCCTGGCGGGCGCGCTCGGTGGCGTCGTAGCCAAAACCGGTCGCGAACAGCGCGCGCTCGAGCTGCGTGCCTGGACGCACCCGCACCGGCTCCCCGTCGACGGTCGTGCCGCGGCCGCGGGCGGCGGCGAACAACTCGTCCCGGGTCGGATCGAAGACGACGCCGACGAGTGCGCCGTCGTCGTCCTCGAGTGCGATGCTGACCGCCCAGACGGGCAGGCCGTACAGGAAGTTCGTCGTGCCGTCGAGTGGGTCGATGACCCAGCGGCGGCCGCTCGCCGCGGCGGCGCTCGCGCCCTCCTCGGCCAGGATCCCGTCGTCCGGTCGCTCGGCGTGGAGCGAGGCCACGATCGACCGCTCGGCCTCGCGGTCGGCGTCGGACACCATGTCGGTCGAGGAGGACTTCAGGTCGACGCCCGCCGCCGGGCCGCCGAAGCGCGCCATCAGCAGCCTGCCCGCGTCGCGCGCGCAGCGGACCGCCAGCTCGAGATCCGTCAGAGGAGCGGGCGTGGGGCGAGGCGTCGAGCCCGGACCGGCCCGCGGACCACTGGGACGTGAGTCGCGCTCCGGCGCCGGTGCCTCGAACGAGCGCCCCTGCATCTCGGCGAGCCGGTGCACCTGCTCGCTGGTGGCCGGATACAGCTCACGGTACGTCCCGTAGAGCTCGTCGTACAGCGAGGCGTTAGCGCGATCGGGCTCGACGCGCCCGCTCACGCGAGACCAATCCGTCGATGGCGGCGCGAGGCCCGTGCCGATCGCGGCGAGCAGCGCATCGCCGTAGCTCGCGCCGATCGTCTGAGCGGGAAGCTGCTGCTCGCGCCCGCAGACGTCCGTCACGATCTGCGTCCAGAGGCCGCCCTGCGTGCCGCCGCCGACCGCCACGATGCGCTGCGCGGGCCCGGCCGCACCATCGAGGAACTCCAAGATCTGGCGGATGCCGAACGCGATGCCCTCGTAGACGGCCCGGAACAGGTGGCCCCGGTGATGGCGCAGCGTCAGTCCGGCCACGACCCCGCGCGCGCGGGGATCGAAGATCGGCGTGCGCTCGCCGGCGAAGTACGGCAGCAGCACGAGGCCGTCGCTGCCCGGCGGGGTGGCGGCCGCCTCCTGCACGAGTTGCTCGAAGGGCACGCCACCGACCAGCTCCTGCAGCCACGACGTGAGCGACCCCGACGTGGCCATGCCGGCGGCCAGGGTGGTGGTGCCTTCCTCCACCCCCGCCGTGGTCCACAGCCCAGGGTCCGCGGTCAGCCGGTCGAGCACCTGCACGAAGAACATCGTCGACCCGTACATGAGCATCAGGTCGCCCGGCGCGCGCACCCCGGCGCTGAAGGCCTCCGCCCACGCGTCCACGGTCCCGGCCGCGACCGGTGTGCCCTCCGGGAGACCGGTCTGCTCGGCAGCCGCGGCCGTCACGGTCCCCACGAGCTCGCTCGGCCAGGCCAGGCGCGGGAGCGCCAGGCCCGGGCTCACCTCCGCGACGAAGTCCGCTGCCCAGTCGTTGCGCGTGAGGTCGTAGAGCGGATCGCACTGGCTGGCGGTGTGGTGGTCGATGACGTACTCGCCGGTGAGCTTCGCCACCACGAAGCCGTTGGCTGAGTACCAGCGGCGCACGCGCTGCCAGAGCTCCGGCTCGTGACGCTGGAGCCACAGCAGCTTCGGCCCCACGGCCTGGGTCGAGAGCGCCTTGCCGCAGCGCTCGAGGATCCGCTCGGCACCGAGGCGCTCGGTGAGCTCCTCGATCTCCGCGGTAGCCCGCATGTCGATCCCGTAGAGGATCGCGTCGCGCAGGGGCCTGGTGTTCTCGTCGGTGACCACCAGGCACGGCCCGAGCCCCGACACGCAGACCCCGGCGAGCGCTCCGCCGTCGCCCTTGGGCAGGAGCTCGCGGCAGATCGCCGCGACGTCCGCCCACCAGACCGCATCGGCGTCCATCTCGGCCCATCCCGGTCTGGGCAGCGACATCCGGTGGGTGCGCGACGCGGTGGCGACGATCTCCCCGTCCGGTCGCGCGAGGACCCCCTTCGTGCTGCCGGTGCCGATGTCGACACCCAAGAGCATCTCGCCCACGGCGCGAGCGTAGCCGCGTCCGCTCAGGCGCGGCCGTGTGACACGCGCGAGCGGCGGGCGATCGAGTCGAGGCCGACCGCGAGCAGCAGGACGCCGCCGGTGATCATGAAGCGGTACGACGAGTCGAGGCTCAGCAGGGTCAGCCCGTTGGAGATCGACTGGATGACCAGCACGCCGAGCAGCGCCGCGAAGGCGGACCCGCGGCCACCGAAGAGGCTGGTCCCGCCGATCACCGCCGCCGCGATCGCGTTCAGGTTGACGTCGGCGCCGCCGCTGCTCTGGTTCGCGGCCGCCAGGCGCGATGCGGCGAGCACGCCGCCCAGCACGGCGAAGAGCGAGCACAGCACGAAGACTCGCGTGTAGACCGACTCGACGTTGATGCCGGCGCGCCGGGCGGCGTCCGGGTTGCCGCCCACCGCGAACATCGACCGGCCGAACGCCGTCCGCGTCAGGACGTAGTGCATCAGGAGGACCAGCGCCAGGAAGAAGACGAACATCCATCCCACCCCGCGCGTGTCGTTGAGGTAGGCGACGAACAGCCCGAGCCCGACGAGGAGCGCCGCGCTGCGGACGGCCAGGAGGGTGACGGACTGCGCCGACAGGCCGGCCTTGCGCCGTTCCTGCGCGCGGGCGTACCCGGACGCGAAGAGCCCGACGGCGGCCACCGCGACGAGGACGTAGGAGAGCCACGCCGGCACGAACTTCAGCTGCGCGAACGTCACGAGCCACGAGTCGAAGGGGAGGTTGACGGCGCCCTTGGTGCCCAGCAGCCACAGCTGGACGCCGAGGAAGCCGAGCAGGCCGGCGAGTGTGATCACGAAGCTCGGCACGCCGAGGCGGTTGAACATCTGGCCGTAGAGCCAGCCGATCGCCACGCCCATCGCCAGCGCGAGCAGGACCGCGACGAGGACGGACATGCCCTTGTCGATCCAGAGAACGGCCAGCAGCGCCGCGGCCAGCCCGCTGACGGACCCGACGGACAGGTCGATCTGCGCCACGAGGAGCACGCAGACGATGCCGAGCGCGATGATCCCGACCGGGACGCTCTCGAGCAGGATGTTCGACACGTTCCCGCTCGACAGGAAGATCGAGTTCAGCGAGTTGAACACGATCGCGATCACGACCAGCCCGGCGACGACCGGCAGGATGCCGACGTCGCCGCCCCGGACCTGGCGGGCCACCCCGCCCACGGCGTCGCGCAGGCCCTCACCGTGGCGGAGGCGCTCGTCCTGGAGGTCCGTCGCGACGGACGGGGCCTGGTTCTTGGTGTCGACGTCGCTCATCGGGGCTGCCCCTCATCGGTGGTCGGGTTCGCTGGGCCGTCGCGGCGGGCCGCGCGCTGGGAGACCACGTTGTCGCTCGCGCCGGTGATGGCCGCGACGATGTCCTCCTGCGAGACCGCGCCGACGTCGAACACGCCGTTGTTGCGCCCCAGGCGCAGGACGACGACGGTGTCCGCCACGGCCTTGACGTCGGCCATGTTGTGGCTGACCATGATCACGCCGTGGCCGCGCTCGCGCAGGCGCTCGAGCAGGTTGAGCACCTCGGCGGTCTGGGCCACGCCGAGGGCGGCGGTGGGCTCGTCGAGGATGACGATCTTCGGCTCGCCCAGGAGGGACCTGGCAATGGCGACGGTCTGCCGCTGGCCGCCGGAGAGCGAGGCGACCGGGATGCGGACCGTCGGGACCTTGGCCGACAGCTCGCGCAGCAGCTCCCACGATCGCACCTCCATGGCGACCTCGTCGAGCCGGCCGGGGCGGAGCTCCTGACCGAGGAACAGGTTCTCGACCACGTTGAGGTTCTCGCACAGCGCAAGGTCCTGGTAGACGGTCGCGATGCCCAGGCGCTGCGCGGCGGCAGGCGTCGGGATGTGCACCTGCTGACCCTGGAAGTTGATGGTCCCGGCGTCCGCGGCGTGGACGCCCGAGAGCACCTTGACGAGCGTCGACTTGCCGGCGCCGTTGTCGCCGACGATGGCGACGACCTGGCCGGCCGCGACGTCGAGGTCGACGTCGGTGAGCGCGGCGACGGCCCCGAAGGTCTTCGTGATCCCACGCAGCGAGAGGATGCTCTCGGTCGTGGTCGTGGCTGGGGGCGTGGCAGTCGCTGGAGACATTGGATTCCTCGTTGGTGAGCTTGCGGGTCGCAGACGGCCCGCCGCCGCTCCCGCCGCCAGTGGGCGGCGGCGGGAGCGATCCGGGCGCGCAGTGCTCGCTACTGGATGCCGAGCTCCTGGCAGAACTTCGCGTACTCCTTGCTGCACAGCTCGTCGGCCTTGAGCTCGTTGGTGTCGATCAGCTTCTCCTTCACGTTCTCCTTCGTGACGACCGACGGCACGAACAGCTTCGACGGGGTGCCGAACAGCGTCGTCTCGGCCTTCGGGGGCTTGCCTGACACCGCCTCGGCCCTGCTCGACGGCGTCGAGCAGGGCGTGGCGGACTCGGCGGCCTGAGCGTCAGGCGCTTCGCCGGGGTGTGATCAGGCCGCGACCGGGGTCTCGTCGCGGGTGCCGGCGGAGGGGGCGGCCGTGCTCTCCGCGGGCACGCGCAGCAGGATCGCGGCGAGCAGCGCCCCGGCCACCGCGACTCCGGCGGCGCCCAGGAAGGCGGCCGAATAGCCGTCGGTGAGGGCGCTGACGTCGCCCACTCGCCCGGCACCCTGGGATGTGGCCACGGCGGTCATGGCGGCGAGGCCGAGCGCCGAGCCGACCTGGTAGGCGGTGTTGACGATGCCGGATGCGAGGCCGCCCTCCTCGGGCCTGGCCGACGAGATCGCCGTGCCGAGGGACGGGGTGAACGCGAGCGCCATGCCGGCGGCAGCGAGAGCGGCGGGCGGCCTACAAGCGCAGGATCGAGGAGCTCAAGGAGCGCGGCGACCTCTCCCAGGAGCAGGTCCGAGCCGAGGTCGTCAGGAACGACGTGCCGGAGGGCCTGGACGCCGACCACGAGCTCATCCGCGACCTCGTCTCGAGCTCATTCCTGGACAGCGACGAGTTCCGCGCGGTCGAGCGCTTCATCGCGGACCACCCGCCGCGCCTCCCCCGGGCGGGCAAGCGCACGTTCTACCACGCCCAGCTGCTGACCGAGATCGCACGCGCTCGTCACATGTTCGGCGGCGACCCACCGCTCACTCCAGAGCACCTGGCGAAGTGGGTCGTCGTGACGGAGCGCTGGCCGGCGTTCGCCCGGGGAGTTCTCGTCGACCCGGAGATCCTCGCCCGCCTCGAAGCCGCGGCGACCGGCGGTCTGCTCGACGAGGAGCTCGCTTCGTGTGCACTGCAGCTGACCGATGTGCTGCCCCTGACCGAACTGCTCCGGGGCGAGCCCGAGCTCGCCCCGCTCATCGAGCGCCTGATCTACTTCCGGCCCGCCGCTCCGGCGTCCGCGGCGACGACTTGAGTTCAGGCCGGACCCGTGCGGTCCGGCAGCCTGCGTGCGAGCTGCTCGCGCAACAGCTGCGGGTCCGGCGTCGGCGAGAAGCGGCCGTCCTGGAGCCGGTAGACGCGGCAGGTCAGGCCGAGCGGCTCGTCATCGCCCGGCGGGAATGGGTCGACACCGTCGATCCGAATCGTCGGCGAGCCGACGAAGCGCGACGCCTCGGCTTGTCCGTCGTCCTCGATGCGCCCGACCGACACCGCGACGTCGCCGCGTCCGATCGACTCGAGTGCCGCTCGCAGCTCCGCGAGCGCCTGCGGGTGAGACGGGCAGCCGTCCCAGTAGAGGAGCTCGACCGTCGGTGCCGTCACGGTCGCCACTTGATCGAGCAGCCGACCGGCTCGGTCTCCGGCTTGGTCACCGCGTCGCCGGCGAGCACGTCGTCGAGCGCGGAGCGCAGCCACTGCGCCCGCAGCTGCGGATCGCCATGGTCGGCATCCGGTGCGCCGCGGTAGGCGAGGACGCCGTCCCGGCTCACGACGAAGACGTCCGGCGTCGTGCGTGCCCCCCAAGCGCGTGCGACCGTCTGCGACTCGTCGTGCAGGTAGGGCGCGGCGAAGGCGCCGTCGTCGACGCGGGCCTTCATCGCCTCCCGGGAGTCGCCGGGGTAGCGGTCGGCGTCGTTGGGGTTGATGTACAGCAGCCTGACGTCGCGCCGAGCGAAGTCGCGCGCGACATCGTTGAGCCGGTCGTGCCAGGCGAGGGCGTACGGACAGTGGTTGCACGTGAAGACGACCACCGTCGCGGTGGCGTCGGCGGGGGCCAGCGAGATGGGGTTGCCGTCCGTGTCGGGCAGGGTGAAGTCCTCGACGGAGTCATTGAGGGCGAGCGTCACGTGGTCAGAAGGTACTCGCCATCTCCTGCAGCCGGCTCATCCACGCGCTCGTGTCCCGGGCACCCCGAGCCGGGTAGTCTCAAACCGTGCTTGACGTTCGTCGATTGCGGGTGTGCGGGAGGTCGCGCGCTGCGGGTCGCTGACGCGGGCGGCAGACGGCCTCTCCTATACGCCGTCGGCCGTCTCGCAGCAGATCGCCGCGCTCGAGCGTGAGGCCGGCACAGCGCTCCTGGAGCGCCGCGCCCGCGGCGTGGTGCTCACCGAAGCCGGCCACACGCTGGTCGAGCACGCCACCGCGATCCTGGCCGGACTCGACGCCGCAGAGGCCGCGCTGGCGGAGCTCGCCGAGCTCAAGCGCGGGCGCTTGCGCATGGCTTGCTTCGCCACGGCGGGAGCCAACGTGCTGCCGCAGGCGGTCGACGCCTTCCGCGTCCGTCACCCCGGGATCGAGCTCGGCGTGCAGCAGGCGAACCCGAGCGAGAGCGTGCAGCGGCTTCGCGACGGCACGCTCGACCTCGCGCTCGTCGTCGACCTCGACGCGAGGCCGATGGAGGGCGTCGAGGTCATCCAGCTCTTCCACGATCCGGTCCAGCTCGCGCTCCATCGCGACCACCCGCTGGCCGCGCGGGCCGAGCTGCGACTGGAGGACTCAAGGAGGACACCTGGATCGACGTGCCGCGCATCACCTCTGGCGGCAAGGTGCTCTTCCGGGCGTGTGAGCTGGCCGGGTTCGAGCCCAGGATCGCGTTCGAGAGCGACGACTACACCGCGATCCAGGAGCTGGTCGGCGCGGGCGTCGGTGTCGCGCTCCTGCCGGACCTCGCGCTGTGCCCGCCGCATCCGTCGGTGGTCTTGCGCTCGCTCGGGCCTGACGGGCCCTCGCGCAACATCCAGGTCGCCACGCGGCCGCTCGCGTTCCGCTCGCCCGCGGCCGCCGCGATGCTCGAGGTCCTGCGCGAGCAGCGGCCGCGCCGGCGCGACGACGGGCGGCTTCAGCTGGCCGCGGCCGCGCCCCCGAGCCGGTAGCCCGGCTCGAAGTCCGGATCGGAGAGCGCCGGGCGATCGGCCCGGAAGGCCTCGATCGGGTGCTCCGTCGCGCCCTCGGTGCTCAGCTCGCAGAGGATGCGCCCGAGCAGGCTCGCGAACTTGGCCGCGTGCCCGGCACCGATGCAGACGGCGAGGCGCGGGTGCCCGGGCAGGAGATCGAGCACGAAGTCACGGTCCGGCGGCATGTCGTACAGGCAGCAGCGCGTGTAGAGCTCCGGCCCGCTGTAGCCGGGCAGGACGGCGTCGAGGAAGCGGGTGAGCTTGACCACGCGCTCGCGGTCCGGCTTGCAGTGCGACCGCGCAGCGGCCACGGTGGGACCGCCCAGGTCCTGCGCCGCCTTCGTGGCGACCTCGCCGTAGACGGGGAAGCCGTAGTACTCGTCCTCGCCGTGCCAGAGCCAGATCGGGAACCGGTCCGGGGCGAAGTCGCGGAGGTTGGGCGTGGCGTAGTAGGTCACCTGCTCCTGCGTGAGGCGGATCGGCCAGTCGATGCCGAGCCGGCCGAGCAGCCCGGGCGTCCATGCGCCGGCGCAGATGACCGCCTTCTCCGCGTGGATAACGCCCGCCTCCGTGACGAGCTCGACCCCGTCCACGCCCGTCTGGATGGCGGTCACCGCGGCGTGCGGGAGCACGGTGGCGCCGCGTGCCCGGGCGAGGGCGAGGTGCGCGGCGCCGGCCTTGCGGATGTCGAGGATCCCGCCGTCGGCCTGGAAGAGCGCCTCGTGGTCCTCCGGAACCCGGAACTGCGGCCACCGCGTCATCAGCTCGCCGGCGTCCAGGCGCTCGTAGGCGATGTCGTGCTCCGTCATCGCCGCGACGTAGGCATCGAGGATCTCCCCGCCCTGGGTGCCCGGACGCGCGATGTTGACCATGCCGGTGGTGTGCACCAGGGGCACGCCGGACTCGTCCTCCACCGCGCGCCATGCGGCGTAGGCGTCGCGGGTCAGCGCGGTGTAGGCCGGGCTGTGGTACCCGAGCCGGATGATGCGCGAATGGTCCTCCGACGCTCCCCTCGCGTGGCCCAGCTCCCACTGCTCCAGGCAGACGACCTCGCCCGGCGCCCGGCGGCTGAGCCAGTAGGCGGCGGCGCTCCCGATCCCGCCGGCGCCGATGATCGCGTAGCGGAACGACCGCTGCGACAGGCCCACGCTAGAGCCGCTCCGCGAACGCGAGGTTCGCCGCCTGCAGGCTCTCGTCCGAGCCGAGGTAGGCGTGCTTGGACATGTCGGGCGAGTAGCGGCTCGCGGGCGGCTGCCGGCCCATCGCCTCCGCCATCGCTCGGATGTGATGGGGAGCCGCGCCGCAGCAGAGGCCGAGGTACTCGACGCCGATGCCCAGCGCCTCGCGCGCGAAGGCCGCGACGTCGTAGCGGCTGCAGGTGAAGGGGTCCAGCCCGGTGGGGAAGGGCCGCCCGCCGGGGAGATCCGTCGCCTCCGCGTCCGTCAGCGACTGGAACGTCGGCTCGGCGGCGTGCGTGCGGTAGGGGACGGGGAGCGCGGCGACCGGCGTGTCGACGGCGGCGCGGATGTCACGCAGGAGCGGCAGCATCGTGCGCGGGCCGCGGATGCAGTTGAGGCCGACGACCGCCGCGCCCGCGTCGGCGAGCCGCCGGCACGCCTCGTCGGGCCGCCAGCCCTCGCGGGTGAACGGGTCCTGGTGGATCGCCAACGTGACCACGGCCTCCAGTCCGGCTGCGCGGATGGCCTCGGTGGCCACCAGCGCCTCACCGGCGTACTGGAACGTCTCCGCGACCACGAAGTCGACGCCGGCCTCGGCCGCCCACGCGACCTGCTCGTCGAACATCGCGCGCACGGTGCGCCGCGAGACCTCGTCGTCGAGGTAGAGGTTGGTGTTGCAGACGTCGCCGGCGAGCAGGGTGCCCGTCTCGCGGGCGACCGCGCCGGCGATCGCGAGCGCCTCCCGGTTGAGCGGTTCCAGCAGGTGCTCGGCGCCGATCAGGCGCAGCTTCTCGCGATGCGCGTAGTAGGTGAACGCCTCGACGACGTCCGAGCCGGCGTGCACGTGCTCGCGGTGCAGCGCCGCCACGATCTCCGGGTGCTCGAGCACGACCTCGGGCACGTACGCGCCCGCCTGCAGGTAGCCCCGCCGCTCGAGCTCGAACAGGTATCCCTCGGCGCAGAGCACGGGTCCCTGCGCCAGCCGCTCGAGAAGTCCCATGCCCCTCCGTCCTTGATGGTCCGTGCTGTCAAGGTGGCACCCCGCGGCCGCGGGAACCGCCAGGATTCGCACGCCCTGCCTTCAGCGCTGCTTCACTCCGGCTGACACGGTGCGGCCAGCTGGAGGGGACAGATGCGCGAGGACGTCACATTCTCCGCGACAGACGGAACGGCGCTGCGAGGCTGGTACTGCCGGCCGGAGCAGACGCGCGGCAGCTGTCCGATGGTGGTCATGAGCCACGGGTTCGGCGCGGTCAAGGAGATGTACCTCGACGTGGTCGCCGACGGGCTGGTCGACGCCGGACTGGCCTGTTTGGTGTATGACCACCGCGGCTTCGGGAGCAGCGGCGGTGAGCCGCGCCAGGAGATCGACCCCTTCCTGCAGGTCGCCGACGCCCGCGACGCCATCACCTACGCCGGCCAGCTGGCGGGGGTGGATCCCGCGCGGGTCGGCGTGTGGGGCAGCAGCTACAGCGGCGGGCACGTCCTGGTCTTGGCGGCGACCGACCGGCGGGTGCGCGCCGTGGTGTCCCAGGTCCCCACCATCAGCGGTGCCCGCAACACGCTGCGCCGCTTCCCCGGCGACGCGCTGGCGGAGGTCCACGAGCACTTCGCCGCCGACCGGGCTGGCCGGATGCGCGGTGAGCCGCCGGTGATGATGCCGATCGTTCCGGGGCTGGACACCGCGAGCGTCGCGCGTTCCCACGATCGCGATCCGACCCGCGAGCGGGTCGGCAACGACTTCGGCGCCTGGGTCGCAGGCATACCGGATGACCGGCTCACGACCTGGCGCAACGAGATGAGCCTGCGCTCCCAGGAGCTGTACGCGAGCTACGAGCCCGGCATCCACATCGCCCGTATCGCCCCCACCCCGCTGCTGGTGATCAGCATGACCGAGGACACCGTCACCCCCACCGACGAGATCCTCGCCGCCTACGAACGGGCCCGCGAACCCAAGCGGCTCCTCCTGCGGCCCGGCGGGCACTTCGACGTCTACGGCATCCACCGGGAGGCCGCCATCGGCGCGGCCCGCGACTGGTTCACCGAGCACCTGACCACGACCTGACCCGCCTCACCACCGTCGCGGTCATCCGCGAGCGAACGTCACGTCCGCGGCGCTGCAAGAGCTCCCGCCACGGTCTCGAGGTCAGGCGGTCACGCGCCAGTGTTCGACGATCTTGCCGTCCTGGAGGCGCTCGATCTGCATCTGCGGGCGGGCTGGTCGCCGAATCCGTGGACGAGGAGGTGTGCGGCGATCAGGTCACCGTCGGCCACGAGGGCGTCGAAGGCGTCGAGGTCGCCGGCGTTGAAGGAGACGCGCCAGCTGCGCTACTTCGTCGCCGTCGCCGAGGAGCTGCACTTCGGCCGCGCGGCGGATCGGCTGGGCGTGGCGCAACCGTCGCTCTCGCGTGCGGTGCGAGGGCTGGAGGGCGTGCTGGGCACACAGCTGTTCGAGCGGTCCACGCGACACGTCGGCCTGACGTCCGCCGGCCAGTCGCTGCTGATCGACGCCCGTGCTGCGCTCGACGCGGTCAGCTCCGCCGGCCGTCGCGCCGTGCGGGCCGGCCTCGCTCGGCCGTCGCTGGCGATCGCGTCGAAGCCGGACGGCGACGCAGGCGTGCTTTGCGAGGTCCTCGCGGCGTTGCAGCGCGAAGCGCCCGGCGTCGAGGCAGAGCCGCTGTTCGCCGCGGCAGGCGACCAGGCGGCCACGATGCTCCGCGACGGCCGCGCCGACGTCGCGCTCGTGCCGGCGCCCTTCGACGAGCGGGGTCTGGACTACGAGGAAGTGCCCGCCGAGGCGCGCGTCGTCGCGCTTCCGGCCACTCACGCGCTCGCCGCCCAGGAAGTGATCGGCCTCGCAGACGCGCTCGTCCAGGTCACCGTGAGCTGGCCGCAGGCCGACGACGTGCTCGCCGCCTTCTATCGAGGACGCGATCCCGACTCGCTCGCGCAAGCCGCCCCCTTCCCGATCCCGCCGCCCGCCGAGGACCTGGCCCAGGCGCTGCGGCTGGTCGAGCTGGGCCAGGCGGTGGCGTTCCTGCCCGCCTCGATCGCGGCAGGACGATCGATCCCTCGTCTGAGCGCTGGCTGTGAGACGCTGACGAACGACGTGCAGCAGCCGAGTACGCGGATCGATCACATCGTCGGCGGCATCCACCGGATCGCCACGTGGGTGCCGGAGGCCGGCATCAGCTTCAACCAGTTCCTCATCGATGACGAGCGCCCGGCGCTCGTGCACACCGGCATGCACGAGCTGTACGAAGCGGTGCGGGGCGCGGTGGCGGAGGTGCTCGATCCCGCGCGCCTGGAGTTCGTCGCGCTCCTGCACTTCGAGGCCGACGAGTGTGGAGGCATGGACCGCTTTCTCGCCGCAGCACCGGAGTCGACGCTCGTGGGCAGCGCCCTGTCGGCCGGGATCAACCTCGCCGGCTGGGACTATCGCGGCAAGGTGCAGGGCGTCTCCGAAGGGGAGGTGCTCGACCTCGGCGCGCATCGGCTGCGCTTCCTCGAGACGCCGCACGTGCACCACTGGGACTCGATGATGATCGTCGAGGAGACTACGGGCAGCGTCTTCCCCGCCGACCTCTACATCCAGCCGGGCGAGCAGCCGGCCACGGTCGGCGAGGACCTCGGTCGGGAGATGTGCTCCTACTACCGCGAGCTCGGGATCTTCGCCCACGAGGAACCGGTGCGAGCGGTCCTCGACCGCATCGAGGCGCTGGAGCCCGAGTGGATGCACGCCATGCATGGAGGCTCGCTCACCCGAGACGCCATCCCGCGCTACACGCGTGCGCTGCGCGAGCAGCGGTTCGCGTTCGACGGCAGGCTCCTCGGGCGGGAAGTGCTACGTTGATGTACATGAGCTCGACGGTCGGGATCGCCGAGTTGCGTCAGCACCTCAGCCGTTATCTGCGCCGCGTCGAGCGCGGCGAGCGGCTCGTGGTCACCGACCGCAACCGGCCCGTCGCCGAGCTCGGGCCGCCGCCGACGACCGGCGCAGCGCTCGACAGGCTCATCGCCGAAGGGCGGGTGACACGCCCCGTCCGCCGCGGGCTGCCCGAGCCGCTCGAGCTCGGCGGCGATCCGCGCGCGCTCAGCCGTGCTCTCGACGAGATCCGCGGCGAGCGGTGACGTGGCGCTTCTCTACGCCGATGCCTCGGCGCTCGTCAAGCTCGTCCGCGACGAGCCCGAGAGCGCCGCGTTGCGCAACTTCCTCCTCGATGCCGACCTGGTCTCGTGCGAGCTCGTGCTCACCGAGGTGCCTCGGGCGATTCGGCGCGCGGCCGCACACGATCCGCACCTGCCCCTCGACACCCTGACCGGGCGCGCCGGCGACGTCCTCGACGGGCTGGCGCTGCTCGCTCTCGACGGCGGGCTGCTCGCGGCCGCGGGCGCACTCGCGGAGCCGGCGCTGCGCGCGCTCGACGCGATCCACGTCACCGCGGCCGTCGATCTCTCACCGCTGGACGCGTTCGTCAGCTACGACCTCCGCCAGAGCGCCGCGGCTCGCCTCGCCGGCCTGCGGACGATCGCCCCTGGCAGCTGAGCCCGGCCGCCGGGCCGCAGCGGCCTGCTGCAGCCTCGACCGCTGTCTGTGTCAGGGAGTCCACTGGGCGGTGTCGGTGATCTGCTCGAGCGCGACGATGCGGCCCTCGTGGATGGTGAGGATGTGGGCGAAGGCTGCCTCGACCTCGTGCCCGGTCCCGCGTTCGATGCCGCGGTAGCGCCCGATCGCAGTCACTCGGTCGTCGCCCGAGAGGTGCAATTCCTCGGCCTGGACCGCCATGTCGTAGTGGGCGAAGACCCTCGCCCAGACGCCGAGATGGCCCGGCCGACCATTCACGACCCGGACCTGCTGTTGGACGTGGCGTTGGGGATCGCCGCCGGCGGGCCACAGCGATTGACGATGGCGCATGTCGCCCGCGCGGCCGGGGCGCCGAGCGGATCGGTCTATCACCGGTTCGCCACCCGCTCCGCCCTGTTGGGAGCGCTGTGGGTGCGGACCATCTCGCGCTTCCAGGGCGAGCTCGTCGCGACGATCCGCGATCAGGATCCGCTCCGGGCTCGTGTCACCGCTGCCCGGCACGTCGTCGTCTGGAGCAGGACGTACCCCGACGCCGCGACGGCGCTGCTCCACGGCGCGGCCGCATTCGACCCCATGGGTTGGCCGGACGAGATCAGCGACCAAGCCGATCGGCACACTCGCGAGCTCGAGCGGTCACTCGACGACCTGGCCGCCCGCACGCCCGGGGGGCGAGATCGCAACCGCGAACGCCTGGCATTCGTCAT
>Ga0183260_10002619_pt1 | contig 14784 bp, 15 predicted proteins | sample AntDrymUQ4972206_2_FD_129768 | JGI IMG/M metagenome (GOLD analysis project Ga0183260, IMG submission 129768) | Polar desert sand microbial communities from Dry Valleys, Antarctica - metaG UQ497 (22.06) (version 2) (version 2) | ecosystem: Environmental > Terrestrial > Soil > Desert | place... | reverse complement strand
TCGCCGCGCGCGCCGGTACCACCGCCGTTGCCCTTCCCCACACACGAAATCCGCCGTCTGGACTACCAGATACTGCGGATTCCTTGCCGAGGAGGGAGCAATGTCGCGACGATAGCCTCGTGGTGACACGCGCTGGACGTTCCAGATCTCACAACGGCCGCAGCCAGGTGCTCGACGAGGTCTCCAAGGGCATCATCGAACAGCTGCAACAAGACGGCCGGCGTCCCTACGCCGCCATCGGCAAGGCCGTCGGCCTGTCCGAGGCGGCGGTACGGCAGCGCGTGCAACGGCTGCTCGACAACAACGTGATGCAGATTGTCGCCGTCACCGATCCCCTCGAGCTCGGCTTCGCGCGGCAGGCAATGATCGGGATCACAGTCGAGGGGCCGCTCGAGCCGGTCGCCGACGAGCTGGCAACGATGGACGAGATCGACTACGTCGTGATCACGGCCGGTGGGTTCGACCTCCTCGCGGAGGTGGTCTGCGTGAGCGACGAGCACTTGCTCGACGTGTTGTCGAACCAGATCCGGATGATCTCTGGCGTGCGCGCCACCGAGTCGTTCGTGTACCTCAAGCTGCGCAAGCAGACCTACGCCTGGGGTGTCCGCTGAGCCCCAGCGCTGCGACCGACTATGGCCGCCTGTCGCTGTGGCACGAGACGGCTGGCGACGACTGGGTGCCCCGCCCGACCCTTCCTGGTTCGACCGACTGCGATGTCGCCATCGTTGGTGCCGGCTTCACCGGCCTTTGGACCGCCTACTACCTCACCCAGGCGGACCCCAGGTTGCGGATCGTGGTGCTGGAGAAGGACGTCGCAGGCTTTGGGGCATCCGGGCGCAACGGTGGGTGGTGCAGTGCCTTGTTCCCTTCGTCGCTTGCGAGGGTCGGCAGCCGCAAGGGCCGGGATGCTGCCATCCGACTGAAACGAGCACTCGAGGACGCAGTGGTCGAAGTGGGGGACGTCGCCGCGCGGGAAGGCATCGACGCGCACTACGCACGGGGCGGCACCATCGTGCTGGCCCGAACCCCCGTCCAACTCCGTCGCGCACGTGCCGACCTGGCCAACGCCCGCACCTGGGGCCAACGCCCCGAATGTGTTCGCCTGCTCGGTGAGGACGCGGCGCGCGAACACCTGAACGCGGCGGGCACCCTCGGCGGTATCTACACACCGCACTGCGCGGCAATTCATCCCGCCCGTCTGGTACGCGGCCTCGCGCGCATCGTCGAAGCCCGAGGTGTCGCAGTCCACGAACGGACTCCGGTGCGCAAGCTGGGACCCCGGCGGGTCCACACCGACGGTGGTGTGGTGCGCGCCGAAGTCGTGGTCCGTGCAACCGAGGGGTACACCGCAGGACTGCCTGGTTACGAGCGCTCACTGGCACCGCTTTACTCCTTGATGGTTGCCACCGAATCGCTCAGCGACTCTGACTGGCTCGACATCGGACTGGGGCAGCGCCAAACATTCAGCGACGGGCGCCATCTGATCATCTACGGACAACGCACCCAGGATGGGCGAATCGCCTTCGGCGGAAGGGGCGCGCCGTACCACTTCCGCTCCCGTACCGAGCCAGCCTTCGACGTCGAGCCCCGTGTCTTCGCCGACCTGCGTCGAACCCTGGTCGGCCTGCTGCCTCAGTTGCGCGGTGTGCGGTTCACGCACGCCTGGGGCGGGGCACTCGGGGTGCCGCGTGACTGGCATGCCTCGGTCGGGCTGGACCGCGCCACGGGGCTCGCCTGGGGCGGAGGTTATGTGGGCGACGGCGTGGGAGCCTCAAATCTCGCCGGCCGCACCCTCTCCGACCTCATCACCGGTGAGGAGACCGAGCGAGCATCCCTGCCGTGGGTGAACCACCGTAGCCGTGCTTGGGAACCCGAGCCGCTGCGCTGGCTTGGAGTCAACCTGGGGCTGCGGGTGATGACGCTGGCCGACCCGGAAGAGGTACGTACCGGTCGTCCCAGTCTGCTGGCACGAGCAGTGGCTCCCCTCGTCGGCGGCCACTAACAAGGCGGAAATCGGTTGCCACACCGGCGCCGAACGGGGATGCTGAGAACAGAAAGCGCGTCTTCGAAGAAGGACGCCCGAGCGCGAAGGAGGCATCGAGATGTCCACGATTGTTCGTGGGATCGTTCGCGTCCCCTTCCTTCGGTCGCTCGCCGCACTGCTCTGACATCGCCGGTGGGCGCCTCCCTCAAGGAGCACCCACTCTGATGCCCTCCCCTTCGCCCCCCGGCGGGTCCCCTTTCATCTTCGATTTCCACGCCGTCAACGAGCTTGGGCCCGACCAGCGCTGGTCCACCTGGTCCGCGGTGGCTCAACGCCTCGCTCACGGGCCACAGCCGCGACCTGCCTGGGTCGTCACCGAGGACGGCGCTATCGACACCGAGCTCGGTCTGCTCAAGACAGGCAAGGAGGCCGACGTCTTCCTGGTAGAGCGCGCCGTGCCGGGCGATGCCGAGCGCAGCGTCGTCCTCGCTGCCAAGCGTTACCGGTCAGCGGAGCATCGATCGTTCCACCGCAGCGCGGCCTACACCGAGGGGAGGCGGACTCGCAACACCCGCGATGCCCGCGCCCTGGCCAAGAAGACCGTCCACGGCCGTGCCGTGGCCGCTGGACAGTGGGCGACTGCCGAGTTCGACGCGCTGAGTCGGCTGTGGTCCACCGGCGTCTCGGTGCCGTACCCGGTCCAGATCGACGGCACCGAGCTGCTCATGGAGCTCATCGCCGTCGACGGTGAGCCCGCGCCTCGGCTGGCACAGTTGCGCCCCCCGGTCGACGTGCTCGAGGAGTACTTCGCCCAGCTGCGGGACGCCATGAGCATCCTGGCCCGACACGGGTGGGCCCACGGCGACCTGTCCGCGTACAACCTGCTGGCGCAGGGTCATCGTCTCGTGCTCATCGACATGCCCCAGGTCGTGGACCTCGTCGGGAACCCACAGGGGATGGACTACTTGATGCGCGACTGCCACAACGTCTGCTCATGGTTCGTCGCTCGCGGACTCGACATCGATGAGCACGCGTTGTTCGCCGAGCTCATGTCGCAGGCCGGCTGACCCGCACGGGTACCCTCGCGCGGGAGCACGAGGAGGAACCCGCATGCCGGGACGCCGCCGAGTCGTCGAGATCGAGACGCTCGAGCAGTTCGACAACGCTGTGGCCGAGGGTGCTCGCTCGATGCGAGGTTGGCGGCTTCAGTCGGTCGACCTCTCTAGCCGGAGCCACGTCTTGCGAGGCTTGCGCGCCGCCGGATCAGTGTTCCTCGGCTGCCACGTCGAGCTGGCGACCGTCGACGACCTGCGCGCCCGCGGCGCCTTGCTCTTCCCCCGGATGCCGGACGTTCCGTTCGACCCGTACCGCGCCGACCTGTACTCCCCCCGACAGCTGTACGACGCGATCGCCTATGCACCGTACGACGCATGTCTGGATGCCCGGGTGTACGCGTGGACCCGTGACGGCGAAGCACAACATGACCTCGCGGCAGCGCTGGCCCGAGCGCTCCACGACAACAGCATCGCCGAAGCATTCGACGACACCTTGACGGTCGGAGAGCTCGATGGCGCGAGCCTGGTTGGCATCATGGGCGGACACGCCACGGCACGAGGGGATGCGTCGTATGCCCAGGCCGTGCTGTTGGGACGGGCCCTGACTCGAGCCGGTCACACGGTCGTCACCGGTGGCGGTCCCGGCGCCATGGAGGCTGCCAATCTGGGCGCCTACCTCGCCGACGCCACCGAGGGCGAGCTGGCCGCTGCCCTGGCCCACCTCGGGCAGGTGCCGACGTTCCAGGATCGGACGACCTGGGCACGAACCGCCAGCGAAGTGGTCCAGGAGCACCCTCAGGGTCGGGCCAGCATCGGTATCCCGACGTGGTTTTACGGCCATGAGCCGCCGAACCTGTTCGCGACGGTGATCGCGAAGTACTTCCACAATGCGCTGCGAGAGGCGGTGCTGGTCGAACGTTGCGAAGCCGGCATCGTCTACCTGCCAGGAGCTGCCGGCACCGCACAGGAGATCTTCACCGATGCCTGCGAGAACTACTACGCACCAGCGGAGAAGGTGGCCCCCATGGTGTTGCTCGGCGTCGACCACTGGCGGCGTCATCTACCGGCGTGGCAGCTGGTCCAGGCATTGGCGCGTGACCGGCCGATGGCCGAGCGCATCTGGTGCGTCGACACGGTGGCCGAGGTTGTTGCCGCCCTGGAACCAGCTCAACCCTGACCCCAGGGGCGCCGCAGCCGACTCCGGCCCGACGCGGAGACCTCAAGCACCGCCAGATCTGGCATCCGCATCGACTCCCAGGCGTCGAGATCGGGGCTGGAAGCGGTCAGCGCCGCCACCAGCAGCGTCCACGCAGTGCCGTGACCGACAAGGACCACAGGGTCCGACGCTGTCTTGGCGAGGATCGCCTGACTTGCCGCCAGCACGCGCGCCTGGGTCGCGGCGGCCGGCTCCCAGCCATCGGCTGCTGGTGTGTGCGGCTCGAGCACAGAACGACGCACGAGGGCCGAGAACTCTGTCGCGTTCTGGTACCAGCCCGCGGGCCGCTCCGCCTCCCGTAGTGCCTCGACCACGGCCACGGGTGACTGGGTGAGCGCCTCAGCCGACTCCCTGGCCTTGGGCTCAGGCGAGCTGAACCACCTCGAACCCGAAGCGATCAGCCCGCTGAGGCGAAGCTGTGTCAATGCTGGTAGCGCACCAGGGCTTAGCTGCCAACGATCGGCCGGTACCGTCGGATCAATCTCCGGAAGCCCGTGCCTGACCAACGTCAGCGCCGGCACGACACAGCCTCGATTGGTGCGTTCAGCAGGCGCCGATCGGCGTGTCGCCAGCCGCTTCGCGCCAACCAATGACGAGCGCGAGATCGGGTCACGAGGTTGAGACCAGCAGGTCCAGGATCAACCAGGCCACCGGGGCAACCGCGAGCAGCGAGTCGAGCCGGTCCATGACGCCGCCGTGGCCTGGCAGCAAGCTGCCCATGTCCTTGATTCCCAAGTCACGTTTGATCATCGACTCCGCCAGGTCGCCGAGAGTCCCAATTCCCGCCGCAGCAACGCCAAGCACCAGGCCGACCCACCAGTCGCCATCCAGCGCGTACGTCACCGTGATCCAGCCAACGAGCATGCAGGCGGCGACCGACCCGGCGAAACCCTCCCAAGACTTCTTCGGGCTGATGGTCGGCGCCAGCGCGTGCCTTCCCAGTCGCACCCCCGCTGCCAGACCCCCGATGTCGGAGGCGGTCGTTACGAGGACGAATGTGGCAACCCGCGCGGCACCGTCACCCGAAGCAAGCATCAGTACGACGAAGCTCCCGAGCAACGGCACGTAGATGGTGGCGAGCAGGCCGGCTGAGGCGTCGCGGACATAACCCGCCGCACCGCCGGCGAGACGCCAGAGAAGGCAGCCGAGTGCTGTCAGCACGGTCGCGACCGACAGTGCGTCCGGGCCGCCCCAGTAGGCACTGACGATCATGGCGACGCCGCCGACAGTGACTGGTACCCGCGGCACCCGGGTCGGACCCGTTGCCAGCGCTTGGCTGAGCTCGCGGAGGCCCAGCATGGCAGCGACCAGAACGAAAACCACGAAAGCCGCCTTGACGATGAACAACGCTGCCAGCGCGACGGCAGCGAGAGCGACACCCACGGCAATGGCGACGGGCAGGTCGCGACCCGCGCTGCTGGCCCGTACGACCGCATCCGGGTCGGAGGGCACCGCGCTGTGGCTACCGGTGGAGCCGCCGCTGTCGGTGCCGCCGGAGATGTCGCTGCGGATGTCCTTGGGCCCGCTCACACCTCGAGCAGCTCGGCTTCCTTGTGTTCCAGCAGGTTGTCGATCGAGTCCACGTGCTTCCTGGTCAAGCCCTCGAGGCGCTTCTCGGCGCCGGTCACGTCGTCCTTGCCGACGTCGCCGTCCTTCTCCAGTTTGTCGAGCGCATGCTTGGCGGTCCGGCGGATGTTGCGGACCGACACCCTGCTCTCCTCCGCCTTCGTGCGCGCCAGCTTGATGAACTCCTTGCGCCGCTCCTCGGTGAGCTCGGGGAGCACCACGCGGAGCACATTGCCGTCGTTGGCTGGGTGGACGCCGAGGTCGGAGTCGCGAATCGCCTTCTCGATTGCGGTGACCGCCGTCTTGTCGTACGCGGAGATGACGACGACGCGTGGCTCCGGGATGTGAAACGAGGCGAGCTGCTGAATCGGGGTGGGGCTGCCGTAGTAGTCCGCTGTGAGCTTGGCGAACATCGCCGGATGGGCGCGCCCGGTGCGGATCGCACCGAACTCCTCTTTGGCGACCTCGACGGCCTTGTCCATCTTCGCGTCGGCCTCGCGCAGCGTCTGGTCGATCACGGCGTCCTCACTCCTGGTCGGTGGCGCCTCGCGCCCCTGTCGGCGGCGGGCCCGAAGGTGGTCATCCGGGGTGGACCAACGTGCCGATCTTCTCACCTCGCACCGCGCGGGCGATGTTCCCCTCGGTCATGAGGTTGAAGACGCAGATCGGCAAGCCGTTGTCGCGGCAGAGGCTGAACGCCGAGGCATCGGCGACCTTCAACCCCCGCGCGAGTGCTTCGTCGAAGCTGATCGTGTCGAACTTGAGGGCCTCCGGGTGGAGTCGCGGGTCGGCGTCATACACGCCGTCGACACCGTTCTTCGCCATCAGCAAGACGTCGCAGGCGATCTCCAGCGCGCGCTGGGCGGAGGCCGTGTCGGTCGAGAAGTACGGCAACCCCACGCCGGCACCGAAGATCACCACTCGACCCTTTTCGAGGTGCCGCTCGGCACGACGCGGGATGTACGGCTCGGCGACCTGCCCCATCGCGATCGCGGTCTGGACCCGGGTGGGGACGCCGCACTTCTCGAGGAAGTCCTGCAGGGCAAGGCAGTTCATGACGGTGCCAAGCATCGCCATGTAGTCCGCCCGGTCGCGTTCCATGCCTCGCTGCGACAGCTCGGGGCCGCGGAAGAAATTTCCGCCGCCGACGACGACGGCCACCTGCACCCCATCGGTGACGACATCGGCGATCTGTCGGGCGATGGATGCCACCACGTCTGGGTCCACCCCGATTGCGCCACCACCGAAGACCTCACCAGAGAGCTTGAGCAGCACCCGCCGGTAGGTCACGACCCGCCAACCTCGAACCGCGCGAACCGCTTGACGCGCACCCCGGCCTCGTCGAGGACCGCCTTGACGGTTCGCTTGGTCTCCTGGACCGACGACTGCTCGAGCAGCACCACGTCCTTGAAGTACCCGGTGACCCGACCCTCGACGATGCGCGGCAGTGCCTGCTCCGGCTTGCCCTGCTCGCGGGCAGTCGCCTCGGCGATCTCGCGTTCCTTGGCGACCGCTTCGGAGGGCACCTCGTCCCGGGTGACGTACAGCGGACGCATCGCCGCGATCTGCATCGCGGCGCCACGCGCGGCCTCGAGATCGTCGCCCTCGTACTCCACGAGGACACCGACAGAGGGCGGCAGGTCGCTGGCGCGGCGATGCATATAGGTCGCGACCTGCCCGCTGAGGACCGCGACACGACCGAGCTGCAACTTCTCACCGATGACCGCGGCGAGGCTGGCGATGTTGGCTTCGACGGTCTGCCCGTCGGAAAGCGTCTGGCCGAGAAGCTCGGTGGTGTCGGCCGGCTTCGTCGCCGATGCGTGCGCGACGATGTCGGCTGCCAGCTGGCGGAATGCCTCGTTCTTTGCGACGAAGTCGGTCTCGCAGTTGAACTCGACCATGGCGCCGTCGGCCGCCGCCACCATGCCGGCGGACGCTCGGCGCTCGGCGCCTCGCTGGCGCACCTTCGCCTCGCCCTTGATGCGCAGGAGTTCGACGGCCTTGTCGGTGTCTCCGGCGGCGTCCGTCAAGGCGCGTTTGGCGTCCATCATCCCGGCTCCGGTCAGGTCCCGGAGCCTCTTGACGTCCTTGGCGGTGATTTGCGACATGCCGTGTCTCTCCCTCGTGGTACGGGTCAGGACGTCTCGACATCCGCGGTCTCGGCCGGAACCGAGGCGACCGCGGGCGCCGGGTCATCTCCGGGCGTTGCTTCGATCACCGGTGCGGCAGCACTCGGATCGGCCGCCGGCGCCGCGGTGTCCTCATCTGCCCCGGGCAGGATGGTCCCGTCGTCGGAGTCGGCGGCCACCGCACCGGTGCTGGTCGCTGGTGTCCCTTCGAGGAGCTCGCGCTCCCACTCGGCCAGCGGCTCCTCGGCACCGAGCTCGGCGCCTGCCGGCTCCTCGCCGGTGCGTACTCCCGCGCGGGCCAGCAAGCCTTCGGCGACTGCGTCGGCCACGACCCGGGTCAGCAGGGTGACCGACCGGATGGCGTCGTCGTTGCCCGGGATCGGGAAGTCGACGTCGTCGGGGTCGCAGTTGCTGTCGAGGATCGCGATGATCGGGATGCCGAGCTTCTTGGCTTCCTCGACCGCCAGGTGCTCCTTGTTGGTGTCAACGATCCACACCGCGGACGGTGTCCGGGCCATGTCCCGGATGCCGCCCAGGCTGCGCTCGAGCTTGTCCCGTTCGCGCTTCTGCTGTAGCAGCTCCTTCTTGGTCTTGCCCGATCCGGCCACGTCGTCGAAGTCGACCTCGTCGAGCTCCTTAAGTCGCAGCAGTCGTTGATGAACGGTTTGGAAGTTAGTCAACATTCCACCCAGCCAACGCTGATTGACGTAGGGCATGCCCACCCGCATGGCCTGCTCGGAGATCGCCTCTTGGCCCTGCTTCTTGGTGCCGACGAACATGACAGAGCCGCCCTTGGCGACCGTGTCCTTGATGAATCCGTAGGCGCGGTCGATATATGACAGCGACTGCTGCAGGTCGATGATGTAGATGCCGTTGCGCTCGGTGAAAATGAACCGCTTCATCTTCGGGTTCCACCGGCGGGTCTGATGCCCGAAATGGACGCCGCTCTCGAGCAGCTGTCGCATGGTGACGACGGCCATGGCCGTATCCTCCTCGGCGACCGAGTCGTGAACTCCGGCGCCTGTCGTGGTTGTGCACCGCACGGTCGCCGGTGCCCTGACACCCGACGTGCGACCTCCCCGGCTCGCGTCCGGGGACCACGGGTCGCACCCTGCCCGAGGGGCGGGTACGCGGGTGTGCGAAGTCGGCCCCAGGCGGGCCGCCGAGCTCAGTGTAGGGGAGCCGGCGGGAGGGGGACGAATCCGCGCGACTCACACCCGTCCACAGCGGCGGACTGGATTTTCCGCTGGCCTCCCCACGACACCAGGCTGCAAACATGAAGCGATTCATCGGCGCGGTGTGCGCGGTGGGGTTGCTCCTCATCGGCCTCGGGACGGGTATCGCCCCGGCAGACGCTGAGAGCGGGGCAACGAGTTGGGTCTGGCCGCTGCAACCTCGGCCACAGGTCGGACGTGTCTTCGAGCCGCCTCTGGGTCCCTACGGAGTGGGACATCGTGGGGTCGACCTGCAGGGACGCGTTGGTCAATCAGTGCTGGCGACCGCTGATGGGGTCGTGCAGTTCGCCGGGCTGGTAGCGGGCAAGGGGGTTGTAGTGGTGGCGCATGGTGCGGAGCGGTCCACCTATCAGCCGGTGTCCGTTGCGGTGCGGCGGCACGAGCACGTGAGCGCGGGTCAGCTGCTGGGCCACCTGCAGCTAGGTGGCAGTCATTGCTGGCCGGATGCTTGCCTACATCTCGGCCGGGTTGCCGGTGAGACATACCTGGACCCGCTCGCCCTGCTGGGCGGCGGTCCACTCCGCCTGCTGCCTCTCGACGGTCCGCTGGCGCTGAGCCTGGCCGGCGGGGACACTCCACTCGTGCCGCCGTTGCTCACCGTGCTATCAGCCGGTGCGGCAACGGCTCCTCAGAGGCTGCTCACCGGCATCCGGAACGGAGGTGATCAGGCCCTGGGATGCGCCAACTTGTATGCCTGCCGAAGCCGGTCAGTGGAGACGTGGGTGTAGAGCTGCGTCGTGGCCAGCGACGCGTGGCCCAGCAGTTCTTGGACGCTGCGCAGGTCGGCTCCGCCGGCGAGGAGGTGGGTCGCGGCGGTATGACGTAGTCCGTGGGGCCCTAGGTCGGGAGCACCCGCCACGCCGGCCAGGCGGGCGTGGACCAGACGTCGGACTGCGCGCTGATCCAGCCGCCCGCCGCGGCTGCCGAGAAACAGGGCGCCCCTGCTGCCGGCGACGACCAGCGATGCCCTCCCCCGTACCGTCCACGCGTCGAGCGCATCGGCGGCCGGCCCCCCGAACGGTACCGAGCGCTCCTTGCTGCCTTTGCCAAGAACACGAACGACGTTGCGTTCCCGGTCGATGTCGTCGACGTCCAGACCGACCAGCTCACCGACCCGGATACCGGTGGCATAGAGGAGCTCCAACACGGCGACGTCTCGCAGCCCCTGCGCGCCGTGGCCGGCGGCCTCCGCTGCTGCCGTATCGAGCAGGCGGCGCACCTCCTCGACGCGTAACGTCGAGGGCAGCGTCCGGTGCTGTTTCGGGGTGGCCAGCATGGCCCCACAGTCCGACGGAGCTCGACCTGTCTTCGCCAGCCAGCGGGTGAAGACCCTGACAGCCGCGGCGCGTCGAGCCAGCGTGGTACGAGCCCGGCCGCGGGTCTGGGAGGCGGCGAGGTAGCTGCGAAGCGTACGCAGGTCGAGTGAAGCCGGGTCGGCCACGCCCAGCCGGTCCGCGTGCTCCGCCAACCCGGTGAGGTCGCCCAGGTACGCCCGGATCGAGTGCGGCGCAAGGTTGCGCTCGAGGCTCAGGTGGCGCTCGTAGTCGCTGAGGACACGGGTCCACACCTCGCCATCACCCACGAGCGCACCATGCGCCTTGGCCGAATGGCTGAGCAAGGCGCCGCGCCGGAGTGTCAGGCGCGGCGAAGCTCACCAGCCGCGTGCGCCGAGAGGCGCCACCCCTCACCGGTGCGCTCGACCAGCCCGGCGAGCAACAGCCGACCCAACGTCGCGGCGACGTCCTCGGCGGGCCGGCGGGCCGACTCGGCAATTCGATTCACCGCACATGCACGCCGGACCGGCAGTGCCTCCATGACCTGCCGTCCAGAGTCGTCCAGGTCGTCGAGCAGGCGGTGCTCACCCTGCACCCACGAGCAGGTCTCGGCTCCGAGCGCCGCGATGGACTCCGCAATCTCGGCACCCGTGGTGACGAGCTCCGCGCCGCCATCACGGATGAGCCGATGCACGCCATTCGATGTCGAGCTAATGACAGGTCCGGGCACCCCCATGGTCACCCGTCCGAGGCTGCCCGCCCAGTTGGCAGTGTTGAGGGCCCCGCTGCGCCACGCGGCCTCTACCACGACGGTGCCCGACGTCAAGGCGGCGATCAGCCGGTTGCGGGCGAGGAACCGCAACCGGGTCGGAGTCGAACCTGGCGCGAGCTCGGTCACGATCAGGCCGTCCGTCGCAATGCGGGCGAGCATGGATTCATGCGCGCGCGGGTAAGCGACGTCGCCACCACAGGCCAACACCGCCACGGTGATCCCGTCGACCGCAAGTGCGCCGCGGTGCGCAGCGGAGTCGATGCCGTAGGCCGCACCGGACACCACAGTGACTCGGCGTTCGGCGACCTCGGCGGCGAGGTCACCGGCCACCTGGCTGCCGTACGAGGTGGCTGCGCGCGACCCGACGATCGCCACCGATCGGATGGCGAGAGCCCGCAGGTCGTGGGGGCCGCGCATCCACAGCCCCAGCGGGGCCGCACCTCGGCCCGACAGCGGGGACACGTGGTCCAGGTCATCGACGGCGAGGGGCCACTCACCGTCGCCTGGGCAGATCCATCGCAACGCCCGCGGTGCGGCGTCGAGCAGCCCCTGCGCCTTGTCGGTTGCCGCACCCATCGCTGCCTTCGCATCGTCCCTCGACCAGCGCGGCGGCCATGGTCGGTTGCCACCGAGCCGTTCTCCGGTCGCCAGCACGTGTCGTAGTCGCACCGCCCCGACGTCGCGGACGTACTCGGCCAGCTGCGGATCGCCTGGCTCCTCGAAGATTGACAGCGCTAGTCGGGCCAGCCGATCCGCCGGCTCACAGCCCGGGGCCGAGGTGACGGCGGTCACCCGATCACGTCCGTGCCTTGGCCGGAACCGGGTCGCAACGGCAGCGGGCCGGATGTGCGGAGAGCCACCGCCTCGTTGACGTGCTCGCGCCCAGGGCGACCGACTTGGTCGAGGTCGGCGAGGGTCCAGGCGAGGCGCAGCACGCGGTCGGCGCCACGGGCGCTGATCCGTGCTCGGGCGAGGTCCTCTTCGAGCTCGGTGGTTGCGGAGCTCGGCAGCGGCCAGCTCTGCCGCAGCGTCGGACCAGGCACTTCGCGATTGCAGCGCCATGGTGTGCCTGCGTACCGGTGGCGTTGCCGCTCGCGGGCCATGGCCACCCGCTCGGCCACGACCTTCGAGCTGTCGATGTCTGCGAAGCCGTCGTCCAGGTGGTGTCGCGACACCGGCTGCACCTTGCGATAGATGTCGATGCGGTCACGCACCGGTCCGGACACGCGATCCTGGTAGCGACGCTTGGCGGCTGACGTGCATTCGCAGCGCTCGTCGCGTCCGAAGTTCAGGCCGCACGGGCAGGGGTTGGCGGCGAGGACGAGCAGGAATCGTGCCGGGAACGTTGCCGTTCGCTCGGCGCGGCCGATGCAGATGTGCCCGCTCTCCAACGGTTGCCGCAACGACTCGAGCACGTGGGCCGCGAACTGCGGTGCTTCGTCAAGGAAGAGCACCCCGCGATGCGCCAGCGACATCGCACCGGGCCGGATCACCCGGCTGCCGCCGCCGACGATCGAAGCGATGCTGGCCGTGTGATGCGGATCCAGGAACGGTGGCCGGCTGACCAGGGGGGCGTCCGGGGTGAGCATCCCGGCGATGGAATGCACGGCGCTCACCTCCAGGGACTCCTCGAGGTCGAGATCGGGAAGGAGGCCCGGCAGCCGTTCGACCAGCATCGTCTTACCGGCGCCCGGAGGGCCCTCCAGGAACAGGTGATGCCCACCGGCCGCTGCCACCTCGGCGCAACGGCGTGCCTCCGGCTGTCCCAACACGTCGGCAAGATCGAGGGCGGCGAGCCGATCGTCACCTGCCCACTCGACCTGCTGGGCCATGGTCAGTGGCGGAACCGGTGGATCGTCGGGCACCTCCTCGCCGTTCAGCAGGGCAACCGCGTGCCGGAGGGAACGCACGGCGAGGACCGAGATGCCGCTTATCACCTCGGCCTCCGCCGCGTTGACGTCGGGGACCATCACCCGGTCACAACCATCCCGCGCCGCCGCGAGGACTGCCGGCAGCACCCCGGGTACCGCGCGCAGTCGGCCATCGAGTGCCAGCTCGCCGAGCAGCACGGCTTCGCGGATCGCCTCCGCAGGCACCTCCCCAGCAGCCGCCAGGACAGCCAGCGCGATTGCGAGGTCGTACTGCGATCCAGACTTCGGCATCGAAGCAGGTGAGAGGCCGATCGTGACCCGGCGATTGGGCCACGAGTGTCCGGAGTTGATGATCGCGGCGCGGCAACGATCACGGGACTCGTTGAGCGAAGCGTCGGGCAACCCGACCAGCACTATCTTGGGTAGTCCGGAGGCGATATCGGCCTCCACCTCGACGACGTGGCCCCGCACCCCGTCGAGCGTGACGGCCCGAGTACGCGCCAGCGCCATGTCAGGTCACCCCCTGCACGTGCTCGACCCGCGGCCCGCCGCGGTGCGGCACCACAACGCTGACCACGTCGATGCGGACCTCCCGAGCGGACACCGGGTGCTCGGCGAGCCAGCGGGCAGCGAGCCGGCGCAGCCTCGCTGCCTTCCGTTCGGTGACCGCCTCCAGCGGCGACCCGAACGCGGTCGTCGCGCGGGTTTTCACCTCGACCACCACGAGCACGTCATCGCTGCGCGCCACGATGTCGATCTCACCGAGCTCGCAGCGCCAGTTGCGCTCCAGGATCGCCAGGCCTGCCGCCACCAAAAACCGGACCGCGACGTCTTCACCCCATCGACCCAGTGCCGTCCGCGCCTGCGCGGTCGCAGCCACCTCACCACCTCCACTCCTCAGGGTGGTGAGTCGCCTAGGGGAGCGGGGAAACGTCCCGGGTTATGTGGACAGCCGGCTCCGACCATCCGTGCCGCTCCGCCGCCTCACTCCTTCGGCAGCTCGAGGTCACGCGGCGAAAGCTCTTCGACGTTGACGTCTTTGAAGGTGAGCACCTTGACGTTCTTGGCGAACCGCGCCGGCCGGTACATGTCCCACACCCACGCATCGGTCATCGACACCTCGAAGTAGGCGTCCCCGCTCTCCGCCCGCACCTTGACCTCCACCGCATTGCACAGGTAGAAACGCCGATCCGTCTCGACGACGTACTTGAAGATGGCGACGACATCTCGGTATTCGCGATAGAGCTGCAGCTCCATCTCAGCCTCATACTTCTCGAGATCCTCAGCACTCATGTGTCGGTTCGCTCCTCATCGCGTCCTCAGCATTGTCGTCGACTCCGGCCGCCGCACGTACGTTGACGAACCGCCACCGATGCTCCGGGCACGGCCCGTGGTGTGCCAACGCCTCGTCGTGCTCCCGCGTGCAGTACCCCTTGTGGGTGGCGAAGTCGTACACCGGATAACGCTCATGCAGCTGCGCCATGAGACGGTCGCGGGTCACCTTGGCAACCACCGATGCCGCGGCGATGCAGGCGGTGACCCGGTCCCCCTTCCACATCGCCAGGCCGGGCACCTCGAGACCGTCGACCGGGAAGCCGTCAGTCAGCACGTACCCCGGCCGGGTCGCCAACCGTGCCAGCGCCCGTCGCAGCGCGTCGACGTTGGCGACATGCATGCCCAGC
>Ga0183260_10002617_pt1 | contig 14785 bp, 14 predicted proteins | sample AntDrymUQ4972206_2_FD_129768 | JGI IMG/M metagenome (GOLD analysis project Ga0183260, IMG submission 129768) | Polar desert sand microbial communities from Dry Valleys, Antarctica - metaG UQ497 (22.06) (version 2) (version 2) | ecosystem: Environmental > Terrestrial > Soil > Desert | place... | reverse complement strand
GATCTTGCCGGCCAGCAGAGCGGCAACCCCGGCAGCTCCGGCACCTTCGACAACCAGATGTGCGTTCTGCATGCAGTGATAGATGCCGAGGGCGATCTCTTCTTCGCTGACCTCGACTACCTCGTCGACATATTTTTCGATCAGCGGCAGCGTAACTTCGCCCGGACGCTTCACCGCAATGCCGTCGGCAATGGTCGGTTCGAAGCTCACCTCGACCGGCTCGCCCGCCTTTAATGAAGCGTTCACCGGTGCGACATTCGACGCCTGAACGCCGACGACACGCACGTTAGGCATCAGAGCTTTGACCGCGATCGCAATACCGGAAATTATGCCGCCACCGCCGATCGGAACGACCACGACATTAGCCTGCGGCAGCTCTTCGGCGATCTCGCAGCCGATGGTGCCTTGCCCGGCGATGACCAGCTCGTCGTCGAAGGCGTGCACATAGACATAGCCGTGGTCGGCCGCGAGCTGGCGGGAATACGCGGCTGCTTCGTCAAACGTCGCCCCGTGCTGGATGACTTCGGCACCAAATGAACGCGTCGCGACGACTTTGGTAAGCGGTGCAAATTCGGGCAGGACAATGGTCGCCTTGATGTTGTTGAGCTTGGCTGCAAGTGCAACGCCCTGTGCATGGTTACCTGCGGAAGCAGCAACAACGCCACGAGCTTTTTCTTCGGCGGAAAGCTTCGAGATCTTGTTGTACGCACCTCGAACTTTGAACGAACCGCTTCGCTGCAGGCACTCGGCCTTTAGGAAAGCTTTCGCAACGATCGCAGCGGAGAACTTTTCGTCGGACACCATCGGCGTCGGATTGATTATCCCACGCAGAACGGCCCGGGCATCTTCGATGTCGGATAGAGTGACTGTCATCGTTCGGGAGATTATAGGTTAATTCGTTCTGATGCAGAAGCCCGCACGAAGTAAGGGCTTGATCGGCCGTACGAATCAAGCCCTTACTTCGTGCGGGCTTCTGCAAAGTGAACCCGGTCGCTACCGCTCGCGGTTCTGGCAAGAAAAGGGTATATTCGCTTTTAATTCACCATTCGGAGGAAAAGATGGAATTATTCGGTTTCGGTACCATGTTTCTGATATTTTTGGGAATCGCTTTGCTGACGGTCGCTTTGAAAACGATCAAGATCGTTCCGCAGTCGAGTGTTTTACTGATCGAGCGGCTCGGGCGTTTTCATCGTGTCGCGCAGAGCGGGTTGAATATTATCGTTCCATTTTTCGAATCGCCTCGGGCCGTTTACTGGCTGAACAGCCGTCCGGGAATTACCTCGATCGACCTTCGCGAACAGTTTATCGACCTGCCGCCGCAGCCGGTCATAACGCGTGACAACGTGACGATCAATGTCGATTCGGTCGTCTATTGGATGATCACCGATCCGATCAAATCGGTTTACGAGATCAACGATCTTGTCGGCAGCCTCGTGCAGTTGACAATCACCGGAATGCGTTCGGTGATGGGCGAGATGGATCTGGATCACACACTGTCTTCACGCGATCAGATAAATTCGAAACTGCGTTTAATCCTCGACGAAGCGACCGACAAATGGGGCGTCAAGGTCACACGTGTCGACGTAAAGAATATCAGCCCGCCCGAAGATGTTCGGCTTACGATGGAAAAACAGATGACCGCCGAACGTAATCGCCGAGCTCTGATCTTGCAGGCCGAAGGCGAAAAGCAGGCAGCGATTACGCGTGCCGAAGGCGAAAAACAGGCGTCGATAACGCGTTCCGAAGGCGAAAAGGAATCTGCGATCCTGCAGGCCGAGGGTGCAGCACAGGCGAGGCTTAAATCCGCCGGTGCCGACGCACAGGCGATCGCACAGATCGCTCAGGCCGTGGGAAGTGCTGAGCAGACGACACAGTATCTGATAACGTCACGCTATATCGAATCGCTTCGTGACATGACACGCACGCAGAATTCCAAAGTAATCTTCATGCCTATGGAAACTTCGACGCTGCTTTCCAGCATCGGAGCTATCAAAGAAGTCCTTGCCGAAACAGGCGAGAAACAGGAACAACTGCCCGGCACGCCGCGATCGCCTCGCGAGTTGGGCAGATAACCGAGCCGGAGAACGATATGAACAAAGTATTTTTGATTCTAGCGGTGCTCGGCGTCGCCGCGGGGGTTTTTGTTGTGTTCAATAACCAGTCAGATTCGGACGAAACATCGGTCGTAGCGGCGGCCAAGTCTATCTACGAATTCAAGATGAAAGACATCGATGGCAACGATGTAAAGCTCAAAAAGTACAAGGGTGATGTGCTGCTTGTTGTGAACACCGCGAGCGAATGCGGTTACACGCCGCAGTACGAAGGGCTGCAAGCGATCTTTGACAAATATAAGGGCCGGGGATTTAACGTGCTCGGTTTTCCGGCAAACAACTTTGGCGGTCAAGAGCCGGGAACCGAAAAGGAGATCAAGGAATTCTGCACGCTCAAATACAAGGTGACGTTCCCGATGTTCGCAAAGATATCGGTCAAGGGCGAAGACCAGCACCCGCTCTACAGCTACCTTACTAGCAAGGCGACCAACCCGCAATTCGCCGGCGATATCAAATGGAACTTTAACAAGTTCCTGATCGGACGTGACGGCAAGATACTCGCCCGTTTCGAATCAAAGGATAAACCCGAAAGCGAAACGATAACTAAAGCAATCGAGGCGGCGCTCTAAACGTCGACCCGGCTGCACTAACATTGGGTAACTCCTATGCTGCATCGGCGGCCTTTAATGAGTCATCGTCGGTTGCGGAGCGTTCGCCGAGAAGCCTCAACCAGACGAAGCCGGCCGTGCCCGCGGTAAGCGAGGCTACGAGGATCGACATTTTAGACGTGTTTATTGCCGCCGCGTCACCGGCGAAGGCGAGGTTCGCAATAAAGATCGACATAGTAAAACCGATTCCGCCAAGAAGTCCGGCTCCGAAAATGTGTTTCCAGTTCAGGTCTAACGGCAGGCGGCAAATGCCGGCGCCAACAGCGACGAAACTCAGCAGCATAATTCCCAGCGGCTTGCCCGCGACCAGGCCGGCAGCAATTCCCAAACTGTTAGCCGACAGCAGCCCGCTGAACCCATCGGCACCCAAAACGATGCCGGTATTCGCGAGGGCGAACAGGGGCAGGATCAAAAAGGCTACGGGTTTATGCAGAAAGTGTTCGAGCGTGTGAGATGGCGATGCTTCGTCATCTTCACGCGCCGAGAAAGGTATTGCAAAGGCAAGCAGCACGCCGGAAATCGATGCATGAACGCCCGATCTCATCATCAATATCCACATAGCGATACCACCGATCAAATACGGCAATAAAAGCATTACGCCCAGAACACGATTGAGCACCAATAGCAGCCCGAATATACTGATCGCAGCTATGAGGTAGACGGGCGAAACAGCCGCTGTATAGAAAATCGCTATCACGACGATTGCACCGAGATCGTCGATAACCGCGAGTGCGGTAAGAAATATCTTTAGCGAGTCGGGCACTCGGCTGCCCAGCATCGCGAGAACGCCCAAGGCAAAAGCGATATCCGTCGCCATCGGAATTCCGGCGCCCGCTCGCGTCGGGGCGCCGCTGTTGATGGTGAAATATATAAGGGCCGGGACAATGATGCCGCCGAGCGCGGCGAATATCGGCAACAGCGCGTTTCTGATATCAGACAACTCGCCGTTGTACATCTCGCGTTCGAGTTCAAGGCCGATGAGCAAAAAGAATATTGCCATGAGGCCATCGTTTATCCAATGCTCAATGGTCAGCCCGCCGACATTTAATTGCCAAATGCTTAGAAACTGCGCGCCGATTATCGAATTCGTCAGAGCAAGCGACAGCGCAGTGCAAAAAATAAGCAATATACCGCTCGATTTTTCCGAGTTAAAGAAATTCTGAAATGACCTGGTCAGTTTTCTTTGGACGACGCCCATGCTTTTTATTCTATCCAATCGCGAGCGGACGTTGAATATGAGTGTTTGGAATTTTTACATACCAAGGCGCGGTTTGAGACAATGGTCACGGAAAAAAGGACGAAGCAGTTAAACTACGATGTTAAAACGGGCGAAATGCGAGCGAAGCATAGCAGTACAAAAAGCCGCTGCACGCGACTAACGGCGCATCAGGTCTTCGGTATAAAGCTCGCGGTATGCTCGGTAGTTGTTCATTACCTTAAAAACGTAGGCTTTGCTTTCGGCGAAACCGACCTCGGATGCGAATATTCCGGCTTCCTTTGGCTTGCTGCGAGCGAGCCACCTGACAGCGTTGTCTTCGCCGCCGTTGTAGCTTGCAGCGATGGCTTCGTACAGACCGCCGAACTGGTTTTTGAGATCGCCGATGTATGCCGAGCCGATAGCGATGTTAGTCGCGGGCTGGTAAAGATCGTCGGGATTTAGAGTGGGAAATCCGGCTTTTTTGTTGTATTTGAGTGCCGTGTCGAACACGAGTTGAAGCAGGCCACGTGCACCGGCAGGAGATTTGGCGGCGGCTTTGAACGAGCTTTCCTGTTTCATTATCGCGAGCACAAAACGTGGGTCGATCTTGTACTTTCTAGCCGACTGCAAGAGCTCGCCGCGGTACATCACCGGATATTCGGCGACGGACCGCGACGCGTAACTTCCCGTGACTTTGTTTTTGTCGGAAGCCAAACCGCCATAGTAAGAAGCGTCGACTAGCGAAGTGTAAACGGACGCGGCTTCGGCCTTTCGTCCTGCCTTTTCGAGTGCGAACGCTTTCAGATATCTGACCTCGTCACTTCCGGCCATGGAACCCGCGAATCGTCCGCGGTTAAGCAGACGGTCGGCAGCCTGAATCGCTCCGTTCCAGTTCTCGCGAAAGATCTCCATCCTGAGACGTGCGTGCAGGGCGTTGATCTCGGCGGGCTTTCCGGCAAACTTCGCAGCGGTTCGATCGACCCAAATGTTTGCGTCGTCATAACGTCGGGCTTCGCGAAATGCGTCGATGATATTGAGATGTGCGGACTCGATCCGCTCGCCCTGGGGAAACGCGGCGACGTATTGCTCGTATGCTTTAACGGCTTCGAGATTTTTGCCGAGACGCACGTATGATGCACCCTTGAATGCCAGGCCTTCGCGTCCGTCTTTTGTGTACAAATGCGAGGCGGTGAGTTTGTCGAACCAAAACACTGCCTTTTCGTATTGCCGTTCCCACATGTAAGAGCGTGCGGTTCCAAAGAGTGCCTTTGAAATACCGGCGTCGCCCGGGTAATTATCAAAGACGATCTGCCAGTGCTCGCGGGCCTGCGGAAACATACGATTTGATGAATAGGCTTCGGCTCGTGCGAGGTGTTCGGCAGCCGAGAGAGACCGCAGCTTGCCCGATGCGTCGCGGCTTATGGCATCATCGCCGATGGCACGCCGCAGTACCGCATCCGACGTTTGATTGTGCGAAGCAATAAACGACAGGATGACAATCGCGAAGGCAGTGAGAAGATATTTCATATCGAAACTATTTCGGAAAGAAGCCAGACAGCGTTCTGCCGTTAGGGTAACCCATTGTTAGACGCCGGAGCAAGATTTCCGGTTGCAGGATACAAGCCCAGGTTGCTTCATTCGTGTTGATTCGTGTGAATTCGTGGTTTCAGTTTTTTCGGGGTTAAGAAAAAAAAGTAACCACGAAAAAACACGAAGGCACTAAACAAATCGAATCTGGATAACCAGAAATTAACCTTTCTTTGAACCAATCAACTATCGATTCCTGCGCTAACGTTAACGCCGGTCGTGTCGATGCAAGGCGGCATGTTAAAATTTTGTTTCTCAAGCGTTGGGCTTTTTAGGAGTAATTACAGATGAAGATTGCATTAAACGGTGCAACAACAATGCACGCCGATCTGATAACGGATATCAAAGCAGCTTCGGCTGCGCGTTTCGATCTGTTGGAGATTTGGTCGGCAAAGCTTTATAAATTTCTCGAATCGCACACACCGGCGGATCTGAAGATCCTTTTGGCCGAGCATAAACTGCAGCCGTATTCAATAAACTCGATCGAGCATGTCACATTTCGCACGCCTGATGAATACGCCGCGATCAAGGCTGAGTGTGAAACGCTTTCCAGGATAGCCGGAGAAATAGGCTGCCCGTATATCGTCGTCGTTCCGGGGCTGTTACCCGAAAATGCATCGGAACAGCAGGTGATAGATGAATCGGTCCGCGTTTTGAATGAGCTTGCCGATATCTCGGAGCCTTATGGCGTTTCGCTGGCTTTCGAATTTCTTGGGCAGACCGATTGCAGTGTGCAGACTCTCGACCTCTGCAACCAGATCGTCGAGCAAGTCGATCGGGCGAGCGTCGGTAACGTGATCGACACGTTTCATTTTTATGCGGGGAATTCGACGTACGAAGCGATCGATACGATGAAGCCCGAAAAGCTTTTCATCTTTCACATAAATGACGCCGAGGATTTGCCGAAGGAACAGCTCACCGACGCACACCGCTTATATCCGGGCACCGGGATTCTGCCGATACGCGAGATCAAGGAGCGGTTCGACAAGATCGGTTACGATCGTATGGTCAGCATCGAGATCTTTCGGCCCGAGTATTGGAATCAGGATCCGTTCGAGGTAGCGAAAAAGGCAAAAGCCGCGACGGAAGAAGTACTGGGCATCTGACAAAATGTAGCGGCCCGGATACAATAGTAAATGAGCAAGGTCAAGATCGGGATCATCGGGACGGGCTATATCGGCAACGTACACGGACGAATATATTCGCGTGACGAACGGGTCGAAGTTGCAGCACTCTTCGATGTCGTTAAAGAACGCGCGGAACGAACGTCCCGGACTATCGGCGGCAAGGTTTGCGCGTCACGCGAAGAGCTGTTCGATCATTGCGACACAGTTCTAATCTGTTCGCCAAACAAGACGCATAAAGAGATCGCGCTTGCCGCGATAGCCCCGGGTAAACACGTCTTTTGCGAAAAACCTTTTTCGATAGGAGTCGCAGACGCGGCAGAACTGCGTGAAGCGGCAAATGGCGGAAAGGGAATGTTCCAGATCGGTCACAACCGTCGATTCGCACCTGTTTATGTGACGTTGAAAGAGCTGCTAAAAACCGACAACGCACATTCGGCTCATATAAAAATGAACCGCGGCGAGTTGAAAAATCCCGTATGGACGGGAGATGTGAATGTGACGGGCGGCTTTCTATATGAGACGACGATCCATTTATTCGACATGCTCCGCTTTCAGTTTGGCGATATCGAGGAGCTCGTTGCCTACGGTTCGCAGCACGAATATCCCGAGCTCGACGAGTTCTCGATCATCTTCAAATTCAAGAGCGGCTTTCACTGCACATTCGCGTCATCGTCGGACGCAAGCTGGCATTTTCCATTCGAACGCATCGAGATCTTTTGTCATCACCGCACGCTTATGACCGAAGAAATGGAACGGCTGCTTGATTCAAGGGGAATGGACGCGAACTTTGAAACGACGTCCTGGTGTATGACCGAAAAGGAAGAACGCTGGGGTTACGTGCAGGAAGATAAGGCCTTTATTGACAGTATTATCGACGGAAAACCGCCGCTCGTCACTGCAGACGACGGTTTCAGATCGGTTCAGCTTGTCGAGGCTGTTTACGAGGCTATACGAACCGGCAAACGCATTCGGTTTTAATTATCGAGTATCGAACTTTTTGGACTATGATGCGTTTGTTGTTATGTGCAAGTCGCCCAAAGTACATTCATTGCTATGATCCAGTGCCAGAATTGCGGTCAGACAAATACCGCGGAAAGCAAATTTTGCCGTTACTGCGGCACAAGGTTTTTGCTCCGCCAAAACCCGGTTCCTCAGAGCTACGAGTATCAGCCGCCCGAGCCGTATTCGTGGAGAACCGACGAGTTGCAGACAAAGACCGACAGCCGAAAAACTACGGGATTTGATAAAACTCCGACGCAGAATCATCTCCAGTTTCCGGGACAGATCGCGTACGGAGCGGCTCCGCTCGTGAATCGGAGAGTAAACCTGATCGACCCCAATTACTGGTGTCCGCATTGCGGCAGCCAGTTCCTGCCAAAGACAGAACGGCGAATATCAACTGGAGGCTGGATAACGTTTGCGGTGCTTTTGATCACGTTCTTTCCGCTGTTCTGGATCGGTCTGTTGATAAAAGAAGACGTGAATATCTGTCCGTCCTGCTCAACTAAGCTCGGCAAAACGGGTTAGGTTAGCGGTAATAGTAACCTTTCGGATGTTCGATCTTTATTTCGGGATTGGTGCTAAGGACCTCGACCTTGTGATATCCGCGTTTCATATGTGTCGACAAATACGACAGCAGAAACTGGCGAGTGAGCAGGATCGATAGCTCCCTGAAAAACGGAACAAAACTGATCGGAGCGATCGATCCCTGAAAAAATGCACGGCCGCCGGTTTCGTCCGAAAGCTTCTGGAGCGAACTCTGACCCGCCAATATTGCACGCGTCCCGGCGCTTTCAGTTTCGACGGTCGGAGAATAGATCGAAAACACGGCCACGCTGCGTCGCTGGGCTCGCAGGATCGCACGGTCGAGATCGATACTCTGCCCAGAAAAACTAATATCGCCGCCGGAGGTGTCGAGGCCATCGGAGATCAAAAGAACCGCACGTCGGCCGGCCGGCAAAGCGTCGAAGCGATTTAGTGCCTCGATCACCCCGTCATAAGGGCTGCGCGGCGACACGGCAGAATTTGAGGTTACTATCCGAAGTGTGTCGGCCGCTCTCGAAAGATCGTTAGTAAACCTTTGCCGGATCTGCAAAGAGCCGCCGCGAACATATGCCACCATTACCCGTGATCCGCGCGGCAAATTGCGAATAAAATTTTTTAAGTCCCTGAGCTGAAGGTTGAACCCTGACGACAAGTCATCCTGAACCAGTATCGCAAGGGTAAGCGGTGTATCGGCAACACTGCGGATCGATAAAATCGTCTGTTCTTCTTTATTTTCTTTAACCGTAAGCCGGTCTGCTTCGATCAGTTCCTCGGGCCGGCCGCTTTTCATCTCGGTTTTCGTATAGATCGAGATCGGAATCGACACGGTGCGAACATTCTGACGGCCGGCTTCGCGCGGCTGCTGGCTGCTGGCTGTTAGCGAAGCCAACAATACCACAGCAATTAGAAAACAGAGTGTTCGAAGCGCGATTTTCATATTTTAAAGTATGTAATCAAGATAGCTGGCTTCGTAATGATATAACAAAGAGTCGGATCACCTGATATTTTTGTGATGCTACGCAATTGAATATGGTTTCCACAGTTTGTAAAGTAAGGCGTTAAGAATGAACGATTTGGTGACCCAATACGGCATTCCGCCCGAGGAATTCAAACGCGGGAGACGCCTGAAAATAGTTGCATGGACGGCCCCGGTCGTTTTGGCGTTAATACCCGCTTTGGTTTTTCTGGTTCTGTCGCTGCTTTTGAGCGGAACGACGGTATTCGCCCTGTCCCTGTTTGTCGGGCTAATTGTAACTGTAATCGGTTTTCTCTTTGGACTAATTGTTTCGGGTATTTCCGTCTACCGACATACACAATGGACGAGCGAAATGCGGGAACGCATCGCAGCTACCGGCATACGGGCTAGAGAAATAGATTGGTTCCGCAACGAGCTTAAATCGAGCGAAAAGCGGGCGTTAAAAGCCGTCGAAAGTGCCGATGAGCTTTTGGCGGACGCATATCGCGAAACCCTCGCATCGCGCCTAACCGCATCGCGAATAATCCGGTCATCGCGGAAGGAATTAGAGGCGACCAAACGCAGGCGATCGAAGCTGAAACAATTGAAGAGCGAAAGGGCAGAGACTTTCAAAGATGAGATAGACAAGGATTTTCTCAACATTTCGAAGATTCACGCTCAGGCAAAGGAGATGCTCACCGAATCGGAATCAAGACTACAGATGATCGAAGCTGCAGCGTCGCGCGGATCAAAGCTTTCGGGTCACGAAGTCGCACTGAAAAAGTTGTCGATGAGAACGGCCGATCTCCCGCCCGCACTCGAGGAGGCCCGGCTCACGCGTGAAATAAAGATCGATATAGATAAGGAACTTGAGATGGCGGAACTAGAGGAAGATCTGTCACAGAAATGAAACGTTGATAGCGAAAGGAACCGCGATAGCCGTTCGGAACGCTTGAATTGAACCTGTATGATCAGGTGGGCGGCTTTCTGTTCCGAAGAACATCAGAGCCGTTACCTGCGGCAAATCTTTGTAAAAGATTGCACCGGATCCGGCATTAGCCTCCCGCAATTCAAGTGTTGGCTCAATTGTTGGTGCGTCCGTGGACGAGCCTCACAGAATCACCTTTCGCCTGGGTTTAATCGTAACACATCGGCCCCGCTCGCGAAAAAAGCAGATACATCTCACAAAAAAAGGTGGCCGATTGCCACCCGCCTTTCAATAGATGTAAAACAGTTTATTCGATCGAGGCGTTCGCCGGCTTGTGCTTTAAGACCTTGTCCAGCATTTCGGTACATTCCGAACTTCGTGAAGCAAGCATCGCGTCCTGTTGCGTTTGCTGATATTTGAGCTGGTGAAACTCGTCGGCTATGTGAAGCGCGGCAAGTATCGCAACCTTTAGCGAATCGACGGTCATTGCTCCCGACGATATTTCACGCATTTTCCCGTCTACATATTCCGCGAGCTCCAAAATATACTCGTTATCACCATCGGACCGGATGCTGTAGGTCTGATTGTAGATCTCGACGCGTACCGACTGATTCTGCACTCCGGCCCTGGATTTACCAGTGATCATAGACTATCTCCCGACCGCCGCGGCGACTTCGGCATCGATGACCGTCATCGCTTCAAGCATTGCTTCGACTTTCAGTTGAATAGCGTCTCTTTCGGTTTGCAAGGCCTGGATGTCTCGTTCGAGACGTTCCTTTTCAGCATTTAATGCTTCGGTTCCGCGACGCAATTCCGTTACTTCTTGTTCGATCTTTTCTTTATCGCTCCTGAGCTTTTTCGCGAACTCGATCGTGAGGTATATTTTGTCCTCTAGATGCGAGAACCGTTCCATGCCGGTATAGCCGTTCATCAGTGAGTCTCCGAGTTGGGTGGTCTAACTTTTGTGGATAAGATTATGGCACTTTCGTTCAAAAGTTCAAGTAATGTGTAAACGTTTTAAACTCTGGGTCTGATACCTAAAGTGTTTTCTAGGTTTTCCAGAAGTGAAGCATGAGCCATGTTTACTTCATCCTCAACAAGTGTACGGTCCTCGCTGCGATATTCAAAACGAACTGTTATGGATCGTTGCGATTCGTCAAGACCCTTTCCTTCGAAAACGTCAACAAATTCGATGCGGCGACAGAAGCTTGTTCCAGAGGCTATTGCTGCTTCCCGGATCGAAGCAAAAGTTATATTTCGGTCAGTCAAAAACGAAACATCGCGTGAGACCGCAGGATATTTCGATAGAGGACGATAAATAACCGCCTCAGTTTCCGCCGCGAGCGCCGCCCGTAAGTCGATTTCAGCCACATATACTGGCTGTTTAAACTTGTAATTAGCCGCCGTTTCCTCACTCAAACGCCCGACGAACCCGATTAATTGTGAATCAAGGGAAACGGACGCAGATTGCCCGAGGCGCATGTGACGCGCTTCGGCGGCGTTGTACACACTGTTTACACCCAACGAATCGAACACGGCATCCAAAGCCCCTTTAGCATCGTAGAAATCCAGGTTGCGAACGGGCATTACTCTCCCCTCGCTCGTCTCATCGCCGCACATTACCAACGCAAAAAGTTCACGTTCGGTGGGTAAATCCGTCTGGCCGCCTCGTTTTGCAAACGCCTTTCCGATCTCGAAAAGCCTGATATCGCGCCGCTGTTGGTTAAGGTTCAGCCTCATTGCGTGTAAAAGTCCGGGCAGCAGCGTCGGACGCATGCGTACCGCACTTTCGATAACCGAATCGCGGAGGGTTACAAAGTTGTCATCGTCACCTGCGTTCGAAAGCTCAGGTATGGTTTCGAATAATCCGTCGTATTTGACATCGATAAAACTGTAGGAAAGAGCTTCGTCAAAACCCATTGCGGCAAGATTTCGTCGCACAACACGCTTTCTGATCTCGTCCGTCTGGTACTCACCGGCTCCGTACGTAGGCGGAAGTTCGTCCAGAATCTTTTCATAGCCCGCGTGTCTGGCAATTTCTTCGACAAGATCTTCCTCAATGGATACGTCGTGCCGCCACGAAGGAACGTTATATAAACCTTCGCTTACCTGCTCGATTCTCAGCCGCTTTAGTATCTGATCGCATTCTTCCGGTACAATATCCAAGCCGGTTAGTCGTTTTACCGATGCTGAAACGTTTGGGGATGCCACACTCGCCGGTTCTGAAACGTTCGAATAAACATCGACGAACTGCTGTGCTTCGCCGCCCGCGAACTCGAGAATTAATTCCAGCGCACGATCAGATGCTCGAACAACGTTTTCGATATCAACACCGCGCTCAAATCTGTAGCTCGCCTCGGTCGCGAGATTCAAACTGCGTGATGTCGCTCTTATATTTTCTCGTTTGAAACAGGCAACTTCGAGCAGAACATTAACCGTATCGTTAGAGATGCTCGAATTCAGCCCGCCCATTATTCCGGCAATAGCAACCGGCTTGCTCGCGTCACAGATCGCGAGTATTGTATCGTCGAGCTGTCGTTCAACTTCGTCAAGAGTCGTTATTGTATCGCCCGTTTTTGCACGCCTAACGACGATGCGTTTTTCCGCCAGCTTGTCCAGATCGAAAGCGTGCATCGGCTGCCCCAGCTCTAGCATTACGTAATTGGTTATGTCGGCGATGTTATTTATCGAGCGATCGCCGACTGCCTCAAGTCGCCCTACGAGCCAGTTTGGTGATGGACCGACCTTCACATTTTTGATTATTCGGGCTGTGAAACGCGGACAAAGCTCGGCGTCGTCGACCTTCACTACTTCGCCGGCTAACACCGCGGGATAGGGCACATTAAGTTGGTCTTCGTCGCGGCTATGCGGCTTTGCAGGAAATTCACCTCCTGTTATTACGCTGATCTCCCGCGCGATACCGAAATGCGAAAGACAGTCCGGGCGGTTTGAAGTCAGGTCAATGTCCATTATGAAATCATCTCCGTGCGGATGAAGCCCCTCGACGGCTAAGCCGACACGTGTAAGATGCGCAGCTAAATCGGGAGCTGGCGCGTCAATGTCGATCAGATCTTTTAACCAGTTGTAACTAATGTTCATAAATGAGCCGGACGCTCTTAAGGAAAAAGGACGGCTTTAGCGGAACTGCTCCAAAAATCTCACATCGTTGTCGAACATCAATCTGATGTCATCTAACGAATACATAAGCGAACACATCCGTTCGAGGCCGAAGCCGAAAGCAAAACCCGAATAGACGTTTGGGTCAACACCGACGGCTTTCAGCACGTTTGGATGAACCATTCCCGAACCGCCGAGCTCTATCCAGGCGGAACCTTTACAAGGGCGGCAGCGTTCACCTTTAACTTCACCGGTTCCGTTACATTTAAAACAAGAGAAGTCGAACTCGGCCGACGGCTCCGTGAAAGGGAAGTACGAAGGGCGAAAACGCGTGATTGTGTCCTCGCCAAACAGCCGTTTCAACCACTCGGTGACGGTTCCCTTGAGATGGGCCATGGTAATGCCCTTGTCGACACACAGCCCTTCGAGCTGGTGAAACATCGGCGTGTGCGTCATGTCCGGTGTATCGCGGCGAAAGACCCTTCCCGGCGCGAGGATTCGAATAGGCACTCCGCGCCGCTCCATCGCGCGAATCTGCACTGTCGACGTTTGTGACCGAAGCGCGAAACCGTCGGTCGTATAAAACGTGTCCTGCGATTCGCGAGCCGGATGGCCATCGGGAATGTTCAGAGCATCGAAGTTGTAATAATCCGTCTCGATCTCGCGGTCGTCCTCGATCGCGTAACCCATCGAAACAAAAATATCTTCGATTCTCTGTCGCAGGATTGTGATCGGATGCAGATGCCCAACTCGCGGACGCCGGCCGGGAAGCGTGACATCGAGTCTTTCGCTGTCGCTCTTTGCGTTGGAGATGAATTCATTAAGTTTCATTTCGACTAATCCGATTCTCGAAACGATCCCTTTTTCGACAGACTGCACAAGCTGCCCAAATACTGCACGTTCTTCCGGCGCAACCTTTCCGACAAGCTTCATCGCACCGGCAATTTCCGATTTCTTACCTGTATGCCTGAGCTTGAGCTCGTTTATTTCACGCAGTAATGCTTCGGCATCAGCTAAACTGCCTCCGTTCAAACTCAAATCAGCAAAGCGTCCGAACTCCTGCTCGAACGCTTCACGTATTCTCGTGACCTGTTCCTGCGGGTCTTGCATTGAACTAATTGTCGACTAATTTACGATGGATATTGCTACTCGGGCATCTTAAGCTGCAGCGGTCTGCTGTTTCCCGAGCGCGTCTTTTGCCTGAACGGCGATGGTCGCAAAAACCTCGGGCTGTTTTACGGCGAGATCCGCCAAAACTTTTCGGTCAAGCTCGATTCCGGCCAGATTCAGACCGTGAATAAATTGCGAATACTTTATATCGTTCAAACGACACGCCGCGTTGATACGGACGATCCATAGCTTGCGAAAATCACGCTTTTTCAATTTACGTCCGGTGTAGGCGAAATTCAGCGCGCGTTCAACCGACTCTTTTGCCGAGCGATAAAGCTTTGACTTTGTTCCGCGATAACCTTTGGCCAGCGCTAATATTTTTTTGCGTTTCTCTAAACGCTTATTTCCACGTTTTGCTCTTGGCATATTTTAACTCCTTTCAGTCGTTCGATTTTGGATTTTAGATTTTGGATTAAAGGCAATTATTTTCATTATTCTT
>Ga0183260_10002616_pt1 | contig 14786 bp, 18 predicted proteins | sample AntDrymUQ4972206_2_FD_129768 | JGI IMG/M metagenome (GOLD analysis project Ga0183260, IMG submission 129768) | Polar desert sand microbial communities from Dry Valleys, Antarctica - metaG UQ497 (22.06) (version 2) (version 2) | ecosystem: Environmental > Terrestrial > Soil > Desert | place... | reverse complement strand
TCCTCCGAAGGCGTGGGCGGCGATTGTGTTACCCGAGATTGTTGATCTGTCATCCGGACAGGTTCACCGCTACCACGGCCGGCTCATCTGGGGCGCTATCTACGCCGCCTGGCTGCGTGAGCGTCTGGACGCCCTGCCGCCGCCCCCGACGGTGAGATGATTCGAGGCTCCGCGATCTCAGAGTCATGATTCTGTACCGAACCTGTTGACCGATCCCGCCTTGGCCTCATCGGCTTCCCGAGGTGACATCGACGGCCTGCGAGCGGTTGCAATCCTGTTGGTGGCTGGCTTCCACGCCGGCCTCCCGGGACTGGATGCCGGCTTCGTCGGCGTCGACGTCTTCTTCGTGATTTCCGGCTTTCTGATCACGGGGATCCTGGTGCGCGAGGTCGAAGCACACGGCTCGGTCCGACTCGGTGCGTTCTGGGCGCGCCGGGCTCGACGACTCGTTCCCGCGGTGACTGTCGTGATCGTCACCACACTGGCCGCGACGATTCTTATTCGCACGCCGTTGAGTTGGCGAACTGCGGTCGTCGAAGCACTGGCCGCGACGACGTATTGGTCGAATCACCTGTTCGCCGATCGATCCACCGACTACTTCGGTGCCGCAGTCGAGTCCAGTCCGCTACTCCACACGTGGACGCTCGCGGTTGAGGAGCAGTTCTACGTCTTCTGGCCGATCGCCCTTGCGTTGGCACTGCGGTTCCTCAGGCGACCCACTCGGCGGTCACTTGCGATGGTCGTGTTCGTCATCTGCGTCGCGTCGCTCTGGCTGTGCATCGTTGTGACGGACCGCAACGAAACCCTGGCCTTCTTCGCCTCAGCAACTCGGGCGTGGGAATTCGGCGCCGGAGCGCTCCTCGCGATCGGCGTACCCGCTCTACAGGGTCGGTCCCCGGGGATTGTCCGCACGGCGGTCGGAACTCTCGGCATCGTCTTCGGCGCTGCCGCACTGACGGCGATCGACGGCACTACGGCGTACCCAGGATGGGCCGCGACACTTCCGGTGGCGGCGACAAGTTGCCTGGTATATGCCGGACTCGCCAATGGTTGGCCGGGCGGCCGAATCCTCGGCTGGGCTCCATTGCGGGCCCTCGGACGACTCTCCTACTCCTGGTACCTGTGGCACTGGCCTGTGCTAATCCTCGGCGTCGAACAGTTGGGCACGAACTCGATCGCCGCCAAGACCGGCCTCGTGACGGCCTCGCTTCTTCCGGCCTACGTGACCTACAGGCTTGTCGAGAGTCCGATCCGCTTTCATCCATCTCTGCAACGCTCGGTTCCGAAATCGACTTTGGTTGTCTCGGGGTTCGCCGGTCTCGCGCTCGTCGCTAGCGCGTTGATGTGGGTGCGGACAGATGCACTGCTCAGCGACCCGCTCCTCGGCGACCTCGCTGCTGCCCGGGCCGACCTACCACCGCTCGACGGACGGTGCGCGTCATCTGAATTGGCGGACCTCCTCCAGCACTGCGTTTCGGGAGCTGCAGGCGGAGCAAGCACGATCTTGGTCGTCGGCGACTCACACGCCGCACACTGGCTACCGGCGATCGCGAAGGTCGCGCGCCAGCGTGACATCCGCGTGATCGCCAGTCTCCAAGGCAGTTGCGTTGCACTCGGACCCTCCTACGTGGACCAATACGAGCACTGCGTGACGCGCATCCGCGATCTTCCCCGACTAGTCGACGCGCTCAACCCTGACGCGATCGTCCTCGCTCACTCGGTCGCGTATGTCTACGGGCTGATCGGTTCCGACGGCGAAATCATGAAGCTCTCCAGCGCGCTCGCAACCTGGCGACAGCGCCACTACAACTTCGCCCTCCGCAGCCAAGCCGCCGAGATCGGGCTCGGTGTCATCCTCGACAATCCCCGATTTCCTGACGACCCAATCGAATGCGTGGCGCGACATCGCGACGCGCGCCCGTGTCGATTGGACCGCGCAACGGTCGATGCTCAACTGCGAGCCGTCCACACGGCCGAAAGCGACGCGCTGCTTGACGCGGGGTACGGCGTTACCTTCGACCCCGTCCCCCTGCTGTGCACGGACAGTACCTGCCCGGTGACGATCGACGGCGAGGTCGCGTACCAAGATCAGAGTCATCTGACCGCCGCCTTCGCTCGCCATCTCGCGCCTGCCCTCAACGCGTTCATCGAGGCGACCCTGGCGGGCCAGCGAGTCGCGTTCGCTCCATAGGGGTCTGCCCCCGGATCGGTTGACTCATCACCTGTGAGGATTTCTCCTCGCTGGAAGGATGAGCATCATGCCCAAGCCGTTCCCTTTGGAGTTTCGTCGCGACGTGGTCGCGGTGGCTCGTAAACGCGAGGCACCGCTGTCGCAGGTCGCGAAGGACTTCGGTATTTCCGAGTCGTGTCTGCATCGCTGGTTGCAGCTCGCTGATGTCGACGACGGGATCAAGCCCGGTGTCACGTCGGCCGAGTCGGCCGAGGTCCGCGACCTGAAGAAGCGCAACCGTGTGCTCGAGCAGGAGAACGAGATCCTGCGCCGCGCCGCCGCGTTCTTCGCCCGGGACGCCCTCCCAAAATGATGTACCCGCTGGTTGTTGATCTCGCCGACGACGGTGTGCCCGTCGCGATGACCTGCCGGGTGCTGGGTTTTTCGAAACAGGCGTTCTACAAATGGCGGGCGAAGCCGGTCACAGATCGGGAGTGGTCCGACGCGCACCTCATCAACGCCGCGCTCGACGTGCACCACGACGACCCGACCTTCGGTTACCGCTTCATCGCCGACGAGCTCGCCGAGGCCGGATCACCGCCGGCGAGAACCGGGTCGCACGGTTGTGTTCGCAGCAGCGGATCTGGTCGTTGCACGCGCGCAAGAGAGGCTTGCAACGCCGGCCCGGTCCGCCCGTCCATGACGATCTCGTCGAACGCGACTTCACCGCGAGGGCTCTCAACGAGTTGTGGCTCGTCGACATCACCGAACACCCGACGTCTGAAGGCAAGCTCTACTTGTGCGCGGTGAAAGACGCGTGCTCCACCCGCATCGTCGGCTACTGCCGCGGCACGCTTCAAGCGGATCATTCAATCCTCCGACTTCGTTGTCGTTCCACACCCGCCCATTGGCGAGCCTGATTGTCGTCCTCAGTCTCGATAATCGCGTCTGACGTTGCGGCACCGATGAGGTCCAGTTCGGCAGGTCGGGCCTTCTCGATCGTCTTCTGTTGCTCGGGGCTCAGCCGGCTGATGGCTGATAGGTACCCTCGGGAAGCCTGAAGCCCCGCTTCAGACTCACTGGCTCCGAGTCCGACGAAGGTCTCGCCATCCAGCAGATCACGCTCGTAGTCACTGTCGAGAACCAGTTCGACCCTCCAGCCTCCGTCGGCGGTCCTGGTCGAGATGGTGTTCGAAACGCCGTAGCCGCTCACCACTCCCGCTCCGCGCGCTCGGCGTCCTTCGCCGCCTTCCATAGCCGCGCATCCGTCTCCGATTCGGTGGCGATGAACTCGCCAGTCGACGGAAGGCTGGCTCCGATGAGCGGCCCGTCCGTTCTCGCGTCAGACATCAGCGCCTCTCGCGCCGACGCCGACAGCTTTGTCAGGGCGCGGGTGGCTGCAGTGATGGCATCCCAACTTGCTTCCTCTTTGGTGCCCCCGTAGCCAACGAACACTTCGTCGCAACCGAAGGCGCGCGCGTTCTCCGAGGCAAGTCGCAAGCGGACTTGCCACCTACCTTCGCCGAGCTCCTCCTCGGCCTCCTTGTCGAGGTCGATCCCAGGGGCTAGCACCTGTGGTACACCACGACCAGCGTCGGGACGATGCCGGTGGTGGGCAGCAAGAAGATCCAAGGCGAGAGGTCGGTCAGTGGGTCGAACCGCTTGGGGACTCACGGCCCACCGGTCGAGGTCACGAAGACTCTGCTTCACGGACACCTCAACAGGGTCGCAGAATTGAACGCCGAGCGCACCGGGGCGGCGTAGTGACATCCTGCTCATCCGATGCCTTGGTTCAAATACCCGCCTGCGATGACCGTCGAGTCCTTCGCAGGCCACCTGCTGACGCTCGACGCATACGCCCACTACTACGGCCGCACCGTGCGACGGGACCACCCGAACCTTGGCCAGCCGGAGTACTCCGTTGAGGGGGCCTACCGACAGCTCTCCGTGTCAGTGCACCATTCGCTCGTGCAACACCTGGCTAACCCTGAGTTTGAGGCCGCTGCCCATGAGTTGATCAAGAAGGCCGTGCGGCTCAGCATCCGGCACCATCGTCGAAGGTGGACGGAACAACCACGGCGGCCGAGACCGCCGATTCCGACAGTGGCCCTGGCTCTGTTCGTCAAGCAGCACAAGCAGCCCGGTGATGCCGCCCCATGCTTTCCATGGTGGTGGCCGGTAGCTAGACCCCTACTTGAGGATCAGGTGCCGAATCTGCCCCCGCACCTGGGGCAGTAGAGAGACACCAGCGCATAATGCCGGTTATGGCGCTGTCGTCGTCGCTACTTATGCATGGGCTTTAGGCGAGAGGCGCTCCCCGGTGATCAGAAAGGGCCTTTGACCTGCACTTTTCTTGGCGGAGAGCCTGCGCTTCCCGCGCGGGACCAGAAGGGTCGCAGCTATGAAAAAAGTTGTTGTTCGTGCTACTACTCGTAGCGATGTCACTCGTGTCTCAAGGCGCTCAGCCCGCTAGTGCAAATGCAATCACCTGCACCGCCGCGCCGGAGGAGCCGTTCGGCTACACAGGCGACGAAGCCGTCAACTTTATCAAGGGTAAAAACTACGCGGTGTGTAGTGACCCCGTCGCGGCTCTGACTTCCGAAGCGCAAGTCGAGGAGCACCTATTTTCCCTCGCTTGGGGCCCGGAGGGCCAGCCGGGGTATGAGGGATGCATCGACTGCACGTCGGTCATGGCCTCGTCAGCCATTGGATGCCATGGCGGCACCTTCCGCACAGAAGGCCGGGCCGATGGCCAAGGGTACCCAGGCGATACGGGTGACTGGACCGACGATTCGCTAAGCGGCAACAAAGACATCAACTGCTCCCTGATCGACCCCAACGATCGCTGATCACGCTTCCAAATGCGCCATCGAAAACGCAATGGGTTGGCTCGCCTGGGCTCTCTTTGCAGCAGCCCGGCGCCGATGAGAGACGCGTGGGTTGTCGTCACGATCGTGCTGTCGGTACTGCTGGCCGCTTGCAGCGCCGGCCCGGCCCGTGATCGAACTCAAACGGGTGCCGCGGCAAAGGAACGACCAGTTATGGAATCAACAACGACGTCGATCGATGCCACGGCGCCGTCGATTCCCGGCCGCACCGGGGCGAGCGCCCCGGTGCGCGGCACGACAACGACCGCGCCCACGATTTCAACGTCGCCTTCGGCGCGACAGGCGAGCGACGGCGACCTCGAACGGTCCATAGACCGCACGGATCGGCGTTATCCTGAGGGTGTCGAGGTCGCACGTGGAACGAGCGAAGACAAGGACATCGCTTGGAGATTGTGGGCGCATCAGATCGACGGTGGCGCTGGTCTGGAGTTCGCCAGCGAGTACCGCCCCCCAGCCGACTCGGGGGTCGCCGCAAGGGGAAACGCGACCACCACAGATCATCGGAAGCTCCCGATCGAAGTGTTGGGCGCTAGCAGCAAGGCGCCTGCGTGGGCGTGGGTCGGGACCCTGGCTACGAATGTTGCGTCGGTGCGTGCACACACGCCGACGAATGATCACGTTGTCCTTCCATTCGACCGGGAGTTATTCGCGCGCCGTTACTTCGTGATTTTCCTCGACGTCCGCCCCCAGTACTTCGTGGCGCTCGGAGCAGACGGCAATGAACTAGGTCGCTACACCGTCGGAAGCAGAAGCTGAAGCCCCAGCCCTAGCAGCTCGTTACTCCGCAACCGGGCCTTTGACACCGAGGGTCGACGCCGAAGCGGTCCAACGCAAACAGGAAGTCGCCACAACGCGCTGGCAATCCCTACGTCTCTGAGTTTGGTCATCTATCGCCAAACTCGCCGACGATCTCGTCCATTGTCGCGTCGGCCCAACCTGAGTCGAACTCCGTCTTGTTTGGCGGAGGGGGTGGGATTTGAACCCACGGTGACTTGCGCCACAACGGTTTTCGAGACCGTCCGATTCGGCCGCTCTCGCACCCCTCCTGAGGTGTGGCGGAGCGCTCAGGCTATCCGCCCGTCGGCGCCCGCCGATCACCGAAAAACGTCCGGAGCAGCCGCGCGGACTCGTCCGCCGCCACACCTGCGGTGACTTCCACCTCGTGGTTCAAGCGCGGGTCGACGCACAGGTTGTACAGCGAACCGCAGGCCCCCGCCTTCGGGTCGGCGGCACCGAACACCACCCGCCCGACACGGGCGGCGACGAGCGCCCCCGCACACATCGGGCACGGCTCGAGCGTGACGATGAGGGTGGCGCCGTCGAGGCGCCAGGACCCGGTGGCGGCCGCCGCGTCCCGCAGGGCCAGGACCTCGGCGTGAGCAGTCGGATCACCTGTAGCCTCTCGCTCGTTGTGACGCTGGGCCACGACCACTCCCTCGCGCAGGACTACCGCGCCGACCGGTACGTCGTTGTGCGCGAGCGCGAGTCGTCCCTCCTCCAGCGCCAGTCGCATCGCTTCTTCGTCCCGCACGCCGCGCCCTCCAGAAATCGTGGGGCAGGCAGGAACCAGCCGCATACCCGTCGAACTGTGACCTTGATCACATCATCATCGTTCGGGCGGCGCCGGGGCCGTCCGGTCGATGGTAATGAATTGCCCCCTCGCCGAGCAGTCGAGTTCACCCTGTGAACAGGCGTGGGGGGCGGGTGATGGCGTCGGCGGTACTGGCGGGTGTGGTCGCGCTGGTCGGTATCGGCCTGGTCGCGCTCGACACCCGTCGCGACGCAAAGGCGCCCGAGCTCGACTCGTTGTCGCTGCCGGCGATCGGGCGCACCGAGGCGCAGCCGTCGATCCAGGCCGCGCCGGTCGATTCCGGTGTTTCCTCGAGCGGCGTCTCGGCGCTGCGTCCGGAGGAAACGGCGATGAAGGCGGCCCCGGCGCGCTTCGACGGACCGAAGCCCAAGGCCGTCGCCCCGCCTGCCGCCCTCTCGGCAGGCGGCTCGCAGATCGTCCGCCAGGGCGGCACGTGGGCGGTGATCATCGGTGTGAACGACTACCCCGGCAGCAGGAGCGACCTGAACTCGGCGGTCAACGACGCCAACGACGCCGTCCAGGCGCTGTCGCAAATGGGTGTGCCCGCCGACCGCATGATCACGCTGCGCGACGGGCAGGCCACCAGTCGAACCGTGCTCGCCGCGGTCGACTGGCTGGCCGACCGCACGAGCACCGAAGCCGTGGCGGTGTTCTTCTTCGCCGGGCACGTTCGCAAGGCGGGCAAATCGACCGAAGAGATGGTCCTGAGCGACGGCTCGACGGTCACCGACGCGCAACTCGCCCGCGGCCTCGCGAAGGTCCCCGCCGCACGCTCGTGGGTAGCGATGGCAGCGTGCTACGGCGGCGGGTTCACGGAAGTGCTGAAGCCGGGCCGCATCCTCACCGGCGCGGCGTCGGCCGACGAGCTGGCCTACGAGAGCTCCGCGATTGGCCGCAGCTTCATGGTCGAGTTCATGGTGCGCCAGGCGATGGTCCTCGACCGGGCTCCTGAGACGGTCCAGACAGCGTTCGACTACGCGGTCGCCAAGATCCGCGAGGAGCATCCCAATCGCGAGCCCGTCCAGTTCGACAACAGCGACGGGCGCCTGAGCCTGCGCCCGCCCGGGGTACCGACGCCTCCCCGCAAGAGCGAGGCTGCACCTCGGGAACAAGCCCCGCCGCCGCCCGCAGAGAGCGCGCCGGAGCCCCCGCATGAGCCCGAGCCGAACTGCACGGTGACCGGCTTCGTCAGCTACTGCGACTAAGCGTTCCTCGTGAGGGCGGCGTCCGATCACGAGGCAACGACGAGTTCGTACCTGATGCCCAGCGCCCGATAGACCGGCTCCGCCCGCCTGTCGAGCGTCTTCAGGGTCGCATTGCTCGCCTGGGCGGTCACCGCGATCAACGCGTCGTACGTGGCCCCGCCGAGAATGCCGAGCCCCGCCAGCTGCGCCGGCAGCAGCCGCACGGTCGGTGACGGAGCTTGCAATCGACGGTCGCCGAAGCGCCGTTCGAGATACTCCGCGACCGTGTCAGCAGGCGCTCTGAACGGATGCGGGAGTCGGGTGAGCGTCGCGTACACCTCGACGGCGCAGTGCTCGGGCAAGTAGGGCCGGCGTCCCAGCGACTCTCTTGCCGCGTCGTGATGCTCATGCCATGGCGCGAACGCGGCAACGACGACGCTCGTGTCGGCTGCGATCACCGACGCGTTCGGTCGAGCACTCTCCGAACGTCGTCGGCGGTGAGCACCGGCATATCGCGCTCAGCGACCGCAACAACGTCCGCACCCCGACCAGCAAGCTGCATCGGCGTGGGCGCGGGCGCGATCTCGATCCAGCCGTCTCGCTCGGTGAGCTCGACCTCGGTGCCCGGCGTGAAACCGAGCCGCTCCCGAACCGGCTTCGGAACCACAACCCGGCCGCCGCCGTCGATGGTTGCACGCATGGTCTCAGGATACCATCGAGGGACGGCCGCTACTCGGCGAGCTTGAAGGGCTCCGCGGGTCGCTCCTCGGGTGCCTTCACCCGCGGGTAGCTATACCCCGCTGTCGAGTTCCGTGCCGTGGAGAGCGGCGCGGCGAAGTGCCTTCGCGTGGCGGAGTTGAGCGGCGCCGCGCCCCCTGATCGCGCAGTAGGTGACGTTGAGGAACTCCAGCGCCTCGAGGCGGCTCGCGTGTACGAACAGCTCGTCCGACACGCCAACCCGGCTCAGGCCAAGGACTTGCAGGTCTGGCCAGAGTCGCACGAGTTCACCGACGACGACGTCGCCAGCGCCGGTCTCAACCTCCTCCGCATACAAGAGGTCCAGGATTTCCAGGTTGAGCTTGGCGTCACGCAGGCCGAGCACGTCGCTCGGGGTGATCGACGTCCGCATCAGCTGCAGGTGCCGGAGGTTCGCGCACTCCCGAACATGGTCGAGCGCGCGTGGTCCATAGGAAGAGCCCTGCAGGAGGATCCCTTGGCGCGCCGGTGATGGACTGGTCGTCAGAAACGACTCGGCGGCGGCGTTGCCGAGGTAACCGCGCCCGGCGCGTCGACGACGACGACACCGGCCGCCTCGCTGACGGGGACGAACGGTTGCCCGCCCACGACCCGAGCGAGCACATCACCGACGGATTCATCGGGAAACCGAAGAACGGTCGACATCTCGACGGTCTACAACGCGTAGCAATTGAACGCGCCGCCGCTCAGCGAACGGGGTCAAGCTCATTTGGCGGAGAGAGTGGGATTTGAACCCACGGTCCCTTGCGGGACACACGATTTCCAGTCGTGCCGATTCGGCCGCTCTCGCATCCCTCCAGGTGGAGCGTCGAGAGTAACCTGAGCGGTGGAACCGACGGTGCAGTGCGGCGGCCGGGTCCTGCGCAACAGCACCCCCGTGAACCGAGTCAGGGCCGGAAGGCAGCAGCTCTCAGCGGAACGTGCTGTGTGCCGCAGCCAGCCTGGCCGTCGCTCTCCACCGCCGGTTTCGCTCGTATTCCGTCCTTGTAGGGTGCGCCCCATGGCCGAGCAGGAGACGTACCAGTCGCTGTACCGGCGCTTCCGGCCGCAGCGATGGAGCGAGGTCCGCGGCCAGGACCACATCACCGCCGCGCTGCGCAACGCGGTGCGCGACGACCGCGTTTGCCACGCGTACCTGTTCAGTGGGCCCCGCGGTACCGGCAAGACCACCTCGGCCCGGCTTCTCGCCAAGGCGCTGAACTGCCTCGAACCGGCAGACGGCGAGCCGTGCGACAAGTGCGAGAGCTGTGAGCGCATCACCGCGGGCGCGTCGCTCGACGTCCAGGAGCTCGACGCGGCGTCGAACAACGGCGTCGACGCCATGCGTGACCTAGTCAGCCACGCCGCGCTCACGACGCCCGGCCGGTGGAAGGTGTACATCATCGACGAGGTCCACATGCTGTCGGCCGCGGCATCGAACGCGCTCCTGAAGACGCTCGAAGAACCGCCGAGTCACGTCATCTTCGTCCTGGCGACGACCGACCCGCAGAAGGTGCTGCGCACGATCGTCAGCCGCACGCAGCACTACGAGTTCCGGTTGCTCGCCGGCGACGTTCTCGCCGGCCTCGTGCGCGACATCGCCGCCGCCGCCGACCTCGGCGTCGCGCCCGACGCGCTCGAGGCCGCCGCCCGGCGCGGCCAGGGCTCGGCGCGCGACGCGCTCTCCGCGCTCGATCAGGTTGCCGCCGGCGGCGCGCTCGGCGACGAGGACGACGCCGCGGGCGAGATCCTCGACGCGCTGGCGGAGCCCGACGCGGGCGCGGCGCTCATCGCCGTCGCGCGCGCCCTGCAGAGCGGACGCGACCCCCGCCGCGTCGCCGAGGAGCTCCTCGACCTCCTGCGCCAAGCGTTTCTCGTGCTCATGGCGCCGGAACTCGCGCAGGTCGTTGGCGACCAAACGCGGCTCGCCGCGCAGGCCAAGAAGATCGGGCCCCCGGGGATCACCCGCGCGCTCGAGGCGATCGGCGACGCGGTGACCTCGATGAAGGAGGCGGCGGACGCCCGCATCGCGCTCGAGACCGCGCTCGTCCGCGTGACAAGGGCCGACCTCGACATCTCGCCGGCGGCGCTGCTCGAGCGCCTCGACCGGCTCGAGCGCCAACTCGCCGGGGGGCAGGGCGAGCGCGCGCCGCGCGAGAGCACGCCGCCGCCGCCCGCGCCGCGGACTCCCGCCGACCCGGCTGCACCACGCCCGTCGCTCGGTGTCGCGACCGCGCCGCGTGCCGCGAACGCGCCCGGCACCGCCGCGCCGACGGCACCGCCGGCCGCCGCGGCAACGTCGCCCGCCGCGGCAACGCCGCCGGCGGACACGAACGCAGCCCCGCCGACGCGCGACGAGCTGACGCTGGCATGGGGCGACGCCGTCCTCGCGTCGCTGGGCAACACGGCGCGCGCCCGGTACCGCGGCGGGCGCTTCGTCGACGCCCCGATGCCGACATTCGCGTTGCCGAGCGAGATCCACCGGGCGCGGTGCGACGAGCTCAGAGTCGAGGTGGAGCAGGCGCTCAGCCGGCACTTCGGGCGCCCGGTCCGGCTGGCCCTCACGGTCGGATCGGATGCCGCGACGGTCGACAAGGGGCCGACACCGACGGAGCTGCGTCCCGAGGACGTGATCGAGGAAGTGGGCGACGTGGGCGATCTCGAGGACGCACCCCCGGCGGTAACGTCGGCCTCCGCGCGCCTGCTCGAGGCGTTCCCCGGGGCCGTGGAAGAGAGCACCTGATGACCGATGGCGGGATGGACCTCAACGAGCTCATGAAGCAGGCCCAGGCCATGCAGGAGCACCTCATGGAAGCCCAGGCCGCGGTCGCAAATCGCGAGGTCGAGGGAGTCGCCGGTGGCGGCGCGGTACGCATCGTGGCCACTGGCGGCCTCGAGTTCCGCTCGGTCACGATCGACTCGGGGGCGGTGGATCCCGACGACGTAACGATGCTGGAGGACCTCGTGCTCGCCGCGCTCAACGACACCGTGGCCAAGGCTGGTGAGCTCAACTCCGAGGCGCTCGGCGGGCTGGGTGGCCTCGGCGACCTGCTCGGCGGTTAACCGCCCGTGGCCGTCTACGCCGGGCCCGTTCAGGCGCTGATCGACGAGCTTGGCCGGCTGCCGGGCGTCGGCCCGAAGTCTGCGCAGCGGATCGCCTACTTCCTCCTGCGCCTCCCGATCGAGGACGCCGACCGCCTCGCCCACAGCATCTCCGAGGTAAAGCGTCGGGTGTCGTTCTGCCGGCGATGCTTCGACGTCGCCGAGACCGAGCCGGACGCCCCCGTAGACGATTTGCTCTGCGCGCTGTGCCGCGATCCGCGGCGCGACACCGCGGTGCTCTGCGTGGTCGAGGAGCCGAAAGACGTCGTCGCCGTCGAGAAGACGCAGCGGTACCGAGGGCGCTACCACGTGCTCCAAGGCCACTTGAGCCCGATCGAGGGGATCGGCGGGGAACAGCTCCGCGTCCGCGAGCTCCTCGAGCGCATCGCCGGCGAGTCGATCACCGAGATCATCGTGTGCACGAACCCCAACATCGAGGGCGAAGCCACCGCGCTCTACGTCGCCCGGGAGGTGCACGCCCGGTACCCGGAGATGAAGGTCACGCGGATCGCGAGCGGCCTCCCGGTCGGTGGCGACCTCGAGTATGCCGACGAGCTCACCCTCGGCCGCGCCCTCGAGGGCCGAACAACCCTGTAGCGCCTAGCGAAAGATCAGCGCGGAACGGAGAGAATCATTGCGTCGCCCTGGCCGCCACCGCCGCAGAGGGCCGCGGCGCCAAGGCCGCCACCGCGGCGGCGCAGTTCGAGCAGCAGCGACAGCGCGATGCGGGTGCCTGACGCGCCGACCGGGTGACCAAGCGCGATCGCCCCGCCGTTGACGTTGGCGACCTCGTCGGTGATCCCGAGGTCGGCCATCGAGGCAAGGCCGACGGCGGCGAACGCCTCGTTGAGCTCGAACAGATCGACGTCGGTGGCCGACTTGCCGATCTTCTCGAGGGCGACGTTCGTGGCCCGGCTCGGCTGCGTGAGCAGGCTCGTGGTGTCGGGCCCGGCAACCTGTCCGTACGACACGACCTCGCCGAGCGGATCGACGCCGAGCTTCTCCGCGAACGCCCGGGACACGACGATCACCGCGGCGGCACCGTCGGATATCTGGCTGGCGTTACCCGCGGTGATCGAGCCCTTGGGGTCGAACGCCGGACGAAGCCCGCCGAGGCTTTCCGCGGTCGTTCCCGGCCGGACGCCTTCGTCGGTGTCGAACAGGATGGGGTCGCCTTTGCGCTGCGGGATCGATACCGGGACGATCTCCTCGCCGAGCTTGCCGTCCTTCGCCGCCGCGGCCGCCCGCTCGTGTGACTTCGCCGCGAACTCGTCCTGCGCCTCACGGCTCAACGAGCCGGCGGCGTACTTCTCCGTGGCGACGCCCATCGCGCAGTTGTCGAACGCGCACGTGAGGCCGTCGTACATCATCGAGTCGACGACTTTGCCGTCGCCGATGCGCAGCCCGGCGCGCGCACCCGGCAGCAGGTACGGCGCCTGGGTCATGCTCTCCATGCCGCCGGCGACGATCACGTCGGCTTCGCCCGCCTGGATCATCAGGTCGGCGAGGTAGATCGAGTTGAGTCCTGACAGGCACACCTTGTTGACCGTCGTGGCCGGGACGTTCAGGGGGATCCCGGCGTTGGCCGCCGCCTGCCGCGCGGTGATCTGGCCCTGCCCCGCCTGGAGTACCTGACCCATGAAGACGTACTGCACCTGCCCTGCGGTAACCCCGGAGCGCTCGAGCGCGGCCTTGATCGCGATGCCGCCGAGGTCCATCGCCGTGAAGGAGGCGAGCCCGCCGGACAGCTTGCCGATGGGCGTGCGGGCACCGGCGACGATCACAGAACCAGGCATTGCTGTCCTCCTAAAACGTGCGGACGGCCAGTGTAAATCCGCCTTGGCTGGATCGTTCAACCGGGAACTAGCTTCATCCCATGAGCCGGACCGTGCGTGCCTATTCGATCGGAGCCGATGCGATCGCCCGCGAGCGCGAGCGGGCCGGCGGCAACGTCGACGACATCGACATCGCCCAGATCGTGCAGCTCGACAAGCTCGACCTCCGCGACGTGGGGCCAACGGATGTGCGCATCAAGGTGCTCGCGGTGTCCGCCGAGCACAACCTCAGCCACGCGGCGACGGCCGACACCGTCAACATCGCCGAGCTCCGCGGCGGGCGCATCTACCCGGGCAACTCCGCCGTCGGTGAGGTGATCGAGATCGGTTCGCAGGTCGGCAAGCTCGCGGTCGGTGACGTCGTCATCACGCATTGCAACGGCGACCCCGACGAGTACGGCTTCCCACTGCGGATCTGGGCCTACGACCAACCCGAGTCGATCGGCTGGTACGCGGAGGAGGCGGTGGTCGGCGAGTGGCAGCTCATCAAGGCGCCTCTCGACTGCGGGCTCAACCTATGGGAGATCGCCGCGCTGCCGCTCCGCGCGCCCACTGCGTACCACCTGTGGCGGCGCGCCCTCGGGATCTACCGGCTCAAGGTGCCGCGTGAGCGGCGGGCGACGCTCAACGTCCTCGGGTTCGGTGGAGGCGTGTCGGAGCTGTTCCTCATGATGGCCAAGGCCGAGGGCCACAACGCGTACTTCTGCTCCGGTAGCACCGAGCGCCGCGCCGCCCTCGCCGAGCTCGGCGTCGAGGGGATCGATCAGAAGCAGTTCAACCGGTTTGCATCAAAGGACGACGTCAAGGCGTTCCGTAAGCACGTTGCGCAGATGACCGGCGGCGACGACATGCACCTCGTGTGCGACATGCTCCGTGGGCCGGTGTTCGACGCCGGTCTCGCCGTCGCCGCCCGCATGGGTGTGAACGTGAGCGCCGGATGGCAGCTCAGCCAGGTGCTCACGTACAACACCACGGTGATGTCGGTGAAGCAGGTGACGCTCGACCACACGCACTACGAGACGGTGCAGGGATGCGAGGCGGCGACCGAGCTGTACGGCCGGGTGTTCAAGCCGACCATCCACCGCGAGATTTACGCCTTCGAGGACCTGCCTCGTGCCGTTCAGGAGATGACCGACAACACCCAGACCGGCATCCCCATCATTCGAGTGGCCGACGACCTGCCGGAGTCTGTCGCCGGGCTCGCGCCGTGACCGCCCCGCTGCTTATTGAGATCGACCACGTCGCTATCGCGGTGCATGACCTCGAGGCCGCCGTCGCGTA
>Ga0183260_10002614_pt1 | contig 14799 bp, 10 predicted proteins | sample AntDrymUQ4972206_2_FD_129768 | JGI IMG/M metagenome (GOLD analysis project Ga0183260, IMG submission 129768) | Polar desert sand microbial communities from Dry Valleys, Antarctica - metaG UQ497 (22.06) (version 2) (version 2) | ecosystem: Environmental > Terrestrial > Soil > Desert | place... | reverse complement strand
CTCGGAAACCCGATGGACGACGCAACCCAGATGGGCCCGATCGCGAACAATCCCCAGCTCGCCCGGGTCGAGGAGATGGTCGACGCCGCGCGCTCCGGTGGCGCCCGCATCGTCGCTGGCGGTACCCGCGCGGCCGTCGAGGCGTTCCCGCAGGGTCTCTGGTACGACCCGACGATCCTCGACGGGATCGGCAACGAGGCGGAGATCGCCCAGGACGAGGTCTTCGGGCCGGTGCTGACGGTGCTCCCGTTCGAGACCGAGGAGGAGGCGATCGCGATCGCGAACGACACGCGCTTCGGTCTCGCCTCCGGGGTCTGGACACGCGATCTCAAGCGCGCGCACCGCGTCGCCCGGGCGCTGAAGGCCGGCACGGTCTGGCTCAACACCTATCGCGCGATCACGTTCAACTCGCCGTTCGGCGGGGTCAAGGAGAGCGGCTTCGGCCGCGTCAACGGCGCCGAGGCGATCGGGGGCTATCTCCAGACGAAGAGCGTCTGGTGCGAGCTCTCGGACGACGTCTCAGATCCCTTCGTGATGAAGGTGTGATTCGAGCTCGCGGCGGCGAGCGTTCAGGTGCGCGATGCGTCTTCCAGACGGACGATCCGCTGGAGCTTGAGCAGGAGCTGCGCCTGAAAGCGCGCCGTCGGCTGCCGGAGATCCAGGCCGAGCTTCTCCTCGATGCGCTTGAGCCGGTGCTCGACCGTCGTGTGGTGGAGAAAGACGCGTGCTGCGGTGCGCCGCAGCGTTCCTTCTTCGAGATAGGCCTCGAGGACGTCGATGTCCGAGGGGCTGCCGCGGTGGGCTAGCGATTCGTTCAGAGCATGGAACAGCTTGGAGTCGAGCACTTCCGTCGTCGGGATCTGGGCGAGGAGGTGCAGGACGCCGAGGTCCTTGAAGAACACCGCTTGCGAGTCGCCTTGATTGACGAGGCTCCCGAGGGCGAGACACTCCTTCGCCTGCTCCCACGAGCGCGCGAGCTCGCCGAGGCCGGCGTTGTCGCCCACGCCCACGCGGACGTCGAAGCCCGTCGCCGCCTCCCCGATCGCAGCCAGCAAATCCGGCGTGGCGGCACTCGCCGAGGCGACGAGCCCCGCCATGCGGCCGATCACGCCGGCGCGCGCGACGGCGCCTTTCCTCGTTAGGGCGCGCTCGGCGATCGCGCCGAGAGCTTCGAGACTGACGGCGTTCGGAGGCGACTGCTCGACGGCGATCGCCACGTAGGCGCCGTCGAGGGCGAGCTTGGCGGCCCGGGCCGTCCGGGCGCGCTCTTCCTCGGGCAGATCGCCGGTCAGGAGCTTCTCGACGACGGCCGTGGCTCGGGCCTCTGCCGAGACTCGGTTACGCGTAGCGACCGCCCTCGCCCCGATTGCCGTCGCGAGGCGCTCCGTGACGAGGTAGTCGAGTGGACGCCAACGCGTTCGCGCCGCACCGAGAGTCCAGGTGACGCCGACGCGTCCGGCGCCGACCTCGATCGGAACGGCGAGCGCAGAGCCCTTGTTCAGAGCGACGCGGGCAGCGTCGCGACTGCGCTGGCGCATCCCGAACAACATGCTCGTGATCTCGCGGCCGCAGAGGTCTTCCGCGTCGACGAGTGCGCCGCGAGCAATCCCGATATGCACGCCGCTCCACTCGTCGCGGACTCCGGTCGGGCGCCGCGTGATGTCGGCCGCGAGGCGGACGAGGGCTTCTGCCGAGGCGCTCGCCGCGACGGCGGAGTCGAAGCGGTCGATGACATCGAACCACCTTGCCGCATCGGGGTCGAGGCTCTGGCGCAGTACCTGTTGCAAGAGAAGGTCATCGTATCCCGGCTGCGTCGGAGTTCAACCGCCGAATTTCCGGCGGGTGTAGGAATGCAGCGGCCCGCGCCGGCGGTACGTTCTGACAAAGGCGGTCAGCCGCCAGAGCCGGTCGGATGGAGGTCTCGATGAGCACCGTCGCTGGACGCCAGGACTTCGACCCGCACGATCCCGAGTACGCCCTGAACCCCTGGGAGCACTTCAAGCGGCTGCGGGCGGAGTGTCCGGTCTCGCACTCGGACCGCTACGACGGCGGCTTCTGGATCCTCTCGAAGTACGAGGACGTGAAGGCGGTCTCGCTCGATCCTGAACGCTTCTCGTCCGACGGCGATTTGATGGTTCCCTCGACGCACATGGGCTGGAAGCTCCTGCCCATCCAGTGCGACCCGCCGCTGACGACGGAGTACCGGCGCGTGATCAACCACGTCTTCCACGTTCGCGCCGTCCGGGAGCTCGAGCCGCTTGTCCGTCGCTGGACGGTGGAGGCGATCGACGGATTCAGCGAGCGTGGAACGTGCGATCTCGTCCCGGAGCTCGCGTATCCGGTGCCGGCGAAGGTGACGACCCACCTGATGGGCTGGCCGGTCGACGAGTGGGAGACCGTCCTCCATGCGATCAAGGACTTCACGACGCGCGCCCCGGACGAGCCCGAGCGCGCCGAGGCTCTCGGCGGGGTCGAGAGCCTCCGTGCGCGCGTGATCGAGAACGTCGAGCTGCGCCGGCACGAACGGGGCGACGACCTCGCCTCGCATCTGCTCGCGGCGGAGGTCGAGGGGCGGCCGCTCACCCGCGACGAGATCGTCGGCCTGATGATGATGGTCATCTTCGGCGGAGTCGATACGACGGTGGCCTCGATCGGCAACATGCTCCACTACCTCGATCTCGACCGTGAGCTGCGGTCGAAGCTGATCGCCGACCCCGCGCTGATTCCCGCAGCCGTCGAGGAGCTGCTCCGTTACGAGCCGCCGATCCAGGGCTTCGCCCGGATTCCCACCCGGCCGTGCGTCCTCGGCGGCGAGAAGATTCCGGCCGGGGAGAAGGTCCTGATGCTGTTCGGCTCCGCGAACCACGACGAGGACGTCTTCGAGAGCCCCGGCGAGGTGCGAATCGACCGGCCGTCCAACCCGCACCTCACCTTCGGCGTCGGCGTCCACCGCTGCCAGGGCGCCACGCTCGCGCGGATGGAGCTCCGCGTCGTGCTCGAGGAGGTGCTTCGCCGGATTCCGGACTACCGGATCCGCCACGACGAGGTCGTGCACACGCACACAGCCGGGACGATCTTCGAGCGCCTGTCGCTGCCCGCGACCTTCGCGCCGCGGCCGCAGCTCGACTCCGCGGCGTGAGAGCAGTCCTCATGCGCGCCATCCGCGCGCCGCTCGAGGTGGTCGAGGTTCGCGATCCCGAGGCCGACGAGCGCTCGGCGGTTATCCGAGTCGGCGCCTGCGGGCTCTGCCGCAGCGACTGGCACCTCTGGCAGGGCGACTGGTCGTGGGAGCACATCGGGCTCGAGCTGCCTCGCATCCTCGGCCACGAGGCGAGCGGCGTCGTCGAATCGGTCGGCCGCGGCGTCACGGCGGTCGAACCCGGCCAGCGCGTCTGCATCCCGTTCCACGAGGCCTGCGGTCGGTGCGCCGACTGCCTCGCCGGCTGGAGCCACATCTGCCCGAACGCCGACTACATCGGCAGCACGCACGACGGCGCCTTCGCGGAGCTCGTCCGGGTACCGAACGCCGACGTCAATTGCATCCCGCTGCCCGACGAGATCGGCGAGGTCGAGGCGGCGGCGATGGGCTGCCGCTACATGACCGCGTATCACGCGGCCGTGCACCGCGGCCGGGCGCGGGCGGGCGAGTGGGCCGTCGTCTACGGCTGCGGCGGACTCGGGCTCTCGCTCGTGCAGATCCTCAAGGCGCTCGCGTTGCGTGTCGTGGCGGTCGACCTCGACGAGTCCCACCTCGCGCTGGCGCGGCAGCTCGGCGCCGACGTCGCCGTCGACGCCTCCGCGGACGATCCGATCGAGGCGACGGAGACGGCGACCGGCGGCGGCGCTCACCTCTCCTTCGACGCGCTCGGCTCGGCGACGACGAGCCGGCAAGGGCTGCTCTCCCTGCGTCCCCGCGGGCGCCACGTGCAGGTCGGGCTGACGAGCTCGGACGACCGCGGCCAGGCGTCCTGGCCAATCGACCGAATCACGTTCAAGGAGCTCGAGGTGCTCGGGAGCATCGGCAACCCGCTCCCGGCGTATCGAGAGCTGCTGACGCTCGTCGCCGGCGGCACGTTCCGCCCGCGCGAGCTGATCCGGAAGACGCTTCGCCTGGAGGACGTGCCGGCGGAGCTCGAGGCAATGACCGCGTACGGCGTCGCCGGCTTCTCCGTGGTGACGGAGTTCGCTCCGACGGGCGCAGGAGCAGCCCCACCGAAGACCCTACGCGCGGAGGCTTGAATCGGGATTGCCTCGGCATAGGTTTGCCTCCATGCCGACTCTGACGCCGAACGATCTCGCAGCCGCGGTCGCGGAGCCGGACGACTCGTGCCTGATCCGCGTCGACGACGAGGCGGCGCTCGCCACCGATGTGTACCTACCCGCGCGCTCGGCGGTCCGGGTCTCGTTCCCGACCTTGCTCGTCCGCACGCCGTACGGCCGGCGCGGCGCGATCGACCGGGTCGACCAACTCGCGCGCTACTTCCGCGAGGTAGGGATCGCGCTCGTCGTCCAGGACGTCCGGGGCCGGTACGACTCCGAGGGCGCCCTCGCGCCGTTCCGCCACGAGCCGGCCGACGGGCACGCGACGCTGGACTGGATCGCCGAGCAGCCGTGGTCGAACGGAACCGTCTTCCCCTTCGGCGACTCCTACGCCGGCTTCACCGCCTGGGCAGCCGCTGCGTCCGGTCACCCTGCGATCAGGGGCGCCGTCGTGCGCGTGACGACGCCGGAGATCGGTCGGCACTGGATGTACCGCCAAGGCGTCTTCCGGCTCCAGATGAACGCGCAGTGGGCGGCGTTCGCCTGGGGCGGGCGCGAGGCGATCGACGTCCAGCCCGACTGGAGCACGCGGCCGCTGGGCTCGATCGACTTCGGCGGCGCCGACATGTCCAGGCTGTCGGAGTGGCTGGCTGCGAGCCCCGACGAGCGCCCGTGGCACGGACTCGTCGGCGACACCGCGGTCAGGTGGGCCGGCCTGAGCGTCCCCGTCCTCCACTGGGGCGGCTGGTGGGATTTGATGGCGCGAGGCCAGCTCGAGGCCTGGCAGCGCCTCGTCGCGAGCGGCGTGCCGGGCCAGCGGCTACTCATGGGCGCCACCGATCACAGCTTCAACGGCTTCCCGCCGCACGGCGCGGAGCCTGCCTCCTTCGAGCGCCAGCTCGATGAGGTGGCCGCGTTCGTCACCGACACGTCGAATGGCGCCGTCGGCCTCGCCTCCACCGTGGGGTGGGAGCTCACGCACGACGGCTGGCACGCGGGCGATTCCTGGCCACCGGCCTCGGCGCGGCCCGAGCGGCTCTTCTTGGTCGATCCCGCCAGCGCGCTCTTCGGGCCGGAAGGCGGCGCACTCAGCGCGCGGCCCGAGCGAATGGCCGGCACCGTCACCTGGGCGCACGATCCAGCCGACCTCGTCCCGAGCCTCGAGACCTTCGTCTGGGGCACCCTCGCCAACAACTATCCCGATGAGCGCGACGTCCAGGTACGCGACGACGTCGTCACCTTCTCCGGAGCGCCTGTGGACGAGCCGCTCGATATCGCCGGCACGCTCACGCTCCACCTGCGCCTGGAGGCGTCGGCCGAGAGCGCTCAGGTCGCAGCGACGCTCTCGGACGTCCGGCCCGATGGCGCCGCCTGGCGGATCGCCGAGGGAGCGAGCGTGCTAGCGCAGGCAGACGGTCCAGCCGGCGTCCGGATCGACCTGGGCCCCCTCGCCTATCGGGTGAAGCCGGGCCATCGACTCCGGCTGGCGCTCGCCGCGAGCTCCTTCCCGCGCTACCTGTGGGCCGGCCGCGACCTCCTCGCCGGCTGGCGCGGCGACGCCGGCGAGGAGCACGAGCTCTCCCTGCGGGTCGGCGTCGACTCGTACCTCGAGCTCCCCCTCTGCCGGTGACGAGGCCGGCGTATGTCCCTGTCCACCACGAGTCCCCCACTCGGAAAGGAACGGAGAACATGACCCGAAGGAAGATCGGAGCCGGCGCCACATTGGCGCTGGCGCTCCTCGCGGCGTTCGTCCTCTCGATCGCCCCAGGTGCGGGCGCGAAGGCCCGTGTCGTGCAGCAGCAGGCGTGTCTGATCGTCGGCGGCGACGGGGTCACCGACCGCGGCTTCAACCAGTCGGCCTGGGAAGGCGCGAAGGCCGGCGCGAAGGCGGTCGGCTGGAGGGCGAAGTACGTCTTCGCGGCGCAGGGAAGCGACGCAGTGCCGACGATCGCGGCGTTCACGAGGGAGTCTTGCGGGATCATCGTGCCCGTCAGTTTCCTCTACACCGACCAGACGAAAGAGGCTGCAACGCAGTATCCGAGCGAGAGGTTTGCGATCGTCGACGTCTCCTACCAGCCGAAGCTCAGGAACGTCCGCGGTCTCGTCTTCAGCTCGGCGCAGTCGTCCTTTCTCGCCGGCTATCTCGCGGCCGGGATGACAAAGACCGGCATCGTCGGCACCTACGGCGGGATCAAGATCCCACCGGTGACACTGTTCATGGACGGCTACGCCAAGGGGATCGCGCACTACAACCGCGTCAAGAAGAAGAACGTGCGGCTGCTCGGCTGGGACGTGGGCAAGCAAGACGGCACGTTCGTCGGAAACTTCACCGATACGGCGAAGGGCAAGCAGATCGCCCAGGCGCTGATGCAGCAGCGGGCCGATGTGATCTTCGGGTTGGGCGGGCTTCCCGACTTCGGCGCCGCCCAGGCGATCCAGAGTCAGGGCCGCGGCAGGGTCTCGATGATCTGGCCGAACACCGACGGCTGCGTCGCCGTGCCGAAGCACTGCGACATCTTCCTGACGAGCGTGCTGAAGGGCGTCCACGTCGTCGTCGCGCAGGCGGTCCGGGACGCGGCGCGCGGCAGGTTCAGCGGCGGCACGTATCTCGGCACGCTCAAGAACCGCGGCGTCGGGATCGCGCCGTACCACCGGTTCGCCTCGAAGGTACCGGCGAGCCTGAAGCGGGAGGTCCAGGGGATCAGCACGCAGATCTCGACGGGAAAGCTCAAGGTCACCTCTGCGTCCACTCCGAGGTGACGGCGAAGCGTTCCCGGTGAGGAAGCCAACGCATTGAAGGTCGAGCTCCAAGGAGTCACCAAGCGGTTCGGCACGCTCGTGGCGAATGCCGGCGTCGATCTCACGATCGAGGAGAGCGAGATCCACTGCCTCCTCGGCGAGAACGGCGCCGGCAAGTCCACGCTGATGAACCTGCTGTACGGCTCGCTGCGCCTCGACGGGGGCCGGATCTCGATCGACGGCCGGCCGGTCGAGTTCGAGTCTCCGCGCGATGCGATCGCAGCCGGGATCGGGATGGTGCACCAGCACTTCGCGCTCGTCCCGACCCTCACGGTGGCCGAGAACGTCATGCTCGGCTTCGAGCGGGTCGGCAGAAGCGGTCGCCTCGACCGGCGCGCCGCGCGCCGCGACGTCGTGGAGATGGCGGAGAGGTACGGGCTCGAAGCGGATCCGGACGCCGTCGTCGGCGACCTGCCGATCGGCCTCCAGCAGCGCGTCGAGATCATGAAGGCGCTCAAACGGGACGCGCAGCTCCTGATCCTCGACGAGCCGACCGCCGTGCTCCGACCGCAGGAGAGCGAGCAGCTCTTCGGCATTCTGGCGGCGTTGCGCGAGAGCGGCAGGTCGATCGTCTTCATCTCGCACAAGCTGCGGGAGGTCAGGAAGGTCGCGGACCGGGTGACGATCCTGCGGCGCGGACACGTGGTCGGAACCGCCACGCCGGACGCAACGGAGAGCGAGCTCGCCTCGCTCATGGTCGGCAAGAACGTGCTGCTCGGGGTGCAAAAGAGCCGGGGACGTCCGGGTGCGGTCGTGCTCCGCGCCGACGGGCTGAGGGTCCTGGCGGCGGGGGAGTCGGAGAGCGGCGCGGGCGCCACCTTCGAGATCCGGGAGGGCGAGATCCTCTCGCTGGCCGGAGTGAACGGCAACGGCCAGACCGAGGTCGTCGAGGCGCTGATGGGGCTGCGGCGCCCGCAGTCGGGCTCCGTGACGCTGTCGGGCGAGGACGTGACCGGTGTGACGACGCGCGAGATCCTGGCGCGAGGCGTGGCCTTCGTCCCCGAGGACCGGAGGCGCTCGGGGCTCGTGGCCGAGCTACCGGTGTACGAGAACCTCGTCCTGGACGTGTTCGCCGGCCCGCCGTTCGCGAAGGGGATCCGGCTCCAGCGCAAGGCGATCCGGGAGCATGCCGCGAGGCTCATGTCCGAGTTCGACGTCCGCGCCCCCTCCATGGACGTCGCCGCGGGAACGCTCTCGGGTGGAAATCAACAGAAGGTGCTGCTCGCTCGCGAGCTCTCGCGGCCGGTTCGGCTGCTGATCGTCGCCGAGCCGACGCGGGGCCTCGACGTGGCGGCGGCCGAGTTCGTCCAGCGCCGCATCGTCGAAGCCCGCGACGCGGGCGCTGCCGTCCTCGTGGTCACGAGCGATCTCGACGAGGCGATCACGCTCGGCGATCGGCTCGCCGTCATCTACCGCGGCGGCATCGTCGACACCGTTCCGCCGAGCACCCCACGCGAGTCGCTCGGCGTGCTCATGGCCGGCGGCGACCTCAGTCTGCCGGTCGCCTGACGATGAGCCGGCCGCCCGTCCTCGAGCAGCCGATCGCGGCCGACCCGCCGCCTGCGGCGAGCGCTCCTCCCCGCCGCTCCGGGCTCGGCGGGCGCATCGTCCGCGAGATCGTCACCGGCGGCACCGTCGCCGTCACGGTGCTCGCGCTCGTGCTCGCGCTCCTCGTCGGCGCCGTCGTGATCGCCGCGTCCGATCCCGCCGCAGCCGCTGCCTGGCGTCGCGTGACGAGCGATCCCGTGCGCGCGCTCGGCGCGAGCTGGGACGCGATCGCGGATGCCTACGGCGCCCTCCTGCGAGGGGCGCTGCTCGAGCCTGCGAGCGTCTCCGCCGCGGTCGACGGGGGCTCGATCGCGAACGTGTTCGGGCCTATCTCGGAGACGCTCGTCGCCGCGACGCCGCTGATCCTCGCCGGCCTCTCGGTGACGATCGCCTTCCGCGCCGGCCTCTTCAACATCGGCGGCCAGGGGCAGGCGATGCTCGGAGCGGCGGCCGGCGCCTTCGTGGGCTTCCACTGGCAACTGCCTGCGGCGCTGCATCTAACCGCCGCGCTGCTCGCCGGGGTCTCCGCGGGCGCCGCCTGGGGGCTGATCCCAGGATTCTTGAAGGCGCGAACGGGCGCGCACGAGGTGATCACGACGATCATGCTCAACTACGTCGCCGTCGGCCTCGTCCTCTACCTGCTCTCGAAGCCGATCTTCCTCCGCGAGGGCAGAACCGACCCGCTCAGCCCCGAGGTCGCGGGCTCCGCACGCCTGCCTCAGCTCGCGGGCGAGACGCTCCGGCTGCATCTCGGCATCCTCGTCGCGCTCGCGGTCGCCGCCGCCGTGCTGTGGCTCCTGCGCCGCACGACGATCGGCTTCAGCCTCCGCATCGTCAGCCTGAATGAGGATGCCGCCCGCACCGCAGGTGTCTCGGTCTCCCGCGCCTGGGTGCTCGGCATGGTCCTCGCAGGCGCCCTCGCGGGTCTCGCCGGCGCCGTCGAGATCCTCGGCACCGACTATGCGCTCGTGCCGTCCTCGGCGGCGAGCCTCGGCTTCCTCGGGATCAGCGTCGCGCTCCTCGGCCGAGCGACAGTCGGCGGCACGGTCCTCGCGAGCCTCCTCTACGGCGCGTTCGAGGCGGGAGGCGTCCGCATGCAGGCGGCGACGGCGACCCCGTTCGACATCGTGACGGTGATCCAGGCGCTGACCGTCCTGTTCGTCGCCGCGCCGCAGCTCGTCCGGGCCGTCTTCCGGCTGCGAGCGCGCCCGATCGAGGCCGCAGCGGGGCGCGGATGGTAGAGGCGCCGGTGAAGGCGGGGGCTCTCGTCCGCCCGCCTGTGCTCGCGGTCGACCGGTCGAGGAGGCACGGTCTCGTCCTGATCGCGCTCGCCGCCGCGACGGCCTCCTTCGGCCTGCGCGCGCGGCCCGACGCCGTCTTCTTCCTCTCCGACTTCACCTCGACGACGACGCTTCCCGACGTCGTCCTGCCGCCGCAGGTGATGGCGCTCGCCGGGAGCGCCGCGGTCTTCCTGCTCGGCCTCGTGCAGCTCGGCGCTCTCGGTGGCAGACGCCTGCCGCGCGGGCTCGCGCTTGGGCTCGCGCTCGCGGCGCTCGTCCTTGCATTCCTCTGCTGGGCCGTCTCCGGACGTTCGATCAGCGTGCCGGGCCTGCTCACCGCCACCATCGCCCTGTCGCTGCCGATCATGCTCGGCGCCCTCACCGGTGTCGTCTGCGAGCGGGCCGGTGTGATCAACATCGCGATCGAGGCGCAGTTCGTGCTCAGCGCGTTCGCCGCGTCGGTCTTCGCGAGCCTCTACGGCGTCTGGATCGGCGTCCTGACGGGCTCGGCTGCCGGCGCGCTCGTCGCCGCCTTGCTCGCCCTCTTCGCGATTCGCTTCCTCGCCGACCAGGTCGTGGTGGGAATCGTGCTGACGCTGCTGATGCTCGGCCTGACGAGCTTCCTCTTCCTGCGCGTGATCGTCCCGCGCCAGGACTCCCTCAACAGCCCGCCCATCCTGCCGACCTGGCGGATCCCCGGCCTCTCCTCGATCCCCGTCGTCGGTGAGCCGCTGTTCGCCCAGAACCTGATCTGGTACCTCGCCCTCGGGCTCCTGCTCGCCGTGCACGTCGGGCTCTTCCACACCCGCTGGGGCCTGCGCGTGCAGGCGGTCGGCGAGAACCCCGAGGCCGCGGAGAGCGTCGGGATCAGCGTCACGCGCACGCGCTACCGGAACGTGATCGCGAGCGGCCTGATCGCCGGGCTCGGCGGCACGTTCCTGACGATCGGGTCGATCGGCGCCTTCTCCACGGGCGTCTCGTCGGGGAAGGGCTTCATCGCGCTCGCCGCGGTGATCTTCGGCCGCTGGCGGCCGCTCGCGGCGTGCGGCGCGGCGCTCGCGTTCGGCTTCACCGACGCAGCCCAGAGCACGCTCTCGGTGATCGGCGCCCCGATCCCGTCGACGTTGCTCCAGATGCTCCCCTACCTGGTCACGATCGCGGTGTTGGCGGGCCTCGTCGGCCGAGTCCGTCCACCGGCAGCCGACGGCAAGCCGTTCGTCAAATGACGAGCTCGAGAGAGGAGTGTTTGTGAACTACGACGAGTTCCTCCGCCGCGTGCCGAAGGCGGAGCTGCACTGTCACGTCGAGGGCAGCATCCGGCCCGAGACGGCGTTCGACCTCGCCCGGAAGAATCGGGTCGAGCTTCCCGCGGCGAACCCGGACGGCCTCTATCGCTTCGAGGGGTTCGGCGAGTTCGCGGAGATCGCCGTCGCGGTCTCGTCGACACTCATCGACCGCGACGACTTCGCGCGGATCGCATTCGAGTCGCTCGAGGACGGCGTCGAGCTCGGCAACCTCCGCTACCGCGAGATGTTCTTCACGCCGACGCTGCACACGAGCCGCGGCGTCGCCTACCCCACGGTCGTCGACGGCCTCTGCGAGGGGATCCGGGAGGCGGAGCGGAGGCTTGGCGTTCGCTGTCGGTTGATCCCAGACATCCAGCGGCAGGATCCACCCGCCGTAGCGGTCGAGATGGTCCGTCAGGTGCTGGCGCACCGACCCGACGAGGTGATCGGCCTCGGCCTGGACGGCGCCGAGGCGATCGATCCGCCCGAGCAGTTCGTGGAGGCATACCGGCTCGCTCGTCAGGGAGGGCTTCGGCTCACCGCGCATGCCTGTGAGGATGCGCCGCCCGTGAACATCACGACCTGCCTCGACCTGCTCGGCTGCGAGCGGATCGACCACGGGTACTACGTCCTCGACGACGAGCGCGTGCTCGCGCGAGCGCGAGACGAGGGCATCGTCTTCACGGTGGCTCCGACCGCCACGGCGATCTGCTACTTCACCGCCGACCTGGCCGCACATCCCATCAGAGCCATGGTCGAGCAGGGGCTGAGCGTCGTACTCAACACCGACGATCCCCCCATGTTCGCGACCGACCTCGGCTCCGAGTACGCCCTCATGTGCACCGCCGCCGGCTGGGGCCCGGACCAGGTCCGCCAACTCTGCCTCAACGGTGTCGACGGCGCGTGGCTGGACGACGACGAGCGGCGGGACTTGCGGCGGAGTTTCGAGCGCGAGCTCGACGAGCTGGAGGCGCAGCTCGACCCCGACTCAGGAGCTCCTAGCTCGTAGTCACCGGCTGCTGGCTACTCGGCGGGGTACGAGCCGAAAACGACGAGCCGTCGCGTCATCCCACGAGCCTCGGCGAGCGCGGCGTGCACCTCGTCGTCGAGCGGATGCCCGGCGAGGACGGCGTCGAAGCGGTAGCGCCACGCCGACCGGGGGATCGGACGGGAGACGAGCTGGAGCAGGTCGATTTCGTGCCGCGCGAACGGCTCGAGCGCGCGATGCAGGGCGCCCGGCCGATGATCGGTCACGAACGAGAACGCAGTCCGGAACGGCAGCGCGCTCCGGTCGACGCGCGTCCACGTCGCGATCGAGATGAAGCGCGTATACGCCTCCGGATGGTCGCCGACGTCGGCCTCGAGAACGCTGAGCCCGTACAGCTCAGCCGCCTTCTCGCTAGCGATCGCCGCCTCGCCTTCGACTCCGCTCTCGGCGACGTGCTTCGCCGCGTCCGCCGTCGTTGGCATCGCGATCACGGTCGCGCTCGGAAGGCGCGCGAGCAACTCCCGGCACTGATCGAGCGCTACCGGGTGCGAGTAGACGACCCGCACCGCGGCAGCCGCAAGCTCCGTTGCCGCGAGCAGGAAGTGCCGGATCGGGAGCACCGCCTGGCCCACGATCGAGAGCGGCGAATCCCAGAGCAGATCGTGGGTCTCGTTCACAGGCCCGGCGAGAGAGCTCTCGATCGGGAGCACCCCGTACTCGACCTCCCGCGCCGCAACCGCGTCGGCGACCGCTCGGAAGGACGGCAACGGCAGCGTCTCCTCGCCCGGGAAGAGCGCGGCGCAGGCGACTGCGCTGTGCGCGCCCTCGCGCCCCGGGTAGGCGATCACAGCAGGGCCATCGCCTCGGAGCGTAGGGCATCGGCGAGCGACGCCTCCTCTTCGCGGCGAAGCGGAGGCTCGACATCGGCACGTGGCCGGGCGCGACCCGCCGCCTGGAGGGCGCGGCGATAGGCGGCGACGACCGTCGCTCCGCTCGCCATCACTTCGCCCGTCGAGCGCATCTCGATCCCTCGGTCGGCGGCGCCCGCGAAGCGCTCGGACGGGAAGATCGCTTCCTTGGCCCAGGCTCGCTCGGGCAGGGCTCGTTCGGGAAGCCCGAGCTCGTCGAGCGACGCCCCAAGCAGGAGCCGGCAGGCGTGGTCGACGAGCGGCACGCCGGTCGCCTTCGAGATAAACGGCACCGTTCGGGAGGCGCGCGGGTTCGCCTCGAGCACATAGAGCCTGCTCTCGTGCAGCGCGAGCTGGACGTTGAGGAGGCCGCGCGCGCCGAGGCCGACGGCGAGCCGGCTCGCGAGCGCGCGGATCTCCGCCTCGAGCGCGGGCGAGACCGAGGGGGCGGGAACGACGCACGCCGAGTCGCCGGAGTGGACGCCGGCCCGCTCGACATGCTCGAGGATCGCCGCCACCCAGCCGTCATTTCCGTCGCAGAGGATGTCGACGTCGAGCTCAAGCGCGCCCTCGAGGAAGCGATCGACGAGCGCGGGCCCGGCGAGCTCGAGCTCCTCGGGGCCGCGTGCGACCCGCATCCCGGTTCCGCCGATCACGTACGACGGGCGCACGAGCACCGGATAGCCGAGCTCCGCCGCGAACGCGCGCGCCTCGGCCGTCGTCGTCGCGATCGTCCATTCGGGCGCGCGCAGGCCGAGCTCGCCGAGCAGCGCCGCGAATCGTCCTCGGTTCTCTGCCGCTTCGATCGCGGGCAGCGGGTCGCCGAGCAGCGGCACGCCCTCCGCCGCGAGCGCGGCCGCCAGTCCGAGTGGGGTCTGGCCCCCTAGGGAGACGACGACTCCGAGTGGACGCTCGAGCTCGACGACGTCGACCACCCGCTCGAGCGTCACCGGCTCGAGGTAGAGGCGTTCGCAGGTGTCGTAGTCGGTGGAGACCGTCTCGGGGTTCGAGTTGACGAGCACGACCTCATGGCCGAGCCGCCGGAAGGCCTGCGCGGCCCGCACACAGCAGTAGTCGAACTCGATCCCCTGGCCGATGCGGTTCGTGCCCGAGCCGAGAACGACGATCGCCCCGGCTCCTGTCGTGTCCCCGTCGCTCGCCTCGTACGAGAAGTAGTAGTACGGCGTCCGAGCCTCGAACTCGCCCGCGCACGAGTCCACGGCGAGCCGTCCGGGCCGTCCCCTGCGGCCGCGTACCTCGCGCTCGCCGATTCCGAGCAGGCGCGCGATCCGCGCGTCGGGGAGGCCGAAGCGCTTGGCCGCAGCGACGTCGCCGCTTGCCGCGAGCTCATGCTCGGCGCGGCGAATCGACTCGAGCTCGGCATCGAAGTACGGGTGCAGTCCCGGGATCACGGGCAGCGCGTCTCCAGCCTCGATCCCCTCGAGCGCCTTCAGGAGCGCCTCCGGGAGGGTGCGCCCGAGCCCGAGGGCCTCGCCGACGGCCCGCATCTCCGTCCCCAGCGTCGCTTCTGCGCCGGGGAAGCGGTCGAAGTCGAATCGAGGCGCCTTGACCGCGACGTAGTCGAGTGCCGGCTCGAACGCGGCGCTCGAGGCGCCCGTGATGTCGTTCGGGAGCTCGTCGAGGGTGTAGCCGACCGCGAGCAGGGCGGCGAGCTTCGCGATCGGGAAGCCGGTCGCCTTCGAGGCGAGCGCCGAGGAGCGCGAGACGCG
>Ga0183260_10002613_pt1 | contig 14799 bp, 12 predicted proteins | sample AntDrymUQ4972206_2_FD_129768 | JGI IMG/M metagenome (GOLD analysis project Ga0183260, IMG submission 129768) | Polar desert sand microbial communities from Dry Valleys, Antarctica - metaG UQ497 (22.06) (version 2) (version 2) | ecosystem: Environmental > Terrestrial > Soil > Desert | place... | reverse complement strand
GGGGTCGATGTCGACGATCGGCGAGCTCCCCTGAAGGAACGCCTGGTAGAGCAGCAGCTCCAGCGCCATCGTCTTGCCCGAGCCCAGCGAGCCGGTCAGCAGCACCGTCGGCGGGCGCGACTGGCGCGAGGCCTCGGCCGAGTCGAACTGGATCGGCGAGCGCGAGCCGGTGAGCGCGTAGCCGATGTAGGGGCCGATCTCAGAGCCGGCGTGGCTGACCGCTGTCGGCACCATCGCCCCGAATTGCTCGGGCAGCAGGTGGGCGAGGTAGTCGCGCACGCCGAAGCGCTGGGCCGGCATCGCCGCCAGGAACAGCCGGTGCTGCTCGCCGAGCGGGCGGTGCAGCTTGATCGGCGCGAACTCGGCGCCGAGGCGCTCGACGCGCTCCTCGAGCAGCTCCGCCGTCGGCGCGCCGACGGCCAGGGTGATCGCCGAGCGCAGAAACGGCGGGTGATCGGACGCCTGCAACCGATCCTGAAGCTCGCGGGCGTCGGCGACGTTGCGCGAGGTGCGAACCGAGGGACCGTGCTCGCCAAAGCCCTCCTCCTTGGCCTGCTGGTCTGCGTCGACCATGCGCTTTTGCGCGAGCTTCTGCGCCGAGCGGTTGGCAACCCACTCACAGCTGAAGACCGCATCGACGCCGAAGCCGAGCTCGAGCGGGCTGAACAGCAACTCGACGTCGGCGCCCGGGAAGCTCGACTCCTCGGGAAGCGCGCCGACGACGAGCATCGCTTGGTGTGAGGTGCCGAGCTCGGAGTCGATGCGAAGGCTCCGGGCCTCGATCTGAACGCGTGACTCGTGCAGGCGCAGCAGGTCGTGCTCGGTTGGCTCGAAGCGCCCGGAGTCTTCATCGACGAGGATCGCCTCGGGGCGCCAGTTCGGGTCGACCTCGAGCTCGCCCAGGCCGCGCGCGTAGGCGGCGCGGATCAGCCCCGCGCTCTCGCCCGAGCGCGCCCGCTCACACGCCATGAAGTCACAGACGCGATCGAAGCTTCGCTGCTCGCGCCGGCGCAGCTCCGCGAGCTCGGTGGCGCCGAGGGCGCGCGGATCGGCGAGGCCGAGCGAGCCGGCGAGCTGGCGAAGCGCCTGCCTTGCCCGCATCCCGACGCCGCCGGCCCGGTCCGCGCCGGCCAGGCGCACGAAGCAGAAGACCTCGGGGCGCACCACCTGTCGCTCGGCGAGGCGCTCGCGCTGAGCCGCCAGATAGGCGCCAAACGCCTGCGGGTGGCCGCTCTCGGGCGCCAGGGTGTGGGCTGCCTTGCGCGCGTACTCGTCGGCCGACCACTCGCGCGCGCGGCGGATCAGCTGGAAATCGGACTCGATCGAGTAGGCAAAGCCCTCGATCTGGCCTTTGAGCTCGAGCTTGCGGTTGATCGAGAGCCCCGGGTAGGACTGGCCCTCGAGCCGGTAGGCGGCCCAGGCGTCCTCGGGGCCGGCGCCGAAGACCAGGTTTCCATGGAGGAAGAAGTGCGGCCTGCGGATCACTCGAAGACCACCTCGCCGCCCTCGGGGATCCGAATCGCCTGGCCATCGACCAGCGGCCGCGCGCTGGCGCCGAGGGCGCTGACCCGCACCCGCCTTGCCTCTGAGAGCGAGTCGGTCGGTTTCGCGCCGGCGATCAGACCGCGCCGCTGGAGCGCGAGCTGCGCGGGATAGCGAAGCAGCACGGTCGCGGGGCCCTTGACCCGGCCGCTGCGATAGCGCGGCTCGTCACCGCAGGGAGCGATCGTCACCGCCTCGACGGGCGCCAGCCGGGTGCCGACCGCGGGCGCCGGGCGCAGGCCCGCCAGCGTCCGCGCCGACAGCCGGTGGCGAAAGCCGGCGACGAGCGCGTGGTGAGGCCGGCGCCCGTCGACCTGCCAGCTGGTCAGCGTCCAGGCGCAGATCACCGGGATTCCAATGAAGCGAAGCGCCGGCTGCAGCGCCTCGAGCAGCTGTCCGAGCACGGGCAGCTTCGAGAGCGCCAGCACGCAGACCAGCGAGGCGACGAAGTAGCCGATCGCCGCCACCGAGACCCCGCCCGCGCTCGGGATCCGCCAGCGGTCGACCCGAAAGATCCTCCGCTCGACCACGTCTACGACATCGCGATAGGAGCGCACGGGCACCGAGCGGTGGTCCATGAGCGTGCCTCGCCTCCGCTAGAGGATCGCGTCGTAGATGCCCTTGAACAGGCCGAGGGCACCGTCGGGCTCGATGATGAAGAGCCCGGCGAAGAGGCCGCCGACGACGATCATCATCGCCTGGCCGATCGAGCGCGCGAAGAACGCGGCGATCGCCGCGCAGCCGACCAGCACGATCAGAAGCTGGGTGAGGTTGCCGGAGAGCAGGTCGGCGAGGTTGTCGCCGACCTTTTCGGCCGATTGGCCGGAGCCGCCGCCGGGCTTTGCCGCCAGCGCGCCGGCCGGCACCGCGACCGCGAGCCAGAAGACGACCAGCGGCGCGATCAGGTGAGTGGTGCGAACTGCTCTCATGGTGGTTCTCCTTAGGGGTCGGTTGGCACGGTCTCGACGAAGGTGACGACGCTGCGCCCGCGCTCTGTCGCGACGCCGATCTCGTAGGTCAGCGTCCAAACTGCGCGCTGCTCGTCGGCGGCGGTGACGGTGACGAGTACCGCCGTCGAGCCCTCCCCGGCGGCCCACTGAACCTCGTCGATCGAGCGCAGCTCGAGCGGGCGAGTCGGCGGGCTGACGACGGCGTCGGCGGCGAGGTCGGCGTTGAGGTTCCGCAGCTCGCCGGCGAGGTAGTTGGCAGTCGCGCGCTTGACGACCGCAAGCAGCTCGCGGTCCTCGACCTCGGCGCGCGCGGGAAGCGCGGCGCGCGAAGCGATCGGCGGGCCGACCAGCGAGGGGTAGGCGGTCAGGCCGAGCGCGCCGTCGAGCCGCTCGACCGGGACCGACAGGTAGAGCGGCCCCACCTGGGTCGAGACGCCGACCGCGACGACGACCAGGCGCCCCCCGCCGATCGCCTCCTGGTTGGAGGCGACCTGGGTCCAGAGCACCTCCTGCGGGTGCTTCCCGGTTGCCGCGTCGGCCCCGGCATCGAAGTCCGCGGGCACCAGCGGCGCCAGCAGGCGCTCGCGCAGCCCCGGCCGCTCGGAGTCGTAGGTCAGGTAGGCGCGGGCGAAGCGCTGCGCGAAGTCCTGCGAGGCGTTGTCGACGATCGCAGTCTCGACTCCGGTGCCTGGCGGCCCGGGCGGCGCGAAGAAGATCGATCGCAGACCGAGCCCGCAGGTGATCGCCAACGCGGCGATGAACAAGTAGCGTGGCGCGCGGGCGCGAAGGCGCTCGAGCCGTGCCGAGCGCTGCACGACCTCGAGTCGCTTCACCGCGGTTTCGCCCGCTTGGCTCACGGTCCGAACTCCGCGCGGACCTCGGCGCCACTGGCGGGTGCCGGCGAGCTCGAGGACGGGCTCGATGCGGGGGGTGGCGCGGGGGCGGGCGCCGCGATGACCGGCGCGGGAGCAGGTACGGCCGGCGCGGTCGCAGGCGCCGGAGCCGGCGTCGCAGCGATGTGCGGGGTCGGCTCGGGACCGGGCTTCGGGTCACGCGGGTGATCGGGCTCTTCCACCGGCTCGCGCTCGGCCCGCAGCGCGGCCGCGTCGCCGCGGCGATCGCCTTCGGCAGGCGGCCGCGAAGCGGGCGCCTGGGCGGCGGCTCTATTTACGACAGGGCCACTGTCCTGCTCGGCCTCCTCTTCGCCCCCGTCGACCACTGCAGTCGCGAGAAGCGCTCCCGCGGCCGCAGCCGCGACGCCTGCGAGGGCTCGCCTGGGCGTTAGCCCGCCACGCCGGCGCGCTGGCGCCACCAAAGCGCCGGCAGGCGCGTCGACGAACCCCTCGTCGAGCATCCGCTCGCTGCCGATCACGAAGACGCCGGCGGCCGCGTCGGGCCGCGTCGGCCGTCGCGGGGCTGTGATGCTGCGCGCCATCACCGCCCTAGACAGGCGAGGACGCGATCACTCCACGCTTCGCCGGCGAAGTCTCGGATCGCCAGATCCGGGCACGCCGACCTACGCCAGCGACGCAGCGCCGCCGGGCGCTCGTCAACCCCTACGGGGTCGGGTCATCGGCCCGTGACGAGGCAACCCCTACGAGATGCTCAGGATCGGTGTTGGTCGGGGTGCGAAGGGGCTAGGCGCCAGTGTGCGATCGCGATGAGACCGCCCCGAGTTGACCGGGATCTTGGCGCCGAGGCTCGTCGCGCCCGACGAACGCGCCGATCGCAGTCCCGACGACGACGGCGAACACGGAAACCGCGGCAACGGCGATCGAGTCACTCGCATCCGAGGCGTTCAGAACGCCCATCAGAGCGACTGCGGCGACGGCGATCGCGAACCCGAAAAGAAGTGCTTGGCGGCTGCTCATAGTCATTCGAGTCTAGCCCCAGAGGGCGTCGGCGCTCAGAATCAGGGCGCTGGCCCCAGCGCCCGCGAAGAAGCCCCACGCGGTGGCGTGCTTGACGGCCTCCTCGCTCCCGCCCAACAGAACAGCGGCCTCACGCGCCGCGACCGTGCTGAGGCCCGTAATCAGCGCGACGAGCGCCAGGACGCTCGTAACGCCGTCGACGAAGATCCCGCCGATCAGGAACCCAACCGCCCCTGAGATCAGGGCAAAGAGCGCGCTACTAGCGATGTTCATCCGATGCCTCCCGGCGTGGCCTGTCGGTCGCACCCCGAGGCACGTCTACTTCGGCAGGCAGATCGCCTGGGCGACGAGCCTGTTGTTGAGGGCAGGCGCATCTCCTCTAACCACGATTCCCTTCGGACGCTGACCCGTGGTGATCGCGGACACGGTGCTGATCGTCGGGTTGGTGCTGTCTTCGCGACTCCAGCCGCCCGCACCCGAGACAAACTGCTCATTCTTCTTGCACCGAGCGACAGCAGTCGCGCGACCGGTGTCGCTTGGCGTCGCTCTGTCCTTTCGAACGGTCAGGGGCTTCAGTTCCTTCGCGCCGATGTAACTCTGCGCGGCGATCGCGGTGCCCCCAAGCGCCACGAAGAGCGCAACGTAAGCGACGACCGTCGCGTGGTTCGGTTTCTTGACCTTCATGCGAGCTCTCCTTCGTCGGGGTCTGGGTATCTAAGCCCGGCGGCGCAGCGGCTCGCCCCCTCGGGCCTACACGAGGGCGAGTCGTTGCGTCGAATCTGTCACGCTCAGCGGGCGCGAACGATCACCTTGCGGTGGCCGGTGTTGATGCCCTTGTAGGGCCAGTTGGCCTCGCGCTTGACCTTGAGGCGAAAGCGGAAGAGCGCGTCCTGCGTGTACTGCTTACCGAAGCGGTAGTGGCGCCGGTAGGCGCCCTTCTCGTTCGTGCGAAAGGCCTCGCCGACGGTCTGCCAGCGCCCGGTCCTGACGCGCACCTGCAGCTCGAGCAGCTTGCCGCCCGACGGGATCCGCGCGCCGAAGTGGCGCACCTTGCCGCGGAAGCGAAGCGTCCTGCCCTCCGCGATGCTCTCGCGCGAGGTCCTGAGGCTCGCGCGCGAGCGCACCGCGAAGGTGCCGACGCCCTTCGACGCCGACGCGAACCTGCCGCTCCCGCCGAAAAGCACGCGAAGGTCGCGAGACGGGCCCGCGGGCACCTTGGAGCGCCACTTGCCCTTCTCGTTGGTGGTCGCCTGCGAGACGCGCTCGCGAATCAGTGCACCGGCGCCGAAGTGCTCAATGACCGTCACCTCCTCTCCGACGATTGGCTCGCCGGACGGATCGAGCAGCAGCCCTTTGGCCACCGCGTCGGTCCCGTAGCGGACCACCTGGCTTCTTGAGCCACCGCGGTTGAGATGCCCGCGAAGCTCGACCGCGGTGCGCAGCGGGAAGGTCAGCTTCATCGGCTCGCCGTTGGCGCGTCGGGTGGTCTCCGAGGTGTTGCCGGCGACGTCGGCGGCGGTCCCTCGGAACTCATACTCGCCGGCGGGCACAGCGTCCGAGTCGACGTACGCGAGAGCCTGCCCGTCGATTAGCTTCGTCTCCAGCGGCTGCCAGTCGGTCGCGCCAACCGACCGCATGAAAAGCTTTGCTGCGGCGACGCCGGAGTGCTGATCGGAGACATCGGCGCGGATCGTCTCGGCCGTGTTCGGGTCCTGCTGATTGGTGAAGGCGAGGCCGGGGGCCGCGTTGTCAATCAGCACCTGACGCTCCACCACCCCGCTGGCGTTGCCCGGATAATCGCTCACGCTGACCCGCACGGTGTTCGCGCCGTTCTGAAACGGAGCCGCCGCAGTGTTGATCTGCTGGTTGAAGCCCGCGTTTACCTGGCAGGGCACGATCGGCCCGGTGTAGGGGAAGCCGAGACCGCCGGTGTTGCAGCTGCCGCCCGAGGCGACCACGCTGCCGTTGATCGCCCCGTCAAGGACGCTGATCCCGCCGCCGGCGTCGGAGGCGCTGGCGGCGAAGGACTGAGCGCCCCGGCGCCAGCCGCCATCGAGCAGGCTCCCGCCGACGCCCTGCACAACGGGGTCGGCGTTGTCGGCGAGCAGCAGCACGAGGTTGCGTGCGTAGAGGTGAGCGCTGCCGTCAGCGGGGCAGTTGCCGTTCGTGCAGTAGAGGCGCAGGACTACCTGCGGGTGATTGAGGCCCCCGAAGGCGTAGTGCTGCCAGCTCGGGTTGCTGTCGGGTCCGGTGACCAGGGGGATCACCGAGGAACCGTCGAAGACCCCTATCTGCGCATGATGGCCGCTGCCTCGGCGCAGGTTGGCGTCCAGATGGATCTCGCGTATCGCCGTGCCGGGAGGCGCGGTCATCGTGTACTGACGCCCCTGATTGATCACCGCGCCTCCGGTGTTCGTAATCTCGAGCGCGGCCGCGGCACCAGTGCACCTATTCTCGGCGAGATACGGACCGCCCCCATCCGCATCCGGGATGTCCGGCGTGGCTCGGTAGGAGCCCCCGCACTGGGCGACGTAGTAGCCGGCCCCGGCCGCCTGGGCTCCGGAGGGCACGACGATCAACCCGATCGCGGTGAGCGCAGCGACGAAGGCCAGCTGCGCCCGGTTGCGCTTGTTCATTTGGTTCTCCTCTCCCCGGGCGCTCATGGCCCGAATTCCTCTCGCACGGTTTCGGCCGAAGCGCCGTTCGAGTCGTTGGTGTCGGCCGGGGCCCCGGTCAGCGGGACGCCGGCGGCGTCGGGCGTGAACTCCTGCTGGACGGGCGGCGCACTCTCCTCGAGCACGGGCTCGGGCGCCGCCGCCTGCGCGTCCTCTTCGCCATCAGAAGAGCCGCGCTCGCGCGCCACGGGCTGCAGAGTCGGCGCGGACTCGAAGCTGCCGACCTGACTCGGCAGAACGGCAGCCGCCGCCGCGGGGCGCGAGAGCCTCGGGTCGACCGTGCGCTCGGACCGAGCGCGCTCGCGATCGTCGTCGCCAGACGACGAACTCGTGCTGGGCAGAATCCCGGTGGCGAGGCAGGTGGTCAGCGCAGCCCCGCCCGCGAGGCAGGCGATCGCCGCCTGCGTCCCGCCGCCAAGCGCCCCGACCTTTGCGAGCAAGCCCGCGCCGAGAGCACCGGCACCGCGACCCGCGCCCGAGGTCGCAAGCGCTGCGGTGGTCTCCCCCACCTCCGCGCCGCCGCGCGGACCGAGGCCGGTGAGGGCATCGCGAGCGCGCCCGAGCGCCGCGGCGATCTGCTGCAGCACCGAGTCGGCGGAATCGCCGATGGTGCCGTCTGCCGCGGGCACCGGCAAGGTGCTGGCGACGGCGCGATGGTTTCGCCGAATGGCGACCAGCTGGGGACGCACGGAGGGATCGACACTCATCAGGCGACGCACGCGAGCACGCTCCTCGCTCGTCGCGCTGCCGAACTCGAAAGCAGCCAACAGGGCCGCTCGGTCCCGCGCGGCATCGGAGTCCTCATTGCCCGCTAGCGCCGCGCAGACCCGATCGAACGCGTGCTTTCTGTATTTGAAGAAGGTCGACTCCGGCATCCCAAGTCGCCGACGCGCCGTGGCCGGCGTGAGGCCCTCGACCACGAGAGCTCGGTAGACCGCCTGCTGCGCGGCGGGCAGACCGCTGACCGCCTCGACCGCCCGAGCCAGGTCGACCCGAGCCGCGAATCGCCGCTCCGCCGATACCGACGAAGCCGCGACCGAGAAGCGCTCGCTGGTCGGATCTTCGGGGCGCTCCAAGCGCGCGCGGTTCAACCGATCGAAGCCGAGGTTGCGCGCCGTCTTCTTGACCGCCGCCAGCGGCGCGCGGATCTCGTGGCCGCGATCGCGATGCTCGAGGATCCGGACGTAGGCCTCCTGTGCCAGGTCCTCGCGGTCGCGCTGACTGAACGTCGCCCCGAACCGCACGACCAGGCTTGTAATCGTCTTCTCGACGATCAGCCCGGCATCAGCGACCAGATCCAAGCCCCGATCCGTGCGCCTCGCCTCAGCGCTTCTCAAGTCCCGCCCACTCCGCTGTTTCGCCGTGCTCACGAACCACTAGACGCTCCACCGGCCAAACGCTCCACGCTCTTCTCTTCCTCTCACCCCCTTGTCTCAATCCGAACTTGTTTAGACCATCTCACTATTTCCTGATCCACCTTCCATCACTTGACTCCCCTCCCCAGCCAGCGCAGCCTCTGCCGACCCCGCTCCCAGAACATCGTGGCGGGGGCGGGGTCGGCAGAGGCGGAGCGTCCTGCACCGCTTGAACAAGGGGAAAACCAGGCCGCACCCCCGGAATGGCGTTCCGGGGGCGTTTCCGGGGGGTCGGGTCATCTCCTCTCACGAGGACAGATCGTCCGCGATTCGACGTCATCGCGAAACAGGCTGGCTCAGTCTGAGCCAGCCTGACTTCCACGGAGACCGGGGCGTGATCGGGATGGTGGAACTGCGCCGGGGCCGTTGGCCGTTGCCGCCACGCCCACAAGTGCCGGCGACGGCTCGTCAGCGTCCAAGCTCGGCGATCTCAACTGCTCGGAGCTCGACTCTCAGGCTGACGCGCAAGCGGCCAATGAGAACAGCGGGCCCAGTTGAGCGCCTGCTCGCAGCTGATGCCTTGGATCCGCCTCCGCGATCGCGAGCGCCGCGAGCGGGCGATCGAGCCGATCTCAGAGGAGCTTCGAGGATCGACTGCCTCCGGGCCCGGGCAGGCAACTCTGGCTCAGCCCACGAGCGAGCCGAGTGCGCGCATCGCGACCACGCCGCCCACTCGCGCTACCTGCGCCAGCAGATCGGCGCGCATCCCTGATTAGGCGATGCGACCTGGGGTGCGGTTACCTTCTTCTTAGCGGTTCCTCCTGGCCTCGTGGACTAATTTCGCACTCGCCAAGCTCCAGTCGGAGCGGACGAGGCGGGAGGACCGCCGTTCAAAGTTCCACGAGGAGTGGGACAACCTCGTTACGCCCCGGCTGTCCTGACGATCGCTCGCGAAGGCGGCCTAATCGGTGGCCAGGCCGGGAGCTCGATCGTGGCCATTGACTCAGCGCATGTAGAGGCCGCCGTTCACGTCTATGCTCGCGCCGGTCATGTAGGTGTTCACCGGGTCGAGCAGAAACGCGACCGCGACTGCGATCTCGTCAGGCCGCGCCATCCGACCGAGCAAGGTGCGGTCGACGTGCTCTCCGCGCCGGCCGGCGGGCATCCGCGCAGACATCTGCGAATCGACGATCCCCGGCGTTACGGCATTCACGAGGATCCGGTCGGCTGACAACTCGGCCGCCAGGCCGCGCACGAGCCCGAGGGCGGCGGCCTTGCTCGCGGAGTAGCCGACGTCGCGGCTGCCGCCGTGGCTAGCGCCGGAGGCCACGACGACGATACGTCCCCCCGGCCGGATCCGGCCGCGGAGGCCACGGACGAGCCGGAAGACACTCCCCGCGTTGATGTCGAGGACCCTGTCCCACAATTCGTCGGAGTACGCGTCGAGCGCGACGAGCGGATACGCGCCCGCGCATGCGACGACCGCCCAAACCTCCTCGCCCACGGCAAGTGCTGCCTCGGCGGCCGCCAGCCCATCGTCCGAGGTGATGTCCGCCTCGACGAAGCGGCCGGGCGCCACGGTACCTGGCGGTCGTATGTCGACCCCGATCGTCCCGCGGCTCTCGGCCGCCAGGCGCGCGACGACCGCGCTCCCGATCGCCCCGCTTGAGCCCGTTACAACAACCGGCTCGGACACCTAGGAGGCCACGCGGTGCGCGAGGGCTTCGGTCAGATCGTAGACCATGCGCAGCGTGTTGTCTCGAACCGCCGCCACGAACTCCTCAGCACTTATCGCTGGATCCCCAAACGCATAGGTGATGCTCCGCGACGCGTTCACCACCGCCCCCAGCCCATCCGCATTGAAATTCGCCGCCGCGCCAGTCGCCGTCCCGCCCTGCGCTCCGTAGCCCGGAACGAGAATGATCGCCCTAGGCATCAGCGCGCGCAGTTGCACCGCCTGGTGCGGGTAGGTCGCGCCGACCACAGCGCCGATCGAACTGTAGCCCGAGTCGCCAACCATGTCCTGTCCGAGGTCGTCCACGAGCCGCGCGAGATGAGAAGAGATCTCCTCGCCGCCCTCGACCACGCGTGACTGCAGATCACCCGCGCCGGGATTCGAAGTCCGCACCAACACGAAGATCCCCTTGCCATACTGGGCGCACGCCGCCACGAAGGGCTCGAGGCTATCGCGGCCCAGGAAGGGTGAAACCGTGATGCAGTCTACGTCCCAAGCCGGCACCCGCCGGCCCAGGATGTCGGCGGCGCCCAGGAACGCATTCGCGTACGCCTCCGCGGTGGAGTCGATGTCGTTGCGCTTTGCGTCCACGATCACCACGAGGCCGGCGGAGCGCGCAAGCGCGATCGTGTCAGCGAAGGCCCTCATGCCCGGTAGCCCGTATTGCTCATAAAACGCTATCTGCAGCTTGACCGCCGGCACGAGGTCGGCCACCGCCTCCAGGACCCTCTCGTGGAAGCCGGTGATCGCCCGCGCCGCGTCCTCGGCATCTCTACTCAAGCGCATTGCAGACGTGACGAAGTCGGGCATGTCAACAACCCGCGGATCGAGGCCGACGATGCACGGGTTGCCCTTGGCACGGATCGCCTCCATGAGACGGTCTGCGAAGTTGCTCAAGCGAAACTCCGATCGATCAGGTGACCCAGTTCGCGCTTCTCGCGCAATAGCCGGACGATACGTCCGTTAGCAGCCGGCATGACCGACGGTATTCGGGCGCGAAGACGGAGTCCAGCGCCTTCGATCGCAGCCATCTTGCCGGGGTTGTTAGTGATGAGGGCGACGTCATGCACGCCGAGGTCGAGGAGCGCTGCAAGTGCGTTCGAGTAATCGCGCTTGTCCACCCGCTCGCCGAGAGCCTTGAATGCCTCAGCGCTCGTCATTCCGTCGTCCATAAGCTCGTACGACCTCAGAAGTGTCTCTAGGCCGACGCCTCTGCCGTCCTCGCGCGGAACGTACACGACGACGCCCCGCGCACTGGCGGCGATGTGTGCCACGGCGTGCCGCAGCTGCCAGCCGCAGTCGCACCGGTCCCCGCCGAGCGTCTCGCCGGGTAGACAGCCGGAATGGAGCCGAACGGGGACCGCATCGCCGGTGAGATCACCCTTATGGACGCAAAGGATGTCCTCTTCGCGTGCGGTTTTGTAAAGGGTGGCAAGCAGCGGCTGGCCAAAGGCGGTCAAGCGGACGCCGCGGATGCTCGCGCGGATGCCCACGGATGCCACGTCAATCGTCCCGCGCGGGCAGCTCTTCCGCGGCCGCCTCGATCCCGTCGAGCGCGGCGACGAGCGCGACCACGCGAAGCGGTGCGGGCAGCTCCTCGCGGCGATAGCTGCCGCGCAGCAACTCCGCGGTCAGCCCGAGCCGCAGCTCCCACTCGCTGGGCACGCCGTCGCCGACGCCCGTGAAGAGCGGTGGCGCCTCCGTGCGCAGCCAGTTCACCGCCGTCCGGGCGGGCACGGGCAGCGCCTCGGTTTCAGGGACTGCTGCGCCGCGAACGAGCGCGTCCGCTGCCGCGCGCCAGCTTCCTATGAGAGCCCACTCGTGGGCCCGCGGATCGCTTGCGATGCCGGACAGGAGCAGGTCCACCGTTAGCCTCGCCCAGTCCGCGCTCCAGTGCAGCATCGCACTGTCGGCGGGGTCGAGGAGCACTACGTGGTTGCGGGAGTCGACGAGGACGTTGCGCCCGTGCAGGTCGCCGTGGCAGCGAACCAGGTACGAGCCGCGTGGAACAGCGGCGGCGTCGATGTCCGCGATCATGCCCGAGCGCAGCAGCCTGCGCGCGAGCTCGAGCCTGGTTATCTCGTCGGGGACGTGGCGGGCCAACAGCGGCTTCAGCTCGCTCATCGCGAGAGCGATGTTGGCGCTCCGGTGGAGCGTCAGCAGCCCCGCCGCGACAACGTCGGACGGTCGGTCGTTAGGGCGCTCGACGCTCGAACTTGCCGCGACTTCCGAAAGGCCGCCGTCGCCGAAGAGCTCGTCGAGTGCCGCGGCGATCGCTTCAGCCGTGGAAGCCTTGTCCGAATGGCAGAGCCAGTCCGTCAGGGTGACCCCCCGCCGGAATTTGGGCGCCAGGGCATACCAGCCGCCCGCCTCGACCAGCCCGTGGGTCGGCGCTGGGACTAAGACCTGGCCGAAGCGTGCTTCCTGCCATGCGCGCTCTTCCGACAGCATCCTGCCCCAGTCGCGTGAGACCTTGAGCAGCAACTCCTGCTTTCCGTAGCTACCGCTGTACTCCCAATGCAGGACGATCGCTCCGGAGAGCCCACCTCGGACATAGTTGAGCTTGACGCGCTCGGGAGTAGGCGCAGCGATCTGGGCGAGCAGAGCGAGCAAATGGTCCTCGCCAATCCGGTCGATCACAGCCGCCAGCCGTACGTCGTCCTGATCGTAATCGAGCGTGATCTCCGTTTCGGGTTTCACGCTAACACCGGCCGACTTGACTGCTTGCCGCATCTGGTCCGAAAGGTGCGACGGGCCATGGGCTCGCCGGAGCGCGTCCTTGTGCACGAAGGCATGCGCGCCAGCGCTGATCGCCTCGGCTCCGGTGTCCGAGAACTGGGAGATACCGATTACCGCAGCATCGGTCGTCGAACTTGCCTCGCGGATCAGCTGGAAGCCGCGGATTTCGATCTTACCATCGCGCTCCTCGTACACATCAATCACGATGAGGTCGTAGTCCCCCCCGTGCGCGTGCAGGACGCGCTCGCCCTCATCAAAATCGTGTGCATCGACGTCTAGCCGCGCAAATCTGAATGCTTCTGTGAACGCCTGGCGCAGCGTGGGGGTGATGCCGGTCGCGCGGTCGCGCTCCTGGTCGTCTATGTAGAGGCAACGGGTCGGAGGCATCTCAGCTACTTGCTCTCTTCAGTTTGACGGTCACGGTATAGGTCAGGTCCGGATCGACCGGGCGACCGTGCTCAATCGACCCGTCGAATGCTGGCAGCTCCTCCTCGTACTTGGCGAGGAACTCCCCGCGTCGGGGTCCCGGCGTGGTCGCTGTGTTCTCCACGACCAGCACGACCCCCGAATCGCCGTCGCCGGCCTCGCGGCGGATCCACACACGCGCGCGCGCGTCGCCGGCAGCGCCCTGGTCGTAATGGTCTTCGACGTTCTGGACGAGCTGCATCACGAGATCCCGCAGGCTCGCGCGCGGGAGGAACACCATCAGGCCATCGTCAGGGACTCCGGAGGTGTCAATTTCGGCGACATGGGCGTGGCGCTGGGCGGCGGCGGCGCGGACCGCACCGTACAGTTCGGTCGGCGCCTGTTCGAGGAACTCGATCAGCCTCGACGGCTCACTATCGGGCCCTCCCCCCTCAAGCCGCGTACGCAGGATAACCTCGTCGAGCCACTGCATCTCCGAGGCGAACTCGCCCCAGATGCGGGGGTCGGTGAGTACCTCACGGCCCTCGAGCACGTCTCGGATGACGCGCGCGATGCGCCACTCGCTCACCGACCGCTCATCCTCAAGAAGCCGCGTCAGTGGCGCCCAGTGCGGTCCAAATGCGGTTCGTCCCGCCTTGCTCGCAAGCGGCCCGGAGAGCCTGTGTAGGCGCGGGACGACCTCATCGCTGAGGAAACGCTCGAGGCGCGGCCAGTCGACCTCGAGCGTCCGGCGCGCTTCAGCGACGGGCTCCAGCTCTGTCTGCTCCGTCGCATGCTCGTCGTCACGTACGAATGGGGAAACCCCGAGCCCGCTCGGCGCGAGCCGCCGCGCCGAGTCTCCAACACCGTGGACTGAGAATCCCGCGCCGAGCCCCGCGTGGAGGTCGGCCCAGATTTCGCTGAGCGGATCCCCGCTCAGCTCCGCAAGCCGCGAGCGCCCACGCGCGCGGCCGTGGAGGGCGTCGATGTCGCTCTTGCCCGAGTGCTGCGGGACCTCCTCGCTCGCGATCCGCCGCTGCATGCCGGCGAGCGCGTCGACTAGCGGCTTCCAGACCTCCTCGGTGCGCAGGTAGGGGCGTTGGATATAGGTGTAGATTCCGTACAGGAGTTGGCCGGTCACGGTGCGATCGGCGTGATTACGCGCAAAGATCTCCTCCGCGCGAGCCGCGAATAGCGCCTTCGAGCAGGTCCGCAAAACCACTATGGCGTTCACCCGGTCGCCTGCGCTCACATCAGTCGCGAGGGCCACAGCCACCGCGGCCTCGGCGAGCAGGTGACGGACCTTCTCGAATGAGAGCGGCGGGCGCCGCATCCACGGTGTCTCGACCGCGAGCAGCCGCAAGAGATCGAGTAGTTCGTCGCTCGGCACCTCGCCCACGGCGGGGCGAAGAGAGCGGACCCGCTCCACCAGGGTCTCGCGCTCGCGTGTTGACCCGAGCGCAGCCTCGAGCGCGCGCCGCAGGCCTAGCATCCGGACGGTCGCTGAACCGGACGGAATGTTGCCGT
>Ga0183260_10002612_pt1 | contig 14800 bp, 8 predicted proteins | sample AntDrymUQ4972206_2_FD_129768 | JGI IMG/M metagenome (GOLD analysis project Ga0183260, IMG submission 129768) | Polar desert sand microbial communities from Dry Valleys, Antarctica - metaG UQ497 (22.06) (version 2) (version 2) | ecosystem: Environmental > Terrestrial > Soil > Desert | place... | reverse complement strand
TGCTGGTGCTGATCGCGGTGCTCTTGACGTCATCGTCATCCGACGGAAAACGGCCAAAACCGGTCGGTCGAAATCGGTTCCGCATAGGAACCGAAAAGCTGTATACCAAAGTCGGGGCGCGTCAGTCGGTCCGCGAATCAACCGAGCGGGGGAAAACGGTGGCGAGCATTCGCCGATTGAACGTGTGGCCTTGCTTCGCGGATTCCATGATGGCCAGAGTGAATCGCCCTATACTCGCGCTATCGTGTCTTGTTTCCAAAGACCGGGAGATTCCGCGATGAAACCGGCGTACCCGACCCTCATCCTGTTCGCGCTGCTTGGCGCGAACGCGAACGCCCAGACGTTTGTCCTCGATCCCGACTTCGGCAGCAATGGCATCGCCACCTATGAGTGGCCGGCCAGCAATGGCTATCAATGGGATGCGGTAGACGCGTGGGCGGCGCGTCAGACCGACGGCAAATGGGCAGTCGCCACCCAGTTGCGCGACGGCACCAATCAAATCGCGGCCGTGAACTGGTTCGAGGCGAACGGCCAAGTCACGCCACCCTCGCCAGCTGCCGGACCCTATACACCGTTCACGCGCTCGGCGTGGAACCTTGCCGGCGTGCTGGAGGGCAGCGACGGCGCACTGGTCCTGGGCACCAGCGTGCGACGGAGCGCCACCGATATCGACTTCCTGTTGTTCAAGAGCCGGCCTAATGGCAGTGACGGCTACAACGCGTGCAACGGGACGTTTTTCCAGACCGTGTTTTTCGACCTTGCTCCACCATCCTTCATGGAAGATGTAATGGGTGGGCTGACGCAGGATTTCGCTGCGCGTCACGTGCTGGTCGGCACGCTGGCAACCACTGGCGGCGAGAGTCGCATCGGCGTTGCCCGCTTGCAGCCGTTTTGTGGGCTCGATCCGAGCCTCGGCGGTGGCAAGGTGGTGATTGATCCCAACCCCTACCAGGTATTTCCACCACCGCGCCGCGCGCGCGCCAACACCGTGACGCACGATCCATTCGGGCGCATCCTGATCGGTGGCGGCGTCACGTTCGGGTTGAACAGTACTGACGACGGCGCCTGCATCGTCGTGCGTCTGCTCGGCGACGGCCAGCGCGATGGCAGCTTCGGCAACAACGGTGTCGCCTACATTAACAGCTTCACTGATACCCCCGGCAATATCCGCTGCGACGTGCGCGGACTCTCCGCGCTTGACGACGGCAGCATGATCGTCAACATGGACTGGACCCTGACCACGGCCCAGGGCACGAGCCATCGCGAGTACAACCATCGACTGACCATCCAGGGCACCTATGATCCGAACTGGTTCGATCCCTGCTGCACCGTCGGCTTCAGCAACTCCGATGTGCGTTCTGGTGGTGGCGCCGTGCTCGAAGCGGATGGCGTCGCCTTGACCGTGTCGTCCTCGCTGACCAGTCAAATCGGCGTCGACGACGCGAGCGCGGAACTGATCCCGTTGCGCCTCAGCAACGGCACGTTTCCGCCCGGCTTCATTGCAAGCGGACAGCGTCCACTCGGCTTGGACAGCACGAGTTACCACCGCATCGTGATCGAGTCGCCGGACTACTTCGTCGTCGTCGCCACGTCCGGGGCCGACTTCCTCAACCACCGTCGCGTACACCTGCTGCGTTACCGGCGCGCGACCACGCTTCCCGACGATCTCATCTTCCGCGACGGCTTCGATCCGTGAGTCGAGTCGAGATTTGTGCAGCGCACGGCCTCCATCCTGCTCAACCGCTTCCTCGGGTCCCTGTTGACGGATCAGTGCTTCCTGACGCGCATCCTCGTTCGAATTGAACACCGCATCGACATCGGCAGTGTGCTCGTCGAAAACGAAATGAACGGTCGGCCCACTGTTGGGCCGCTGCTCGCCCTGCTCGCACAGCGCCCAAGCTCCTCACACAAATAGGTGACGGCCAACTCCAAAGACCTTGGGTTCAGATACCTTCGTACCATCGCAAGCAGGGCAGCGCGCTGTGAGCATTATGAGTGCTGTGCTTGAATGGTCCCGCAAAAACTACTGCTGTTCGTCAAGTAACATATTGTATCGTGAATATGGGCTTACGTTTCAGGCAGGTTCGGGACAAGCAATGTCCGGAGGTCGATTCGAGGGCCTTTAAAAACTACTAGCCGTCAACTGGTGACGCGGGTAAGGTGGAGAGCCGTGACCCAAGCAACTTTATTGCGTCTCCCTTATGTCCGATCCTCTTCTCACCGAACACCATGTGGCAGCGCAGCTGGCTGAAAAGCTTGGCGGTCTGAACCATCTCGACACGGAATGGCTGCAGCGGGTCTTCCGATGCTTTCCTGTTCCTACGGCCTTGTACTCGCCCTACGTGCTCAAGTCTCTCGGGCGAATAGTGGAGGGCGTACCTTGGGCAGCTGAGTTGCTGGCGCACGACGACTTCCTCGATCACGCTGCACGACTGATTCCGCAGGTGATGCTCTTGGCGGCCGGGGAATCGCCCGTCTATCCCCGCCTAGGTGAAAAGCAGCTCGCCGACGGTTTTCGCGGCAGATTCCTGTTAGCTGGAACCCTGCTTGGCCGCGGGTCCGGATCCGCACCCAAAGGCCTGGAAGCGCTCAGGGTCGCGCTGGTCGCGTGCCAGTGGCGTTGGGTCGACTCTGACAACCCGCGTGGCTCTGCAATCGACGACCTCGCGAGTGCCATCCGAGGAGCAGGCGGATCCAGCCTCGAAGACATGCTGCTGTTACAGCTTGGGCAAGCCAGCTCCTTGACCCAGTTCCTCTCCGCAGCGCAGGGAATCGCGCAGTCGGGGCATAGCACTCTCGCGAGTGTCTGGCGTAACCACATCGATCCGGAACTACGGGGCCAATCCCGACCAGCACGGCTGCCGAAACCGGAAATGGGCGCAGAGTCCCCAGACCGGCTGTCGCCAGCAGCTTCGGCCGGGGAATCGCCCACCGGAACTGCGGTTCCTCCGATACCTCGATCGCAGGACGGTCAGCGAAAGCCCCGCAGCCCCAGCGGAAGCACGACCAAGTCGGACGAAGAGGAAAGATTCATTGTTCGGCTCCAAGGCGGGATCAGGAGAGGTTTCGGACCGTCACCCCGAGCCTCACCAGAACCGCTGTTGGGCGAGATGCTGGAAGAGGTGACGCCTAGAGTCCTTACGTCCCCGCTGCCCGAGGCAGCCGCCCATGACGACGCGCGGTCAACCCAGCGCTACCAGGTACAGCAGGCAATCTGGAATACGAACTACCTGCTCCTGCCCAATCACCCGGACGTTCTCCCGCTGGCTGACTACCTGCAGGTAGTGACAAGTCTCTTGAGCCAGTTGGACGAGGCGCCCGCAGAACCCGATCTGAGTGCCGGAACCTGCGGGCTTCTTGTGCAGGCGCTAACCGGTCGGGTGCCAAGAACCTTTCGATCCTTGGCCGTGTTGGACGATTCGGCCAAGCCCCACGACCCCCGTCGCATTGAGTTGCTCCTGCACGAGGGCGCCTTCCGGCTCTCATCCTTCTGGCAGGTTGGAGATGAAAGCTTCGAGCGAAGCTACTTCAGGCCGGACCAGGATGAGTCACTGCACCTGGAACCTGCTCGCCCTGACTTCCTCCTGTTGGTCGAACCCCGTTTCATGCAATTGCTGAGGGCCAACGCTGACGCACTTCGCGCCTTCACGGCGATGCCGGTCGACGAGATTGAAGCACGGCTTCGGCTGGCTGCCCGTCGGGTCAGCGAAACGCTCTGTATGCATTTCACCCCCGGCCAGCTGCGCTCATCCTTCGCGACACACCTTTTCGAGCAATGTCGGGACACCGCCGCGACACAACTTATATGCGCGGACACTCTTGGCCAGTCCGTGGCGCCGCTTTCCTACTACGCGCCCCAAGCCCGTGAGCTGGCGCGGATCCACTGGACCTTTCAGAACCGACTGCTTGGAACTGAAGATCCCTTGCCCGTTTACCCGCTTGCGGACGAGCGGGTGGGGGCGCATCTCCTCGTCAAGATTGGTAGCGCTCACGAATTGGCGCGTGCGCCGGCGAGCATTTTGCACTACGGCCTGTCGCGGCTGCTCGACGGGCAGAGGACCGTGGACGTGCACCGAGCGTTGGTGAGCCACACGGCGGGCATGCTGATGGCGGTCGCAACCCACCGGCCCACCGAAGCCCTGCTGGGGCTGACCTTATCGGATATCTGGATTGACGGTGATACAGGTGCCGCCCTGTTCCGGGACAAGGTGCACGATGCCGCGCACGATCCCCGCCTCGTGGCGCTCTCGGCGACCGTTTGTCGCCAGCTCAATGCCTATCTCGAGCATCTCGTTGGATTGAGTGAGCGAGTGCCGGGCGTCGCGGCGCAGGTGAAGCGAATCCTTCAAGGCAAGGCGCCACTGTTCATGGGGCTTTCCAATCAGGGGCAGCCCGAATATCTCAACCTGACGATGCTGAAGGACTGCATGCCCGCAGTCTGGAGGGCGCTTCCCATGAACTGGGGGCGGCATTGGATGCGAACCCACGCCGTGGAGCAAGGGATGCGCCCCGAACTGGTCAGCATGCAGCTAGGGCATTTGGAGGCGGTGGGCTATCCGTTCTCCGGGGCGAGCCCGACTGAGCCATGGCGCTTCGTCCAGGACGTGGCAGAAGGGTGGGAGATCTTGGCGCGTGCCCAGGGCTGGCAGGTGGTCCGCGGCATTCCGGCGTCCACAGCGGTCGCACCAATAACCTTGACGCCGCTTCGTCCGTGGGCGGCGAGCATCGCTAAGCACCAGACCCGGCAGCGCGCGGTCGCCCGGCAATGGCGCGAGGCAATGCGAGCGAAGCTGCGTGCCTACCGTGAGCAGGCCGAGAACACCGCGCTCGCTCACCCGGAACTCGTGAAGACCGGGATCATCCGGCGATATCTGGACCCGCGGAGTGGCCTTGATCGCCACGCCCTTACGCGAGCGGATTTCGAACGGATCCGGGACGAGGTTTACGAAGTGGCCGGCGATGACATTGCCCTCGCAATCGCCAATGCGAATGCCGTGTGCAAGATCGCCCGGACGGTCAACGCGAGGACGCGGCAAAAGCCCGAAACTCCGGGCCCGGTCCAACATTTGCGCCGACCGCTCGACAATGCTTTCGTCCCCGGAATGATGAGCGCGGTCCGGCAGATCAACGCGCTTCGTGACCATGTGACTACCCTCGTCGGTGACGCGCCCCGGGGGCGATGGGCCGACATGGCGTCCGCCTGCGCCTGCGCCGCGCTGGCCATGGTCCTGTTTGGCTATTGCGAGAGTCCCGACCAGATCCGGGGCGCAATCTCGCGCCGCTGCAAGATCCAACGCTCCGCGTCCCTTCAGGACCTCGTACTGGTCCCTTGGGGTGACAAGCCCCACGAGGTGATCGCGCTGCGCGGCGTGGCCGCAATCGTGCTGGCACGGTTGAGCTGGAAGCGCGGCAAGGACGATATACCGGAATGGGACGAAGTGGAGGCGCGGCTGGCCGAGTTGCTGCCGGCATGGGCCTTGAGCCGGAAAGCCGCTTCCGGCGCAGTCGTAGCATCGGACCTGATTGCGAGACTGTGCGAGACGGCGGCAGTGGCACACCGCTACGAGCTGTCTCCTGCGGCGCGCCGCGCGAACGCGGTCCGGGGTGGCTCGACGCCGGCCAACTTGATGGAGCAACTCGCTTTCATCGATGGGGATCCGGCCGGAACGGTTCAGCGATCGTGGGAGGAGCAGGAGAATCCGTCGCGCGTTGGCGAGCTTTCGCACGGGTCACTTGTGCGCAAAGGCAATGCCCGCAGCCAATACAACAAGCTGTGCGCGGTATTCCCAAACATCACGAGGGATACAGAGCTCCCGCTCACGGGGGCGAAGATCGCCTCAGGCGAAGTGGCCACCCCGCAGACCTACGCGCGGGTAGTCGCGGAGATTGAGGCGCAGATGCAGTCCGAGGAGCCTGAGCATCGGTTGCATCCGATCGTTCTGATGCTCGCCCGCTGGACCGTTGACATGCTGGTCAACGGCACGCCACGGAAGGACGGTCCCGCTCTTTCGACTGTCGAGACCCATCTCAACCGAATTGGCGGGTCGCTGGTGTACATCTTCGGGCAGTCGTCCATGGCAGATGTGGACGAAGGTGAGCTGGAAGCGGCATACCAAGCCACGATCGAGTCCAAAGGGTTGCTCGGTTCAACGCACCAGAAGGCTGCGGCCGCGGTATTGCTTTTCCATCAGTTCGCACAAGCCGACTGCGGCCTGCCGGAGATCGATCTATCAGGTGTGAAGCTCCACTTGGGCGCCGACCCGGAGGCACTCGCGGATGCGCGACTGATCTTGCCTGCGGAACGCACCGCGATCTTCCGCGACTTGGCAAGCCGGGCAGAAGCGGCCTCTGTGTCAGCGACGGGTCACGAAGTCCGTGTCTTGCGACAAGCTGCCCAGGTTGCACCGCTATTTGCACTGGCAGGTTTGCGTCGCGGCGAAGCCCTGGGCCTCCAGTTCCGCGACGTGGTGGAAGCGGAAGGTAGTCTGCGCGCCAGGATCCGCCCCAACGGTTCCCGACGACTGAAGACAGTCAGTGGTCGGCGCGTGGTCGAGATTCCGGCCAAAGCCACCGTGCAAGGTGGGCTCACCCTAGGCGGGTGGGTGGAAGTTGAACGCTCCCGTCTCCGGGCGCGCAGTCTGCAGAGGGCCTACATTTTCTCTCCTGCCGATGCCCCGAGCGATGCCAAGGTTCGCGGACAAATTGCCGAGGTGTGCCTGCAATCCTGCCGTACGGTAACCGGGCGCCGACTATCCAGGCTGCATTCTTTTCGCCATCTGGTGGCCATGGAGCGAACCACTCCTGTGTTCTTGTCCGACGAGGATCGGGTCGCACTGGAGGAGCACGTGCAACTCGCTGCGGTTCCCACCCTGCACGCCGGTGTCGCCCTGCCACGCGACTTGATGGGTCAAGTGGTCAGCATGGGTCATGCAGATCCGGCGACAACGCTGACCTTCTATCACCACCTTCCCTGGCTGCTTCGGTCGCGTTCCGATGCATGGCTCGCCGCGAGGTATGTAAATCGTTCAACCCTCGCCCCTTTGATGGGCGTGACGCTCCATACCCTCGACTGGGCCGTCAAGCAGCGGCCGGGCAGGGACCGGGGCCTGGCTTGGTTGGATGTCGCGATCACACCGCGGGAGATTCCGAATGCCCCGATGACGCCAATTGCGCCGGCGCCGAGCGGCGGCAAAGCCGAGGCAACGAGTCGGCATCCGCGCTGGAACGCGCAGTCGCTCACGGCGCTACTCGATGACGTCGGGCGCGTAGGATCGCTCGAGAAGTCCCTGTTGGTTCGGGGCGAGGACCCCGGCGAAGCAGGGCCCTTGCGGCTTCAGTTGTTGCCGATGGAACGACGGTTGGGAAGGCGTTTGTTGGAGGAACGCGGTCGCACCACCCCCACGGGGGCGCCACGGCGCGCCATTCGACGCGTGGACAAGGGCCGCCAGTTAGAAAAACTGCCAGTGTGGTTCGACGCCGACGAAGGCGGACGTCGGGCAATGATCGCCGAGTTGGCCGAGCAAATTTACGAGTACCTTGATCCCTCGCAGGGGGATCGTATCTATCTGCCTCCGGGCCCGGCTCAGGCACTGCAGCAGTTGCTGTCTGATCTCGGAATCACGGAGTCGCGAATCATCATGGAGACTGACGCAACCGGGCTGGCAGTGTTGCGCATCCGTCGCGCTGAGCCCCCCAGCGGGCCGGACATGGAGGGTCTCGCCGCTGAGCGGTTTCTTGGCCTGATTCTCAAGCGCGCGCTCCTCATTATTCGATTAGCGGCGCATTGCTCAGCGGTGCGGCCGCCATTCGCGCATTGACAGCTCACCTGAGCAGTATTAGTTTCCTTTCTACACAGCGACACCCAGACCAGTTGCAACCCAAATAGGTAGCACCCCCGGCTTGCCGGCACGTTGTCACCCGTCATTGGACGCAGGTCCAGGACGATGACCACAAGGTCCCCGGACCTCAAAACTAGCAGCACGGAATGACCAACTTCGGGCTAGATACGAGGTTGCAGGGCATAGACCCTAAAGTCATTACGGCGCTGACGGGGCTCTGCGCCTCGCATTTGACCCCTGAAGACTAGCGGCGCCATCGCGCCACGCGTCCATTCCGGCTGCCTGTGCAGGCAGTGCGGACACGCCTCGCCCAATGCCATGTCGGAAAGCACGTCGCGCTCCTGAGCGCGCCGAAGCGTCCGGCTCTGGGCCAATTACGCCCTCAAAAAGTCCCGCGAGCGTCGTCGCCGCCTCCGGGATAAATCCTACTCGCTGAATGCCCTGTGTAGCCGGGTCAGGGAGAGCTGTGCCCGCGACGACCGTTTCGCTCCGCCCAAAAGGCGGAGTTGAAAACCGCGCCTAACTACACAAGGACACGCCATGCCCCGCAACATTGTCGTCGAGCACTTGAACGCCACCGATCTCCAACACCAATCCAAGGACTTGCTGCACATTGCCAATATCGACCCCTCGCGTTTGGCCGAGAAACGCGTCATGCGCTCTGAGGCACGGGACATTCTGCTGGTGGCAAGGGCCATTGCGCTCCTGGTGGAGCTGGCGCTAGCACGAAATTGGGATCACGTTTTCTGGATCCTCGATGGCCGGGTGTATATGCGTTTTCCGGGCGAAGACCTGCTCGCGACCGAGCGCCACCCGGTTAGCGAGGTCGTACGGTATCTCCGTGATTTCAACGGCTGGCGGGACGCGCGACTCTTGATGGTGGTGCGGGGTCTGGATGACGGGGAGGCAGCAGGCGGAGAGTGCCGCGACAAAGTCTCCATCGAAGCTGCTCGAAACACGCTCAGCGAATTTCGAACGCGCAAAGCACCCAGCGGAAAAAGCTTGGACGACATCTTCGCGCGATGGGTGGCCGACCGTGCTCGGGTTCGGGAATTCAACGTGATGGCCGGCAGCCCAGAAGAACCGGCTATGCACACTAGGTTGCCGGCGAGAGCGCAAATCGTAGCGCCGCTCCTCGTCACAGCGAGCGGACGAGCGGGCGTTGCGGCAGACCCCGGTAAAAAGGTGGCCGCCTGTATGCCCTGCCAGCTCATACAGACGCCGGCTGGCAAGACTTACCTCGTGGTGCAACACGCCGGAAGCGATCAGATAAAAGGAGGTACGTGGATGGCATTTCCGAGCGGCTCCGAACACACGGTCTCGCGCTGGCAGCTGGTCGTGAGCGGCAGCGATGTCTCTGCGTCCACTGAACACAGAGGTGCGCAATGACCCAAACCATTGACGTGAGAATCCCGGCAGGCTGCGTGCATCTGGATGGCTTGATCGCAGCCGACCGAAACGCGATGCACAGCGCGGCGATCCGCCTCCCCCCTCTCATCAATCGGGCCACGACCGAGTGCCTGGCCTCGCTTGGCTGTAAGGCCCGCTTCCAGCTGAGTGACTCGTTTACGATTACAGATGGCGCCGTGGTTTTCACGCTCGTGATCACGTCTGAACGGGGTGGCACAAGCGCTGATCTGGACGCAATAACAGACGGTATTTATCGTCGATTGCGGCTGCCACTCCGCTCCCAACTGAATACTGTTGCGGCGTCTGCGTCACCCTCCCCGCCAGTTGATTCCTCAGTGGGCGCAGCCGTGAAACCCGCGGGTTGCGAATTAGCATCTGCCGCGGCTGACGGCCCCATGCCGCTGACACCGCCGACCGACGCAAGTAAGGCTGACCTGATGCCCGTGCTCCCCTCCGCTTTCTTGGTCGTCCAAGAGCGTGAGAAATGGAGCCGCGTACTCGTTGAGAGTTGCACGGCTGCCTGGCTGGTGTATCTCAGCGACAAGAGCCTGCCGCCGGTTGTCGTGCTGGGTGACCAGCATATCGAGCCCGGTATGGACCTCACGGTCCCGCTACTCGAAGCCGAACAGAGAAGAGGGGGTTTATTGCGGTTGAGTGAGTACCGATTCGAAGGGGAGGACGAAGGGGAGTAAATAGCAGTGACAAGCTCGGCATTGGCTTGGTCGCTTGGGTGGCGGAGGTGGTCTGGACCACGCTCTGTGGCTCCATGCGGGAGAGCGGGCCGCTCCTCCGGCGAGTGCGGCACCGAAGTCGAAGAAGCCTTCGCGACCGCTAGTGTTGGTCTGAAGCGTGGGCGCGCTTTTTCGGCCGCGTGACCCATCGCAATCCATACGGTCTCGATGTCGAGCAGGGGCCGCGCGCTGTCGCCCACTCCTAGGAGCTCTGGAAACACGCAGGACGCGTCGCAACTCTCGGGATCACGTTCAGAATCAAGCATTCCTGGGACCGCGTGATACAGCTGCCGCGGCAGGCTTTCTATCCCAAGCGGAGCCACGACAAAACTGAGGAACTGCAGCAGTTCCGAACTCGCGCATGCCGAGCTGAAGATGAAGACGTTTTCGCGTGCGCGAAGGGGGTAATCGGAGGGCAGCTGCGCGATGTATGCCGGGTCGTCCAACATGCCTTGCGATCGACTTGCACTAGAGCCGGATCGTACTGGCCGATGCAGGCGAGACATCGACGTTGCGGACCTACGACATGGGTCCGCCAATCGGTAGCAAGGAGCTCCCCCGATTTGGTCCTCCGCACCGAAATGCCGCCATCGACCACCGGGATAAAGTGAGCTTGGGAGACGATCTTCAGGATGTGGCGCGCGGCCGGCCGATCCACGCAACTGAACAGCATGTCGCAGTCGAGCGCAGCTTCGTATCCGCTCGATTCCTCGAGGTGTCGCGGGATTCGGTCCGCACGGAATACTTCCGCCACAGCATGCCGGTCAAGAGCTACCAAACCCGAATAATGGGGGCGTCTGCGGTCCTGCGTATTCTCTCCCGGCGCCGCAAGTCCCTCGAGACAACGTGAGTCAAACTACGGGCGGCCCAAAGGAATCGTCGAACAAGTTGTCCCACATGGACAAGATCGAAGGAGTCAACGAAGCAGCAAACTGCTTGTCGACAGTCGTCGACTCGGGGACCAGCAAGGCAGGGCCGTCGCAAAAACACGCGGAATGAAGCCGACGCATTAGCCCCTAAGCGTTCGGGAAGTCGCCGAAGTTGAACCAGCACTGATTTACGAAGCGGGGCGGAGCCCAACCTGGCCCGCACAGCCAGGGTACATGTGCCGTCAGGCATAAGAACTTGCCTAGACGCACCCTCGCATGGCTCTGACTTCAGGCATCCATGAAAAAAACGACGCGCGCATTTTTCTGGCTCGCCATGGGCGTGGCCATGACGTCCGCACATGCGGGCGAGTGGCGGATCAGCGCGGATCGTCCTTCAGCTGACCGAATGGTCCACGCGGTTGTCTGGTTTGCGGGGGATGGAGCCACATCGGATGCGCAGGTTGAGCTCGTGCATGATGTTATTCGTCTGCAGATCGACTCGGACAGTTGGGTAGTCGGACGTAATGAGGGATTCTGTGCGAGAGGCTCGGACGGCCGCGTGCGCGTCCTTCGTTTCAGCGACGACGGTTCGATTGCGCCGCCCGAATCGATTCCGCTTTGCGACATCACATTCCGGGTGCCCGAGAATGCCCCCGCTGGCACCGCGACGATTAGAGGGATCAAAGCAGAGTGCGCCGGACAGGAAGGCTTGCAGCCTTGCACTGCGGTCGGCGCCGAAATCCAAATTGAGGGTGTGCCGCCCGCCGCGACCGAACTGACTTCGCCGGTGGTCTCCGTCGTCGTGCGGCTCGGGTCGAGCGAGAGCGCGCCTTCAGTGGAAGCAATCTCCGAGATCGACTTCGGAAATCCGGCAGACGTCGCCCGGGTTCCGTTCGCGGTACTGCGCGAGCTTCCACCCCTGGACGCAACGCCGCTTCTTCAGAACCGTGCGCGAGGGCAGGCACGCGAGCTGATCGCAGCTAATCCAAGCTCCCCGCGGGCACGGCTCGAGCGATATGTGGTCCTGTATTACCCCTTGCCAAGAGACGATAGCAATCGCATCGGAATTAGCGAGGGCGATACGCCGCAACGTGTCGTCGAGGAACTTAGACGAGAGCTGCACGTTGAATACGCGGCGATTGCCGACGAGAAGATGTCGATTGCCGCGGGAGCGAGCGCCAAGGATGGCGGTGGTGCGCCGCCGTACCACTTGTCGGCGCTCGACGCACTGAGCGCATGGTCTCTGGTTGAAGGTTGGGCGCTGGTGGGAATACCCGATCTGGGCCTGAGCACGCAGCACCCATCGTTGAAGAGTTTTTCAGGCACCGATTCGGCGAGCGGGACGTACCTGGGCGGAAACTTCCTACCGTACTACTCGTTCTCGACGGTGCTCGCAAGTTCGCTCAGTCCACAGGGCGTGCAGAGTACTCAGGTTGATGAGGCGGACCCCCGATTGGCTAGCCAAGGCGAGATCGACGAAGGCTGCTCTCGTCCATTCGAAGACCCGATTTGTCAGCTCGTGCCGGGAATTCAAGCAGGTGAGCGCTGTTTCGCAGGCAAATTCATTGGCCACGGCTCTCATGTCGCAGGACTGGTCGGGGGCAAAGGTTCTGGCGCGGCTGATACGCCAGGCGTATGTCCAGGATGCGGGATTGGATCAGCCCGCTTTAGCTACTTCGACTGCCCGGACAATACACCGAACACCGGTTTTGTGCGTTTTCGCACCGTGCCTGTGCAGATAGCCGAGGCAGTGGGAGAACTCACGAAAGCCGGAGTGCAGGTTGTCACGATGAGCTTCTTTGGCACCGCAAACAGTGGGGCCGCGATCACGTGTCCTGGGCTGGAGCACTGGTGCGACGTGCTCAGTCTCGCGGCAGCGCGCGATGTTGTCCTGTTAGGGGCGTCCGGTAACCATAGAGCCGCCGTTCAATTTCCTGCCTCGGATCCTCGCGTGATCGCCGTTGGCGGCCTGGATGAAGGGTTAGCATTCTGGAGAGAAGCGACCTGCCCGTTTCCTCAAAGTCTGAATGAATGCGGGTCGAACTATACGGACGGCTTGGCGCTGCAGGAACTCGTTGCACCGGCGCGGAACGTGCGTTCGACTCTGTACCGAAACGAGACCTACAACTTTCTCGGATGCGGCGATCTTTATGGAGACGAAGTTGTCGACGGCTTTGGACCATGCACGGGCACCTCCATGTCTTCACCTGAAGTAGCGGGCCTCGTCGGTCTGCTGCGTTCAGTCAATCCGCTCGTCCAAGCCGGTTCGCCGAGCCCCACCACGGGTTTGGGGCTTCGGAGGCTGTTGGCTACTACGACTGATCGAGCAGTCCAGAGTCTTGGATTTGATCCGGAGTATGGCTATGGCCTGCCGAACGCACCGCGGGCGGTGCGCGGGATGCTCGGGACGGTACGCGACTGGCCGGCGAAGAATCGGGCGACGCCGCTTTTCTCGCTTTACAGCGCCGGATACGGGGACTACGCGGTTACCGCATCGCCGCAGGCGGCAGTATCGATGATGGTCGAGGAAGCGCAGGTGTACCGAGCATTCAACGGCAACGCATTCATATCCGGCGAACTTATTCCGGGCTTTCCCCTTTTTAAGGTGGAATCGACGCAAACCATCGATGCGCCGCGTGCCGCGCTTTACGTATTGACGACACAGAATTCTCCGCGAACCACGTATCCAGCGCTCTTGCCGTTGTACTGGGTGGAGCGAAACGTGTATTCCCCTGCAGGGTGTGTTCCTCGCCACAACACCGCGTGCACCACTACGGATCGCGACAACCTGTTGGTCTCCAACGTGCCCGACCTCCAGACGTTCGTCAACGCGGGGTACGCATTCAAGGGCCGGCAAGGCTATGTGTATGCACGTTGTTCGCCCGAGCCCGCCTGCATGCCTCCAGGGACAGTGAAGGTGTATCGCAAGTGCACACTTGGGAACGACGATTGCGCGATCTTTGGGGAGCCCCAGCGCGGTGCATTCGAGAACGCACTATTCACGGAAGCCTTTCCGAGCGGTTCGGACATGGTGCTGGGGTATGCCTATAGTTCTGGTGATGTCGATGAAGACGGCTTGGTGGATGCAATGGAGTACGTGATTGGCACGAGCCCCAGTGTGGGCCATCAGGATTCAGATGGTGATGGCGCAACCGACTCAGAAGAATATCCCCTTGCCGACGTACCGACGAGCGACCCATGCACTGAGCCTGCTCTCAACTGCACGATCCCTGCGGAACTCCTATTTGTAAACGGTTTCGAATGAAGGTCCGGATGAAAATTAGCCAGTTTGGTCAGGTTGCGTGGGTGGGCGTGTTCTGCACAGCCTTGTCTGCCGTGGTTTCAGCTCAAACAAATTTCCCGTTGCGCATCGAGTTTGTGCCCAGCCCCGTAGCGGGACAGCCGTTCCAGATTCGGGTCACCAACCAGACACCGTGCGATTCGATCGAGGAAAACGCGCCGGTGAGCGTGCCGCGCTTCGTGCAAGAAGGAAACGTGGTGCGCCTTACTACGGTGGGCGTCCAGAGTTTTTCGCCTTTTTGCCTCGATCCACTGCGCACAGCAGTCTTCGGCGCTCCGCCGCTTGCTGCTGGCAACTACACGCTTGAGCTCCAGTATCAGAATCCCACCATCGTCCCGCCATTCTTGTACATAAGGCAGTCGGTACCACTGGTCGTCAGCCTCGGCAGCCCAGGCGCACCGGTGCCGCTGGGCAATACGGGACTTTGGATTGCGTTGGGGTTGATCTTTGGAACGATCGGCCTCTCGCGGCTGCGCCGGCCTTAGAAGATCGGTCCACAGCGCAGATGAACTTACCGGCGCCGGCACTGCTAGGAAGCCTCTGAACAACCCATCGATTTCGCCGTTATCTGATTCTGGTTGAAGCGAAATTCCGGGTTTGTGCAACATTTCGGGCCGATTTAGGCGCGATCGAGCGCGCCTTCCCGGCCTT
>Ga0183260_10002611_pt1 | contig 14803 bp, 15 predicted proteins | sample AntDrymUQ4972206_2_FD_129768 | JGI IMG/M metagenome (GOLD analysis project Ga0183260, IMG submission 129768) | Polar desert sand microbial communities from Dry Valleys, Antarctica - metaG UQ497 (22.06) (version 2) (version 2) | ecosystem: Environmental > Terrestrial > Soil > Desert | place... | reverse complement strand
TCGTGTGACGTCCCTCACACGAAGCGAACCTGTGTTCGTAGATCTGTAACCCCCGAGCGGCTCGGGTTTACAAACAGGTGTTCGCAGGGTACGATCCCTGCAGGACAGACTTAGAACTAATACCGTTAGTCGCAAGCCACCAAGAGGGGGGCTCACAGAATCATGGCCACCACCGCCACCACCGCCACCAAGACCCGCAGCAACGCCAGCAAGCCGGCCGCTCGCAAGAGCACGCCGCGCAAGACCGCCGCGCGCAAGCCGGCCACGACGCGCAAGTCGACCACGCGCAGCACCGCCGCGCGCAGCACCGCCTCGCGCAGCACCGCCTCGCGCAGCACCGCCGCGCGCAGCGCCGCCTCGCGCAGCACGACCCGCTCGACGGCCGCCAAGTCGCCGTCGAAGTCGACCGGTCGTCGCAACCGCACCACGGCCAGGAACCAGACCCGCCAGGCCGCCAGCGCCAACACCCGCGCCGCCAAGACCACGGTCGCGCAGGGGCGCAACGTCGCCGAGCGCGCCGCGCTCGTCTACGTCGGCGGCGTGCTCGAGGCCCGCGACCGCGTGGTCGGCGTGGCCACCGGACTGGTCGACCGCTACGGCTCCGTGGCCGGCGCGCAGAAGACCCTGCGCCGCAGCCAGCGCGAGCTGGAGAAGGACGTCCGCCGCTTCGAGCGCCGCGGCGAGCGTGAGGCCCGCCTCACCCGCACGCGCGTCGAGCGCCTCGTCCGCCGCAACCGCCGCGCCTTCGAGCGCGAGGCCAACGCGGTCGAGCGCAAGGCCGACCGGCGCGAGAACGTCGTGAGCAAGCAGCTCGCCGGCGTCTCCAACCGCGTCGAGGAGGCCGTCCAGGTCGGCGTCGCCACGAGCGAGCGCCTGGCCACCCGCGCCAAGGGCGTCATCGCGTAGCACGCAGCATCTTCCCCCGGCCCCGCGGAGGAGCGGGATCCGGGTACGCCTGCCGGCCTCATATTCCGCCGGTGGGGTTCACCGGCCTCATATCCCGCCGGTGGACGCAGTACCTCTCCTCCCCCAACCGTCGCCGTGCCCCTTGGGGCGCGGCGATGGTCTTCAACGGGTTCGCGTCCCTGCCACAATGGACCCATGCCCACGAGAGAGCAGATCCTCGAGGCGCTGCGAGTCGTCATCGACCCGGAGCTCCGGCGCGACATCGTCGAGCTGGAAATGGTCCGGTCGATCGAGGTCTCCGACGGCGGGATCGTCGACGTGACCGTGTCGCTGACGACTCCAGGCTGCCCTATCAGAAGCCACTTCCAGACCTCCGTCGTGAGCGCCGCGCGCGGCGTCGAGGGGGTCACCCACGTCAACGTCGCCTTCGACGTCCTCTCGGACACGGAGAAGTCCGGCCTGCAGAAGAAGCTGGGCCGGCCCGGCGGCCTGCCCGAGGGCGCGCTGGCGCAGGTCGCCAACATCACCTGCATCGGCTCCGGCAAGGGCGGCGTGGGCAAGTCCTCGCTCACCGTCAACCTCGCCGCCGCGCTGCACGCGGAGGGCAAGAAGGTCGGCGTCCTCGACGCCGACGTGTGGGGCTACTCGATCCCGCGCATGCTAGGCCTCGGCGGCCAGCGCCCGCGCGTCGACGGCCAGCGCAAGATCCTCCCGCTCGAGGCCCACGGGCTGAAGGTCATGTCGATCGGCTTCTTCATCAAGGAGGACGAGGCCGTCGTCTGGCGCGGCCCGATGCTCCACAAGGCGCTCACGCAGTTCCTCGAGGACGTCCAGTGGGGCGAGCTCGACCACCTGCTGATCGACCTGCCGCCCGGCACCGGCGACGTCTCGATGACGCTCTCCCAGCTGCTGCCGCAGGCGCAGTTCGTGATCGTCACCACGCCGCAGGACACCGCGCAGAAGGTGGCGCGCCGCTCCGCGCAGATGGCCGACAAGGTCTCGCTCGAGATCGCGGGCGTGATCGAGAACATGTCCGGCTTCACGACGCCGGACGGCGCCCGCTATCCGATCTTCGGCGAAGGCGGCGGCCGGGCGCTGGCCGACGAGCTCGACGTCCCGCTGCTCGCCCAGGTCCCGCTGACGATGGCGCTGCGCGAGCAGGCCGACGCCGGCGTGCCGCTGGTCGAGGTCGATGCCGACGATCCCGCGGCCCAGGCCGTGCGCCACGCCGCCCGCGGGCTGATCGCCATGATGCCGCTGCGGCCGATCGAGCTGCCGGTCATGCAGGCGACGGAGCCGGCCGCGCCGCCGCAGCCGGTCGGCATGAGCCTGCCGATGGCCTAGGGGCGCACTCAGCGCCCCGCGTAGTAGTCCGCGTTCTTCTTCGCGTAGTCGGCCCACTCGCCGGGGAGCTGGTCCTCGGCGAAGCACGCGTCGACGGGGCACGCCTCGACGCAGGCGTCGCAGTCGATGCACTCCTCCGGATCGATGTAGAGCATCTCGACCTTGTCGTGGTCGGCCTCGTCCGGCGTCGGATGGATGCAGTCGACCGGGCAGACCTCGACGCAGGAGTTGTCCTTGGTTCCGATGCAGGGTTCAGCGATCACGTAAGCCATGGCGCGGCAGTCTAAAGGTCGCCCGCCGGGTCGGCACGGCCGGGGGGGGCCGTAGGGTTGCGCTCGTGATCCTGCTCACGGGGGCGACGGGGCTGCTGGGATCGGCCGTGCTGCGGCGGCTCGTGGCCCGCGGAGAGCCCGTCCGCTGCCTGGTGCGCGACGCCCGCCGGCTCGGGCCCGAGCGGATGCACGTGCAGCTCGCGACGGGCGACCTCGCCGACCCCGGATCGTTCCGGAACGCGCTGCGCGGGGTGCGGACGGTCGTCCACCTGGCCGGCTCCGAGCGCGACCAGCCGGGCGCGACCGTGGAGGAGCTCGACGGCCTCGCCGCCTTCCGGCTGCTGCGGGCGGCCGAGCGCGCCCGCGTCGGCCATTTCGTGTGGACGGCGCCGCTGGGCGCCACGCCGCACCACCCGTCGCGCGTGCACCGCGCCAAGGCGCTCGCCGCCGAGGCCGTGGCCGGCGCCGCGGTGCCGACCACGACCCTCGCCACCTCGCTCGTCTACGCGCCCGGCGACCGCCGGCTGGCGCGGATCGAGCGGCTCGCGCTGCTCCCGGCCGTCCCGCTGACCGGCCGCGGCGCCGCCTGCACGCAGCCCGTCTGGGCCGAGGACGCGGCGGACGGGGTGGTCGCCGCGCTCGAGTGCCCGGACGGCGCCCGCCGGCTCGACGTCGCCGGCCCCGAGGCGCTCTCCCACCGCCAGGTCGTCGAGCTGGCATTGCGCGCGGCCGGGCGCCGCCGCCGGCTACTGCCGATCCCGCTGGCCGCCCTACGCCCGGTCCTGAGGGCCGGCGAGGCGCTGGCGGGCCCGACCGCGTTCATGACCTGGGACGAGGCGCTGATGCTCGCCGTCCCCATGCTCTCGCGGCGCGGCAGCCAGGACCTCGAGGCGCTCGGCGTGCGCCCGCGCCGGATGGCCGAGGTGCTCGGCCTGGCCGCCCAGCCTTAGCCGCGCTCGGGCGGGCGCTGATGCGCCCACGGCCGCGCGGCCTCCATCTGCGCGGCCACCTGCAGCAGCGTGTCCTCGCCGAGCGGCTTGCCGACGATCTGGACGCTGGTGGGCAGGTGGTCCTCGCCGAAGCCGATCGGCACCGTGATGGCCGGCTGCCCGGTCACGTTGAAGAGCGAGGTGAAGGGCGTGAAGCGCCCGGAGCGCGCGAGGTCGGCCATCGGGTTCTCCCCGAGCCCGTCGCAGTCGCCGATCGCCAGCGGGCGCTCGGCCAGCCCCGGGGTGAGCAGGAGGTCGTAGCCGGCGAAGAAGGCGACGAGACCGCGCGCGAGCGCCTGCAGCTGCGCGACCGCTCCCAGGTAGCCGACGGAGGTGATCTGCTGCGCCTGCTCGTGGATCGCGCGCGAGAGCGGCTCGATCTCGTCCTCCTCCGGCGGCCGCCCCGCCAGCAGCTCGCCGTAGGAGATGCCGAGGCTCACCGCCGGCCCGAAGACCCCGATGAACAGCCTGAGCGCGTCGCGCCCCGGCATGCCCGGCTCGGTCTCCTCGACGTCGTGGCCGAGCGAGGCGAGCAGCTCGCCCGCCTGGTGCATGCCGCGCACGCACTCCGGATCGACGTCCACGCCGAGCGGGTTGGCGGCCGACATCGCGACCCGCAGCCGGCCGGGGTCGCGGCGCACCGAGCTGGAGTAGGCCTCGATCGGGCGCGGCGCCCACGTCGAGTCGCCGACCTCGTAGCCGGCGAGCACGTCCAGCAGCTGCGCCGTTTCGGCGACGGTGCGCGAGAGGACGCCGTCGGAGACCAGGAAGGAGTCGCCGAAGTCCGGCCCGCGCGAGACGCGGCCGCGGCTGGGCTTGAGGCCGACGAGCCCCGTGCAGGCGGCCGGGATCCGGATCGAGCCGCCGCCGTCGTTGCCGTGGGCGATCGGGACCATGCCCGCCGCCACGGCGGCGGCCGCGCCGCCGGACGACCCGCCGGGCGTGCGCGACGGGTCCCACGGGTTGCGCGTGGCGCCGGTGTGGCGCGGCTCCGTGGTCGGGAGGATCCCGAACTCGGGCATGTTCGTGATCCCGACGACGACGAAGCCGGCGTCGCGCAGGCGCCGGACGACGTAGGCGCTGTGGCCGGGGCGGTGCCCCGACAGGAAGCGGGAGCCGAAGTTCATGCACAGCCCCTCGACCGGGACGTTCGCCTTGATGGCGATCGGCACGCCGGCGAACGGCCGCTCGTCGCCCGGCTCGATCGCGTCGGCCGCCGTCAGCGCCCGCTCGCCGTCGACCTCGACGAACGCGTTCAGCTCGCCGTCGAGCGCCTCGATCCGGTCCAGCGAGGCCTGCACCAGCTCGCGTGCCGACAGCTCGCCGCCGCGAACCCGGGCCGCGAGGTTGCCAGACGGCGTGAACATGAGTTCGCTAGGGGCCATGGGGAGTCTCCCGCCGGGGTGACCCGGCGGCCGGAGCCTACGCCAGATCGAGGGGCGAGCGGGACACGTGGTGCCGGTAACCCGTTGCATGCGTATAATGCGGTTATGGTCCCGGAGCCTCCGAACCGGCCCTTCCCGAGCGGCGAGCCGTACTGGTACTGGCTCGGCGGCCGCCCGGCCCTGGACTTCGTCAACACGCGCCGCGAGCGCTGGCGCGGGAACGTCGAGTGCCTGTGCTCGCCCGCGGACCTCGCGGAGTGGCTGCGGCGGGCGAGGCTCCTGGCGGGCCCGGCGGCAGCGAGCCCGGAGCAGCTGGTCGCCGCGATCGAGCTGCGGGAGGCGATCGACGCCGGGGTGCGCGCCGCGGTGAGCGCCGAGCAGCCGCCGGGCGCCGCGCTCGCCGCCATCGACGGCTGGCTCGCCACGGCAGGCGTGCGGCCGGCGCTGCGCGCGGGGCCGGACGGCCTGCCGGTGCTGGGCGAGCGCGAGCCGGTGGACCCGCTGGCGGTCGCGCTCGGCGCGCTCGCGCTGGACGCCGCGCGGCTGCTCGGCCGCCCGTCCGAGCGCGAGCGCCTGCGGATCTGCGGCTCGGACACCTGCTCCGCGCGCTTCTACGACCGCTCGCCGGCCGCGCGGCGCCGCTGGTGCTCGATGGCGCTGTGCGGCAACGTCGCCAAGGCGCGGCGCCACCGCGCCCGGGCGGCTCGTAGTCTCCCCGTGGCCCGACCGACGAAAGGTCTCTACGTCCATGAGTGAAGTCCAGTCCGGGCTGGAGGGCGTCGTCGCCTTCGCCACCGAGATCGCCGAGCCCGACAAGGAGGGCGGCGCGCTGCGCTACCGCGGCGTGGACATCGAGGACCTGGTCGGCCAGGTCCCGTTCGAGCAGGTCTGGGGGCTGCTCGTCGACGGCGAGTTCGAGCCCGGGCTGCCGCCGGCCGAGCCGCACCCGCTGGGCGTGCGCTCCGGCGATCCGCGCGTCGACGTCCAGTCCGCGCTCGCGCTGCTGGGGCCGGAGTGGGGCTTCCAGCCGCTGATCGACGTCACCGACGAGGAGGCGCGCGACCAGTTGGCCCGCGCCTCGGTGATGGCGCTGTCCTTCGTCGCGCAGTCGGCCCGCGGCAGCGGGCGCCCGCCCGTGCCCCAGCGCGAGGTCGACCAGGCGACCTCGATCCCGGAGCGGTTCCTGACCCGCTGGCGCGGGGAGGCGGACCCCGATCACGTCAAGGCGATCGACGCCTACTGGATCTCGGCGGCCGAGCACGGCATGAACGCCTCGACGTTCACCGCCCGCATCGTCGCCTCCACCGGCGCCGACGTGGCCGCGGCGCTCTCTGCGGCCGTCGGCGCGCTCTCGGGCCCGCTGCACGGCGGCGCGCCCGCGCGCGTGCTGAAGATGCTCGACGCGGTCGAGGAGGCCGGCGACGCGGAGAAGTGGGTCAAGGAGGCGCTCGACCAGGGCGAGCGGCTGATGGGCTTCGGCCACCGCGTCTACCGCGCGGAGGATCCCCGGGCCGCGGTGCTGCGCCGGACCTCGAAGGAGATCGGCTCCAAGCGCTTCGAGGTCGCGGAGGCGCTCGAGCAGGCCGCGCTGGCAGAGCTCAAGGCCCGCAAGCCCGACCGCGTGCTGGCCACCAACGTCGAGTTCTGGTCGGCCGTGGTGCTCGACCACGCCGACGTCCCGGCGCCGATGTTCACGAGCATGTTCACGTGCGCGCGCACCGCGGGCTGGGCGGCGCACATCCTCGAGCAGAAGCGCGAGGCGCGGCTTATCCGGCCGTCGGCGAAGTACGTCGGGCCCGCGCCGCGGGAGCTCTCGGCCGTCTAGGAGCCGGTGTCGACCGCCCGCAGGAGGATGTCGCGCAGCAGCGCGGCGTCCTCCTCGGACAGGCGGGCGAGCTCCGGCGGCGGCTGGCCGGCGCGGCGCTGGACCTCGGCGCGCACGGCGCGGCCGTGCTCGGTGAGGGCGATGGTCTTCACCCGCCGGTCGCGCTCGTCCGGACGGCGCTCGGCCAGGTCGGCGGCCTCGAGGCGGTCGACGATCCCGGTGACGTTCGAGTTGTCGCACTGCAGCGCCTGCGCGAGCGCGCTCATCGGCAGCGGCGAGTCGGGCTCCAGCCGCATCAGCGCCATCGACTGCTGGAAGGAGAGCCCCAGCTCGGTCATCACCGCCATCCTGCGCGGCTTGTCGGCGAGGAAGATCTGCCAGAAGAGGCCCCACGCCTGGTGGGCGGCGCTCGCCGGGACCGACGACGTTGGCATGGGGCAAATGTAGCACGCAACGATAATTGACCGCCTCAACCATTTCCGCTACGGTGCCTTCCCATGACTCAAGCACCCGCCAACGGGATCGAGGTCGAGGGCCTGGTCCGCGAGTTCAAGAACGGGCCGCGCGCCGTCGACGGGATCGACCTACGCGTGGAGCCCGGCGAGATCTACGGCTTCCTGGGCCCCAACGGCGCCGGCAAGTCCACCACCGTGCTCATGCTCACGACCCTGCTGCCGCCCACCGCGGGCACGGCGCGGGTGGCGGGCTACGACATCGTCCGCGAGGGCGCCGCCGTGCGCGGGGCGATCGGCGCTGCGCTCCAGGAGGCGGCGCTCGACCCGCTGCTGACCGGCCGCGAGCACATGAAGCTCCAGACGACGCTGCAGGGCGTGCCGAAGGCGGAGCGGCGCCCGCGCGGCGACCAGCTGATCGAGCGCGTCGGGCTCGCCGACGCGGCCGACCGCAAGGTCGGCGGCTATTCCGGCGGCATGAAGCGCCGCCTGGACCTCGCGCTGGCGCTCGTGCACCGCCCCCGGATCCTCTTCCTCGACGAGCCGACCACCGGGCTGGACCCCTCCAGCCGCGCGGACATGTGGAAGGAGGTCGCCCACCTCGCGCGTGACGAGGGCGTGACCGTCTTCCTCACCACGCAGTATCTCGAGGAGGCCGACGTCCTGGCCGACCGGATCGCGATCATCGACCACGGGCACATCGTCGCCCGCGGCACGCCGGAAGAGCTGAAGGCCGAGATCGGGCGCCCCACGCTCGAGATCACCCCCGCCGAGGCCGGCGAGCGCGGCGCCGTCGAGCACGTGCTGTCGCGCTTCGGAAGCCCGGCCCCGGCGCCTCCCGGTGCGGCGGCGGTGCGGCTCAGCGGCGGGGTCGAGGAGCTTGCGGGCGTAGTCCGCGCGCTCGACGCGGAGGACGTCGTGGTGTCGGACTTCCAGCTGCACGCCCCGACGCTCGACGACGTGTTCCTCGCCAAGACCGGGCGCAAGCTCGACGCGGGCGACGAGGAGGACACCGGCGAGCACGCCGAGGCCGTCGCCGCATGAGCGCCTCGCTGTGGGCCCAGATCGCCCAGATGGCGCGGCGCTCGATCCTGCAGACGCTGCGCCAGCCCGCGATGGTGATCCCGCCGATCGTGTTCCCGCTCGTGCTGATGTCGATCAACGTCGGCGGGCTCGACGCGGCGACGAACATCCCCGGCTTCCCGGCCGACTCTTACCTGGACTTCGCGATCGCGGTGCCGTTCGTCCAGGGCGCGCTGTTCGCGGCCATCAACGCCGGCAGCGCGCTGGCGCGCGACGTCGAGACCGGCTTCATCAAGCGGCTCGCGATGACGCCCATGCGGCGGACCGCGCTGCTGTTCGGGCACCTCGGCGGCGTGCTGGTCGTCGCGTTCGCCTCGGCGTGCATCTACATCGCGGCGGGCTTCATCGCCGGCATGGACTTCAGGGCGGGCGCGGCGGGCGTGCCGGCTCTGATCGCGCTGGCGATGCTGATCGCGCTCGGCTTCGCCGGCATCGGCGCCTACATCGGCCTGCGCTCCGGCTCCGGCGAGGCCGTCCAGGGCTTCTTCCCGCTGCTGTTCGTCCTGCTGTTCCTCTCCTCGATGAGCCTGCCCCGGCCGCTGATCGAGCAGGAGTGGTTCCGAACGATCGCCACCTACAACCCCGTCTCCTATCTGCTCGAGGGCGTGCGCTCGTTCGTCATCTACGGATGGGACGGCGAGGCGCTGGCGCTCGGCTTCGGCGTCGCCGCGGTCATGGCCGTCGGCGCGGTGACGGCATCCGCCGCCGCCCTGCGGACGAGGCTGATCCGCACATGAGCCGCTTCCTCGACGTCACCCGGGCCGTGTCCTGGCGGACGATCCACAACTTCCTCACCAATCCGGCCTTCTTCTTCCCCTCGGTCATCTTCCCGCTGTTCTTCTTCACGGCGTTCGCCGGCGGCCTGTCGAGCGTCGGCGACGTGCCGGGGTTCGACTTCCCGGCGGGCTACACGGCGTTCCAGTTCGTGTTCGTGCTGATGCAGGCGGCGGCGTTCGGCGGCGTCTTCACCGGCTTCGGGATCGCGGCCGACATCGAGAAGGGGTTCGCCCGGCGACTGTTCCTCGGGGCCCCCAACCGGCTCGGGATCCTCGCCGGCTACGCGGTCGCCGCCCTCGCGCGCGCGCTGATCGTCTCCGCGCTGCTGCTCGTCGTAGCGCTCGCCACCGGCATGCAGGTGCTCGGAGGCGGCGTCGACCTCTTCGGCCTCGTCGCGCTGGCCGCCCTGGTGAACCTCACGGCGACGTTCTTCGCCGCCGGCGTCGCCTTCCGCACCCGCACGATCCAGGCGGGGCCGGCGATGCAGATGCCCGTGTTCATCGTGCTGTTCCTGGCACCCGTCTACGTGCCGCTCGATCTGCTGTCGGGCTGGGTGCACGGCGTGGCGAGGTTCAACCCGTTCACGGCCCTGGTCGAGGGCGGCCGCGACCTCATCTCCGGCCAGGACTTCCCCGCGCTGGCCGCCTACGGGATCGCGGCGGCGCTGGTGGCGCTGTTCCTGGTGTGGGCCGTCCGCGGCCTGCGCCGGGCCGAGGCCGCGGGCTAGGCCCTGACGTCAGCGTGAGAACATCCGGCCCGCGCGGGCTCCCATGCCCGCGTGGGGCAAGGGCGCCGTGCTTGCCTGCGCCGCCCCTGCGCGCATAGGCTCGCCCCGACTTCTCGCCAAACGGAGGAACGCATGGAAGCCGAGTGGACGTTGATGGTCTACATGGCGGGTTACAACAACCTGTCCTCCGCGGCCGGGACCGACCTGAAGGAGATGCGCAAGGTCGGCTCGACCGAGAAGGTGAAGACCTGCGTCTTCGTCAAGCAGCATCCCGAGAAGGTCGCGCGGCACATCGTCGTCGCGAAGGGCGGGAAGAACGAGAAGCCGGAGGAGCTCGGCGACAAGGACTCCGGCTCGCCGCAGACCGTGCTGGACTTCGTTCGCTGGGCGCGCGAGGTGGCGCCCGCGAAGCGCTACGCGCTGGTGCTCTGGAACCACGGCTCCGGCTGGGAGCCGCAGGACTTCCAGGCGATCTACGAGCAGGTGCGCGGAGAGCAGCCCGACGACTCATTCGCGCGCGAGACCGACGTCCGCGCCAACCAGCTGATCGCGCGCTCGGTGTTCACGACGACGCTCGAGCAGTTCGTCGCGCTGGACTCCGAGCAGCGGGCCATCTGCTCCGACGACGGCTCGGGCCACTCGCTCGACACGATCGAGCTGGGGCGCGTGCTCGCGGCCATCCGCAAGGACGCCGGCGGCCCGCTCGACCTGCTCGGCATGGACGCCTGCCTGATGAGCAACCTCGAGGTCGCCTACCAGGCCCGCCGCCACGCCGGCACGATCGTCGGCTCCGAGGAGCTCGAGCCCAACGCAGGCTGGCCCTACGACGCGATCCTGACCGAGCTGAACAAGCGCCCGGAGATGAGCGGCGCCGAGCTGGGCACGCTGGTCGTCGACCGCTACATCGCCGCCTACAAGAGCTCCGACCGGGACTGGCCCGTGACCCAGTGCGCGGTCGACACGGAGGAGATCAAGACGTTCGCGACGGCCATGGACGCGCTGTCGCGCGCGCTGCGCGACCAGGCGCGCAAGGACTACCGCCCGATCCAGCAGGCGCAGGCGCGCGCCGTGCGCTTCCAGATGCAGCTGCGCGACCTCAAGAGCTTCTGCGCGGCGCTCTCGCGAACGCAGGCCGACGCACCGCTCAAGCAGGCGGCCAAGGCCGTGGCCGACGCGCTCAAGCCGGGCGGCTACGTCCTCCGCGAGGGCCATCTCGGGCCCAAGGTGCAGGACTGCGGAGGCGTGACGGCCTACTTCCCCGGGCCGGGAGAGCCGATCTCGCCGTACTACAAGTCGCTGCGGTTCGCGGTCGATCACGGCTGGGACGAGTTCCTGCGCGGCTACGCCGCGGCGGTGCGGGGAGACTGACGGCCCGGTGGCGCGGGAGCACCCGTCGCCCCTGGTCGTCCGCCTGGCTCACGGCCGCATCACCGACGCACGCTCGAGCGTGGTCGTCGTCAGCCACTTCAACGGGCTGCAGCTCTCGGGCGCGCAGGCCGACGTCGACGCCGCGCTCGGCGGCACGCTGTCGCGGCGGGCGCTCGACGGGCACTTCGGCGCGGTGAGCTACTTCCCCGCGCGCACGGCGCGCCTGGCCGCCGACGGCGTGCTCGTGCTGGGCCTCGGCGAGGTGGAGAAGCTCACGCCCGATCGCCTGCCCGAGCTCGGCTACGCGCTCGTCGACGCGCTGGCCGCCTTCGGGCTGCCCAGCGCGGCCACCGTGGTCCACGGGGCGAGCGCGCTCGAGCAGCCGGCCGGCGAGCTGGCGTGCCGGCTCCTGGAGGGCGTCTTCGAGGCGGTCGACCGGCTGCCGGGAGCCGAGCACATCCACGAGCTGACGGTCGTGGAGTGCGATGCCGAGCGCCTCGAGGAGATCCGGACGGGGATCCGGGCGGCGCGCGCCCCCACCCGCGTGCACCTCTACCTGGAGGCGGAGGTGCTCTCCGCGGGGCCCGCCCCGCCGGCCGGCCCGGCCGCCGACGGCCCGCCCGCGCACCTGCGCCTCGGGCTGCAACGCGCCGGCCCGACGCTGAAGGTCACGGTCGCCCAGGAGGAGTTCACGATCCGCTCGGACGAGCGCGACTGGCCCGAGGAGGTCGAGGCGCGGCTGGTCGACCGGATCGACTCCGAGATCCTGCGCGAGACCGACGACGCGGCGCGCGGGCGCGCGATGGTGGCGGTCGGCGGCCAGCTCTTCGAGGCGTTCCTGGGCTGGACGAACCTCGACCTGCCGGCGCGGCTGCGGGCGACGCGCGGCGACTACCTCGTGCTCGGGTGCGACCAGATGACGGTCCGGCTGCCGTGGGAGCTGCTGCACGACGGCGAGCAGTTCCTCTCGCGCTCGCACCGGCTCTCGCGCCAGCTCGAGATCGGCGGCCCGGGGCGGACCGCGGCCTGGCCGCCGGCCGACGGGCGCCTGAAGGTGCTGGTGGTCGGCGACCCGCAGGGCAACCTGCCCGGCGCCGCGCGCGAGGCGAAGGCGATCGCCAAGGCGCTGCGCGGCCTTCCCGGCAGCCACGTGAAGCTGCTCGAGTCGCCGGTCAGCTGGGGGAAGCTCTCGCGCGCGCTCAACGAGGACTGGGACGTCCTGCACTACGCGGGGCACGCCGCCTACGACGAGGAGCGCCACGGCGCGAGCGGCCTGATCCTGCAGGACGGGACGCTCACCGCGGACGACCTCTCCACGCGCCGCTACCTGCCGCGCCTCGTCGTCGCCAACGCGTGCCAGTCCGCGAAGTCCGACGGCGACCTCTTCGACGGCGCGCCGCCGACGCGCGATCTCGTGGCGGGGCTGCTGGGCGCGGGCGCCCGCGCCGTGGTCGGCAGCATGTGGAAGGTCGGCGACGCCGCGGCGGCCACGTTCGGCACGTCGTTCTACGCCGCGCTGGCCGGGGGCGCCGCGGGCGCGCCCACACCCGTCGGCGACGCGGTCGCCGCCGCGCGCGCCGCGGTCGCCCGCGAGCACCCCGACGACCCCGCCTGGGGCGGCTACGCCCTCTACGGAAGCCCTTGGAAGCCCGCCCTCACACCCGACGGCTGAGTTCGACCACCTCGGAGGCACCATGCCAGACGCACCGCGCATCATCACCGCCCACCGGCTCGGCCTGAGCTTTCAGAACCTCTTCGGGCAGCTCGGGCCCGAGCGCAACGTCACCGGCCACTACTCGGCCGGCCCGCGCGCGAGCAACTGGAAAGAGGGGGTCGCCCGCGCGCGCTCCTTCCACGAGCAGCACCGCAACCAGGGCTGGGGCGGGATCGGCTACCACTTCGTGATCGCCGACGACGGGAGCCTGATCTGCGCGCGCCCGACCATCCTCAAGGGCGCCCACGTCGGCGCGCACAACACGGAGAACCTCGGGGTCAACTGCCCGGGCACGACGGGCGACAAGCCGACGCGGGAGCAGCGCGACACCTACCGGTGGCTGCTCGCCAACGCCCACACCGGCGCGCTGCCGGCGGCGCACCGCACGGACGCCGAGCTCTCCCAGGCGCGCCTGCACGTCCACAACATGTGGTCGGGCCACGAGAGCAACGGCTGCGCCGGCTCCTTCAAGGGGATGTACGTCGGCGGGCTCAAGCGCGGCGACGGCGACGACGAGCCGGTGGACGACTTCCCGACGCCTCCGGACGCCTACGCAGACGCCGTCAAGGTCGGCGACATCGTGGCCGACCACCGGCACGTCTCGCCCGACGAGGTCGAGGAGGGCAAGCGGGGCGGCGAGGAGTTCGAGCTCGAGGCCGACCCGGACTTCGACGAGGAGGCCGCGCTGAAGGGCGCCGATCCCGACGCGGCGTAGAAGCCGGTCCGGTCCGTCCGCGCACCGCGGGCGGACCGGGCGGCCGGGCCCACGTCAGTACTTGCCGCGGCTGTAGAGGCGGCCCTCGGCACGGCGGCGGTTGACCAGCCCCTGCAGCACGCGCGCCGGGCTGCCGGCGTACACCCACTTGCTCAGCTCGGCCGGGACGGTTCGGTGGTCGCCGCGCGCCAGCGCCCGCTGGAGCCCGGCGTCACTCGTCCAGCCGCCGCCCAGGTTGAACGTGAAGCAGACCAGCGCGTCGAACTGCTGTGGGGAGAAGTCCACACCGAGCGCGCGCACGGACTGGGCCGCGCGGCTGGCGTCGCGGCGCAGGTAGGTCAGCGCCTCGTCCTTGTCGACCCCGCCGGAGAACTGGCCGTAGTCGGACTGGCGGCAGTTGCCGAGGTGCAGGAGGTGCCCGTAGCCGATCGTGCAGTGGCCGACCGCGTCGTTGTAGGGCTTGCCGACGTAGCCCTCGAAGCGGGCGATGAAGCGCGCGCCCGCGCGGCTGAGGTGCATCCCGCCGCGGGTGCTGTCCTCGTCGCCCTCGGCCGCGTCCTCGGGATCGGGGCCTTGCTCGCCGTCGGAGGCCGGCCCGCCCTCCTCGGGAGGCGCGTCGGCGCCGGGCTCGTCCTCCTCGGTGAGCGTCGGCTCGCCTTCTTCGATCCGCATACGCCGATCGAAGTCGTCCTCGGCCCGCTGGGCCTCCTGCGCTGCGCTGTCGGACATGGGTGCCTCCGGGACTCGGGATGCCTGGCGCGACCCTAGGCCGGGCCCGGCCGCAAGGTCAAGGCCACGCGGCCCGAGCTCCGCCTCGCCGACGCTCACACGTCTGCACGCGAACATTCCCGAACGGGTACGTTCGCATACCGCCGCGGACGGGTTGACGCCGTGGCGCCCGGTTGAGAGTGTCGGGAGCGTGAGGCTGTTGTGGATATCGGACAGCCCGGCGAGCCCCTCGGGGTTCGGTGCCGTCACCCGTGCCGTGTGCTCGCGGCTCGCCGCCCGCGGCCACGCGGTCGAGATCCTCGGCTGGCAGCAGCACGGCCGCACGCAGCGGTGGGAAGGGATCCCGGTGCACCCGGTCCGCCGCGACGCCTTCGGCGCGGACGCGGTGCTGGCCTACCTCATGCGCCAGCGGCCCGACTTCGTGATCACGCTCGCCGACGTGTGGTGGATGAGCTTCCTCGCCGACCCGCCGGTCCAGCGCTTCCTGGACCAGTCCGGCTCGCGCTGGCTCCTCTAC
>Ga0183260_10002610_pt1 | contig 14804 bp, 12 predicted proteins | sample AntDrymUQ4972206_2_FD_129768 | JGI IMG/M metagenome (GOLD analysis project Ga0183260, IMG submission 129768) | Polar desert sand microbial communities from Dry Valleys, Antarctica - metaG UQ497 (22.06) (version 2) (version 2) | ecosystem: Environmental > Terrestrial > Soil > Desert | place... | reverse complement strand
TTGTCAAACCCTCCACTCACCGGACTGTTCAACCATCCAACTCGGCGCTACCCCTTCTTCTGGCGGTTGAACGGTTTGTGATTCGTCGGTTGAATTGAGCGATTGGCGTTATTGACCTTTGAAAACAGGGCGTCGTCGGCACGTTCCAGCTTGTCGGCGATTGGGGAATTGGGCGGTTGGTTCTGACTCGCCTTGTCGAACTTCAGGGGATCGCCAGGTTTCCAGGACTTGGTTGATTTGGCTGGATTCTTGCTGGTCATCGAGGGCCTCCGTTCCGCGCTGCCGAGTCGTGGCCGGGGTCGGATCGCTGGCCGTCCATCTCGACATCTGATTCAACGATATCGCGAAATCCGGTGGTGTCAACCAGGTGCGATTCACAGGTTGTGTTAGGGGACTGCTGTACGGGGTCACTGGTCGGCAACCCTTCACGTTGAGCAACCCGACAGCACTCATTGTATCGACATCCGGCGTCGCATCATCTTTGGGCGGTACAATGAACCAGTTTCGAAAATCACGCGCATCTGGGTTGCCCTCTCGCTTGACATCTCCCAAGTCCGGCGTATGCTGCGATAGCCTCAGTCAGTCCCGGCCTGAGTGGGCAGAGGATAAGCCACGCTCTATGCGAAAGGAGACCGGCGTGCAGCGGTACCGCATCCCCTTATGCGCCCTTTCGCTCCTGATTTTGTTGACGGCGGCGAGTCCCACCTCGGGTGGGACGCAAGACGCCACCCCAGCTGCAACGCCGACGGCGAAACCGCAGCAGCCAACGCAGCCGACCACTGGCCCCGGCAGCAGCGAGGCCCTCTTTGGCGGGATGACCAGCATCGAGCAGAAGCCGCCCGGTGAATTCTTCGCCGATTACTGGCTCTTCGTGCCCACCGACCCGCTTCCTGGGATGCAAGTACAGGGGAGCCGTTTCCCGTGGTCATCTTCGTCCCTGGCTCAGGGGCCATGGATGCCGATGCGTATTTGGCCTGGGTCGAGCACTTGATCCGGCACGGAGCGGTCGTGCTCTACCCGCTGTATCAGAACGCGGGCTCCAGCGAAACGGAGTACCGGCAAACCCTCCAGGATGACGTGCGCAGCGGCCTCAAGGCGCTGGAGCGCGAGGGTGTCCCGGTCGACTTGACCCGGGTGGCGGTGGTCGGCCACTCGCTCGGCGGCGTGCTGGCGGTGGACTACGCGGCGAGTGCCGCGGCCACTGGCCTTCCCGTTCCGACAGCCGTGATGAGCGTGGTTCCTGGCTGCCTGACGGAGGAGGTCGCCTGCCTGGGAGCGGATCCGAGCGCCATTCCTGCCATGGCCCGCGTCCTGCTGGTGACGGAGGCGGATGACTTCGATCCGACGGTGCCGAGCGCGGTCGAGCGGATCTGGGCCGGGCTAAAGAGCGTGCCGCGAGAAAACCGGGACGTGGTGCGACTGGTCACGGACGATCATGGGCGGCCCGCTCTGGTCGCCACGCATCTGCAGGCCCTCGCGGACCACGGCTACAACCCGCCAGATGCCTTCGACTGGTACGGCACCTGGAAGTGGCTCGATGCCCTCATGGGCTGCGCCTTCGACGGGGAGTGGTGCGAGGTCGCACTTGGCAACACCACCGAGCAGCGGTTCATGGGGACCTGGAGCGACGGGGTCCCGGTCACGGAGGCCGTCGTCACCGACGACCCGGCCTAGCCGGTCGACATGGTTCGGGAAGGTTTCGCTACACGCTCTTCGCACCATCGAAGCACTGTCATCGAGCCGGAGCACCATCACGGGAGGGACTGAGGAGGCGTCGCACGCACAAGACGAGCACCGCCAGGTAGACGAAGGCGTGAAACGATTTAGCCGTGCGGTCGACTCGGTAGCGCAGGCGTCGGAAGCCCTTGAGCCAACAGAGGAGGGTGCGCTCGACGACATAGCGCTTTCGCAGCATTGAAGCGTCTTCGGTGTACAGCTCCCCGATGGCCTGCTCAGGCGGGATGCAGGATCGAGTCGGAATGAGCGGCCGGAAGCCATGATCGTGGACAAACTGTCGAAAGCGCTGGCCATCGTAACCCTTGTCGGCGAGCATGGTGGGCTCGGTGGTCTTGGCTGGGTCCGGCAGGATGCCACGCAAAATCTGCGGCGGTTTGTAGATGTTGGCGAGGGTGAGAAACCCAAGCGCTCCGTCGTGATAGTTGCCCGGGGCCACGCTGACGGCGAGAGGGGTCCTAGCCCGATCCATCAGCAGCGACAGCGTCGTCCCGGCGGCGCGGTGCTTGCCCGGTTAGCCGGTCTGCTCAGCGAATTTCTGGCCGAAGATCAAGGTCCCGTCCAGACTGACAAGCGAGCGATCGAGGCGCTTCCCTTGCACAAGGAAGTTCAGGAGCGTGCGCCAGACTTTGCGGTAGCCAGTCCGGCGATGCCAGTAACGCAAACGCCGCCAATGGGTGACCTCGGACGGGAAGCCGGGACGATCGAGGTTACGCCAGCGGCAACCGGTCCGCAACACCCGTAGGATGCCAGGGAGGAGCAGCAGGTTCGAATACGGCCGACGGCCTCTCGAAGCTAAGGGCGGTTTCGGAAAACGTTCGGCAATGAAGGCCAGTTGACGCGGCGTGAGGACGTCACTCGAGCGGAGAGAGGACATGGGCGGACTCCTCGGGAAGGGGGAACACAGCTCAGTGTCAGGTCTGGAGATTTATGAAACCGGTTCAATGAACCATTTATGACACTACGCGATACCCGAATCTGGTCGTTCATGTGTCCGCCCACAGTGCGCCAGGACGGCGGACGGACTACCTTGCATCCTGGTAGGTCAGACGCGATACGCGACCGGATGCCGCCCCTCCGAGCCTCGGGCCCACTGGAAGCCCGAATTCTCGACTGCCACCCGCATGAGCCGAATCTCAAAGCGGCGTGAACATGAAGTTGGCGATGTACTCCGGCGAGAGTACGTTGTGCCGCGGGTTCTGGTGCGCGACAGGATCGAATTCCACGATCGGGCGACGCTGGCCGGTGGCGTTGATGAACTCGCCTCGGTAGCCGTGATCCCGCATCAGGTCGAACACATCCATCGGCGCTCCATCCCGCAAGGCGCGATCGCACTCGACCAGCATGTTGGGCTTGTGTCGAGCGATCGTCGCCGTCGCACCGTTCAGCACCTCGATTTCATGCCCCTCGACATCGATCTTGATGAAACTCACCGACCGATCGTCGCCCTCGAGCATGTCGTCGAGGCGTTTGACCACGACTTCGCGAGATGTTCCTCCATTTGCCGTTGCTTCGAGTGACGAGAGGGCGGTTTTCTGCTTGCCGTGAAGTTCTGGCACACGCAGATTCATGAATCCGGTCGAGGACGACAGCGCACAGTGATGAACTTCCATCGGCAACCGCAACTGGCGGGCCGCGGCGCACAGAAACCGTGCATCCTCTTCGATCGGTTCAACGCAGACAACCCTCCCCCGTTTGCCAACCAGCCGCGCCAGAGGGTAGCTATACGTGCCGAAGTGGGCGCCAACATCGACCGCGATGCTGCCAGGCGTGACAAGTCGGGTAAGCTCTCTCAACTCTGGTTCGCCCTTCCAGCGGTGAAGTTGCGCATTCGCCAGCAGCACCATCCCGGATGGCAAAGAGCGAATCGCGGCGCGCTCGAGCCGGACAATCATCGCTTCCAGCTTCACCTGCGGTCCCCTTTCGAGCTGGACACCTTGCGATCGCGATGCTCGGTCATCAACCGGATGGCTCCCGCGACTCTCGAGGTCCACCGTAGAAGTAGATCATGACGCCGTTCTCCTCGTAGATCACCTCAAGCACTCCATCGCCGACAGCCTCGTCGAACTTCGCCAGCGCCGACGCCGGATACGTGGCGCGTTCCAGGGCACCGACATAGACGATCTGCACACCGTAGTCGCGCAAGACCGGCTCGATCTCGGCAAATGAACCTTCGCTGCTGTAAATCTCGGTCACATCGGAAAAACGCCAGGCGATCAGTCGCTCCATGCCAGGGCGTTGCTGGTTCTGCACCGCCGTCACGCCGACCACCGTCGGATACCCGGTGAAGGCGCTGATCCGGCCCGCCCATCCAGGTCCGATCCCCGGAGCCTCGATTATCGTCGGCAAACCGCTCAGGTTGGTGCGCATCCACTCGATCGCCGCGAGGTCACCGGCGAGGTCATACGGCTCGACCAGCCCATTGTTGGCATTGAGGTTGAGGGCAGCGCTTTCCATAAAAGCGTAAGAATCAAGGGTCGGCGAGATTTGAACCAACCGGGCATCGCGGCGGTCGGGAACGCCGAGCGCCGGATAGACTGCGCCCACGGCGACCAACACCGCGATCGCGACCAACGAGGCGGAGGTCAGCGTGCGTCTTGCCGTCATTTGGAGCGCGGAACCGCGCTCCCAGCCGGCCCGTACCGCCAGCGCCACAATCGCCGGGACTACCGTCGCCAGCAACAACCAGGTCGCAAACGACATCTGCATGGGAATGTTCTGTTCGGGGGTCCAGGTTGCGATCAGCACGCGATTGGCGACAATGCCCATCGCGAGCGCCGCCGCGATCGAACCCAGCACCATCAAGTGAGACAGGTGGTCGTGAAGATGCCACACCAGGAACCCGCTCAACAACACGAGCAGGATCAGGAAAATCGCCAGGTGACCGACGACGTAGGTGAGGCCAAGTGCGGCAGTTGCGAACAACCCGAACCCGACCACACCGAACCAGCCGACACCCTCGATTTCGCGAGTCGATGCAGCCAATCCCCACACTTGCCACAGGACGTACCCAACAGCGATTGCGAATCCGGCTCCGAAATGACCGATGAAGTCGTCGACCGATATCGGTTGAATCAGCGGCAGCGTCGTGGTTGCAAGGCGCCCATGCGAAAGGATGAACGGAACAACAGCAAGCGTGGCGACGGCCCCGGTAGTCACCAGCGCGACGCCCCAATCCCTTAAGATCAACCACGACCCGCGCCACAGACGCCGGGAGCAGATCGCCAGGAACAGGAGCATGCCGCTCAGGCCGAACAATGCAACGCCAAACAATGGGTTGGCGGCGCCGGTCCAACCGATCGCAATCCCGAGGCAGATCAGGAAACCAGCCGGCGAACGCGAATTGTCGAGCGCCGCGGCTATCCGGCCGCCAACGGGAATTGCCGCGGGACGTTGCGTCAGGAACCCGAACAACATTGCGATGCCGGCCAGGAACAGTGGTGCAGCCAACAAATGCACTGACATTTCGCCGATCAGGAAGCTGAGCAAAGGAAATTCGAGCGTCCCCGGCCCGACGAACCGATCGGTCGCCAGCCATGACCCCACCGGCACTATGGGCGGTAACGAGAATGTGGACCAAATTCCGTCGATCGCGTCGGGCAGGGATCCTTCGAAGTTTGGTCCCCAGTCGCCGGAGCCAACGCGCATCGCCATGCCCCACGAACCGATTCCGAACAGCAACACCGGCGCCAACAACCCGCCAAGGATCGGTCCCCACTGGGTCCCTGTCTTCCACACCCGAGCCGCCAACACGCTGGCCGCGATCCAGGAGGTGAGCAGAGCCAGCGCCACGAGAGAGGCCAGGCTGAGCGAGAAGGCTACCTCCGGCACGATCCCGGTCAACCGGGTCATCACCGCCCACGGCACGAACCCAAACGTGAAGTCGTGGATCGTGCCATCGACGAGCCAGGGGTCGTAGGCGGGGAAGTACGGTGCGAGGGCCGTGGCGTTGAAGGTCGCCATGTCCTGGAGTTGAGATCCTGCCCGGCCCGGAATCCACAAATCGGGATGATGCACCCGCGACCAAACGGCCACCAGAAAGCCGCCGGCGAGGATGACCTCGGTCGCCACGATCCACTGCCAGGTCGCACGCGCATCGGTGACAAGTCGAGGCGCGCAAGATCGGATCGCCAGTACACCTCCGACAAACACCGCCAGCCAGCCGATGGCGATCGGCACGAAGCCAAACTCAAGTACGCGGATCGACGCCAACCACCACGCAATCCAGGCCACCGCAAACAGGCCAAGCGTTTTGGATAGCGCGTATCCCCTATCCGGCAGCCAGGGCATTGCCCGCCACAAAATGGGAACCGCCGGCAGCGTCAAGATTTGAAGCGCGAGATACCAGGTGACGACGGGAAACCTGTTGGAGATGGATCCAATGTCGAAGATTGAACTCCACGCCGGTTGTGTGCGCACCTGCTGCCGGTCGGCAGCATCCAGCATCATCGCGCCGGGCTGAGTCTGAATTGGGAGGTTGCCCAGACCGCCATGACCGAGGGCCTCGTCGAGCAGGTACCAGGCTGCGTGCACTTCCCAACGTTCGGATTTACGAAAGATCGTAACTTCGGGATGATCGTAAACGGTCAGCGCTTCTTCGGCGGAGCGATCGTCAATCCCGATCCCGAATAACTCGGGGAACGAGGTGAAATGGGCAACCTGGTCAAATCCCAACTCGCCGGAGTAGAGCGCCTCGTAGTAGCGGGTCGCCATCGGATAACGCCATGGCATCCGGGGGATCGTCTCGCGCAAGCGGTCGCTGCTGAGCACGATGTAATCGGTCTGTTGGAGCGTCCCGATCAATCCGGTAAGCTTGCCCTGGTTTTCGTCCGCGTACGGGTGAAGGATCTCGAAATCGTATGTCCGCTCGGCGAGCGACGGCACGCCGACCGGCAAACCGAGATCCCAGTACTCGTTGGCGATCGTGCTGCCATCCGGCACGTTGGCCGTGATCCACTCCGAGGCGGTTTCCCGGGTCTGGGGGGATGAGTAGATCGAAACGTACGCAGCACCGTAAAAGAGCGTGCTACTGATCGCAATCGCGGGAAGTACGAAACCGGGATGCAACCATCGTGGAACCCGACAGCTCCACCCGACGCCGGAAAGGCGGAGACTGCCCCGACTCCACGCCCAACGCAGGCTTGCCATCAGCACGGCCGCGGCGAGCAGGACGAGAAACGGATAAGCGGGCATCAGATAGCGCTGGGTTTTGGCGAGGCCGATACCGAAATAGAGGATGTGGAAGCAGATCCAGCCCACCAGGCCAAGCGTAATCCACGACGGCCAGCGCCGACCCGTGACAATTCTCCACAATTGCCAACTCAAGCCGCCGAGCGCGGCGATCGCCAGCCCCGGTCCCATCCCCCACAGCGTCATGTGCTTGAGGTGGTAAACGATCGGCGCGCGCTCTGTCCACTGGATGCCGGGGTAGTAGTCGATCACGCCAGATTGCACATTCCGCCAATAGTCGATGTCCGCGACCCACCTCGGGTCGAGCCGGAATGAAAAGAGCGACGGACCGGCGAACATGTACGGCTGGGCGATCCGGATCGTCCAGATCGCCACGAACAACGCCAGGGCCGACGCGAGCACGATCGGGAAATCGCGTTCCCCGTCATCGTCTTCGGCGGCGAACTCTGGCCACCGAGGAACAACCGCTCTCCAGCCATAGAGGCGAACCGCCTCCAGCACCGGCAAAACCAAAAACCCGAATGCGGCGAACAACGTCGGTTTGGACGATGCCGCGAGCCCGACCATCAGGCCGGCCAACGCGAAAAACATCCAGCGTCGGTGTCTCCAACCAGCAAGCACGAACGCGAACGAGGCGGTGGCGAAGAACGCCGACCAGGCGTCGGTCGTGAAGTAGTGGGCCGCCCCGATGTGGAGCACTGTGAAGGCCATCAGCAGGGCGGCGAGCAAACCGGTCCAGCGATTCCACAGCATCCGGCCGATCCACCAGACGAGGACGACTGTGCCGGTATCGGCCAGCGCCGAGAGCCACCTGCCCGGGATGTGACCGTTGTTGACGACGGTGTATTCGGTGAAAGAAGCCACCAGCTTTGCGGCAAACAGGGGAAACGTGCCGTAAATGAACCCTGTCCCATGGTTGAACGGGTTGAGCGGCGATGTCGCGGAATTGAAGTATTCACTTACTCCGGCCGGCGCGCTGACATTGATCAGCACCGAGGTCAGGAACAGTTCGTCGGGATGCAGGAAGTACCCGGTTCCCCAGGTGATCCCGGTGAATCGCAGCACCAACGCGGCGGCCACGATGCCAGCCAGCAAAGTCAATTCGAGCAGGACGGTCAGATACGATTTCCGGGACGGGACGTGGTTTCCCTGGGGAACTTCGCTCTCTGGCTTTACCGCGTACTCGACATCCCGATCCGTCATCGCTGGCGCGGTTCTCCTCCCGATCGGATGGGATCGCTGATCGCACGTGGTGGTTCCTGAGCGTGCACTCGTTCACCATACCAAACCGGAGCCAGTGAGAGGCTCGTGGGCGCCCGCCAGTTCTCTCCGCAATTAACCGATGCCCATCGTCGTCACGATCGTCAGCGCCATCGCGACGAGGAGAATAGTCAGCGCGATCACGACGAGTCCGACCCGCATCCCGCTGGCCCGGATCGAACGCAAATCGACGCTCAGGCCCAACCCGGCCATCGCGACCGAGGTCAACAGCTTGCTCGCCTCCCTCGCCACCTCCGCAACTTGATCCGGCAGCAAAGACGCCGTCCGCAGCAACGACATCGCCGCGAAGCCGATCACGAACCACGGCAGGAACGTGCCGAGCGATCGTCTGGACGCTGAGGACGCGCCTTCCTCATCCCTATTTCGATACAACATGGCGAAGAGGGCGACAACTGGACCCAGCAGCAAGACTCGCGTCAGCTTGACCAGGCTGGCGATCTGGCCGGCCTCGGCGCTGACCGGGATCGTCGCCGCCAGCACCTGCGGCACGGCGTAGACCGTCAACCCCGCGACCACGCCATAGCGTTCGTCAGTCAGGTCGAAGACGCCGACAAGTAACGGGAGCGCGAGCACAACGCCCACGCCGAGCACGGCGGTCAGCGCAATCGCGCTCGCCACCTCCTGCTTCCGGGCCCGAATTACCGGCGCCACGGCCGCGATCGCCGAGTTCCCGCAGATCGCGTTGCCAACCGCAACAAGAATCGCCAGCCGCGGACCCAAACCGGCGGCTCGACCGAGCACGATTCCCGCGACCAGCGTGACCGAGACGCTGATCAGGACCGCCGCGAGCAACTGCATTCCGGCATCGACGATCGCGGCCAGGTTGAGCGACGCGCCCAGCAAAACGATCGCGAATTCGAGCAATTGCTTTGCCGAAATTCCGATTCCAGGTAAAAAGACTGCGCGTGGAGTCCACGCGGCCCGCACCGCCAACCCGATCAGCAAGGCCAACACGAGGGGCTCAAGCGCGGCAAAGTCGAAGAGCAATTTCTGGATACGTCCAAGCGCCAAGGCGACGAGGGTGATCAGCGTCGCCAGCGCGACGCCTGGCGCCCACAGTCGAGTTCTTTCCATTGCCGTGTACATGTCGATTCGTGAGCGCATCGTCGTTCCCGAAACCATTCTCCGATGAAACACAACCGATGCGCGCGCCCGCCTCGTCAGGTAGCCTATGCTCGACGGGCTGGTTTGACCAGCCGGATCGGCACGATGATTCAGATTGGGAGCAATAGGGCATGACCAGAGTTTCAGGAGTTTCAGGACGCACGCGAGTAGTCATCACCGGCTCGGATGGTCTCATCGGCAAAATGGCGCTCGATGCCTGGCGTGGCGACCCGCGCTACGACGTGGTGGGACTCGCCCGCAAACCGGGACCCTACGCCGATATCGTCGCCGACATCGTGAACCTCGACTTGCTCGTCGACGCCTTCCAGGGCGCGGACGCTGTCGTTCATCTCGCCGCCACCTCCGCGGTCGAGTCCGCCTGGGAAGATGTGCTCAACAGCAACCTGATCGGGACCTACAATGTGTTCGAGGCGGCGCGGCGGGCGGGCGTCGAGCGGGTGGTATTCTCGTCGTCGAACCACGCGATCGGCACGTACGAAACCGAGAACGCCCCGGACCTCTTCGAACTCGACGACCAGCGGGTGTGGGATCACACCGCCGAGATTCGTCCTGATTCCCTGTACGGCGTGTCGAAAGCCTACGGCGAGGCGATCGCAAGGTATTACGTCGATCATCACGGTCTCAAGGCCTGCTGCCTGCGAATCGGCGGCACGCGAGGCAAGGACGACCCGGTGAACCCGGTGAATCTGTGGAAGCCAGAATTCGACCACGATCCGGAAAAGCTGGCGACGCGCAAGCGGATGCGTGCCGTGTGGCTGAGTCCGCGGGATTGCGTCCAGTTACTGGAACGGGGCCTCGCCACCGAGCACGATTGGGTGCTCTGCTACGGCATCTCCGACAATCCGCGCCGCTTCTGGGACATCGAGCATGCGAAGGCGATGCTCGGGTACGATCCGCAAGACAGCGCCCCCGCCGAGATCGTCCCGGATCGAGGCTAACACGGGTCGGAACACACCATGTCGGTAGCCAAGTCCGATCGACGAGTGACTCACAACCGGGCCGTCGAGTTCGAGGAGATCGTACGGCCGACTCATCCCGCGCCGCCGCAGCATCCGGCGGATAAGTGGAAGGGTCGTTCTGGAAGAACGAGGCGATGTCAACAACTGGTCGTCCTGCATCCACAGCGGCCAGTGCTCGTTCACGGACATCGTCGGAGGCGTGCGGGCGCTTCGTGCCGCCAAGTGTGCCAAATAGGCACATGTTTGAGCAACCGCTCTAGTCTTCCTATGCTGTCGCGTTCTTCTGGAGGGTGCACGATAACCAGTCTCGTGCGACGATGTGGTTCGGAACTGGATCCGGACTTGATTCCTGGTCGCAGATAGAATCACGACACCCTTTGGAGGAATCGCCCGCGTGCGCAATTTTCCGTTCGATCGACCGGGGCAATTCTTCCGGGGCAACATCCACAGCCACAGCACCAATTCAGATGGTTTGCTCTCTCCCGCCGGCATTGTTGAGGCCTATCGCGAGCGGAATTACGATTTCGTCGCCATCACCGATCACTTCATTGGCCGCTACGGCTTCCCGATCACCGATACCTCCGCCCCTCGCACATCGACGTTCACGACCCTGTCCGGCGCCGAACTCCACGTCAAGGCATTGCAAAACGGATTCATCTGGGACCTGCTGGCAATAGGATTGCCAGCCGATTTCGCCCCGCAAGAACCCGAGGAAACCGACGTGTCGCTGGCCGCTCGGCTCGCGGCCACCGGCGCGTTCGTGGCGATTCCGCACCCGGCCTGGAACGGCGTCGTCCACAGCGATGGGGAGCGCCTGATCGGCTCGGTTGACGCGATCGAGATTCACAACGAGGGTCACACGCTGGATAGCGATCGCGGCAGCGGCTGGTATCTGGCCGATTCGCTGGCGACAGCTGGGCACAGATTCTCGACATTCGCCGCCGACGACGCGCACTTCAAGACCGACCGCTTCGACCACTTCGGCGGCTGGATATACGTGATGGCCGAATCGCTCGATCCAGAGTCGCTGCTGAAGGCGATGAAGGCCGGGCACTATTATTCGAGCACGGGAGCGACGATCCGCAACGTCGAGATCACGGAAACCGAGATTATCGTCGAGACCGACCCGGCAATCGGGATCATGCTCGCGGGCGCGGGCACGGCCCGACAATACGTGCGCGGCGATGGCTTGACCAGGGCCGCGTTTTCGAGAGCGATGTTCGAACAGACCTTCTTCCGCGCGATCGTGGTTCAGGCCAACGGTAAGAAAGCCTGGACCAGCCCGATCTGGCCGGATGAAATAGCGGGACTCCGCGGTTAGATCCCCATTGCGTGGTATCCGCCGTCGACGAAGATCACGTCGCCGGTGATGCCCGCCGCCGCGTCGCTGGCGAGGAAGACCGCTGTGCCCGCGACATGTTGCACCCCGAACACCGAACCGAGAGGCGACTTGTCGACCGCCTGCTCCTGCATCGCCGAGAACCCGGGGATGCCGCGGGCCGAGGCTGTCTTCAGCGGCCCCGCCGAGATCGCGTTGACACGGATGCCTTTGGAACCGAGATCGGCGGCGAGATACCGCATCGTCGACTCGAGCGCCGCCTTGGCGACTCCCATCACGTTGTACTTCGGGAACACCCGGTCCGATCCGAGATAGGTCAGGGTTACGATGCTGCTGCCCCCGTCCATGATCGGGGTCAACTCACGGGCGACCGCGATCAGCGAGTAGACGCTGACCTCATGCGCCAGCTTGAATCCCTCGCGACTTGTTTCGAGAAAGCGATTCGTCAGTTCGGCGGCGGGGGCAAAGGCGATGCTGTGAACAAGCGTGTCGATCGCGCCATATTCGGCTTCGAGGGCGCCCCGCAACGTCGCGATCTCCGCATCGTCCTGGACATTGCAGACGAAGGTTTTCATGCCGGGCACCGTCGCCGCCAGCTTCTCGGCGTTGACTTTGGCGCGGTCGTCGACGTAGGTAATCGCCACTTGCGCGCCAGCGCCCGCCAGCGCCTCGGCGATCTGCCAGGCGATGCTCCACTGGTTCTGGACGCCCATAACCACCGCGGTTTTGCCGGTCAAGACCCCGGCGAGCGGATTCGCGTTCTCAGGCATCTTTGCTTCCTCCCGGCAGCGGGAGGGCACACAGGCCCTCCCCTACGAAAACCCTTTTCGACCATCCGGGGGGTGATACCCGGCGGAATGCAAACGTCTTTCGTCGGCATGTCCTTGCACCGTTCGCGATTCAATGCGAGCGTTGCCGAAAGGGTACGACATTCATCGGTCGCTAGACATAGCCGCCGCAACACAAAGGGACTTCCATGACAGAGAGCAGTTCTGCCTCGCTGATTCCAATCTTCGACGGCCACAACGATACAATCCTCGATCTCGCCGCTTCCGGCCGATCGTTCTACGAGCGATCGGACACCGGACACCTCGATCGGGTTCGCGCCGCCGAGGGTGGGTTGGTGGGCGGTTTCTTCGCGGTGTTCGTCCCGAATCTCGATTCGGACAATGAGCCGAGCCGTCGCATCGTGGAGAGTATCGGGCACGGGCTCGACGGTGTGCCGCTGATGAACGGGAGCGGTCCAACGCTGGCCTATGCCCAGCAATTCACGATCGCCGCCATCGCCAAACTGCTCCGGATCGAAGCCGGCGAGGGCGCGCCAGTGAGCAGGGACGAGCGGCTCGGGGTCGAGATGCCCACAGATCCGCTGTCGTTCATCCAGTCCGCAGCCGAGCTTGAGGAAAATATCGAAAGTGGCGAGTTTTCGGCGATCCTGCACATGGAAGGCGCCGAAGCGATCGACGAACACTTGCACGCGCTGGTGACGTTCCACGCCGCGGGCGTGAGATCGCTTGGAATCGTGTGGTCCCGCTCGAACATCTTCGGTCACGGTGTCCCCTTCGAGTACCCGAGCAGCCCGGATACCGGACCGGGACTGACCGATCTCGGTTTGGGGCTGGTCGACGGCTGCAACGAACTGGGCATCCTGATCGACCTCTCCCACCTCAACGAAAAGGGGTTCTGGGATGTCGCCGAACGGACCACCGCTCCACTCGTGGCGACGCACTCAAACGCGCATGCGATCTGCCCCGCGAGCCGGAACCTGACCGACAAGCAACTGGACGCGATCGCCGACTCCGACGGGATCGTTGGCGTGAACTTCAACTGCGCGTTCCTGCGCCCGGATGGCGCGCGCGACGCCGACACGCCGCTTGAGACGATGGCCGATCACGTCGACTACCTGGTTGAGCGAATCGGGATTGAGCGGGTGGCGCTGGGTTCTGACTTCGATGGCGCACTCATGCCGAACGACCTCTCCGACGCCAGCAAGTTGCCCAACCTGATTGCGGTGCTGCGGGCGCGCGGCTACGACGACGACGCCCTTAACAGGATTGGTACGCGAAACTGGCTCCGGGTCCTCGAAGCGACGTGGGGTTTCTAGGCGGAAGGCACGATCTCGTGGGGGGGAGCCGCGTGTCCTCCCGCATGCATATTGTCATTCCGAGCTCGCGACGAATTTTCTCTTGAGACGGCCACCATGCTGGTCAGATTTCTCCCCTGTCGAAATGACAAACAATGCCGAATGACAAAAGGGTCAGGTCAACTCGGGCAATGCGAGGAGGCCGTCGATGTCGAGGAGTTTGGTGAACATCGTGATCTTGCCCTCGGAGTCAAGCGGCCACTCTTCGCGCGGCCGATCCCAGTACAACTCGACGCCGTTGCCGTCGGGGTCGTCGAGGTAAATCGCCTCGCTCACGCCGTGGTCGGAGGCTCCGCCGATTGGAATGCCAGCCTTCACCAGGCGGCGCACCGCGTCGGCCAGCTCCTCGCGCCGCCGGTAGAGGATCGCGACGTGGTAGAGCCCGGTCGTACCCGGCGCCGGAGGCTCGCCGCCCAGGCTTTCCCAAGTGTTCATCCCGATGTGGTGATGATAGCCGCCGGCGGAGAGGAAGGCCGCCGAATTCCCCATCCGAATCACGATCTCGAACCCAAGCACGCCATGGTAGAAACCGAGCGCGCGGTCGATGTCCGCCACCTTGAGGTGAACGTGGCCGATACTCGTGGTCGGCGCAATCGGGTTGTTGGGCTGGATGTTGTGCGGTCCGGCATTGTTGGACATGTGGGAATTCTCACCTTTGCGATACGGGTTTCATTGTCGATGACTTGTCTTGCCTGACCCTCAAACATACATGATTCTTCCTTTGTCGGAATGACAAAACTCGATACTAACTATAGGTAAGTATAAACTATTTTCTGCCGTTTCGGGGCGCCGCGCGTACAATCACTGCAGCAATTCAGGACAACCGTTGCAGACTCGGTCGCCCCCTTGCGCCGGGTGTTTTCGGAAGGACAGGCCACGTGGCGCCAGATTCGACTCGACGAAGCGGTTCGGAAGACCGGGTAGCGGTGATCGGACTCGGACGGTTCGGGACCAGTGTCGCCCGAACCTTGCACGAATTGGGGTACGAAGTCACCGCCATCGACCGCGGGGAGAAGCAAATCCAGGAAGCCGC
>Ga0183260_10002609_pt1 | contig 14805 bp, 14 predicted proteins | sample AntDrymUQ4972206_2_FD_129768 | JGI IMG/M metagenome (GOLD analysis project Ga0183260, IMG submission 129768) | Polar desert sand microbial communities from Dry Valleys, Antarctica - metaG UQ497 (22.06) (version 2) (version 2) | ecosystem: Environmental > Terrestrial > Soil > Desert | place... | reverse complement strand
GAAGACCGAGATCCTGCTGCTGATCGTCGGCGGCATCTTCGTGATCGAGGCGCTCTCGGTCGCGATCCAGGTGTTCGCGTTCCAGCGTTTTCGCAAACGCGTCTTTCTGATGGCACCGGTGCACCATCACTTCGAGCTGATGGCCTGGTCGGAGACCAAGATCATCTTGCGCTTCTGGATTGTCGCGGCGATCTGCTCAGCGATCGGCTTCACGCTCTATCAGCAGTCGATCACGTGAGCGCGCCGCGCGGGCGCCCGCCGCGCGGACGGCCGCCGCTCCCGCCCGGCCCCTATCTGATCGTCGGGCTCGCTCGGTCTGGCGCTGCCGCCGGACGCATTCTGGCCAGCCGCGGCGAGGTGATCGGCTGCGACCGCGCGGCCAGGGCGGAGGCACTCGAGATTGCCGGCGTCGAGGTCCACCTCGGCAGCGAAGGCGTCGAGCTGCTCGACCGCGTCCGGACCGTAGTCAAGAGCCCGGGCGTGCCGAGCTCCGCTGCCGTGATCGCGGCCGCGCACGAGCGCGGGCTCGAGGTGGTGGGCGAGCTCGAGCTGGCGTGGCGCTTGATCTCGAACGACTTCGTCGCGATCACCGGGACGAACGGCAAGACGACCACCACCGAGTTGATCGCCGCGATCCACCGCGAGGCGGGGATCTCGGTCGCGGTCGCCGGCAACGTTGGCACTCCGTTGTCGTCGCTAGCCGGCGAGATCGGCGAGCAGGCCGTCGTGATCTGCGAGGTGTCGAGCTTTCAGCTCGACGACGCCTCGGCGTTCGCACCGGAGTGCGCGGTGCTCGTCAACCTCGCCGAGGACCATCTCGATCGTCACGGCAGCGCGGACCGCTACCGCCAGGCCAAGCTTCAGATCTTTGCCAACCAGCGTCCCGACGACCTCGCCGTGCTCCCGGCCGACCTAGCCGAGCTCCTCGCCGACCTCCCGGCCGACCTAGCCGAGCTCCTCGCCGACCCCGCCATGCCCCGCGTGATCACGTTCGGCGGCAAGCGCGCGGACCTCCAGCTCCGCCCGGGAGGTCCTCGGTCCCGCGGCGGCGCGCTCTGGTGGGCCGACGAGCTGCTGATGCCGGTCGCCGATATTCGACTGCGAGGCGCTCACAACATCGAGAACGCGATGGCCGCCGCCGCCGCCGCGCTCGCACGGGGGCTCGAGACGGGCGCCATCACGGGCGCCCTGGCGACCTTCGCCGGCGTCCGACACCGGCTCGAGGAGATCGCCGAGCGCGCCGGCGTGTTGTTCGTCAACGACTCCAAGGCGACGAACGTCGCGTCGGCTGCCGCGGCGATCGAGGCGTTCAGCGGCGGCGTGCACGCGATCCTTGGCGGCAGTCTGAAGGGCGGCGGCTTTGCCGGGCTGCGCGCCGCTGTCGAGGCGCGCTGTCGCGGCTGCTACCTGATCGGAGCCGCCGCCGACACTCTTGCCGAGGATCTTCACGGCACCGTCGCACTCAACCGCTGTGGCGATCTCGAGCGCGCGCTTGCGGCGGCGACGGCGGCCGCGCGGCCGGGTGAGGTCGTCCTGCTCTCGCCGGCATGCGCGAGCTTCGATCAGTACACGGATTTCGAGGCGCGCGGGGAGCATTTCAGGGCGCTTGTCGAGCATGATTGCGAGCGATCGCGTCGAACCACGCGAGAATGAGCAAACGCTCCAAGGCCGGCGCGCGCATCAGGGCCTGGGGCGCGCAGGCACTGCCGAGCGTCTTGAGCGCGACGACGCTGCCGGAGCCCTGGCGCAAGCGCGCTCGGCCGAAGGTAAAGCGACCGCTCGAGTACTCGTTGCTCTATACGGCCACCCTCTGCCTGCTCGCGATCGGCGCGGTGATGGTCTATTCGGCGAGCTCGGCGGAATCGCTGCTCAACACCGGTGACCCGGCCTATTACCTCAAGCGCTACGTCGCCTACGGACTCTGCGGGCTTGCCGCGCTGCACTTCATCTCGCGACGGGGTCCGGGCACGGTCAAAGCGATGACAGCGCCGCTGCTTGCGCTCTCGTTCGTCCTCACGGCCGCGCTGATGTTGCCGGGGATCGGCGTCACCGTCAACGGGGCAAAGCGCTGGCTGGGTGCCGGTCCGCTCCAATTCCAGCCGTCAGAGCTTCTCAAGCTGTCGCTCGTGCTCTATGCGGCGCAACTGCTCGCGGCCCGTCCCGCCCGTCTGAAGACGCTCGGCGGCCTCTGCAAGCCGCTGCTGATCGTCGTCGCGGTGGCCTGTGCGCTGCTGATGGCCGAGCCGGACATGGGAACGGCGATCGTGGTCTGTGCGTCGATAGCGGTGCTGCTCTTCGCCGCGGGCGCCCGCCCGCGCCACCTGCTGGGGCTCGCTGGAGCGTTGTTCCTCGTCGGCATGGTCGCGGCATTGGTCGAGCCCTACCGGCGCGCGCGCCTGACATCGTTCCTGGACCCGTGGGCCGATGCCGCCGATTCCGGCTTCCAGGCAGTTCAGGCGATGATCGCGATTGGGTCGGGCGGGCTCTTTGGTGTCGGGCTCGGCGAGTCGGTGCAGAAGATCTTCTACCTGCCCGAGGCCCATACCGACATGATCCTTGCGATCCTCGCCGAGGAGGTGGGGCTCGTCGGCGTGATTGCCGTCGCGGCGCTCTACGGGATGATCGCCTACGCCGGTCTGCGCGCTGCCAAGGCGGCGCGCGACCGCTACTCGAAGCTGCTGGCGACCGGAATCACCGCGCTGATCCTCTGTCAGGCGATCGTCAACCTGTTCGCGGTTGTTGGAATGGCCCCGTTGACCGGCGTGCCGCTGCCGTTCATCTCATATGGCAACTCGAACCTAATCGTGATGATGGCCGGCATGGGCATGCTTCTGAACATCTCGATGACGCGCGGGCGCGTGCCGGCACGGGCGTCGCTCGGGTCGCGTCGGCGCGAGCGGTCGCCGGCGATCCGGACGGCCGCCGGCAGGAAGGAGACCGATGCCGCGAGTGCTGATCGCCGCCGGCGGAACAGCGGGTCACGTGGTGCCCGCGCTGGCGATCGCGGCCGCGCTGCAGGCTAAGGGCGCCGACGTCGAGTTCGTCGGCGCCGACCGCGCCGAGGCGGAGCTCGTCCCAGCCGCCGGCTACCGCCTTCACCGTTTGGCCGTGCGCGCGATCGACAGGCACAATCCATTGCTGGCCGCCCGCGCTGGCGCGCTTGCGCTGATCGCCACGGCAGCTGCCCGCGCGCTGCTCCTTCGGGTCGGCGCGGATGCCGTAATCGGCGCCGGCGGCTACGTCGCTGGACCGGTGGGGCTGGCGGCGGCGACTGCGCGCATCCCGCTGGCGATCTGCGAGGCCGACAGCCAGCTCGGGCTCGCCAACCGCCTGCTCGCCCCGTTTGCACGGCGCGCGTTCCTCGCGTTTCCGATCGCCGGCCGCGAGGGAGGGAAGTACAGCGTCACCGGCCGCCCGGTGCCCGCCGGGACGGGGGCAGCCGATCGCCGCGCCGCCCGCCGGCGCTTCGGGATCGAGCCCCACGAACGATGCCTGCTCGTCTTTGGAGGGTCGCTCGGCGCGCGCTCGCTCAATCACGCCTCGGTTGAGGCCTTCGGGGAGAGAGGACCCTGCGCGGTCCTCCACATCGCCGGGCGTCGCGACTTTGGGGCACTGCGCGCACGTCTCGAGGCACTCGGCGCTCCCGCCCACTATCACCTTTGTGAGTACGTCGAGCCGTTCGCCGACGCGCTAGCCGTCGCTGACCTGGCCGCTGCCCGGGCCGGTGGGTCGGTCTTCGAGCTTGCCGCCGCGGGGGTGCCCGCGATACTCGTCCCGTATCCGCACGCCAGCGCCGATCACCAGTCGAGCAACGCGCGCTGGATGGCCGAGGCTGGAGCGGCGCTGATCGTCCGCGACAGCGAGCTCAGCGCGGCGCGGCTTGCGGGGGAGGTCGAGGCGCTTCTCGCCGCGCCGCAGCGGCTACAGGCGATGGCCGCTGCGGCGCTGCGCGTGGCGAGGCCGGATGCCGCTGAACGGATCGCCGCCGAGACGCTCGAGCTGATCAGATGATCGCGCTGCACGGATCGGATGAGGCGCCCCTGGACGGACGCGTGACTCACGTCGCAGGGGGCTTGTGTTTTCGGCAAAGAGTGCCGATAGCAGCGGTGACGCATGAGCTAAGGACTAACCGAGGGGACCCACGGGAACAATGGCCTTAGGACAAGGACTCCAAACACGCGGAGTAGGACTGCAAACACGCCCCGACGAAGTGGTCGTAGACGGAGGTAGGTCTCGTGAGCAATCAAGCCAGCAGCAGGATCCGGCAGCCGTGACCGCCGAGCTGAGCCTCCGCTGTCACGCGAGCCCAGAGGTTGCGTCGGTCGCGCGCCGGGTTCTGTCCGCTCTCGAGAGCCACCTCGCCCCTGGCCTGATGAACGATCTGCGACTGCTCGCCAGCGAGCTCGTCACCAACAGCATCCGTCACGCCGCCAACGGTTCGGCTGAGGCGGTTGGCATGGAGGTCTCGATCTCGAATGAGGTCGTCCGCTTGGAGGTCAGCGATCCGGGCACCGGCTTCGAAGATGCGACACCGCGGCCCGCCGCTGACAAGGCCTCGGGCTGGGGCCTGTACTTGGTCGACCAGCTCGCCGATCGCTGGGGCGTCATTCGAGAGCACGGAACGCGCGTCTGGTTCGAGATCGACCGCAATCCCCACGCCTCGGCGTAGCGCCCGCCCTTACCGCCTCCAGGCGCGGCCGTACCGCCTCCAGGCGCGGCGCTACCTTCTCCAGGCGCGGGCCTACCGTCTCCAGCCGCGGTCTGCGCTGTCAACCGCGGGCAGCCCGGGCTTTGCGTTGGCCGCTCGCCCGCCCCGATGAATCGGAGTCAGCCGGCGTCGGCGATCGCCGACGGATCGGCGACGATCTCGATCCGATCGGTCAGGCCGGTTATCTCGAAGATACGCCGAACCGTCTCCGGCCCCTCGACGATCACGAGCCGGCCGCCCGCCTTCTCGGCGCGATCGTTCGCGTGGACTATGACCCCGAGGCCCGTCGAGTCGAGGAACTTCAGCTCGCGCAAGTCGAGTACGAGCAGCGGCGGCTTGCCCTCCTGAATCTCGCCGAGCTCGTGCGCGAAGCGGTCGGCGCTGGCACTGTCCAGCTCCCCTGTCAATGCCAGCCGAACGACGCCGTCCGCGACGTCAGTGGTGAACGCAAAGAGCCTCATCTGCTCACTCTCCTGCTCCGCTGCGGTCGGCGCCCTGCTTGGCCGCCTCCGCCTGGACGAGCTGACGGTTGACGTGGTCCCAGTCCAGGTTGCGGAAGAAGGCCTCGACGTAGTTGCCGCGGCCGTCCGGGGTCGCGCCGAAGTCGCGAGCATAGGCGTGCTCGTAGACATCGATCGCGAGCACGGGGCACATGTTGTAGACCGCCCATAGGTTCTGGGTGTCCATCAGGTAGTTGAACAGCGACCCGTCGTTGAGGTCGTAGCCGACCATCACCCAGCCGCGCGCTGCCTTCGCGGCCTTACGCACGGAGTCCTTCCACTTCTCGACCCCGTTGAACTCCTGCTCGATGAGCTCGGCAAAGCGGCCCGATGGCTCACCGCCGTCGCCGCCGAGATGGCCGAAATAGAGATCGTGATTCTTGAAGCCGAGCAGCGCAAAGGTGTAGTCGATCGAGACGGCGCGGAGGTGCGAGTAGACCTGGTTGCCCTCGGCCTCGGCGTAGTCGATCTCGTTGAGCAGCTTGCGGCACTCGTTCGTCTTCTTGACGTAGCCTTCGTAGAGCTTGTAGTGATCGTCCATCGTTTGCTGCGAGATGCCGTCCAGCTGCTTCTCAAAGGCGGGGAAGCGGCGCGGCACGATCTCGTCCCAGGGCATAGTGACGCTCCTTGACGGTTGCAGGTCGCACGAAACACTACCCATCGGGCGCCGCGGTGGGCGAGCGGTCCGCAAGAGGTAGGCTGCCCTGCATGTTGCCGACGATCCAGCGCTCGGGCGCAGGTAGCGCACGGGCGGAGCAGCCACCGCATCCCGACCCCGCGCCGCCGACGCCTCGTCCACCGGGTGGTCCCGCTGTCCCGGACCCGCGCCCGCCATTGCCGGACTCTCCACCCGCGATCTGATTCGGCCCGCGACGGGGTCGTCCCGGTCAGGCCGTTCAGGCAGCGGCCGCCGCTATCGTCGCCGTCATGAGCGACTTGGCCTGGGCGGGGCGCAAGCTGCACTTCATCGGTATCGGGGGCGCCGGGATGAGCGGGCTCGCGTTTGTCGCGCGTGCGCTGGGCGCCGAGGTCAGCGGCTCCGATCAGGCCGATTCGTCTTACTGCAGACGCCTGCGCGCCGCAGGCATCGAGGTCGCGTTGGGGCACGACCGCTCGAACTTGCCGGCCGACGCTGAAGTTGTCTTCTCGAGCGCGATCGCGCCGGAGAACCCGGAGCTCGCCGGCGCGCGGGCGCGCGCCGCGATCATCCATCATCGCGGCGATCTGCTCGCCGAGGTCTCGCGCCTGAAGCGCTGCCTGGCGGTTGCGGGAACCCACGGCAAGACGACCACCGCGAGCATGGCCGCGCACGTGCTGGTCAGGGCGGGCCGCCGACCGGCGTACCTGATCGGTGCCGAGCTGCCCCCGAGCGGAGCGAACGCTGCCTGGGACGACGGTGACTGGCTGATCGTCGAGGCCGACGAGTCGGATCGGTCCTTTCTCAAGCTTGCGCGCGATATCGCGGTTGTGACCAACGTCGAGCTTGACCATCACGCGACCTACAGCTCGCTGTTCGAGCTTGAGCAGGCGTTTGCGGAGTTCCTGGCGCCGGCCTCGACGCGCGTCGTCGCGACCGACGTTGCGCTGGCGGGCGAGCGCGTGAGCTTCGGGATCGGTGGCGGCGATCTCGCCGCCACCGATGTTCAGTTGCATGCGAGCGGCTCGCGCTTCACCATCGCGGGCGTGCCCGTAGAGCTGGCCGTTCCGGGTCGCCACAACGTGCTGAACGCGCTCGCGGCACTTGGCGCCGCTCGCGCCGCCGGGGTGGGGATCGGCGAGGGCGCCGCGGCACTCGCTGGTTTCAAGGCCGCCGCCAGGCGCTTTGACTGGCGCGGCAACACCGCCTCTGGTGCGCGCGTCTTTGACGACTATGCCCACCATCCGACGGAGCTGCGCGCGACGCTCGAGGCTGCTCGAACGTGCGACGGCGAGCGGCTGGTCGCCTGCTTCCAGCCTCACCTCTACTCGCGGACAGGTCGCCTCGCTCGTGAGCTCGGCAGTGCGCTCTCGCTCGCCGACCTGGTCATCGTCCTCGACGTCTACCCGGCACGCGAGCAGGCGCATGACTTTCCGGGCGTCTCGGGCTGGCTTGTCGCGGCGGCGGCGGCGGATGCCGCGCGTGGGCGCCCCGTGTATTGGCTGCCTCGGATCGAAGACGCCGAGAGCTTCCTGCGGGCGGAGCTTGGTGCCGGCGACCTGTTGCTGACGCTCGGCGCCGGCGACATCAATGGCTTGGCGGAGCGCCTGGTAGAGGAGCGATCTGGCGCCGCGATCGAGGAGCAGCCGGGGGCGCCGCGGTGATCGCCGTCCCGGCGGGGGTGGAGACGCGCTATCCGCTCGCTCGCCTGACGACGATTCGCACCGGGGGCTTCGCCGACTTCTTCGCTCGAGCGGGCTTCGCCGAGCGGCTTGTCGAGTTGCTCGATTGGGCGCGCGCAGAGGGCGTCGAGGTAGGAGTGGTTGGCTCGGGCTCGAACCTGTTGGTGGCTGATGAGGGTTTTCGCGGACTAGTGGTGAAGCTGACCGACCAACTTGCGACGATCGAGCGCGACGGCAACCGGCTCGTCTGCGGAGCGGGCGCGCGGCTGCCGCAGGCGGCCGCTGTGGCTGCCCGCGCAGGTCTCAGCGGCCTCGAGTTCGGTGTCAACATCCCTGGAACGGTCGGCGGGGCGGTGAAGATGAACGCCAGTGCGTACGGGGGGGACCTGGGGCGCGTCCTAGAGTGGGTCACGGTCGCGGCTCCCGGACGGGTCGAGCGCCGCACACCAGCAGAGCTCGGCTTCGGCTACCGGCGATCGGCGCTCGCCCCTGACGAGATCGTCGCGCGCGCCTCATTCAGGTTGGACCCGGCTGATCCGGCGGCGGTCAAGCGAACGCTCTCGACGCTCCGCGCCCGGCGCAAGGCGGCCCAGCCATCGGGAATCAAGACTTTTGGCTCTACGTTCAAGAACCCCGACAAGGGGCGGACCGCGGGTCACTTGCTGGAGGGCGCCGGCTGCCGTGGCCTCGCCGTCGGCGGGGCCCGCTTCTCGCCCTCCCACGCGAACTTCATCGAGAACATGGGCGACGCGACCAGCGCGGATGTGCTCGCGTTGATGGCGGAGGGCCGCCGCCGCGTGCGCAAGCACTTCGGCGTCGACCTCGAGGCTGAGGTCCAGGTCCTCGGCGAGGCTGCCGCTGCCTCTGCCGACGCCGACGCCGACGCTAACCCCGACCCCGACGGGGAGCGCGGATGAGGTGGGTTGTCGAGGCGGCCGGTCGCGGACTGCCTCGGGCTGCGGCGATCCTGCCACGGGCCGCGGCGCTCGTCCCGCCGGCAGGCGACGGCATTCGCCGCGCGGTGCTGCATGTCCGCCGGGCTGTCCTCTCGCTGCCGCCCTCCACCCGGCGCCGGCTGGCTGCCGCGCTTGCGGCCGCCGCCGTCCTCTGTCTCGGTTACCTCTTCTGGTTTCGCGACTCGGCGCTTGTCAGGGTCGACGAGGTTGTCGTCACGGGGCTGACGACCAAGGACGACCGCCGGCTACGCGAGGCTCTGACCGCCGCCGCGCGCGACATGACGACGTTGCACCTGCGGATCGATCAGCTCGAGCGCGCCGCCGAGGGCTATCCGGTCGTTCGGTCGATCCAAGCGACAGCCGACTTTCCGCACCGCCTGAGGATCCACGTCATCGAGCGCAAGCCGACTGCGGTCCTCGTGAGCGGGAGTGGCCGGCGGATTGCGGTCGCCGCCGACGGCAGCCTGCTGAGTGCGTTTCCGACCCGAGCTCGGTTGCCGGTCGTGCGGATCAACGGAAGGCCCAGCGGCGATCGCCTGAGAGGGCGGGTCGGGCTCGGGCTCTTGGCCGCGATCAACGTCGCGCCGGCGGTGATCGCGCGCAGGATCCGGCAAGTCCGGCGCGATCCCGCGAGGGGGGTCGTCGTGCAGATTCGCCGCGGGCCGAGGATCGTCTTCGGAGCGCTCTCAGGGCTTGAGCTCAAGTGGGCCGCGGCGGTGCGCGTCCTTGCCGACCCCAGCACGCGCGGCGCGAGCTACGTCGACGTTCGCCTGCCTGACCGCCCTGCGGTCGGTGGTCTGGCGACGGCGACGGCGACGTCGACGGCGACCGACGCGCTCGCGCTGCAGGCACCGGCCGTTGCCCCGACGCTCGCAGGGGTGGGTGCGCCGGCCGCTGGCGAGCCGGCCCAGCCCGCGTCGCGAACCCGAGTGGATCCAGCGTCCGCCGAGCCCGCGGCGGACGCAAACGGCGCGATCGCCGACGGGGCAGGCTCCAGCGCGGGCGGCACGCGGTCGCCTTAGAACGCACCCTCTAGCTTGACTTGACTGTTGTACCAACCTTCAACTGGACCTCGAGACTTTTCCTGAAGCGATCGTGGCGCGCGTTGACATATCGGGGGAAAAGCGCTTACAGTGCCGTCTTTCCGGTACCGGTTAGGCGAGTCCCAGTGGTTTGGTGGTGCGATCTTCGCTGAGGCAGCGCTAGAGAACGAGGTGAGGGCGTGATGGACGCAAGCAGCTACCTCGCAGTGATCAAGGTGGTTGGAGTCGGCGGCGGTGGGACGAACGCGGTCAGCCGAATGGTCGACGCCGGGCTCAAGGGCGTCGAGTTCATCGCCGTCAACACCGACGCGCAGGCGCTCGCGATGTGTGACGCGGACATCGAGCTGCGGATCGGCAACGACCTGACGCGCGGCCTCGGCGCCGGGGCGAATCCGGAGGTCGGCTACGGCGCGGCCAACGAGAGCCGCGACGAGCTGAAGGAGTCGTTGAAGGGCGCCGACATGGTCTTCGTCACCGCCGGCGAGGGCGGCGGGACCGGGACGGGCGCCGCGCCGGTGATCGCCGAGATCGCCAAGAACGAGATCAACGCCCTGACCGTTGGGGTCGTAACGCGTCCGTTCGAGTTCGAGGGGAGCCAGCGAGCCCGACAGGCGGCCGAGGGGATAGAGCGCCTGCGCGAGCAGGTCGACACTCTGATCGTGATCCCCAACGAGAAGCTGCTCTCGATCGTCGAGCGCCGCACGAGCATCCTCGAGGCGTTCCGCGAGGCCGACGACGTGCTCCGCCAGGGCGTCCAGGGGATCACCGATCTGATCACGATTCCGGGGCTGATCAACCTCGATTTCGCCGACGTTCGGACGATCATGCACGACGCGGGGTCAGCGCTGATGGGCATCGGCGACGCCAGCGGTGAGAACCGCGCCGCCGAAGCCGCCAAGAACGCGATCTCCAGCCCGCTGCTCGAGCAGTCGGTCGAGGGCGCGACGGGCATCCTGTTGAACATCACCGGTGGCACCGATCTCGGGCTGTTCGAGGTCAACGAGGCCGCCGAGATAGTGCAGAGCGCGGCCGACCTGAACTCGAACATCATCTTCGGCGCCGTGATCGATCCGAGTCTGGGCGACGAGGTTCGAGTCACGGTGATCGCCACGGGCTTCGATCGGACCGCGCCATCCTTCCGCGCCGCCGGCGCAGCGCGCCAGGTCGAGGCTGGCCGTGACCGCAGCGTCGTGATGGACGACCGCCAGCGCTCCTCGCTCGAGATCTCCGACGACGAGATCGACATCCCGTCGTTCCTGAAGGACTGAGGTTCGGGCGGACCGCTTGGGGCTTGGGGGGGCCGCTCGGCCGTCTCGCTGTTAGCTGGCCACCGCGAGCCGCTTGACGCATGAGCTCACGTTCGGGACGCTCAGGCGTAGCCTGCCCGCTGCTCTTGGAGCGAGTCGGAACCTGACCGAGCCGCGTCGGGCGGTTGTTCGCGTGGCCCTGACATCGCCGCCACGAACGAGCACCAGCGCGTTGGCGACGGGCTTGCGCCGGTAGTTCACCTGCACGCTGACGCGCGTCGTGGCGCCGCTCACGAGCTGCCTCGGCTTGAATGTGATCCCCCTGCAGTTGCTGCGGGCGCTCCTGCGCACGCGCGTGCCGAGCCCGCTGAAGGCAGCAACGCTCGTGTGCCTGAGGGTGGCCCGGAGGATGAGCGAGGGCATTCCCGGCGCGCTGATTCTCGCCGTAGTCTTTCTGCTGCGCGCCACGAAGGAGAAGAGCACGAAGCCGAATCTGTCAGTGGTGAGCGTCTTGCGACGGATGCCGCGGATGGCCGAAAGGGTCACCTTGACGCCCGCGCGTGCGCTATTTCCGCAGAGCACGCGCACGCCAACGCGGGTCGTGTAGCGCACGAAGAGCTTGGTCGTCGTCGCGCGCATGGCGCAGGTGGCCTGCGTGGCGGCGAAGGTCGGGGCCGTCGGGGTTGACGCCGGCGCGCTTGACGTCGCCGAGCTCCCGCCGTTGGCCGCACCGCCTCCGCTTCCGATGGCCACGATCGGCTGCCAGTCGGTCCCGTCTCCCGCGGCTGCGCCGATTGTCAGCCGCGTTTGCGCGGACCCGTCTGCGTTCATCGAGTAGATCTCGCCCGCGCCGGCCCCGTCGCTTTGGAAGGCGATCTTCGTTCCGTCCGGCGACCAGCTTGGGTACATGTTTTTCGCCGGATCGTTTGTCAGCCGCGTTTGCGCGGACCCGTCTGCGTTCATCGAGTAGATCTCGCCGTTGCCGTCCCGGTGACTTCGGAAGGTGATTTGCGAGCCGTCCGGCGACCAATCGGGGTCTGCATCCGCGCCCGCCGTAGTCGTCAGCCTGGTCTGTGCGCTGCCGTCCGCGTTCATCGAATAGACCTCGAAGTTGAAGCCGTCCCGATAGCTCGAGAAGACGATCTTGTTGGCATCGGGCGACCAGACGGGGCCGAAGGCGATCTCGGTGGTCAGTCTCGTCTGGGCGCTGCCGTCGGCATTCATCGACCAGACGTCGATGTCTCCATCGACCCTGTCGAAGGCGATCTTCGTTCCGTCCGGTGACCAGCCTGGCAAGCGATCGTCGAGCAGGTTGCTTGTAAGCCTCCTCTCCCCGCTGCCGTCGGCGTTCATCGTGTAAATCTCGAGGTTGCCATCTCGGTTGCTCATGAAGGCGAGCGTTGTCCCGTCGGGCGACCAAGCCGGGAAGGAGTCGTCTCCCAGATTATTCGTCAGCCTTGTTTGCGCGGATCCGTCGGCGTTCATCGTGTAGATCTCGAAGTTGCCGTCGCGGTTGCTGCAGAAGGCCAGCTTTCCGTTGGCTCCCGGAAAGGCCGCGTACGCGTTCGACGGCACGGCTCCGAGGCCGGCCAAAACCAAGATGGCCAAGAGCCCAACGAAGCGAACTGCTCTGAAGGTCATAGGAAGGTATCGACACAAGCTCTGCACAGCGTTACCGCTGTAGTGTCTAATTGGCCACTGATCTGATCAGCGCTCGTCGTTGCGGGGCGGACGACGCTCCCGCTTGCGCGCTCCCGCGCGTCGTTTGGCCTCCAGCCGCCGCTTGCGCACGGCCAAGCTGAGCTTTGTCGGCCGTCGCCGGCGCGGCACCGCGAGGGTATTCTCGAGGCGCTCGCGCAGGCGCTCGATGGCCAGCTCGCGGTTTCTTGCCTGACTGCGCGTGTCCTGTGCCACCGCGACCACGCGCGGGCCCAGGCGGGCGATCAGCCGGCGTTTTTGGGCATCGCTGAGAGCGGCGGACGCCATGACGTCGAAGACCGCCTCGATCCGCGAGGCCGTCACGTTCGCGTGCTGGCCGCCTGGTCCCGAGGAGCGGCTGGCGCGAAGCTCGATCTCGCTCAAGGGAACTACCGTCTCGGCGACGATGATCGCGTCCTTCACGCCGGTGATGTTGCCGTGTCTCGAGCGGCCGTGAGCGATCGCCATCGATCGACGACCGCGCGTTGCTAGGGTCTTGCGACTCTTGGCGCTCGCCATCGACACGCTGCGGCGAACCGCGCTCCACGATCGCCACGCGGCGGCGGGTGCGCGGCTCGTGCCTTTCGCAGGCTGGGAGATGCCCGTCCAGTACACGGGTATCCGTCAGGAGCACGTCGCCGTGCGCACCGCCGCCGGGTTGTTCGACGTCTCACATATGGGCCAGATCGAGACCTCCGGCCCCGATGCTGAGGCCTTCCTGCAGCATGTCCTCTCGAACGACGTGACCAAGATCGCCCCCGGCGGCGCTCAGTACGCGGTCCTCTGTCGCGAGGACGGTGGTGTGCTCGACGATCTCTTCACCTATCGGCTGGAGAGGCTCGGTGATCGAATCGACTTCCTGACGATCACCAACGCCGCCAACCATGAGCGCGATCACGCCTGGTTCGCCGAGCATGCCGCGGGCTTCGACGTCAGCGTTCGCGACGCGGCCGCCGACTACGCCATGCTCGCTCTCCAGGGTCCTCGGGCACGTGCCCTTCTCGATCACCACCTGGACGGCGAGGCGCCAGCGCGGATGCGCGTCACACGGGGCGTCGTCGCGGGCGTCGAGTGCCTGATCTGCGGCACCGGCTACACCGGCGAGGACGGTGTCGAGCTCCTGCTGGCGCCCGCCGATGCGCCGCGAATGTGGGACGCGCTTGCGGGCGCTGGCGGCGGCGCCGTGCCGGCGGGCCTCGCCGCGCGCGACACGCTGCGCCTCGAGGCCTGCTTCCACCTCTACGGCAACGACCTTTCGGAGGACCGCTCTCCGATCGAGGCCGGCCTCGGCTGGTGCTGCAAGCTCGATACCGGCTTCATCGGCTCGGACGCGCTGCGCGGTCGCGAGCCGGCCGAGCGGCTCGTGCCGTTCGCCTTCACGGGCGAGGGGATACCGCGTCCGGGCCACGAGGTGCTCGTCGACGGCGAGCGGGCGGGCGTGGTCACCAGTGGGACACTCTCACCGTGCCTCGAGGTGGGGATCGGCATGGCCTACGTTCGCGCGGAGGCCGCCGTGGCCGGCATGGCTGTCGAGGTCGACGTCCGCGGCAAGCGGCGCCCGGCCGAGCTGCGCGAGAAGCCCCTATACCGGAAGGAGTCCTGAGCAGATGGCGGAGCGCTACCCAGACGACCTGCTCTACCACCCCGAGCACGATTGGGCGCGGGTGGACGGAGATCAGGCGACGTTCGGGGTCACCTGGTACGCACAGGATGCGCTCGGCGAGGTCGTCTTCTTCGACCCACCGGCCGTCGGCGCGTCGGTGGTCGCGAACGAGTCCTACGCCGAGGTCGAGTCGGTCAAGGCGGTATCGGACGTTTTTGCCCCGCTGTCGGGAACGATCGTCGCCGTCAACGAACGGCTCGCCGGTGCCCCCGAGAAGGTCAACGACGACCCCTACGACGAGGGGTGGATGGTCAAGGTCGAGCTCAGCGATCGGAGCGAGATCGAGTCGCTGCTGGACGTCGGCGCATACATGGATCTGCTCAGCAAGAGCTGAGCGAGACTCGCTTGAGTCGCTACACCTCCACGACCGAGTCGGACCGGCGCGAGATGCTCGCGGCGATCGGTGTCGGGTCGCTCGACGAGTTGTTTGGGCAGGTGCCGGAGGCGGTCCGGCTCGGCCGGGCGCTCGACCTACCCGACGGGATGGCTGAACAGGACGTCTGCGCCCATCTCGCCGAGCTTGCCGCGCGCAACCGTGACGCCGATCAGGAGGTCACCTTTCTCGGCGCCGGGATGTACGACCACTACGTCCCGGCGCTCGTCGACTCGATAACCCAGCGCTCGGAGTTCCTGACCCCGTATACGCCGTACCAGCCGGAGATCTCGCAGGG
>Ga0183260_10002608_pt1 | contig 14810 bp, 14 predicted proteins | sample AntDrymUQ4972206_2_FD_129768 | JGI IMG/M metagenome (GOLD analysis project Ga0183260, IMG submission 129768) | Polar desert sand microbial communities from Dry Valleys, Antarctica - metaG UQ497 (22.06) (version 2) (version 2) | ecosystem: Environmental > Terrestrial > Soil > Desert | place... | reverse complement strand
ACGGCGCCCGGCTCATCGACTCCACGCCGCCGACCAGCACCAGCGACGCGTCGCCCGTCTCGACCGCCCGTGAGGCCTGCATGGCGGCGTCCAGGCTGGAGCCGCACAGCCGGTTGACGGTGGCGCCCGGGACGCTCGTCGGCAGGCCGGCCAGGAGCACCGCCATGCGCGCGACGTTGCGGTTGTCCTCGCCCGCGCCGTTGGCGTTGCCGAACAGCACGTCGTCGATCTGCCCGGGATCGACGCCCGGGGAGCGGGCGAGCAGCTCGCGCACGGCGTGCGCGGCGAGGTCGTCCGGCCGGACCTCCGCCAGCGCGCCGCCGTGGCGGCCGAACGGCGTCCGGATCGCGTCGTAGACGTACGCGGCGCTCGTCATCGCACTCCGAGCACGCGGCGGGCGTTGCCCTCGTAGATCTTCGCCCGGTCCTCCTCGGAGAGCTCGAGCGACTCGAGGTTCTCGATCGTCGAGCGGATGTAGCCCGGGCCCTTCTCCGGGTCGAACGGCGTGTCGGAGGCGAACAGGATCCGGTCGACGCCGAAGAACTCGATGCAGCAGCGGATCGCGTGCGCGGCGCCGAACATCGCGGTGTCGGCGTAGAACATCTTGAAGTAGTCGAGCGGGCGCTTGGACAGCGGCGCATGCTCGATCTCGTGCCGGCGGTCGGGCGGCGTGCGGGCGCCCAGCTGGTCCCATCCGGGTCCGACGCGCCCGGCGAAGTGCGGGACCATGCTGACGTGCGTGTAGATCTGCACGCCGAGCGCGCCCAGCTCCCCGCAGGCGTGGTCGATCTCCTCCAGCGTGGCGCCGGGGTCGTTCATCGGCAGCGCCGCGACGAAGCCGGCGAAGCGCTCCGGATGGCGCTCGACGAGGGCGGCGAGCCCCTCGTTGCCCAGCCGTGCCATCTCCCGGCAGACCTCCGGGGCGCCGAGGTCCTCGATCGGCGGCGCGGGGAGGCTGATCACCTGCTGGTAGTCGGGCCCGAACTCGTCCATCTGTGCGAAGCGCAGGTCGAGGTCGACCATCGCGGGGATGCCGGCGATCCGGTTGCGGATGTTCGCCGCCGCCGGAGCATCCGAGACGCCGTCGAGGCGCACGGCGTACTCGGCGGGCATCACGTGGCAGAACGCGTCGATCTTCATCAGCCGGAACCTCCCACGAGCTTGTCGGGCACCGTCTCGTCGACGAGCCCGTAGCGCTGCATCAACTCCGCGGTGTTCTGGATCGAGCCCGCGTCGACCTCGCCCGTCCACTCCGGCAGCATTCCGCTCTCGGTCTCCACGTAGGAGTAGTTGAGCACCTTCGCCCCGTCTCCGACGCTCTGCGTCACGAACGGCTCGATGCTGAACGCGGCGTCCACGTCCCCCTTCTGCAGCGCCGGGCCCATCTCGGGGAACGGGACCTCACGGTGAGCTTGGCCGGGCCGCTCCCGCCGCCACGAGGTCGTCGCGCGCCTCCAGCTCGCCGCGCTTGGGGGCGCCCAGCCCGGCGCCGCGCGGGTTCCTAATCCATGCGCGTGCGACATACGAACGACCATTCGCTCTCCGTACGCTACCGCGTTCCTGCGGTGGATGCGCCAACGGGCGAACTCTTCGATACCGTTCGCAGCGTGACTGGCTGTTCTCAGAGCGAACGCTGATGGCCGTCATCACCCCGCTCGACGAGGCGGTCGCGGCGCTCGTGGGCGACGGGGACACCGTCGCGCTGGAGGGCTTCACGCATCTGATCCCGTTCGCGGCCGCCCACGAGATCATCCGCCAGGGCCGGCGCGAGCTGACCCTCGTGCGGATGACGCCCGACCTCGTCTTCGACCGGATGATCGGGGCCGGCTGCGCGCGCAGGCTGGTGTTCTCCTGGGGCGGCAACCCGGGCGTCGGCTCGCTGCATCGCTTCCGCGACGCGGTCGAGCGGGACTGGCCGCACCCGCTCGAGCTGGAGGAGCACAGCCACGCGGGCATGGCCAACCGCTACGTCGCCGGCGCCTCCGGGCTGCCGTTCGCCGTCATGCGCGGCTACGTCGGGACCGACCTGCCGGCGCGCACGGCCACCATCCGGCCCGTCCGCTGCCCGTTCACGGGGGAGGAGCTGACCGCAGTGTCCGCGCTGCGCCCGGACGTCGCGATCGTGCACGCCCAGCGCGCCGACCGCGCCGGCAACGTTCAGCTGTGGGGGCTCGCCGGCGTCCAGAAGGAGGCGGTGCTGGCGGCCGTGCGCTCGCTGGTGACGGTCGAGGAGGTCGTCGACGAGCTCGATCCCCGGCCGGGCGCCGTCGTGCTGCCGAGCTGGGCCGTGACGCGCGTGGCCGAGGCTCCCGAGGGCGCCCGTCCCTCGTACGCGCTCGGCTACTACGATCGCGACAACGACGCGTATCGCGCCTGGGACGCGATCTCGCGCGACCGTGCGGCGTTCGGCCGATGGCTCGAGCGCGAGGTCATGGGAGCGACGGCGTGAGTCCGGACGACCGGATGACGGTCGCCGCCGCACGCGTGCTCCGCGACGGTGCCGTGTGCTTCGTGGGGATCGGGCTGCCGAGCACCGCGGCCAACCTCGCGCGCCGCACGCACGCACCCGACCTCGTGCTGATCTACGAGGCCGGCGCCATCGGGGCCAAGCCGACACGGCTGCCGCTGTCGATCGGAGACGGCGAGCTGGGCGAGACCGCCGACGCGGTCGTCGGCGTGCCGGAGATCTTCAACTACTGGCTGCAGCCGGGCCGCATCGACGTCGGCTTCCTCGGCGCGGCGCAGATCGACCGCTTCGCGAACATCAACACGACGGTCATCGGCGGCGACTACGACCGCCCGATGGTGCGCCTGCCCGGTGCGGGCGGCGCGCCCGAGATCGCGGCCTCCTGCGGCGAGGTGATCGTCATCGTCCGCCAGAGCCCTCGCACGTTCCGCGAGCGCGTGGACTTCGTCACCTCGGTCGGGTACGGCGCGGGCCGGGGCGACCGCGAGCGGCTCGGCCTGCCCGGCCGCGGCCCGGTCAAGGTGATCACCGACCTCGGCATCCTCGAGCCGGACCCGGAGACGTGCGAGCTCACCCTCACGCACGTCCATGAGGGGATCGGGGCCGACGCCGCGCGCGAGGCCACGGGCTGGCCGCTGGCGGTGGCCGGCGACCTCCGCGTGATCTCCCCGCCGACATCGCCCGAGCTCGCCGCGCTGCGCGCGCTGACGTCCGCCTGATCAGCCGGTGATGCGCACGGCCGGCCCCGCGTCGCCACGGAAGACGGCGCGGTAGGTGCCCGGCTGCGTGACGGCGGCGCGGTAGGCGCCCCCGCGCACGCCGGTGGTGAGGATCGTGCTCCAGCGGCCGTCCCGGCGGACCTCGATCCGCACGCGCTCGCCGTCACGGGCGGGCAGGACCTCGCCGGCCAGCGAGGCGATCGTCGGGAAGCGGGTCATGCGGGCGCTCGGCGTCACGCCGCCGGTGCCCTCGCCGGCCGCGCGCTGCGGCGGCTGCTCGACGGGCGCCTGCTCGGGCGCCGGCGCGCGGCGCGCGGCGATCGAGGTGAAGAACGACCACGTGTCGTAGAGGCCGAAGCGGGCGCGCAGCGTCGCGCCGGACACGCGGGTGGTCCCGCCCGTGCCGACGACGTCGGCGGCGACGACGCGCGGCGAGGCGCCGCGCTTGACCACCCTGATGCCGCGGAACGCGCCCTTGACCAGGCCGCTCAGCTTGCGCTGCGCGTCGGCAAGGCTCATGCGCACGGGCCCCCAGCGGTGGCGCGGCGAGGCGCCGTCGTAGGGGTCCACGACGGAGCGCAGCCACGGCTGCGGCGCGCCGCCGAGCGAGTTCTCCACGTTCTCGGTGCGCCCGCCCGAGGTGGAGAAGAAGTAGGTCACGACCGGCCGGCCCTGGTAGGTGACGACCTGGCGCGCTGTCTCGGCCACCGCCTGGTTGGTCGACGCGGCCTCCACGCCGATGCCCCCGTAGACCTGCGAGCGCGTGTCGGGGTAGTGCTCGAAGCCGGCGCCGCCCTTGGAGCTGGTGATCGCGTACGAGCGCGCCGCGACGGCCTGCGCCTTGAGCGCCTCCAGCGGCCAGGAGGAGGGCGACTCGACGGGCACCACTCCCTGGACGTACTCGTCGAGCGAGACGGCGTTGATCGCGTTGACCCCGAAGACGCCGGGGCGCAGCTCCAGCACGCCGCGGTACGCGCCGCCGGTGCGGCCGTTCAGCGCGCGGCCCTTCAGCACGATGCCGCCGGCCGCGCCGGCCACCTGCAGCGGCGCCGTGAAGGTGCCGAGCCGGCGCCCGGAGGCCGACAGCAGGTCGACCTGCGCGCCGCCGCGGCGAGCCGCCCGGTACGTCTTGGCGGGGTCGAGCGTGCGGCTGCCCGCCTGCCTCGCGCCGGAGAACGCCGCGGACCCGCTCGCGGCCTGCAGCAGCACCCGAACCGTGCGGTCGGGCTCCACCGTGCCGAGTGCGGTGTTCCGGTAGTAGTGCGCCAGGATCTCGCGGTAGCCGGTGCCCTGCTGGGCGAAGCCGTAGGCGCCGTACTGGCTCATGCCGACGCCGTGCCCGAAGCCGGCGCCGCGGATCGTGAACCGCGAAGCCGCGGTCGCGGGCGCGCAGGCCAGCAGGCACAGGAGCAGGGCGAGGAAGAGGGAGGGGCGGAGGGGCTTGGTCATCTTGGGGACGCGTCGGCAGGACCGATCACGTACGTTAGCCCGACACATGGCCGGGATAGAAGTTTCGGGATGAGCGAACGCAAGGCGTCTGATCTCTTCGTCGAGTGCCTCGAGGCCGAGGGCGTCAAGTATGTCTTCGGCATCCCGGGCGAGGAGACGCTGGACCTCAACGAGTCGCTGGAGCGCTCGAGCGTCTCCTTCATCCCCGTGCGCCACGAGCAGGGCGGCGCCTACATGGCCGACATGTACGGACGACTGACCCAGCGCGCCGGCGTCTGCCTGGGCACCCTCGGGCCGGGCGCGACGAACCTGATCACGGCCGTCGCCGACGCCTTCCTGGACCGCTCGCCGCTGGTGGCCCTCACCGGCCAGGGCGACCGCGAGCGCATGCACAAGGAGTCCCACCAGTACATCGACATCGTGTCGATGTTCAAGCCGGTGACCAAGTGGAACGCGAGCCTGACCAGCTCGGCGATCATCCCCGAGGTCGTCCGCAAGGCGTTCAAGGTGGCGCAGGCCCAGAAGCCGGGGCCGACCCACATCGAGCTGCCCGAGGACGTCATGGCCGCCATGGTCGACGCCGAGCCGCTGCCGGCCCGCACGACCCTGCGCCGCCCCGAGCCGAGCGCGCAGGAGCTGCTGCGGGCCGTCGAGGTGATCCGCGGCGCGATCAACCCGGTGGTGCTGGCCGGCAACGGCGTGGCAAGGGTGGGGGCCGCCGCCGCGCTGCGCGAGTTCGCCCGCTCCACCGGCATCGGCGTGGCCGAGACGTTCATGGGCAAGGGCCTGCTCGCCTACGACGACCCGCGCCACCTGGGCACGGTCGGCCTGCAGTCGCGCGACTACACGCTGGCGGGCTTCGAGGACGCCGACGTGGTCATCGCGGTCGGCTACGACCTCGTCGAGCACGCACCGGCGCACTGGAACCCGGGCCGCGACAAGACGATCGTCTGCATCGACACCCTCGCTCCCGAGGTCGACGCGCACTTCATCACCGAGGTGGACCTCGTCGGCGACCTCTACCACATCCTCAGCCGCCTGGGCGAGGAGCTGCGCACCGCCCCGCACCAGACGCAGCACTCGCGGCTGAACGACATCATCCTCGGCCGCTTCGAGGCCGCCAAGGACGACGACCAGTTCCCCATGCAGCCGCCGCGCGCCCTGTGGGAGATCCGCCAGGCGCTGCGCCCGCAGGACATCCTGGTCTCCGACGTCGGCCTGCACAAGCTGTGGATCGCGCGGATGTTCCCGGCCAAGGAGCCCAACACGGTGTTCATCGCCAACGGGCTGGCCGGGATGGGCATCGCGCTGCCGACGGCGATCGCCGCCAAGCTCGTGCACCCCGACCGCCACGTCGTCAGCGTCAACGGCGACGGCGGCTTCCTCATGAACGTCCAGGAGCTCGAGACCGCGGTGCGGCTGCGCACGCCGGTGGTCAACGTGATCTGGGAGAACCGCCAGTACGGCTCGATCGTGTGGAAGCAGGACAAGAAGTTCGGCCGCCACTTCGGCACCGACTTCACGAACCCCGACTTCGTCAAGCTCGCCGACGCGTTCGGCATGCCGGCCTGGCGCTGCGAGTCCGTCGAGGACTTCGGCCGCCACCTCCGGCACGCGCTGACGCTCGAGCTGCCCTCGCTGATCGTCGTCCCGATCGACTACTCGATCGACGTGGCGATCTCGGAGGAACTCGGAACGGAGACCGTCGCCGTATGAGTAACGTCGACCGCAGGTTCGAGCTTGCGAGAACCGGAGGGCGAAGCACATGATCACCGAGAAGGCCGTCCTCGAGGCCGTGCCCACCCAGCTCTTCATCGGCGGGGAGTGGCGCGAGGCGAGCGGCGGCGCCACGCTCGACGTGGAGGATCCGTCGACCGGCGAGACCGTCGCGTCGGTCGCCGACGCCACGCCCGACGACGCGACGGCCGCGCTCGACGCCGCGTGCGCCGTGCAGGCCGAGTGGGCCGCGCACCCGCCGCGCGAGCGCGGGGAGATCCTGCGCCGCGCGTTCGAGCGGATCAGCGAGCGCACGGACGAGCTGGCGCTGCTCATGACGCTCGAGATGGGCAAGCCGATCGCGGAGTCCAAGGCCGAGATCAGCTACGCCGCCGAGTTCTTCCGCTGGTTCGCCGAAGAGGCCGTGCGGATCGAGGGCCGCTTCGCGAAGGCGCCCAACGGCGCCGGCCGGCTGATCACGATGAAGCAGCCCGTCGGGCCGTGTTACGCGATCACGCCGTGGAACTTCCCGATGGCCATGGGCACGCGCAAGATCGGGCCCGCGATCGCCGCCGGCTGCACGATGGTGATGAAGCCGGCCCAGCAGACGCCGCTGTCGATGTACGCGCTCGCGCAGATCCTGGAGGAGTCGGGACTCCCCGCCGGCGTGCTCAACGTCGTCACCTCGAAGTCCTCGGGCGACGTCTCGAAGCCGATCATCTCCGACCCGCGGCTGCGCAAGCTCACCTTCACGGGCTCGACCGAGGTCGGGCGCAAGCTCGTCGAGCAGTCGGCCGAGGGCCTGCTGCGGACCTCGATGGAGCTGGGCGGCAACGCGCCGTTCCTGGTCTTCGCGGACGCGGACGTCGACGCCGCCGTCGAGGGCGCGGTGATCGCCAAGATGCGCAACATCGGCGAGGCGTGCACGGCCGCCAACCGCTTCCACGTCGCCGAAGCCCTGCAGGACGAGTTCACCGAGAAGCTCGCCGCGAAGCTCGGCGACATGAAGGTCGGCCGCGGCACCGAGCCCGACGTGAAGGTCGGCCCGCTGATCGACGCCGACCAGCGCGGCAAGGTCGCCGAGCTGGTGCAGGACGCGACGCAGAAGGGCGCCCAGGTCGTCGTCGGCGGGCAGGAGGGCGACGGCGCCGGCTACTTCTACGAGCCGACCGTGCTGGGCGGCGTCCCCGACGACGCGCGGCTGCTCAAGGAGGAGATCTTCGGGCCGGTCGCGCCGGTGATCGGCTTTTCCGACGAGGAGGCAGCGATCGCTGCGGCCAACGACACCGAATTCGGGCTCGTCTCCTACGTCTACACGTCCGACCTCAAGCGCGCGTTCCGCGTCTGCGAGAAGCTCGAGACCGGCATGATCGGCCTCAACCAGGGCATCGTCTCCAACCCGGCGGCCCCGTTCGGCGGCGTGAAGGCCTCCGGCTTCGGCCGCGAGGGCGGCGCCGAGGGCATCGCCGAGTACCTCGAGATCAAGTACGTCGCGATGGCGATGTGAACCCGCTCGAGCGGGTCCGGGAGTGGTTCGAGCAGGCGGTGGCGGCGGGCCTGGCCGAACCGAACGCGATGGCGCTGGCCACCGCCTCGCCCGACGGCATGCCCTCCGTGCGGATCGTCCTGCTCAAGGGCATCGACGACCGCGGCGTCCAGTTCTTCACCAACTACGAGAGCCGCAAGGGCCGCGAGCTGGAGCTGAACCCGCGGGCGGCGGCGACGCTGTACTGGCAGCCGCTGCAGCGCGCCGTGCGCCTGGAGGGCGTCGTCGTCCGCGTGAGCGAGGAGGAGTCGGACGCCTACTTCGCCAGCCGCCCGCGGGGCAGCCGCCTGGGCGCCTGGGCGTCGCGCCAGGGCAGCCCCATCTCCTCGCGCGAGTCGCTCGAGCACGCGCTGGAACGCGCCGGGGACGAGCACCCGGGCGAGGACGTCCCGCGCCCGGCCTACTGGGGCGGCTACCGGCTGATCCCCGAGGCGGTCGAGCTGTGGGAGGGCCGCCCGAACCGGCTCCACGAGCGCATGCACTACCTGCTCGAGCCCGACGGGACCTGGCGCACCGAGCGCCTCTCGCCCTAGCTCCGTCTCGTGAGCGTCGACTTCGTCAGGCTGAGGCGGACGAAGTCGACGCTCGGCGCGCGGGGCTGCGCCGGCCTCACCAACGGCACCAACTTCGTGCTCGACGCGGTCGACAAGGCCGTGACGAACGATGCCCAGTGGCGCGCGCGGTTCCCGAAGGGCACGCCGGGCGACGTCGGGGTCAACGAGGTCGACTGGGACCAGTCGGGCGCGGCCCAGAACCGCGAGGCGGCCGCCGACGGCCTCTCGCTCAACCGCATCGAGGACGGCGACTTCGATCCCGAGAACCCGGACGACTACTACTTCGTCACCACCGAGGGCGGAGGCAAGCAGGCCGACCCGACCGATCCGCGCAACAGCTCGCGTGACGGCGGCGGCCTGTGGAGGCTCTCGTTCGAGGACGTGGAGAATCCGGAGCTGGGCGGCACGCTGACCCTCCTGCTCGACGGCACCGAGGCGCCGTACCTCAACAAGCCAGACAACACGACGATCGACTCGCGCGGCAACCTCCTGATCCAGGAGGACCCGGGCGGCAACGCGCACCTCGCGCGGATCGTCGCCTACGACCTGGACTCGGGTGCCCGCGGCGTCGTGGCGCGCTTCGATCCGCGGCTGTTCAGCCAGGGCGAGCCGGGCTTCATCACCCAGGACGAGGAGTCCTCGGGCATCGTCGAGGTCAAGGACCAGCTCGGCCGCGGGCGTTACCTGTTCAACGCGCAGGTGCACGCGCCCTCGCCGAATCCCGCGAGCGTCGAGAAGGGCCAGCTGATGGTCCTGGAGTTCGACTCGTGGCGTGACGTCTACGACGGCGACGGCGACGACCGCAAGGGCAGGGACTAGGCCGCTCCGGCGGCGGGCGCCGGCTCTCGGGCCGGTGCCCGCCGCCGGGCGATCGCCACCAGCCCGGCGAGGATGCAGGCGACGCCCGCGAGCTGGAGCGCCGTCGGCGCCTCGCCGAGCAGGACCACGCCGAGCAGCACCGATCCGACGGGCTGGATCGTCAGCGTCACCGAGGTCAGCGCCGCGGGCAGGCGCGGCAGCGAGACGGTGATCAGCAGCCAGCCGAGCACCTGCGAGGTGAGCGCGAGGGTGAGCAGCCAGCCGTGCGCCGGCCAGCTCGGGACGAGGTCGGCCTCGCCGGCGATCAGGCCCGCCGCGACGGCCGCGACGGTGGCGACCGCCGTCGCGTCGAACAGCGGCCCGGCCGGGCGGCGCAGGTCGCCGCTGCCGTGACGCAGCACGAGGATGAAGCCGGCGTAGGCGAGCCCCGTCAGCGCTCCGAACAGCACGCCGCGCAGCGGGTGCTCGCCGTAGGCGCCGGTCTCCAGCGCGCCGGAGATCAGCAGCACGCCGCTGCAGACCAGCGGCAGCGCGAGCAGGATGCGGCGCTCGATCCGCTCGCCCAGCAGGGCCCAGGCGGCGAACGGGATCACGACGACCTGCAGGTTGCCGAGCACGGTGGCCAGGCCGGCGCCCACGTCCGCGATCGCGTGGTGCCAGAAGATCAGGTCGGCCGCTAAGAACGCCCCCGCGGGGACCGCCAGGCGCCGGTCGCGCGCCGGCCGCGGCCCGAAGCGGCGGTCCTCCCAGAGGGCGAGCGCGCCGAGCACCGGCAGCGCGTACGCGCAGCGGAAGATGGCGGCCGTCGACGGCGAGACCTCCGCGAGCTTGACGAGGACGCCGAGAACGCGATCGTCAGCGCGCCCGCCACCGCGGCCAGCCCGGGCCGCTCCATGATGCGCGCGACGACGGGAAGCGGCTCCGCGCGCGCCGCGACCGGCTCCGCCACGCGAGCGGTCACGCCCCGCCTCCGGCGCCCCGTCCCGCCGCGCGAGCGGTCACGGCGCGCCTCCGGCGCCCCGCCCCGCCCCGCGAGCGGTCATGGCGCGCCTCCGGCGCCCCGCCTCGCTGCGCGCGGTCACGCCGGCTCGGCGATGCAGGCGGTGCCGACCCGCTCGAACCCGAGGCGCTCGTACACGCGCGCGATCTCCGCGCTGCCGGCGGCCAGGAAGACGATCTCGGCGCCGCGCTCGCGCGCGTCCTGCACGAGGCGGGCCGTAACGAGCGCGGCGAGGCCGCGGCGGCGCGCGCTCGGCAGCGTCGCCACGCCGACGATCTCGCTCACGTCGCCCACGAGCTGGTGGCTGCCGGCGGCCAGCGGGCCGCCGCCGTCCTCGGCCACCGCGGGCTGGGTGAGGCCGCTGCGGATGCGCTCGCCGAGGAAGTCCAGCTCCAGGGTGGACTGGCCGGCCGCCGCGGCGTCGCGCTCGGCCGGGCCGGCTTCGCCCCGCTCCGTGCCGGCGTAGCCGAAGCCGATGCGCGCCACGGCGCCGCCGGCCGCCAGCGCGTCGTCGCCCGGCCCCTGCAGCCGGACCGTGATCCCCGCCGGCGGCTCGGAAGTCCGCCAGCGGCCGGCGCCCAGCGCCATCAGCGGCGCCTCGAGCACGCGCAGCTCCGCCCGCCGCGCGACGGCGAGCAGCCCGGGGACGACGTCATGGACCCACTCGAACGCCTCCGGCACGCCGACCGCCACCTGTCGCTCGCGCACCGCCGCCACGTCGGCGGCGGTGGGCGCCGCGCCGCCGGGCACCGGGCGGGCGTAGTACGGCCACCCCGGACCCTCCTTCACGAACAGCCGCAGCGGCCCGAGCTCCTCGACGCGCGACGCCGCGCGCGGGACGGCGTCGCAGTACGCGTCGATGCGCTCGAGCGTGTTCAGGAGGAGGCCTTCGAGCCGTCCGCCATCCTCCGCAGGTCCAGCGCCTTGTCCAGCGTCTCGTCGTCGACGCCGTGCTCGCGCGCGACCTCGCGCAGCGTGCGCCCGCTCGCCGACGCGTCCTTGACGATGTCCGACGCCTTGTCGTAGCCGATGAACGGGTTCAGCGCGGTGGCGACGGCGAGCGTTCCCTCGGCCGAGCGCCGCGTGCCCTCCTCGTTGGCCTCGATGCCGTCCACGCACTTCTCCGCGAACAGCGCGCTGGCCGTGGAGAGCAGGTGGATCGACTGCAGCAGGTTGCGCGCGATCAGCGGGATCCGCACGTTGAGCTCGAACTGACCCTGCAGGCCGCCGATCGTGATCGCGGTGTCGTTGCCGATCACCTGCGCGCTGACCTGCAGCACGACCTCGGGGATGACCGGGTTGACCTTGCCGGGCATGATCGAGGAGCCCTTCTGGAGCTCCGGCAGGTACAGCTCGCCGATGCCCGCCCGCGGGCCGGAGCCCATCAGCGCGAGGTCGCCCGCGATCTTGGTCAGCGAGACCGCGATGACCTTCAGCGCGCCGGAGAGCTCCACCAGCGCGTCGCGGTTGCCCTGCGCCTCGAACGGGTCCTCGGGGGCGCGCACGTCGAGCTTCGTCTCGCCGCTCAACAGCTCGCGCACCTTGGCCGCGAACTCCGGGTGCGTGTTCAGGCCGGTGCCCGTCGCGGTGCCGCCGAGCGGGATCTGGGCCACACGCGGGAGGGCGTCGGCGACGCGCGCGCGGCCGAGCCGGACCTGCGCGGCGTAGCCGGAGAACTCCTGGCCGAGGGTGACCGGCACCGCGTCCATCAGGTGCGTGCGGCCCGCCTTGACGATGTCCTCGAACGCCTTCGCCTTGGCGGCGAACGCCTGCTCGAGCCGCTCGAGCGCCGGCAGCAGCGTGTTGGTCGCCTCGTCGAGCGCGGCGAGGTGCACGGCGCTGGGGAACACGTCGTTGGAGGACTGCCCCATGTTCACGTGGTCGTTGGGATGCGCGCCCTCGCCGGCCAGCGTGGCGATGACCTCGTTCGCGTTCATGTTCGAGGACGTCCCCGAGCCGGTCTGGAAGACGTCGATCGGGAACTGCGCGTCGTGGCGCCCCTCGGCGATCTCGTCCGCGGCGGCGCCGATCCGCTGCGCGACGTCCGGCTCGAGCAGCCCGAGGTCGGCGTTCGCGCGCGCGGCCGCGCCCTTGACCCGGCCCAGCCAGCGCACCACGGCGACGGGGATCGGCTCCCCGGAGACGGGGAAGTTGTCGACGGCCTTGCGGGTCTCGCCGCCCCACAGCTCCTGCGGCGTGTCTTGAACGCTCATTCGTCCTCCGGGTCTCAGGTGTGACCCTGCACGCTAGCGCCGGACGGGGGCGTCGGTTGCGCTAGCCGGTGGCCGCGAGCGACTCGTCGGCGCCGGGTCCCGGGACCGGCGTGACGTCGTGGGGATGCAGCGGCTTGCTGCAGTGGCGGCAGATCAGCACCGGGTCGGCCAGCGCGCCGCAGCAGTGGCGCAGCTCGACCGGCGGGGCGGCGTCCGAGAGGTGCTCGTCGCCCCAGCGCATGATCGCGATGATCGCCGGATAGAGGTCGCGGCCCGCGGCGCTCAGCCGGTACTCGTAGCGCTCCGGCTCCTCCTGGTAGCGCCGCCGCTCGAGGATCCCCGAGGCCACGAGCGTCTGCAGCCGCGTGGAGAGGATGTTGCGGGCGATCCCGAGGTTGCGCTGCATGTCCGAGAAGCGCCGCACGCCGTAGAAGGACTCGCGCAGGATCAGCATCGTCCAGCGCTCGCCGAGGATGTCCATCGCGCGCCCGACCGAGCACGTGTCCGGGCGTTGGAGGTCGTACATGCGATTCACCGTAGCGCGCGAGGAGTCACAGGCAGAAGGCCTTCAGCTCGCGTGCGACGCCGACCGGATCGTCGTAGGCCATCAGGAAGCCGGTGCCCGGGAGGACGCGCAGCTGGGCGTCCGGAAACAGGTCCAGCGCCTCTTCGGCGATCGCGAGCGGATGCAGCCGGTCCTCGTCGGCCCACAACAGCAGCGTGGGGGCGTCGATCCGGCCGTAGGCGTCCAGCAGGTCGCTCTGCGCGCCGGTCGGCCAGCGCCGCGCCGCGCGCGCCCAGGCCCGCGCCCGGTTGGCGTTGCCGCCGACGTCGGCGAACGCGTGGCGGACCAGGTCGCGCGCGGCCGGGTTTGCGCGCGCGGTCAGCCGCTCGCCCACCGTCGGGCGGTACGCGAGCCGGCCGCCGTGGGAGACGATGCGGTCCAGGCCCGGCACGGCGGCGGCGCGGATCGCGAGCCCCGCGGCGCGCTCGAGCCGCTCGCGCTCGGGGCGCCGGTGCATCGAGCTCGGCATCAGCACCAGCCGCCCCGGGGTGAGCTGCCGCGTGGCCACCGCCCGCAGGAGGATCAGCGCGCCGGCCTCGTGACCGCCGACGAGCGGCCGCGGCCCGCACACGTTGCGGCAGAAGCCGGCCATCACCTCGGCCAGCCATGCGGGCGTGTAGGGGTGGCGCGGGCGGTCCTCGGAGTCCCCGTGCAGCGGCAGGTCGGGAAGCACCAGCCGGAAGCGGTCCGACAGCTCCTCCACCAGCGGCTCCCACTCGCGGTGCGAGAGCAGCTTGGAGTGCAGCAGCGCCAGCGCAGGCCCGGTGCCCGCCTCGCGGTAGGCGACCCGCGCGCCGTCGGGGTGGTGGTAGAGGCGGAGCTTCACGCCAAGAAGAATGCCTGCGCCTTCGTCCGGCTGGCGCATTGACCGTGACGGACGATCCTGTCTCGCCTGGCGGCTCGTCACCGGCTTCGCCTCGGTGTCGTCCGAGATAGCGTCAGTCGGCGTGCTCCGCTCCCCGCACGACCGCAGGATCTTCGCGCTCGCCGTGCCCGCGCTGGGCGCGCTGGCCGCCGAGCCGCTGTACGTGCTCGTGGACACGGCGATCGTCGGCCACCTCGGGACGCCGCAGCTCGCGGCGCTGGCGATCGCCGCGACGGTGCTCACCACCGGCTTCACGGTGTTCAACTTCCTCACCTACGGCACCACGGCGCACGTCGCGCGGCTGCACGGCGCGGGGCGGCCGGAGGAGGCCGCGCTGGTCGGCTCGCAGGCGCTGTGGCTGAGCCTGGCGATCGGGCTGGCGCTGCTGGTCGCCGTCGTGCCGCTGGCGCCGTTCGCGGTGTCGCTGATGGGCGGCGAGGGAGAGGTGGCGCGGCAGGCGACGCTGTACCTGCGCCTGGCCGCCCTCGGCGCGCCGTTCTTCATGCTCGCCACCGCCGGGCAGGGCTACCTGCGCGGCATCTCCGACCTGCGCACGCCGCTCGTGATCCTCGTCGCCGCGCACGCCGTCAACGTGGTGCTCGAGGTGCTGTTCGTCTACGGGTTCGGCTGGGGGCTCGCCGGCTCCGCGTGGGGCACGGTGATCGCGCAGGCCGGTATGGGCCTGGCCTTCGTCGCCGTGCAGCGGCGCGCGGGCTGGCAGCCGCCGCGGTGGTCACGCATCCGCCCGCTCGTGCGCATCGGCGGCCACATCGCGGTGCGCACCAGCGCGCTGCTCGGCTCGTTCCTCGTCGCGTCGGCGGTGCTCGCGCGCGTCGGCCCGGCGTCGCTCGGCGCGCACCAGATCGCCTTCCAGCTGTTCGTCTTCCTCGCGCTCGT
>Ga0183260_10002607_pt1 | contig 14810 bp, 11 predicted proteins | sample AntDrymUQ4972206_2_FD_129768 | JGI IMG/M metagenome (GOLD analysis project Ga0183260, IMG submission 129768) | Polar desert sand microbial communities from Dry Valleys, Antarctica - metaG UQ497 (22.06) (version 2) (version 2) | ecosystem: Environmental > Terrestrial > Soil > Desert | place... | reverse complement strand
GGGCGGCGATGGCCTCGGTCTGTTTGCGCTGCGCCTGATACGCGCGGCGCTTCGCGGTGTGGAACGGGTCTTCGAAATCGTTCGGCGGCAGCAGCACCTTGCGACCGGTCAGGATGTACCAGGCGTGCTCGGTCATCGCGACGGCGAAGCGCGGATCCTTCGCGGTCCGTTCGCCGAGCCATTGCAGCGAGCGCCAGCGTTCCTCCGCCGGCAGATTTTCGCCTTCGAATCCCGCGCCGAACATGTCCTCGAACCACCCGCCCTTCCGACGCCCATACACCCCTTCGGCGGCGAACTTCCAATAGTCCTGAAACAGGCCCGCGACGGGATCGAGCGTCTTGTGGCACACCACGCACTCGCTGGCCTCCATCGTCGGCACCTTGTATTTCGCAGTGGCAGCCGCGGCGTCCGACACGCGCGCCGCGAGTTCCAGCACATCCACGCCGAGGAAGTGCTGGTAATACATCCGCGCACGCAGCCGGTTGCGGTTCGTCTCCGTCGTCGGATAGCGGCACAGATATTGGAAGGTGCCCAGCAGCCCCGCGTGTGGATAGAAGCCGGTCGCCGATTCCTGGTCCTGCTGCTTCGCGCGGCCCTTGAGCGCGTGCAGCTTCACCGGGATGTATTCAAAGGGATCGTCCGCGTTTTTGAACTGCGCTTTGATTTCCTCGAAGATGCCGTAGCCGCGCGCGCCCAGATGAGTGTCGCCCGGTCGTTGCCCAAGATGTAATTGATTTCGCCGGCGTCTTCGCTGCGCGGCACCGGGAAGCGTTTCACCCACGGCGGCGTGTGTTTCGGCGCGTTCTTTTCGTAGAAATGCACGCGCTTAAGCGGCAGGCTCGAAAGCGCGGCGATGTCGTGGCCGGCGAACTTCACGGAAAGCGCTTCCGCACGGAGCCGCTGCCGTGACAGAGCGAGCACTCGTTGCTCCCCAGCGCGACGCGCTTCTTCATCGAGGCGCTTTCCGTTTTCGCGAAGGTCTCGAGCACATATTTTTTTGCGCCGGTGAAAGTGCCCATGTAGCTCGGCGGCTCCTTGCGTTTGATCGCCGCCCGGACTTCCGCGCGGTCCCAGCCCGCATACACCGGCACGACTGGCTGCTCGTCGGTGAGGAGCAGCCAGTCGCGATCCTTCTTCGGCAGCGTCCGCCACGGAGCGTCGATGTCGAAGCCGAGCGTGGTCACAATGTCGCGCAGGTTTTGCCCGTGCCACGCGGGCGGCCACGCGGCGATGGCGCGCTCGCGAATGGTCAGCGAATCGTCCGGCACCATCGAGCGTTCTGTCACTTCATACACGCGGCCGAGCCCGTGGCAGCGCGGGCACGCGCCCTCCGGCGTATTCGGTGAAAACGATTCCGCGTAAAGCAGCGGCTGTCCGCGCGGATATTCGCCCGCGCGGGAGTAAAGCATCCGCAGCAGATTCGAGAGCGTGGTCACGCTGCCGACCGATGAGCGCGTGGTCGGCGAACCGCGCTGCTGCTGCAACGCCACGGCGGGCGGTGGGCCGTCGATCTCATCGACCTGCGGCACGCCCATTTGGTGGAAGAGACGCCGGGCATAAGGCGCGAACGATTCGAGATACCGCCGCTGCGCCTCAGCGTAGAGCGTGCCGAAAGCGAGCGACGATTTTCCGGATCCCGGGACTCCCGTGAAGACGACGAGCGCATCGCGCGGAATGTCCACGTCGATGTTCTTGAGATTGTGCTCCCGCGCCCCGCGCACCCGGACGAAGCCATTTCCGCCATGAACTAGAGGGAAAGGTTCAGGATCGTGGGGCGCGGTGGTGCATCGGCGAGAGTCTCAATCCTTCAATCGCGCTCAGAGGTAGAACCGCGTGCGCAAACTGGAAGTGGTTCCTATTTCCAGCGAACCGGCAACCCCCGCGACGTCGATTAGGATGTCATGTTCGCCTTCTTCTCAATCGCCTCGGCTGCATCGGTTCCCTCATTGTTTCGGTTGTCGGAACGATCATTCTGCTGGTCGTCCTCCGCGGAGCACCCAGCTTTCCATCATCATCGTCACGCGCGAACTTTGCCTCCGGCGGTGTACGCCCGTGGCGACCCGCGACCCGATCACTTCCCGGAGTGCGGCGCTTTGCTTTTCACCAGCGCCGCTTTCCGCACCGGCGGGCGCTTGATCGCTTGCGAAGGCTTCACGGGCTTCTGAAGTGTCACCGGCGCAATTTTCACCGCGCGCCCGGAAGCCGCCGATTTGAAAATAGCCTCGACGATGCGCACATCCGCGAGTCCTTCACGGCCGTCGGGTTCGGGACGTTTTACTTTTCGCACGCAATCAGAAAAGTGGATCAATTCCGGCGCAAACTGATCGCCGACGGGAAAAGTCTTCTCCTGCGTTTTCGCATCGATCGTCAGCGCCCACCTCAGCTTCTCGGTATAGCTGAAAGCTGGGTCGAGGCGGAGCATCCCCTTGGCACCGATGAGTTCGAGCGAAGCGACGTGCGTCGATCCGAAGCTGGCGGTGAATTGCGCGATGCGCTCGCCGGGAAACACCAGCAATGCGCTCGCCATCTCCTCGACCTTGCCAAACCGCTTGTCGCCGCGCTTCGCGAGCGTGGTGGCGCGCACTTCCATCGGCTCCTCGCCGAAAAGGTAACGCGCCGCATTGATGCAATAGACGCCGAGGTCGCGCAGTGGGCCGCCGCCATCTTTCGGATCGGTGCGGATGTTATCCGGCTCCACCTGCATCCCAAAAACGGATGAGAAAAAGCGGAGGTCGCCGAGCCTCCCCGACCGGGCGAGCGCGATAGCCTCCAAATGCGCGGGCGCAAAGTGCAGCCGATAGGCGATCATCAGCCGCACGTCTGATTTTTCGCACGCCGCGATCATCGCGCGGCAGTCTTTCTCAGTCGTCGCCATCGGCTTCTCACACAGCACATGCACTCCGGCGCGCGCCGCGCGTTCGGTGAAAGGCCGGTGCTGCGTATTTGGCAGCGCGATGAAGACGGCTTCGATCTCCTGTTCTGCGACCGCCTGCTCGAATTCATCGTAGTGAAAAGCGGGCACCCCATATTTCGACGCGAGCTTTTTCTCCTTCGTCGGGTCGCCGGTGATGAGCGCGACGAGTTCGGAATTCTTCGCGTGTGCGAACGCCGGCAGGATGGCAACCTGAGCAATGTGGCCGAGCCCGACGACGGCGTAACGCACGCGCTGGCGGTATTTTTTCACATCTCCTTTTTCGCGCGCGACGGAGGGATTGGACGGGCCGGGAAAGGCTTATTCGCGAAATCGCGCGGGTGCATGCAGCCACCTGCGCGCGATGCATCCGAGGCGGGTCGACGGTAGGCGGGCGGTGGGGTAACTCTGCTGCCGGTCCAGATCGGCGCCCTCACCCACCCCCTTGGCGCGCGATTATGACATGCACAGATCCACCGAATATGCCCGACGTAGGACTTTTCACCGCTACCAAACCTCTGTCCAAAGACATGCAGGTGATCATTAAGTACAGTGTCGAGGTCACCGGTCTTCCCGTTTACTCCGAGACATCCGATGTCGATACCCTCGCCGATCAGGCTAGACAGGCGCCGCCGGCTCGATTTGCATCCCGGGGCATCGTGTGGGGACGGGAGGGTCGCGTTTGTTGCCGGCTCAAGCATCACGAGCGATCCAGCTTTTCCCCTGGGCAGCCAAATTCGTCGCTATTTCCAGCTTCCCCTTGGCGCCCAACTTCGTCGCGTGCGCCACAAGTCCTGAGCACGGTCCGCCTCGATCTCGGGTGTGCCAAACAACGTGAACCGGGAAACGATTCAAGCGGGCGCCGAGTGGGGGCAAAAAAAATCATCCAACCACCCAAGCGGCCCCGCGCGATTCCTCTTTGTATCAACCATCCACCAACCATGAACAAACTCATCCTAACCTTCGCCTCGGTCGCCGTCCTGAGCCTCAATAGCATGGCCGCCGACGAGAAAAAACCGGACGCAGATAACACAGACAAAAACAAGCGTGACCGCTCCGGAGACACCAAGACTCCCGTCGATCAATCGAACAGCCAGGAAGATCTCAAACTCACCCAGGCCATTCGGCAGGCGGTCATGAAGGACGAGTCGCTCACGATGACGGCCAAGAATGTGAAAATCATCACGGCGGGCGGGCACGTCACCCTTCGCGGCCCCGTGAAGAGCACCGAGGAAAAAATGAAGATTGAGAACCACGCCAAGTCAGCTGCGGGCGTGGCGAAGGTGGACAACCAACTCGAAGTCAAGGCAGCCGATAAGAAGTAAACTCCACAACCAACAACACCATCCCTATGTCAAAATCCGTATTCTGTATCGCAACTTCTCAAGGCCAGGCCGAACGCATCGTCACACGATTGCAGTCCCAAGGTTTCGCCTCCTCCGAAATCTCTGTGCTTCTTCCCGACACTTCGGGCACCCACGATTTCGGCCACGTGAAATCGACCAAGGCGTCTGAAGGGGTCACCGCCGGAGTTACGACCGGCGGAGTGGCCGGGGGCGCACTCGGACTCCTCGCCGGAATCGGCGCTCTCGCCATTCCCGGGATTGGCCCCTTCATCGCCGCCGGTCCAATCATGGCCGCTCTCAGTGGCGCGGCCATTGGGGCCACCACGGGCGGCATCGTCGGCGGTCTGATTGGCCTCGGAATTCCGGAGATCGAAGCCAAGCGCTATGAACAAAAGCTCCAGAAGGGCAATTACCTGGTTTCCGCTCATGGGAATTCCACCGAACAACTGGATCGGGCAAGGGACATCTTCGAAGCCGAAGGCGCCGAGGATATCAGTACAGCGAGTGATGCCAGCGTTCCAAAAGCGTAAGCCTCCGTTGTTCCACCATCACCTTGGTTCTGTAACACCCCGCGCGCTTTGGCGCGCGGGGTTGTTCCTGTCAGCTTGACCTAGCGGGTTTTAGAACGGGCGTCGTGAGACCGTCCTGAATGCAAAAGCGAGGTTAGACGACGACGCCAAGGTACATTTCCCTCAGGAGGCTCTACGCTTGGGACGAAGCTTTTCCGCCGGGGCACCGCCCCCCGCGCTTTCGCGTGGGCGCTGTCCAGCGGACTCATTCCCTCCGACTTCAATCTCTCGGCCTCGGACCGGAGGGCCAACAACTCCAAATCCTGGGTGGCGCTCTTTTTCCGACCCGCGAGGAGTTCCAGGTTGCTTTTGGCTTCGTTCACGGCGTTACCCACCAGGGAAATGCTCTGCTCCAAATCCGCCGCTTCCTGGTTCCCCTTCTTGATATCCTCACTGACCCGGTCCAACTCCTTCTGCTTTGCCGCCCGCTTCCGCTCCTGCTCATTCTTCTTCGCCTCATCGAGGAGCCGCACCCTTCACGGAGCCGGGCTGGCTCAGCGCACGAGGCGACACCGTGAGAACAAGGGTGCAGATAATCGAGAGTGAAACGAGGGTTTGGGCATACATTTCTGCCATTTTAGCGCCCACGGGCCACGCAAGAAATTTGCGTCTGATCCACGGGTCAGGGATACGCCAATGCGCGGAGCACCTCCGAGTTGGAGCAGTTGCGTTTCGAGTTCTCCGAGATGAAACCGATCTTACTGGCTTCGAAGGAGGTGCGCGATAAGAAGCCGGACCTGCCGAGCGTGCTCGATCCAAAGCGCGTCGGGCGCGATGTGTTCGAGCGCGACTCGATGGCCAATGATCAGGGGCTCGGATCGTTTTCCGAGGAGGCGCTGGAGGCGCTGGTGAAGAACAAGGTCGCGCTGGACGAGCCGCGGCGGAGGGCCTTGCTCGGGCGGCTGAAGTGGCCGGATGTGCCGGGGCTGGTGGAATTGATCGCAGCGGACTTGAAGTCGAAGGAGTCGCGCGGGTTTGGGGAGTTCCCCATCCACCGCGCGCTGCTGGCCCGAGCAACTCGATGCGCTCGCAAAGCTGGTCCCGACGCTGTCGGGTTACAGGCCGTTCGTTTTCGCAAAGATGCGCAAGCTCGCTCCCTCGGCGGATGCGGACGTGGAGTTCGACGACGCCGAGCGCGAGGCGTGGCTGGAGCGCCTGTGGGCGTATGTGAAAACGCTGCCTCCGGCGTTCAACACGGAAAAGTCGCATGTGCTCTACATGCGGCTGGATCATGATCGAAAGAAAGGCGTGTACGATGCGGCGCGCTTCCCCGAATACCTGAAGTTCCCCCGTTCCTACGGCTACGTGAATCCAAAGTGGATCGAGGCGCAGCGCGACCGTCAGCCGGTTTCCGATCTGAATGCGGATCTCGCCGAAGCGCTCCCGCACCACCGGCCCATCGGCAACGACGAGGCGCTGGTGCGCGACGATTTCCTGCACAGCTTCCAGCGCGCGGCTGCGGCCCACCTCGGCGACATCGGCCTGGAAATGATGAAGCCATACACGGAGTACGTGCGTGACACGTGGCTGAAGCCAATTCTCGCGGAAGCGCTGATCACGAGCGTCCAGAACAACGCCGAGCAGTGGGCCTCGCTGATCACGCCGGCGGAATTCCAGCGGCTGAAAGATCGCGTGGACATCGAGATCCCCTCGACGAACGGACCGCTGTTCAAGCCTGCCCAAGGCGTCGCTCCGGGCGCGCAGGCCGGTGATGACGTGCAGTTTGAGGTTGTGGTGAAGAACACGCCCAAGCTCATCGTGAAAATCTACGAGGTGAATGCGGAGAACTTCTTCCTCACCCAGCGCCGGCAGCTCAACACGGACCTGAACCTCGACGGCCTCATCGCAAACAGCGAGCAGACGCACACCTTCGACACCGGGCCGTTCAAGCGCACGCGGCAGACGTTCAAATTCCCCGCACTGACAGGAAAGCGCGGCGCGAGGATCGTCGAGTTCATCGGCGGCGGGCGCAGCAGTCGTGTGCTCCTGCGCATCGGCCAGTGGCAGGTGCTGCAGAACACGGGGCCGTCCGGCGATCTGCTCACGGTACTCGATGAAAATGGCGAGCAGGTGAAGGACGCAGTGGCGTGGCTCGATGGCCGCAAGCTCACGTGTGACGGGAAGCTCGGTCGTATCGTGGTGCCGTTCACGCAGCAGCCCGGCATGAAACCGATCGTGCTCGCGGATGCGGAAGGCACGTTCGCCACGCTCGCGCAGTTCGCGCATCACACGGAGGCCTACGTGCTCGTTGCGCAATTCCACATCGAGCGCGAGCAGCTTCTCGCGCGGCGCGAAGCGACGCTGGCCGTGCGCACCGCGCTCATGCTCGGCGAGGCTCACCTCGATCCCTCGCTGCTCACCGAGGCGAAACTCACCGTGACCTCGGTGACGCACGACGGCATTTCCACGACGCGGGAGTTCAAGGATTTGAAGCTCACCGCGGGCGGCGTGCTCACGCACGACATCAGCGTGCCCGAACGCCTTGCCCAGCTCACCGTCACGCTCACGGGAAAAGTGGATATCCTCACCGCGGGCGGGCAGAAACGCGACGTCTCGGCGAGCCACCACTGGACACTGAACGGGATCGAAAAGACCGATGGGACGAACGACGGGCATCTCCCGAAATTCAGAAGCAACTTTGTTTTTGAGCTTCTCGCCAGAAATGGCGAGCCCCTCGCGGACCAGCAGGCGGTGTTTGTGTTCAAGCACTGTGAATTCGCGCGCACGCAAAGCGTCGCGCTGCGCACCCTCGCGCAGAAGGCCGGCGAGATGGCAGGAACGACGGGAGGCGCCAATCCGTCCTCGCTCCGCCGCGCGATGAACGAGCCGATGGAGAAAAAACAGGCCGCCCCTGGCGGCGCGGCTGCGGGATCGAACCTCGACTTCCTTGCGGCCTCCGCGCCCGCGATCTACAATTTTCTGCCGGACAAGGACGGCTTCTACTTCCCCGCCACGGCGAAGGACGGCGCGAAGTTCCCGCACTACCCGGTGAATGTCGCCGTCACGGGCACGAGCGCCGCGACTGCGAAGGCGTTTGAGTTCCACGTCGTCGCGAAGCTCACGCAACTCGACAAGGCGTCGTGGGACTACGTTTCGCAATACGGCACGGACGCGGAGGTGTTCGCGTTCATCGAACAGAACAACATCGAGTCGCTCAATCTGGAGCGCATCGCCTGGCGTGCGCGGCAGAGCGTGGATTTCTTCCGCAAGCTGGAGGGCCTGATGTAACCGCGCCACGCTTGGAACCAGGTGATCTACAGCTACGCGGTCGTCCACAACGACACCGGGGCGCTGCGCGAATGGCTGAAGCATCGCGATGATTTCCTGAATGGCTGCGGGCCGTTCCTCGCGTCGAAGCTCATCACCATCGATCCCATCGAGCGCCGTTCCTACGAGCATCTCGCATACAGCCCGCTCGTGAATCAGCGCGTGCACCGCCTCGGCAGCGAACGCCGCATCGCGAACCCGGCGGTGCTCGCGCAATACCAGTCGCTGCGCGGCATCCTCGCGCACCAGCCGCAGCTCGACGCGATGGACAGCATGAGCGTGACGGATCACCACTTCCTACAGGACCGCGTCGAGGAGGCGCTCGCGCGATTCCGCGCGTCGGCGCCGGACAGCGCAAGGCGCAGGCGTATCACGCCAACACGCTCAAGCTTACGCTCACGGAAAACTACGGACGCATCAAGGCGCGCGACAGCGCCCCGGGCAAGCCGGTTGGCAAGGCGTATGTGAAAGTGTATGTGCGGCTGAAGAACGGCACCGTGCGTTTCTTCAAGGACGGCTACACCGACCTGCGCGGCCGCTTTGACTATACGAGCCTCAACGTGCCGGAAAGCGTGCATCCGGCGGCTCTGATCAGCGAGGGAGCCCCTGCCAACGGCCTCGACTACCAGATGCTCAAGCCGACGGAACTGATCCACGTCGAGAAGCTTTCCATTCTACTGCTGAGCGACACCAATGGCACCGCAATCCGCGAAGTGAATCCTCCAAAGGATTAGTTCTCAAGATGCGCGGTCGCCAGCTTGGCACATCTTCACGAGCTTCGGATCAACTGACCGAAAACAAGGCGTCTGATCCGGACGGCCGCGCGCCGGTTGTGCGGTCTTAGCATGGTGCCGCTTGGGAGGTTCATTTCATTTTTTGATTCGGTGTTCGCCAAACAGCGGGATGCGACCATCCACGCCGACGCCCCACGGGCTCGCACCCAGCGGCAATGCCCCGATGTCGGGCGCGTCCTTGTCGTCCGTGCGCAGCGGGTCGGGCCACTCGGATGGCAAAGACAGGCCGGTGTTGACGGCCGGGCTGTCAGGCTGAAGTCGAAAATCCGCAGCATGTGCTCCATTATTCGGCGGGCTGAGAAATTTCGGGTTCTCCATGCGGTCATACGTCGTCCAGCCCGGCTCGTAGTATTGACGGCTGTCTGCGAACATCGGCGATGCGCGGAACTTCTGGAAGAGATCGCCGGCGAATGTCGGACCGTCCTTCATGCCCCAGAGCAGGTTGCCGCCTTCCCGGAGATTTCCCGCCTGCTTGATCCCGGCGAATCCGACACCGGGCACCTTGCCCATTTGCACGAAGATGTTGTTGAATACATCGCGCTCCGTGTTGCGCAAACCTTGCGCGCCGAGGCCGAAGAGGAAGTAGTCGCGAAACATCGGTGTCTGACGCAGAACCGTGTTGTGGTAGAAATGGATGACCGGCCAGACTGGCCCGCCGTGGTCACCCACGAGATGGCTTTCCTCGTGCAGAAATCCACCGGTGGAATCCGGCTCTTTCGGCGGCGACCTGTAAGTGCCAGCGCGGAGATCAATCACGTTGCGGAATACGTAGACGCCCGCCTTCGGATCGTGATCCAGCGGCGACTCGTCCTTGTCCATCTCGTGCTGCGTGAAGGGACTCAAGCACGCGCCGATGCGGTTCCGATGAATGAAGAGCGTGTGGGCACGCAGCTTCGGGCCGCACTCAAGGCCGTCGTCATTGAAGTTGTCCACGAAGTTGTGATGAAACTGGAGCGCCTTCACGAAGCGCAGGAAGGCGCAGTCGTGGTCGTCGGTGAACTCGCACCACGCGAACTCGATATTCTCATTCGCCGGCTGATTGTTCTGGAAGATGACCTGATACGACGCGGTGCCGCGATACTTCATGTGCGCACGTGATGTCCACGGTGCCGCCAGTCCGCGGAAGGCGGAGTGCAGCACGCGGAGGTTCCGGGATGCATTGACCATCAGCCCAGGAAAACCACCGAAGACCGTGACGTGATCAAGTTCGATGTTTTCCGAACCATAAATGTGGATCATCGGGCTGCCAGTCGCGCCACGGAATACGAGGTTGCGGAGGCGCACATGCTTGATGCCCGAGATGCGCAGCACATCGTCTCCAAAGCCCAGCGCGATGACGAGCGGCAGCTTGCGCGGATCGGTTTCACCGCGGTAGGCGCATTCACGTAGGCCTTCGAGCTTGTGGTGTGCGAGGCGGATGTGGATGCGCCCGGTGTCGCGGTTGAACCACAGCCCGGGACCGCAATAGAGGGTGCTGTCGCGCTCCTTTTTGCCGCCGATCCAGAATTCATTCGTTGCTCGGAGGTCCGTCACGTTGCGATAGCCGTGCAACGGCACCATCGAGTCGGCAAAGTTGCCCAACGCGAGTGGTCGCTCATTCTCGATGCCCCACATTGGCTCCCACGAGGCGGGAAGAAACTGGTGCGGCACCTTGCGGTCATCAGCGTACAGGAAACTGCGTGTTGAAACGAACTCGCCCTCCGCACCACCCGCAAACGGCTCCCAGCAAGTCGCGGGGCTTTCTTGAAACTCGCGCAGACTGCCATCAATCACGGCCAGTTCGCCAGGGTACGAGGCCATGGTGATGGGTTTTTCCTGAGTTCCGGACAGGCTGAGGGAAATCTTTTCATAGTACGTGCCGCCGCGCAGGTAGAGCGTGTCGCCGGGCTTCAGCCGGCGCAGGGCGTGTGCGAGTGTTTGCCACGGAGACTGTACGGTGCCGGAGTTGCCATCGTCACCGCGTGCCGTATCCACAAAGAGCTTCGTGCCTTCTGCCAGGGTTGAGTTCGTCGCGACCGGCAAGGGCCGCATCGGAGGATGCGATTGTGCAAAGAGCACCCCGCTTATCAGATACAAGCAAAGAGCGGCGGGCAATGATGCAGTGATGGGATTCATGGTCGTATTGCTCCGAACTCAGGGGTTTTCGTGGCTATGCTCATGGAACGAGTTCGGAGCGTTCCGGAAAAGTATAGGGCCGTCTCTCTTGAGGGCAAATTCCGCGACACACGGAACTGAACGGACGCGGGCGTCGTGCGCCCTGTCGGGTATTTGTAGTCGGACGTTGTAGCACGTTTTCCGGCGGTTTCCGCCACGCGCAACGCCAAAGATGAAAGTGGAAGCCGCTCATGTATGCCGGGCGGTTGCGCCTGCGCGTTGCGGGCGATAGCTTTCGCCGTTGTCACGCATTCGTTTGCCAAAGTCGTCGATGAGCACGCCCTTGTTTGCGCGCAGGTTTCGGTGAATCCGCGACGGGGAGGGCGGCGAGAGGAGCGTGCAGGAGGGCGGCGAAGAGGAGAGGTTTCATGGAGTCGTGGGGGTTGATGCGGCAATGGGTTCGTCAATTTCCAGTCGCTTGTTTTCTCTTCTTGCGGATGCCTTTCGCAGAAGGCGGTTGATCCGCGGCCTGCTTGGTCAGCCACGCGGGTGGGCTCTTGTTCTCTTCCTCGCCGAGCACGAGCGGGAGGGCATTCGCCACTTTCCCGTGCGCTTCCGGCGGACGCCGCTCGGCGGCCAACTGATTAAGCCGGCTCTTGAGCGCGCGGACTTTGCCCGGCTGCTCCCTGGCGAGGTTCCGGTTTTCGGAAGGGTCGTTCCGGATGTCGTAGAGTTCCTCGCCCACCAGCTTGAAGTCGCCGGCACGAAGCGCGGGCGTGCCGGTCTCGCTGCTGCCCAAGCCTGGCACGCTGAGAATGATCTCTGTATGTGGCGTCGTCTTTCCCTCGGCAATGGTCGGCCAGGCGTTCCGGCCGTCGAGAGGAAGCGGTTGCTCGACCGAGCCGCCCGCCAGTTGCACGAGCGTGGGGTAGAAGTCCACGACGTGCAGCATCTCGTTCACGACGCTGCCCGCCTGGATCCGACCGGGCCAGCGCATGGCGCAGGCGACCCGCACGCCTCCTTCGTACGTCTCGCCCTTGCCCCCGCGATATGGGCCGTTGCCAAAGCGTGCCCGTCCCCCGTTGTCGTTGAAAAAAATCACCAGCGTGTTGTCCAGCACGCCTTTCTTCTCCAACGCTCCCAACATTCGGCCGACCGCTGCGTCCATGCATTCGAGCATCGCGTGCTGTGCGTTGTCGGGATGTTTCTCCAGAAATTCGGGCGGCGCGCCGTGTGGGCCATGCACCGCGTTGAAGGGAACGTAGTAGAAGAAAGGCCGGGCGCGATCGTGCTGCTCGAGCACGTGCGCAAATTCATCCGCAATGAGGAAGGTGCTGTAACCGCGCTGGTCGATGGGCTGCTCGTTGCGATGCCAGTCGAAGATCGTCCCGCGGCGATGCGTGAAGGAATCAATGAGCGCGCCATAAAACCCGAACTGGTGATCGAAGCCGCGCTGCATCGGCAGATGTTTTTTGAACCAGCTCCCCAAATGCCATTTGCCGAAAATCGCCGTGGCATACCCGGCGCCCTTGAGCGCCTGCGCCAGTGTGCGCTCGTCCGTGAGCATCCCGCCGACGTCGTCGCCGTGGGTGCGCTCCTCCATTCCGTTTCGAAATGGGTAACGGCCCGTGAGCAGCGCGGCCCGCGTCGGCGAGCAGACCGACTGCACATAAAACTGCGTCAGCCGCACGCCCTCGCGTGCAAGGCGATCGAGATGGGGCGTGGGTACTGCTTTTCCGCCTTGGAAACCCGGCTGATCCCACCCCATGTCGTCGGAGAGGAAGATGACCATGTTTGGTTTCGGAGCGGGTTTTTCCGCGGCGAAGCAATGAGCGCAAAGGAGCGCGGTCACGAAGAAGATGAGTGGTTTCATTTTGGACGGGGATCGGGTTGCGGCGCTGAAGGGTGTCCGAAAAAGGCTCGGAGGTCGCTGGAGTGCTGCGCTGGGAGGCGCGGATATCGCGGTACTCTTTGGTCAGGCGCTGCACGCGGTGGGGAAGATGCACAGAAGCCCCAGTAGTGTGGCAGCCAGAAATGCGAATCGGGCAGTGGAAGTGATCTTATGGGTTGGGTTCCTACGAGAATGACGGCTGCGGCTTGTGGTTTGTTAGAGTAATCGAATGCTTTGGCGTCGTTGCTCTGGACGCCAGCGACGCCTAGTAGAGTAGGCGAGAGACGGCTGCGGGGGGAAGCGCAAAGCTTCGCGGTCCGCCTTCGTCTCCGACCCCTCATCAAACCGTGCAGGCGGTTTTCCCGCACACGGCTTTCCGAGTTCCATTCCTGCGCTTGGCCTTTGGCTTTCATGCAGCGGTCCATGCCGCGTGGCGCGGCATCCTCCAGAGTCCGTGGTGGTCTTCGAGCTGTGGCTGGGTGTGGTGTTTGTGGAGTCCTCCACGGCAGCCGTGTTTGCGCCACAGCCAGCGGCGCAGGCGGTTGCTCAGCCAATAAGTGCATCCGGGCAAACACTCCCCCGCTGTTGCCGTAATGGAAGTAGCCGCTCCAGCCCCGCACGATGGCATTCACCTCCCGCACCACTTCGGCAATGGCACGCCATTGCGTGCGGTGGTTCAGCACGCTTCGCACTTTGTCCCGCAGGGCCGCGCAGCTTGCCCCGGTGGGTTCCACATGCGCGTACTTGCGGCCCTGGCGGCTACGGCGCACTTTGACTCCGAACCCGAGAAAGCGAATGCCTTCCTGGGTCAGGTTCACCGTGCGCGTCTTGCTGGCGTTGCGTGCCAGCCCCCGGCTTTCCAGCCATCCCTCGATCTCCTGCCGGGCTTCGGCGCTCCGCCCCGGCGGACTGAGCACCACGAAGTCATCGGCATAGCGGACCATGCGATGGCGGTTGCTTCCATTGATTCTGATGATCCAGGGGGTTCAGGTACCTATTAGCCAGCAGTGGCGATATGACCCCGCCTTGCGGCGTCCCCTGTCGGTTTGGCGTCACCTTCCTTTTGCCTTCCCCGGTCTCCTCCACAATGGGGGCGCGCAGCCAGCCTTTGATCAGCCACAGGATGCTTCCGTCGCTTACTCTTCGGGCCACTTCCCGCATGAGTCCCCGGTGCGGGATCGTGTCGAAGAACTTCGACAGGTCCGCATCGAGCACCTCCACCCGGCCCGTGTGGGCCGCGCGGCGGACCGCCTCCATCGCCTGCTGCGCACGGCGCTTGGGCCGGAACCCATAGGACTGATCGTGAAAATCAGCCTCATGGATCGGCATCAGCACCAGATACACCGCGGCCTGCACTACTCTGTCCTTCACCGTGGGGATGCCCAATGGGCGTTCCCCTTCCCCGCTGCGCTTGGCGATCCACACGCGCCGCACCGGACTGGGCCGGTAGCGTCCCGTGCGCAGCTCCTCGCGCAGCGTCTCCAGCCATTGCTCTCTGCTTTGGGCCGTGGCCGCGATCGTCTCCAGACGCTCGCCATCCACCCCCGGTGCCCCGCCATTGGCCAGCACCGCGTCCAGCGCGGCTGCCAATACATCCCGGCGCAGCACCTCACCATACAGGCTCCAGAACCGGTGCTGCGGTTCGGCCTTTGCCTTGCGATAGAGCGTGATTTGAAGCTTCCGGACTTTGTCCATCGGGACTTTGTTGGTTTCGGGCGTTGTTAGCCCAAGTTCGTCAGCCTCGGAGAAAATCCGCTGATTTTCGGGCGGCGGCGGGCTGGGAAGGCTCTATTTTGCAGGGAGGCGGGGCGCGCGGGGGCTTGTAGTGGAGAAGAGCCCCTTGCCGGGAGTCCTCCGTGGCGGCGATGCTCAGCGCCATGTTCCTGCGCCGCAACCGCCGCGCTGTCGATGGGGAGTCCTACGATTACTGGACGCTGG
>Ga0183260_10002606_pt1 | contig 14828 bp, 17 predicted proteins | sample AntDrymUQ4972206_2_FD_129768 | JGI IMG/M metagenome (GOLD analysis project Ga0183260, IMG submission 129768) | Polar desert sand microbial communities from Dry Valleys, Antarctica - metaG UQ497 (22.06) (version 2) (version 2) | ecosystem: Environmental > Terrestrial > Soil > Desert | place... | reverse complement strand
CGGGCGGCACCGGGGGGCGGGTGAGAGCGGCTTCGGGCCTGGCGGGTCCGCCGGAGCCTTGGCGGAGGCGGACGGGAATCGAACCCGCCCACCGGGGTCCGGTGGAGTTGCCGGGCGGCACCGGGGGGCGGGTGAGAGCGGCTTCGGGCCTGGCGGGTCCGCCGGAGCTTTGGCGGAGGCGGACGGGAATCGAACCCGCCCACCGGGGATCGCCCGGCGCACCGGTTTTGAAGACCGGGAGGGACACCAGCCCCCTTTCGCCTCCAGGAAAGCTCCGGCCAGTTGGAGCCGGGCCGCAAACTCTACAGGGAGCGCCGGCGGCGCGGCCCCCAGCCGCCGCTCAGGCCCCCATTGCCCTCAATCTGGAGCAGGGCTCGCTTGAGGTCGAGCCCCGACGAGTAGCCTCCGAGGCTCCCGTCGGCGGCCACGACGCGATGGCAGGGAACGACGATAGCCACAGGGTTGGAGCCGACTGCTCCGCCAACCGCTCGTGGGGCCGTCCCCTCGGCCCGGGCCAGCTCGCCGTAGCTCGTGAGCTCCCCAAAGCCCACCGACATCAGCCTCCTCAGCACCCTTCGAGCAAACGGCCTCGCCAGCGACAGGTCGACGGGCACCGTGAACTTCCTGAGCAAACCCCCCAGGTAAGCGTCAACCTCTTGGGCGGCCTGATCTACCGCTGCTCCGCCCTCGGCGAGGTCGGCCCCCGAGCGCTCAAGCCTGTCGAGGGACTCCTGCACACCGAAATCGGAGTCGAACGCGAGCAGGCAAAGCCCATCGTCCCCCGCAGCGAGCAGCAGGCGACCGACATCGGTAGTCCGTGTCTGATATCCGAGATTTGCCACAGGGGTAGCCTAGGCTCATGAACGAACAACCGAGCCCCATCACGACACACAAAGAAATCGAGTTGCGCTCCCCCATCCTGATAGCAGCTTTTCGCGGCTGGAACGACGCCGGGGACGCCGCCTCTTTCGCAGCCACACATCTGGGCCGTGCTTGGGGAGCGCAGAAAGTAGCCTCGATCGATCCCGAGGACTTCTACGACTTCCAAGCCGTCCGGCCACAGGTGCACCTCCTCGACGGCGTCACCCGCCACATCACCTGGCCCGCCAACGAGTTCTGGGCCGCCCGCAACGAGGCCCTCGAGCACGACGTGCTGCTACTGGTGGGCACCGAGCCCAACCTCAGATGGCGGGCCTTCTCGGAGCTGATCATCGACAAGGCGCAAAGCTATGGAGTCGAGCTCGTGATCACGTTCGGGGCCCTACTGGCGGATGTCGCACATTCCCGGCCCGTTCCCATCACCGGTACCGCTGCCGACCCCGCGCTCATCGCCAAGCTGGGACTAACTCGCTCCCGCTACGAAGGGCCCACCGGGATCGTCGGTGTCCTGAACGATGCCTTCGGCCGGCAAGGGGTCGACTCGGCGAGCCTGTGGGCGGCCGTCCCTCACTACATCGCGGTGACTCCGAACCCCAAGGCAGCTCTGGCGCTCATCAACAAGGCTACCCAGCTCATCGGCATTCCCGTCAATACTTCGGAGCTCGAGCACGCGGCCGCTTCCTACGAGGAGAAAGTCACGGAGATGGTCGCCGCCGACGAGGACGTCGAGGCATACGTCAAGCTTCTAGAGGAGCGCTCCGACGAAAACACGCTGGAGGAGATCGATCCCACGAGACTCCCTTCGGGCGACGCGCTGGCGGCCGAGCTGGAGCGCTATCTCAGAGACAAGGAAGAAGACCAGGGCGGCTGAGCCGTGGTGGCACCATCCCACAGCCCTCCCCTACGACTCGGTGTCGCGCCTCTTCCCCTCTGATTCCAGGTCGTCCGCACCGTCCGCCCGTAGGACTCGCTCCGTCAGGAGGGCCAATCCCTTTTCTTCTCTTTGATAGCGGGCCACTCAGAGCCGGGTTCGTCGATGGCCGCATCGGCGAGGTCTTTCTTTCCCGAGATGTCCCCTGCGGCCGACAAGAGCTCATCGAGGGAAGCCCGCCTGCGCCCCTCGAGTCTGATCCGCAGCGCCGCCAGCACGTCGGCATGCTCGTCCGATAGCCCCTGAGAGCGGTCGATCTCGGCCAGCACCTGAGCTGCCCGTTCAAACAGCTTCCGATCACTTCGTCCCTGCTCCCTGAGCCGGGCGACATCCTTGTCGTTCATCAGAACCTCCTGTGAGGTCCTAGATCGTAAACAGTTTTTGCAGCAAGTAGCCGAGCGCGAAACACGAGGGCCACGTGAGGATCCACGCCATCACAACCTGACCGGCCACGCCCCAGCGGACTGCCGAGAGCCGCTCGGTAGCGCCGACTCCCATGATGGCGGAGCCGATGGCGTGAGTGGTGGAAACGGGAATGCCGAACCTGGAGGCCCCAAAGATGACCACGGCTGCGCCCGTTTCCGCCGCGAACCCGTGCACCGGCTCGAGCTTTGTGAGCCTCAGCCCAATGGTGCGAATCACTCGCCAGCCACCAACCATGGTCCCCGCCCCCATCACGATCCCGGCCGAGAGGATCACCCACAACGGGATCTCCCCGAGCTGGTCGATCTTGCCGCCCTGCTGGTTGAGAGCAATGATCAATGTGATGATGCCCATGGTCTTCTGGGCGTCGTTGAGCCCATGCGTGAAGGCCATGGCGGCGGCCGAAAGAATTTGGGCTCGACCGAACAGGCGGCGCACGAACGAAGGCCTCACCTTGGCGAAGACCCAGTAGATCGCAACCATCAGCGTCAGGGCCAGAAAGAATCCGCCCACGGGAGAGGTCACCAGACCTATGAGCGCTTTTCGGGGTCCTTCGGAAAGGAGCGCCTCCGTGCCACCCGCCGAGAACCCAGCCCCCAGCAACCCCGCGATCAGCGCGTGAGACTCGCTGGAGGGAAGACCGAAATACTGGGCACCCAAGGCCCACAGAGTCGCCGCCAGGAGCACCGCGGCGATGGTCTCTAGGGTGATGAATCGAATGTCGATGATGTCCTCGGAGATCGTCTCTGCAACCGCAGTCCCCGTCAGCGCGCCGATCAGGTTGAGGACGCCGGCCATAACGACGGCGTGAAGGGGACGCAGCACCCTGGTCGAAACCACGGTTGCGATCGAGTTCGGCGCATCGGTCCACCCATTGGCGAACTCAAACAGATAAGCGAGGGTGAGTACGAACCAGAACATCAGCCCTGTTTGAGAACAATGGACTCGACGATGTTCGCAACATCCTCTAGCCGGTCTATGGCTTGTTCGATTTCCTCGATGATGTCCTTGTACTTGAGCACGTCCATGGCCTTGTGGTCCCCAGAGAAGAGCTCCGCAATTGTTCGCCTGTAGAAACGATCTCCCTCGTTTTCCAGGCGATTGATCTCGACCCAGTAGTCATCGAGGTTCTTGAGATCGCGTAGTCTCGGCATCGCTTCAGCCGTGACCGAAGCCGCTCTCAAAAGCGTCTCCGCCAGCGACACCATCTGCGGGAGGGGCTGTTCGATGGCATGAAGGCGCAGGTACTCAGAGGCTCCCTCGATGTGGTCCAGCACGTCGTCGAGACTACTGGCAAGGTGGTGAATGTCTTCGCGGTCAAAGGGGGTGATGAAACTGGTATTCAGGCGCTTGATCACTTCATGAGTGAGCTCGTCGCCCTCGTGCTCGATGTCCAGCACTCTTTGTGTCTTGCGCTCGATGTCGGTGAAATCTCTGAGCACCGCCAGCAGCTCCTCGGCCCCCAGTTTCACCGTCGCTGCCATTTTCTCGAATAGCTCGAAGAAGGATTCTTCGCGCGGAATGAGCCTCAAACGCATTTGACGTATCTCTCCTCAGCCGACAGGTCGCTGAGAGGATAGCCGCTCTGTGAGTGAGCCTCCGGGCACTCATAATCGCAGCCATGCCGGAGGCCCTCATGATTACCTCGTCGTTCCTGCCCGGGCACGGGGGGATTGAAAGCTACCTCGCCGAGTTGTGCACGTTGCTCGCCCCCCGGGTGGCGGTCATGGCCCCAGGCGAGCGCGGCGGCGAACCACTTCCGCACGACCTTCCCTACGCAACCGTGGCGGGACCCGGGCACATGCTGCGACCATCGGCGTCGCTGGCGCAGACTGTGGCCACTGTGGCCGCCGAGATGGGCACCGACCGCATCCTGTTCGGCACTCCGTGGCCCTTGGGCCTGCTCGGACCCCACCTCGCCCGCCTGGGCCTGCGCTACGCCTCCCTGGCCTTCGGGGCTGAGTTGTTCGTGCCCGCAGCGATCCCCTACCTGAAGAAGCGGTTCACCGGCTCCCTGGCACAGGCCGATCTCCTCCTGCCGATGAGCAATGCGACCGAGCAGCGCCTTAAATCGTTGATCGAGGCCGGCGGCAAACCACTCCCCCCCATCGAGGTCATGCGGGCGCGCGTGGATCTCGAGCGTTTCAATCCCTCGGTGCCGACTGCGCACGTCCGCAGCTGGCTGCGTCTCGACGAGGACGCTCGGATAGTCCTCTGCTTCGGTCGCCTGGTCAAACGAAAGGGTGTGCACCGGCTCATCGCCATCATGGAGGAGCTGACCGACTCGCATCCCGATGTCGTCCTGGTAGTGGCCGGCACGGGCCCCCAGGAAGCACGGTTGCGGCGGCAGGCCGCGCGCCAAGGGAGCCGGGTGGTGTTCACCGGGCGCGTCTCTGAGCAGCAGACTCCGTCACTCTATGCCGCCGCGGACGTCTTCGCGCTGCCGGTGGCTGATCGCTGGTTCGGCTTCGAAACCGAGGGGCTCGGGATCGTCCTTCTGGAAGCGGCGGCTTGCGGAACACCCTGTGTGAGCGGCCGTTCCGGCGGCACTGTCGAAGCGGTGGTCCACGGTGAGACAGGGCTTGTCATTGATGCCACCGACGACAACGAGCTGAAGGCAGCTTTGAACCGCCTCCTCGGCTCTCCCGAGGAGGCTCACCGCATGGGCCGGGACGGCAGAGCTCTGGTCGCCCGCCGCTATCCGCCCACTCACATCCCGGAAGCCTTGCTGCGCTGGCTCGCCTAAGGGAGGAGGAGGGAAGGAGTGGGCGTTACGATGACGGTACTTGGGCCTACCACGGGTACTTGGGCCTATCAAGAAGGAGGTCGCTCGATGGAAGTTAGAGTCTCGGCGCCCGGCAACGAGATGGGCAGGCAGGATGTCGAGGGCATTGAGCAGGATCTGGCGAAGATCGATCGCAGGCTCAACAAACACAAGGTTGTGACCGCGGATGTGCGAATCACCCGGACTCAGGGCGTTCCCGGCTTTCACGTCGTCTTGGAGCTTGCCTATGGTCGCAACCACCTGCAAGCCAAGGCTGAAGCTCCAGATGTAAGACGAGCCGTCCGAGAGGCTCGCGAAGATGTTCTGCGGCAGATTAACGACCGCTCCAGGCGGGGACACAGCTCCTTCGTCAAACACCTGTGAGCACCAAGGACGGACAGCCTTCACCGAGGCGCGATCGCCGCGAGGACATCCTTCAGGCCAGCCTTCAGCTATTCGCCGAACGAGGCTTCCACGGAACCTCGATGCGCGATATTGCGCGTCAAGCAGATATCGCGGAAGGACTCATCTATCACTACTTCGCTTCTAAGCGCGACCTCTTTCGAGCCATCATCGATGAATACTCGTTTTTGCCGCTGCTGAGAACTCTTCCCGATCTCGCCGACCAATTAGACCTCAGGGGACTGCTAATCGTCTTGGCGCGTGGTTTCTACGACGTGTTGAGACAAAACGCTCAGCTCACAAGGCTTCTGTTGCAGGAGGTGCAGGTTTTTCCCGAGGAGAAGGAAGCTTTCTTCGCCGATGCGGTCGGCGAGTCGATCGCAGTGCTGGGTCACATACTCGACGCTCGCATGAGCGAACGAGTACGTACGCAGGTGGATCCGCAGGTAGCGGCGCGCTTGTTCTTTAATGCCCTGCTGGCCTTCTTCGTGGAGCAGGAACTACTGGGGGGCAAGCACCTGCTGCCCGCCGACGAGCACGTGTACATCGAGCATCTCGTCGACATGCTGGTCAAGCGCCTGGGGCCGGGTAGCAACAAGAGCCCGCGCCTCGTTCGCTGAACGCCCCCCTTGACTCTTGCTGGTCATTTGACGTACGAAGATAGACGACAAGTCGTCCCAGAGGAGGAGACCGGATATGTTTGCGCAAGTAATTCAGGGCAGGACAAACGACCCTGCGGCCATGTGGAATCGATCGGAAGAATGGGACCGCACGCTCAAGCCGGGGGCGGAGGGTTTCCTCGGCAGCACCGCTGGGGTCTCGGACGATGGCGAGGTCGTCGTCGTAGCGCGCTTCGAGTCCGAGGCGGCGGCCCGCAAGAACAGTGACCGCCCGGAACAGGGGGCGTGGTGGGCCGAAACGGAGAAGCTCTTCGAGGGTGACGTCGCCTTTTACGACTCTTCGGATGTCGAGGTCTCCTGGGGAGGGGGGTCCGACGAAGCAGGTTTCGTGCAGATCATGCAAGGACGAGTTCAGAACGAGGAGATGAGGGCGCGTTGGCAGCAAGCCGAAGCGGATGCAGAGGAGTGGATGCGCGCCAACCGTCCCGACGTGATGGGGTCCGTTGCCGTGTGGCAAGGGACGAACTTCACAAACGTTATCTACTTCACCTCTGAGGAGGCGGCGCGCAAAGGCGAGCAGCAACAGCCTCCGGAGGGTTCGATGGACACAGAGCAAGAGAATTGGATGGAGCAAGTGGAGGATTTGAAGTTCATCGACCTCAAGAAGCCCCACTTCTCGAGTCCCTAGAGCCGACCTCGGATTTTTTAGGGGCGCCAGCGTTAAGAAACCTTACGCTGAGGCGCTCAAAACGCGTTAGGTCGTGGGTAGTGGGGGAACCTGGGCCAGCACTTTGTCGACCAGGGACGTCAGTGCTTTCCCCCAGTCCGACCCACCGACGTCCGTGAGACATGCTCGGGCGCGCTCCGCGTGCACCGTGGCCAACGCGTTCGCTTGCTGCAGCGCTCCGGTGGCTACTGCTCTCTCGAGCACAACGTCGAGATCCGCGTCGCCGGCCTCCAGTCGGGTGGCGAGAGAAGGATCCATCTCGCAGGCGAGCAAGACGGGCGCCGTGAACACGCCTTCTCTGAGATCCGTCCCGAGTTCCTTGCCGGTGATACTCGGATCGCCCACGAGATCGAGAAGGTCGTCGACGATCTGAAAGGCAAGGCCCAGATTGGCCCCGTACTCGACCACCGCTGAACGCAACGATGGTGGAGCTGCAGAAGTGGCCGTCCCCAACTCGCAAGCGGCGCGAAACAGCGCCGCTGTCTTGCGTTCGATCACCTCCACATAAGCAGACACGGGCCGGCGAGGATCGCCCAGGGCCCCCGTTTCCAGAATCTGTCCCTGACACACCTCTGCAATCGCGCGCGCCAAGATGCCTGGAACCTCTCCTGAAGCCTGCGCTCCCAACTCACTTCCACAAGCGAACAGGAAGTCACCGGCGAGCACCGCCACGTCGGTTCCCCACTTATTGTGGACGGTCACCACTCCTCGCCGCGTCTCCGTCTGGTCGATGACATCGTCGTGATAAAGCGTTGCTATGTGAACCAACTCGATGGCGGCCGCAGCAAGGTCGGTAGCGCGCTCGTGGGGGCGGCCGGCGTGCGAGGACAATAGAACGAGCGCGGGGCGCATTCTTTTTCCTCCCGCTTTGATCAGGTGCAGAGCCGGCTCGCTGACCAGCGGATGAGGGGAAGAGCCTGCGGTTTCAAAGAGTACCTTTTCGACTCTGCGCATGGACTGGTCGAGCCATTGTGGCGTGCCGGCTGCGGCCGGAGCGAGCCGGCTCTGCGTCACTCGCCCACGACCTGGATGTAGTAGCGCCTTGCGCGCGCCGAGTCCAGCTCTACGAACAAGACATGCTGTCCATCTCCAAGCACTATCTCTCCGTCGCTGATGGGAATGCACTCGGAGGCCTTGCCGGCGAAAACATGGAAAATATGAGCGGGAGCGTTTGCCGGTTCATCCGCCACCAGGTTCTCTGTCCTGATGGCAAGGTCGTCGTGGGCGTAGTAATCGGACTCCGGCGCTACGGCCGCCATTGCGCGCTCCAAGGCCCGCTCTGTATGGCGTCCGGGAGATGTGAGAATGACACAGCAGGTAGTGTGAGGGGAGAACACTAAAACATTGCCGCACCCGACCCCCGATGACTTGACGACTGCTTGTACCTCCGATGTGATGTCGAGAGCATCCAAGCGCCCTCCAGTCACTGCGTCGAACTCCTCGAACATGATCACCGCTCCATTCTCACCCACACTTTGGCTAAGGGGGTTGGGCGCGCGTTCGACCCTTCTGAACGTATGTTCAAGGGAGCGTGAGAGTTGGTTGTCTTCCTCTGCCAGTCGCTCCCCTCCAACCGGGCTCGAAGGGGTAGCTTTGACAGGGCAACCCACCAAAAAAAGGAGGTCCGAAACATGGCAATTGGATCGCTGCTCAAGAAGACTGCCACCTTCTACGCGGCAAAGAAAGGCTACGACGCGGTACGGGGAGCACGCCGGCCCGAGCCTCGGCGCTCTCTCGGGAGAAAGCTCGGAGCGGCGATCACCATGGCGCTAATCGGCGGGGCCGGCATCATGCTTGCCCGCTGGGGACGCCTCCCCGCCATTCCGGACATCATCGGCAGGAAGACTTCCCCAGGCTTCGATTCGGCCTCGAACGGCGACGGACCTTTCACCGAAAGCTCGACGCTGTCAGACCGCCCCATGTGAGCGAACCGCTACCGGAAGGTATCCACCGCTCGGGGGAAGCGCTCTTTACTCAGCAACGCATCACTCAGCGGACTGGGCCGGAGTGGTAGCGGCTGGTGTCCGGAGAAGGCGAGTAGGGCGCGTTAGGAGGCACGCCGGGCGCGGGCGCGCCGGCGCTTGAGCGAGGCCCTTTCCTTGTCCGTGTGACCTCCCCAGATGCCGTACTTCTGGTTCGTCTCCATGGCGAATTCCAGGCACGGCTCCCGCACGGGGCAGCTCTGACACACCGCCTTGGCTCGCGCCTCACGCGGCTGCCTTTCGATCTCCGACTCGCCTTGGTCGGGACCGAAGAACAGTTCGTTGTCGTAATCTCTGCAGGCAGCCCGCTCTTGCCAGTCGAGCTGATCAGCGTAGTCAACCACTGGGTGAGTCGCCTTCCTCCTTCTCGCTTTGTGCGCTTGTGATACGTGCACAAGCTTGTTTGCCCTACTATTGGCTGTTTTCTCTCTTATGTAAACGACCTTTGCCGAAACAACATTCCAGAATCGCTCCCGGGCGGCAGAGATGATTGCCAATCGCGCCGTCGAGGATCTCCGATTACTTAGACGCCGATGGTGGCGTTGAAGTTGCCTCCCGGGCAGCATCTACTATCGCTGTAGCAGAGTCAATGGAAACCCTCTAGGAAGCCACTCGTCAAGCTCTGGGCTCATTACTCCAGGCGCAGGAGCCTGACCTCGTCGGTCCAGCTCAGCCGGGAACTGCACGATGAGCTTGCCAGCAGGCAGACCTGCGCTCGCAGCCGGTCCCGGTCGTCTCCCACGGCCTGGGGGAAGACGATCGCTCGCCCATCGGCGGCCCACAGAGGCGCGCCCGCGGCCCCCTTCGAACCCCCAAGCGGCCGGCTGGGCCCATCCGGGGAAGACAAAACCACCCGGGAGCTGGGAACGCCGTCCTTGATCCCCTGGAGAACCACCCCGGCTACGGTGTCCGAGTGAGGCGACCATGCCCCCCCGGCCAGCCGCCCGCTCGCCAGCAGGCTTCGGCGACGCCCCAGCTCTTCAGCCTCGCTGAGAGCAATAAAGGCGGCTTCACCGGGGCGGGCGACGACCACCCAGCGGCCGTCGGGGGAGGCTCCCCATAACTCGGCCGGAGCGAGCGGGAGTCTTTGCGAGGGTCGCCGCCCTCCGGCGATTGTCACGGTGCCGGGGTCGTCGCGATCTCCCAGGAGCAACCGCTGCCCCGCCCACGCCAGAAGCGTCCAGTGGCCGGGACCGAGCAGAGTTTCTCGTGCCCCCGAGACCTCCGCAGCGACGACTTCGACGCGACCGGCGCAACTCTCTGCGTCACAGCTCCGTTCCTCCACCGGCCGCAGGTAGGCAAGACCGTCCCCATCCGGGCGCCACAGGGGAGCGAAGCCGGGGCCGAGACGGTGACGACGGCCCGATTCGGGATGCAGCAGGCTCAGGCGGGGTTCCGCTGCGAAGTCAGCGGCTCCGGGCGCGGTGGCCAGCGCAAGCCAGGCGGAGGCGGGGGCCGCGGCAACGTCGGCCGGGGGCAGGGCTCGCAGGAACTCGTCCCCGCCGCTGCGCAGGTTCAGGCGATGAAGCCGAGAGCCCCTCAGATAGAGCAGCGACAGCGGGCGTCGTCGCTGCGGGGCAGGGTCGGTAGCGGCACGGCCCCCGTCTTCGTCGGGTGCCGAGAGTGGCAGAAAAGTGACCCCGGCCAGTCCGGCCACCAGCAAGAAAGCGGCGGCGGCGGCCCCCGTTCTCAGTCGCACGGCATCTCATTCAGTCGGCAGACCCGAGCTCTGAGACCTCGCCGGCCGTCTCGAACGCCTGGATCTCACGCTCGGTGGGAACCAGGTTTCCGCCGCCGGCCTGCTCCCGGGACGCCCTCGATTCGCCATAACCCGCCTTGGCGGCCCTCTTCTTCTCCCCCCAGCAGGGACGCCCGGTAGCGTCCAGATCACGGCCCTTCGAATCCTTCTGCGGCCACCACCACGCCCGCTGCGCAGGCAGGTCGGCGTTATCAAGGCGGAGGTCGAAATGGTTATGGGAGAGAGACGAATAGCAGCCGATGCCCGACAGTTGGGAGCGTTTGGCGAGGACCCGTTCTGTGCGGTTCGAAACCGCAACCATCCGGTTGTCGGCGGCAGTGCCGTACATGTGCTGTGAGAGCGCGGCTCCCCCGATACAGGAGTTGTACTCGACGCTGCGGAAGCCTGAGTTGACACCGATCGGCTGCCGACCCCCCTTGGCGCGCACCGCCTCCAGACGCCACATGAGCCGGCGGGCGTTGCGCTTGGCTCGCCTGGGGGCCACCATCCCTCCCCCGAAGGTACCGGCGTAGGCGTTGGCCTGCGCCCCACAGGAGGAATTGAAGTTCTGCTTGAACTCTCCCCACTCGAAGTGAGCGGTGGAACCGTTCTTGTTCTCCAGGCGGTCGAGGACCTTGAACGTCGCCGGTCCGGCGATACCGTCGACGACGAGCCCGTAGTGAGCCTGAAACGCCTCGACGGCTCTCTTCGTCCGCAGCCCGAAGATTCTATTGAGGGCCATCCTCGTCTGATCCCCACGCCGGTACCAGCCTGCGACTCTCGTCTCGAGCGCCTTCACGTCGGCTCCCCGCGAGCCCCGTCGCAGAACCCTCTGGAAGGGATAGGCGGATGCCGGCGCCCACGCAGCGATCAGGATGCTCAGCAACACTAGCGAGCAGATCGGCACAAGGCGCACACTGGCGCGTTTACGGCTCATCTTCGCTGTTTCGGCCCCCACGGTCGTCACTTTAGATATCAACAGCCTACTCCGCCTCACCGCCGGCAGGGGCGCCGCGAGGGGCGGGCTGCGACCGAACCGAGCGGCAACCCAAAAGGCGGTTAGGCGGTGGCCCGGCCTGGGGCGGGGAACCTGGGCGGGCCACCATCGACGTGGTGGTAAGAGCGAAACCGTTGGACATTGCCTACCGGAAACGGTGGGCAGGAGCGAACCGCGGACATTCGCCACCGCCTGCAGCCGGACCGTGACCGGCTCGCGAAGCCGTGTCGCTCCGCTCTCGGCCGCGACGACTATCATGCACGGGTGATGACCGCCGCAGAAGCCGTGCGGGTCGTGCTGGTTGATGACCACGACCTGCTGCGCCAGGGCATAAAGATCATGCTCGAGACCCAAAGTGACATCGTCGTCGTCGGCGAGGCCGCAGACGGCGAGCAAGCCTTGGCGGTGGTCGAGCAATTTCTCCCCGACGTCGTGGTGATCGACGTGATCATGCCTACCAAGGACGGGATCGAGGCGACCAGGGAGATCAAGGACGCGTTCCCGAACATCGGGGTCCTGGTTCTCTCGGGGCATGATGAGCAGCAGTTCGTCTTCGACGCCCTGAAGGCGGGGGCTTCGGGTTACCTGCTGAAGACGGCCGAGCTCGAAGAGGTGGTGCAGACCGTCAAGGCGGTGGCTCTGGGAGAAGGCAAGCTGGATCCCACGCTCGCAGGCCGGGTGCTGAACGAGTTCCAGGGCTATCAGAAGTCCGAGGTCACAGAAGTCTTCCAGCCACTCACGCCGCGCGAGCGGGAGATCCTGCGCCTGATGAGCCAGGGGCTGCCGAACAAGACGATCGCAAGTCGCCTGAAGATCTCCGAACGAACGGTCACCACGCACGTCGCCAACATCTACGCCAAACTCCACGTCAACAACCGCGTGTCCGCCATCCACGAAGCGATGCGGCGGCGCATTCTCGACTACAACCCCTGAGGGGCCGGTGAGCGAGGGCGATCTGGGCTCGAGGCTTAGAGCCCTTCCCTCCATCGACCGCGTCGCCTCCCGCCTCGACGGACCCCATCCGGTCGCAGTGGCGGCCGCTACCAGCGCCGTGGAACTTGCACGCGCCGAGGTGAACGCAGGCGGTTCCACCACTTTCGAACAGGTACTGGAGGCGGCTCGCGAGGCGCTCGAGCGCGGCGAACAAAATCGCCTTCAGCGTGTCCTCAACGCCACCGGCGTCATCGTCCACACAAATCTGGGACGCGTTCCCATGGGGCCAGCTCAGCTGGATGCGGTGGGCGAGATCGCTGGTGCCTACTCGAACCTCGAGTACGACCTATCCAAAGGTCGCCGGGGCGATCGCTACGGTCATGCGTCCACTCCGCTGAAGCTGCTGACCGGCGCGGAGGCTGCCGTGGTGGTCAACAACTGTGCGGCCGCGGTGTTGCTGACCCTCGCGGCCGTCGCCTCGGGAAGGGAGGTCATCGTCGGCCGGGGCGAGCTCATCGAGATCGGAGGCGGCTTTCGCATCCCCGATATCCTCGAGACCTCGGGAGCTCGACTGGTAGAGGTCGGGACCACGAACCGCACCCGGCTCGAAGATTACGAACGGGCCATCTCACAGGAAACCGCGGCGCTGCTCAAGGTACATCCTTCGAACTATCGGATGGTGGGCTTCACCGAGTCGGTCGAACTGAAGGCTCTCGCCAAGCTCGGCCGGGCGCGTCGGCTCCCGGTGCTTTTCGATCTGGGCTCGGGATTGCTCGAGGACTACGCCAAGGCTCCGTGGACGCGAGGCGAGCCCACCGTTCTCGGGGCGATCGCCGAACGGGCGGACATCGTCACGTTCTCGGGAGACAAGCTCCTCGGCGGCCCCCAGTCCGGCATCATCGCGGGACGCGCCGGCCTCGTCGCCGTGATCGCCCGCCATCCGCTGATCCGGGCTCTGCGTGTAGACAAGATGGTGCTGGCGGCGCTGGAGAAAACCCTCGAGTGCTACCTCAACAATGACTCGTCTGAACTGCCACTGTGGAGGATGGCGGGGGCCGCCGAAGCCGAGCTAGAGACCAGGGCGAGAAACCTGGCGCGAGCATTGGAAGGACAACCATCCCTCGGCGGCTACAAGGTGGAGGTGCAGGAAACTCGAGCGGTTGCAGGCGGGGGAACCTTACCCGGCACGGAGGTAGCGTCGTGGGGTGTGGCGCTAGCGTCGGAGACCACGAGCGCTGCACGGATCCACCATCTTCTGCGCCGGGCGCGCATCCCGGTCATCGGCCGAGTCGAGGACGATCGTCTGATCATCGACCTCCGCACGATCCTTCCCGAAGACGACGCCCTCCTTCGCAGCCTTGTGACCTCGGCGCTAACGTAGTTCTGGGGTGCTATGCATGTAGTCGGGACCGCCGGGCACGTCGATCATGGGAAGTCCTCTTTAGTGCAAGCCCTCACCGGCATTGACCCAGACCGCTTCGAAGAAGAGAAGCGAAGGGGTCTCACGATCGACCTTGGCTTTGCATGGCTGTCCTTGCCGTCCGGCCGAGAGGTCGGGATCGTCGATGTGCCCGGACACGAACGCTTCATCAAGAACATGCTTGCGGGGGCGGGAGGCATATCGGTTTGCCTGTTCGTGGTTGCCGCCAACGAGGGATGGATGCCGCAGTCCTCCGAACACCTCGCCGCTATCGAGGTGCTGGGTATAGAGAACGGGGTCGTTGCCGTAACCAAAGCCGATGCGGTCGATGAAGACTTGCTCGAGCTCGCGATCGCAGAGGTCGAAGAGCATCTGCATGGAACCGGCCTACAAGACGCACCAATCGTCTCTTGCTCCGCGCATACGGGTGCAGGACTCGAAGAGCTCAAGACAACTCTCGACGAAGTTCTGTCGTCGGCACCGGCAAGCGTGGATGTGTCCAGACCAAGGCTTTTCATCGACCGTGTCTTCACGATCTCGGGGGCCGGAACAGTCGTCACCGGCACCCTCACCGGAGGCTCCCTCACAGTAGGTGACCATGTTCAGATCGTCCCTGGGGACAGGACCGCTCGTATTCGGGCGATTCAGACTCACAAGCGAAAGGTCGAGCAAATCGGCCCCGGGAACCGCGTAGCCCTGAACCTCGCCGGGTTGCAGCGCCAAGGAGCAGAGCGCGGTGACGCAGTGGTCAAGGCTGGCCAGTGGCGTGCCACGAAGCTCGTCCACGCAAGCGTCGAGGTCCTGCCCGGTCGCATCACCGGTATCGAGCACGTGTTGGAAGAAAAGGGTGCTCACCTGCTTCACGTGGGATCTGCCGAAACGCCCGTGAGGATCAAGCTTCTGGAGGATTCGGAGATCGCCCCAGGCAACTGGGGACTGGCCGAGCTGCGCCTCAGACATCCTCTTGCGCTCGCGCGCGGCGATCGTTTCGTGTTGCGGGACGCGGGCCGCG
>Ga0183260_10002605_pt1 | contig 14832 bp, 13 predicted proteins | sample AntDrymUQ4972206_2_FD_129768 | JGI IMG/M metagenome (GOLD analysis project Ga0183260, IMG submission 129768) | Polar desert sand microbial communities from Dry Valleys, Antarctica - metaG UQ497 (22.06) (version 2) (version 2) | ecosystem: Environmental > Terrestrial > Soil > Desert | place... | reverse complement strand
GTCCCGTCCACCGGCTGCAGGCCGACCAGGTGCAGGTAGTCCTCCCGCATCAGCTGCCAGGCCAGCTCCGGCTTGCCGGCGAAGTCGGGCTTGTCGGCCTTGACCGCCCAGCCGAGCCCGGCGCCGTAGGCCTGGGTCAGCCCGTCGGTGTCCTGCCCGACGATCAGGTGCCCTTTCTCCAGCCGCAGGATCCGCTGTGCCTCCACCCCGAACGGTCGTACGCCGACGTCCGCCCCCGCGTCGAGCAGCGCCTCCCAGACGTGCAAGCCGTAACCGGCCGGGACGTGCACCTCGAAGCTCAGCTCGCCGGTGAACCCGATCCGCCACACCACGCAGTCCTCGACGTCGGCCACCCGGCCGGTCCGGACGCGCATGTAGCCGAAGGCCGAGGCGGACAGATCCAACGAGGTCAGCCGGGCGAGCAGCTCGCGCGAGCGTGGCCCCGCCACGTTGATGCTCGCGTAGTTCGCGGTCACCGGCGTGACGTGTACCTGGAGGTCGCGGCGCTGGGTCTGCAGCCAGCGCTCCATCCAGTCGTGCGCCGCATCGGCGCCCGAGGAGGTCGTAGTCATCAGGTAGTGCTCCGGCCCGAGGCGGCCGGTGACGCCGTCGTCCAGTACCACCCCGTCCTCGGCGCACATCACGCCGTAGCGGACCGACCCGACGTCCAGCTTGCGCCAGCGGTTGACGTACAGCAGCTCCAGCAGCGAAGGGACGTCGGCACCACGCAGGTCGAACTTGCCCAACGGCGTGACGTCGATCAGCCCGACCGCCTCGCGGACCGCCCGCACCTCGGCCACGGAATCGCCGTAGTGGTCCGGCCGGATCCAGGCGCCGGCGTACAGCGGTACGGCGCCGTGCGCGTCGTGCCATCCCTGCACCGGGGAGCGCCGCAGCAGGCGGTGGGAACGGCCGGCGAGCGCGCCGAGACTGACGGGAACGTACGGCGGGCGTCCCGTCGTCGTCCCGGTGGCCGCGAGGTCCGCGCCGGTGGCGGCGGCCACGGCGGCGATGCTGTTGACGGCCTCCAGCTTGCCCTGGGTCGGTCCCATGGTCGCCGTCGTGTAGCGCTTGGCCAGCTCGATCGAGTCGTACCCTTCGCGCACCGCCGCGCGCAGGTCCTTGGCCGACACGTCTTCGGAGTAGTCGACGATGCCGTCGGTCGCGCCGAGGAACAGCTCCGGGTGCGGGGCGGGTTGCAGGGCCGGTACGTCGACGTGCCCGTCGTGCACCGCCGGCACCGCCGCGCCCGGCACACCCGCCGCGCCCGGCACACCCGCCGCGCCCGGCACACCCGCCGCGAGCACCGAGGCGACGCGCATCGCCCGTCGGGCGGCGTCGCGGCCCACGGCCCGGCCGTGCTCGATGAGCTGCTCGAGTGTTCCGTCACCGACCAGGCCACCGGCGGCACTGACGTCGTCGGGGAGTCCGGTGGCCACGAAGCGCGCCGCGTCGGCCCGGTACGTGGCCCTACCCCCGGCCAGGGTCAGGAGGGTCAGCGGCGCCGTCCACCCCACGGCGGTGACCACCAGGTCGCACTCGACGACGGTTCCGTCGGAGCACTCCACGGCCTGGACGCCGCTTCGACCACGGATCCGGGTGATGTCCTCGCCGGCCCGGGCGTCGAGCACCCGGACCACTTCCACCCCGACGCGGCGCAGATCGTCGGCGGCCGCGGCCCCGGATGCGTTGGCGGACAGGACGACCGCCCGATCACCCGGCCGGACGGCGTAGAGGTTGACCAGCCGGCGGACCGCGGTGGAGAGCATGACCCCCGGCAGGTCGTTGCCGCCGACGACGTACGGGCGTTCGATCAGGCCGGCCGCGACGACCAGGTGCTTGGCCCGCGCCTTGACCATCCGCTCCCGCACGGTGCCAGTCGCCCCGCCGGCCCCGGCGCGTTGCAGGACCGAGACCCAGTTGCCGTCGTACCGGCCGGTGACCACCGAGTCGGTCAGCACCTCGACCGAGCCGGCCGCCATCGCCGCCCGGAGGTCGCGGAGCGCCGCGAGGTCGTCCGGCCCGCCCCAGCGCAGGTGCCCGCCGAGCTCTTGCTCCTCCTCGACCAACAGGACCGACACCCCGGCCCCGGCCGCGGCTGCCGCAGCGGCCATCCCGGCCGGTCCGCCGCCGGCGACGAGCACGTCGGGGTGGACGTACCGGTGGTCGTAGCGCTCGGGCGCCGGCTCGCTCGGAGCGTGGCCGCCGTGGGAGAAGCGGCCCAGGACGGCCTCGTACGCCGGCCAGAGCCGGGCCGGACGCATGAACGTCTTGTAGTAGAAGCCGGGGCCGAGGAACCGGCCGACGAGCTGGTTGGCCGCCTTGACGTCGAAGCGCAGCGACGGCCAGGTGTCCTGCGGCCGGACGTCCATGCCCTTGCCGACGAGCCGGTGCGCGCCGCGCACGTTGGGCTCGCCGTCGACGGTGACCATGCAGTTCGGGTCGTGGAAGTCGGCGCTGAGCAGTCCGCGGGGGCGGTGGTACTTCATGCTGCGTCCGAACACGCGGACCCCGGCGGCAGCCAGCGCGGAGGCGATGGTGTCCCCGGCGTACCCCTGGTGGTCGCGGCCGTCCCAGCGGAACCGGACGGGCCGGTCGCGGTCGATCACCTCGCCGGGCTGCGGCTGGAGCCGGGTCACGACACTGCCTCCTTGCGCGCCAATCGCGCCGCCGTCACCGTGTTGGTGAGGCTGTCGCGTTCGACGACGACGTACTGCCGACAACCCGACCGGTGCAGCCACAGCTCGGTGACGGCGCCGGCGCGGTTGGCCCGCAGGTACAGGTAGGACCGCCATTGCTCGGGGCCGGCCGACTGCGGTTCCGGGCGGAGGACGGTCTCGTCGACGAAGCGGAACTCCAGGGCGTCGCGGGGGCCGCAGAGCGGGCACGGGATCAGCATCAGTGGCCCACCGCGGCGGCGCCGCGTTCGCCGACCAGCCGGCCCTCGGCGAAGCGCGCCAGGTCGAAGCCGGCGATCAGCTCCGGCGTCTTGCCGGTGGCGACCAGCTCGGCCATCGTCTCGCCGGCCACGGGACCGGCCTTGAAGCCGTACGTGCCCCAGCCCACGTCGAGGTAGAAGCCGTCCACCGGCGTCACGCCCATGACCGGCGAGAAGTCCGGGGTCATGTCGCACAGCCCGGCCCACTGCCGCAGCACGCGCAGCGGGGCCAACGCGGGCATCAGCTCCAGGACGTGCCCGGCCACGCTCTCGGTGAACTGCAACGAGCCGCGCATCGAGTACGAGGGAAACGGGTCGACCGCGGCCCCGAAGACCAGCTCGCCGCGGGCGGTCTGGCTGACGTAGACGTGCAGCGAGCCCGACACCACGACGGTCTTGAGGAAGGGCCGGACCGGCTCGGTCACCGCCGCCTGCAGCGGGAACGTCGTGATGGGCAGCCGCACGCCGGCCATGTCTGCGATGAGCGTGGCCCAGCCCGCGGTGCAGTTGACGACGACGGGCGTCGAGATCGGTCCACGGCTGGTCTGCACGCCGCGCACCGCGTCACCCTCGACGTCGATGCCGGTGACCTCGGTGCCCTGGTGCAGGTGGACGCCCAGCGCGTCCGCGGCCCGGGCGTAGCCCCAGACCACTGCATCGTGCCGGATGATCCCGCCCGGCGGGTGGTAGAGCCCGCCCAGGATCGGATGGTGCGCGGTGTCGGACAGGTCCAGCTGCGGCACGAGCCGGCCGACCTCGGCCGCTCCGATCACGTCGGAGTCCACGCCCTGTAGCGCGTTGACCTCCGCCCGCCAGCGCATCGTGCGCAGCGAGGCGTCGTTGTGGGCCAGCGTCAGGTGCCCGCGCTGGGAGAACATCACGTTGAAGTTCAGGTCGGTGGACAGCTCCTCGTACAGCTTGACCGAGCGGTCGTAGAAGCGAACCCCCTCGCGGGTCAGGTAGTTCGACCGGATGATGGCCGTGTTGCGGCCGGACCCGCCGCTGCCGAGGTAGCTCTGCTCGAGGACCGCGATGTTGGTCAGGCCGTGGTTGCGGGCCAGGTAGTACGCCGTGGCGAGGCCGTGAACGCCCCCGCCCACGATCACCGCGTCGTACGTCGGAGCCAGCTCGCGCGGCCGCCAGATCCGCGGCCAGTCAGCCCGTGAAAGGCCGTGGCGGGCCAGGCTCAGAGCCGAGAAACGGCGCGGCAGCGGTGTCCGCGGTCGTTGCCGCTGACGGGACGGCATCGCCATACGGGCAACGTAGCAGCGGGACCGCCCCAGGGCGAGACCTAGCCCGCGACGCGCGGCGACAGGGCGACGGTGTGGGTCAGCAGGGCCTCGACGCCAGAGCCCATCGCCGCCACGTCGAAGCGCGCCGCCGGCCCCTGCAGGCCGAGGATCGCGACCAGCCCGCCGCGACTGTCCAGCACCGGCGCGGCTACCGCGTTGAGGTCGTCCTCGCGCTCGCCGACCGCCTGCGCCCAGCCGCGGGCGCGCACGACGGTGAGCTGGCGGGCCAGCTCGCGGCGGTCGGTCACGGTCTGCTTGGTGTAGGCCTGCAGCGGGCCTGCGGGCAGCCGTCCACCGTGGGCCAGAAACACCTTGCCGGTCGCGGTGGCGTGCCCGACGCTCGGCCGGCCGACCTCGGCCACGCTGCGCACCGACGACGGGCTCTGCACGTAGTCCACGGTCATGGTGGTCTGCTCACCGGGGATGGACAGGGTCGCGGTCTCCCCGGTGGACTCGGTCAGCGCGACGAGGTGCGGACGGGCCACCTCGCGCAGGTCGACCCGGGCCAACGCCGCGTTGCCGAACTGCACCAGCCGCAGACCGAGCCGGTAGCGGCCGCTGTCCGGTACCCGGCGGACCAGCTCGTCGCGGGCCAGTGTGGCGAGCACCCGGGACACCGAACTGGCGTTGATCCCGGTCAGGCGGGACAGCTCATTGGTCCCCATGTCGCGCGGCGACTCGGCCAGTGCGGTGAGCACGGCCACGGCCCGCTCGACCGTCGCGATCGTCCGCTCGCCGGCCTCGGGCCCCAGATCGGGCATCGGTACGGCGGTGTCGGTTGTTCCTGCAGAGTCGACCATGTACGTTGCCCCCACGTGAACGGCGTTGCCGAGGAGACAACAGTGTATGGGAGTCTTCCCACCGAAGTCCGCTATCTAATCGTCGGCGCCGGGATCCACGGCCTGTCCACGGCCTGGCACCTGGCGCAGTCCCTGCGGGCCAGCGGCCAGGGCGACGGCAGCGAGGTCGTGGTCCTCGACAAGACCGCCATCGGGTCCGGCGCGTCCGGGATCGCCTGCGGGGTGATCCGCAACAACTACTTCCAGCCCGCCATGCGCCGGCTGATGGCGCACTCGGTCGACGTCTGGGAGTCCGACCCGCAGGCATTCGCCTACCACCCGGTGGGCTACCTGCAGCTCGGTCCCGAGGCGATGCGCGCCGATGTGGCCTCGATTTACGCCCAGCAACAGGAGATCGGCTACCCGTCGACGTACGTCGAGGGCGAGGCGGCCTGTACGGCGTACATGCAGGACATGTTCGACGACTGGCAGGCCCAGGGCGTCACCTGCCTGCTGCACGAGCACCGCGGCGGCTACGCGCACAACCTGGCGGCGTTGCAGGGGCTCGCGGCCAAGGCCGAGGCGGCCGGCGTACGCATCCACACCGGTGTCCGGGTGACCGGTCTGGATGTCACCGGGGGAGCGGTCCGATCGGTGCACACCGACCAGGGCGAGGTGGCCTGCGAGCAGGTCGTCGTGGCCGCCGGTCCGTGGACCCGCGATCTCTGGGCGATGCTCGGGTTGCCGGAGCGGATAGGTATCCGCGGGGCGGACGGGACACTTCACGACGACCAGCCGATGTGGAGCTACTGGCTGGTCCAGGAGGGGACCCTCGAGGTCGACCCCGAATCGCTGACCGACCGGGCCGGCAACCGGCCGCCGGTCGTGCACCTGGACACCGACGCCCCGTTGTACGACGAGGCGGGCGAGCTCGTCACCGCCGAGCCGTGGGGCATCTACTACAAGCCGGACACCAACTTCGGCGGCATCCAGGGTGGCGGCATGCCGCGCCGGATCGAGGCGCCGGCCGATCGGGTGGCCGTCGACCCGTACGGCCCGGAGAAGTCGGAGTACGTCGTCGACGTCGAGTTCCGCCGGCTCTGGACCGCCGGCCTGGCGCACTGCCACGGGCGGTTCGTCGGCGCCGCGTACCGGTTGTCGGACAACCCCTCCGGCGGGATCGGTTGCTTCACACCGGACTCGTTCCCGGTCTTCGACCGGATGCTGGACAACGCGTACGTCATCGCCGACTCCAACCACGGCTACAAGATGATCGGCGTCGGCGCGCTCGTCGCGCAGGAGCTCCTGGGCGAGGAGCAGGAGCTGCTCGCGCCGTTCCGGTTCGCCCGCTACGAGCGCGGCGAGCTGCACCCCACCAGCAATTCACCGTTCCCCTGGAGCTAGCCCGAAGGGCTACTGGACCCAATGGAGTTGAAGCCATGACTGGCTTGCTAGAACGGCTCGACGCCGGTCCGGTGATCTGTGCGGAGGGCTACCTGTTCGAGCTGGAGCGCCGCGGCTACCTGCAGGCGGGCTCCTTCGTGCCCGAGGTCGTCCTGGAACACCCCGAGCAGGTGACCGCCCTGCACGAGCAGTTCGTGCACGCCGGCTCCGACGTGGTCGAGGCTTTCACGTACTACCTGCACCGGGAGAAGCTGCGGCTGATCGGCAAGGGCGACCTGCTGGAGCCGATCAACCGGCAGGCGTTGAAGCTGGCCGGGGAGGTGGCTCGCAGTACAGGCACGCTGCTGGCCGGAAACGTCTGCAACACGAACGTGTACGACCCGGCCGACCCCGACAGTCACCGGCTCGTTCGGGACATGTTCGACGAGCAGATCGGCTGGGCTGCCGACGCGGGTGCCGACTTCGTGGTCGGCGAGACCTTTCGCTTCGCCGCGGAGGCCCTGATCGCGCTGGAGGCGATCCGGGCCGCCGGGCTGACGTCGGTGATCACCCTCGCGGTGGGCGTCGATCCGCGCACCCGGGAGGAGTGGTCGCTGGTCGAGGCCTGCCGTCGCCTGGCCGACGCGGGCGCCGACGTCGTCGGGCTGAACTGCATCCGCGGGCCACAGACGATGCTTCCCCTGCTGGAGCCGATCGTGGCTGCGGTCGACGTACCGGTCGCGGCCCTGCCCGTCCCGTACCGGACGCACGACGCGGAGCCGACCTTCCAGTCGCTGCGCGACCCGGGGTGCGACCTGCTGCCCGACGGCCGCCCGTTCCCGGTCGCACTCGACCCGTTCACCTGCAACAGGTACGAGGTCGCGGACTTCACCGTCCGTGCCGCCGAACTCGGTGTCCGGTATCTCGGGCTGTGCTGCGGCGCTGGGCCGCACCACGTTCGGGCGATGGCCGAGGCCTTGGGTCGTACGCCGCCGGCCAGCCGCTACTCCGCCGACATGTCGCGACACGCCTTCTTCGGGACCGAGGAGTCGCTGCGACCGCACAACCAGGACTACCGCACCAAGTTGTGACGACCAGCAGGTGGCAACCCCGGGGGCGGAGCCCCCGGCGGGGGGTTCCGGGGGGGGCGGGGCCCCCTGGAGGCGGGTGGTCCGGGGGGTGCGAGCCCCTGGCAAGTGATCCAGCCCTTGGAAAGTGACTTCGTTGCAATATGAGCACGGGTCATTGCGCATGATGCAACGCTCTGCCACAGTGCGCGCGATGACCGCCGAGCGCGCAACCAGCCTCGGTCGGGCCCTGCGCCTGCTGGAGGCCTTGGGCACCGACGAGGTCATCGCGGCCGGAGGGTGCGGCGTGAACGAGCTCGCCGATCGCGCAGGACGGGACAAGAGCCAGGTCAGCCGCATGCTCGCCACCCTGGCCCGGGCCGGCTTCGTCGATCGTGACCCGCGTACACGGCGCTACCGCCTGGGCTGGCAGCTCTTCGCGCTGGCCGCCCGCTCCGGCGACCAGCGCTTGCTGGCCGCGGCCGCGCCGGTGCTCGTCCGGCTCGTGCGCGAGACCGGCGAGAGCGGTCACCTGTCGGTGCTTCGGGGCGGCGCGGTGCTCACGGTGCTCACCGAGTCCCCGCCCCGCGCGGTCCAGGCGGTGTCCTGGGTGGGCCGCCTGGTGCCCGTGGCCTCGACGTCCTCGGGCCGGGCGCTGATGATGGATCACGACCGGGCGCAGCTCGCCGCCCTGCTCGGGGAGGGCGGCTGGGAGCGACCGACAGCCAAGGCCCCGGCCGACGTGGACGAGCTGCTGGCCCGGATCCGGCAGGCGCAGGCCGCGGGCTACGCCCGGGTCGAGGAGGAGACCGAACCCGGTCTGGTCGCCGTGGCCGCGCCGGTCCGCGACGCCGTCGGCCGCATCGTCGCGGCGGTGAACCTGTCCGCACCCCGCTTCCGGCTCGGCCGCCGCCTGACCAAGGCGGGGGAGGCGGTCGCCGCCGCGGCCAAGGACGTCAGCGCGGCACTGTCCGCGCCCATGGCTACTGAACCCGAGGCGGAGCTGGCATGACAGAGGTGGTGGCGTGAATCTGTTGGAGTTCCTCCAGCGCCGGTACGACGACATGATCGAAGCCGGGATCGACCACATCTGGATGGTCGGTCTGTCGGTCCTGCTCTGCACGGTCATCGGCGTCGCCTTGGGCGTGGCCACCTACCAGACCGATCGACCACGCGAGATCGTGCTCGCGATCACCAGCACCTTCCTCACGATTCCCTCCTTTGCGCTGTTCGTCCTACTGATCAGACCGTTGGGCATCGGTGCGCCCCCGGTCATCGTGGCGCTCACCATGTACGGGCTGTTGCCCATCGTCCGCAACACGATCACCGGTCTGCGCGGAGTGGACCCGGCCATCGTCGAGTCGGCGCAGGGGATGGGGCTGGGTCGCCGGCAGCGGCTGCTGCAGATCGAGCTGCCGCTGGCCTGGCCGGTCATCATGACCGGCGTCCGGGTCACCGCGCTGATCCTGGTCGGGATCGCCACCATCGGCGCCATCGTCGACGGCCCGGGCTACGGCGAGTTCATCTTCGACGGGCTGGCCCGCGTCGGCTCACCGGTCGCGGTGAACCTGGTCCTGGCGGGGACGATCGGCGTGATCATCGTGGCCCTATTGTTCGACACCGCATTCAACCTGCTCGGCAAACTGACGACCTCGCGAGGGATTCGATGAGCGCCGACGTTCGTACCCCAGCGGAGGCGCCGGCATGACCAGTCTGGACAAGGGCGACAAGGGCAAGGCCACCGCCGGGCGGGTCATGATCCGGCTGGAGGATCTCCGCAAGCAGTACCCCCGGGAGCCCAAGCCGGCGGTCGACGACCTCACCATGGAGATCTTCGAGGGCGAGATCGTGATCCTCGTCGGCCCTTCGGGGTGCGGAAAGACGACGACGATGAAGATGATCAACCGGATCATCGAGCCGACGTCGGGCCGGATCATCGTGGACGACAAGGACGTCACCCACGAGGATCCAGACCAGCTGCGCCGCCGCATCGGCTACGTCATCCAGCAGATCGGTCTTTTCCCCCACCAGACGATCGCCGAGAACATCGCCACGGTCCCCAAGCTGCTCGGCTGGGACGCCAAGCGGATCGACGCCCGGATCGACGAGCTGCTCGAGACGGTGAGCATGTCGCCGGCGACGTACCGCAACCGCTACCCCAAGCAGCTGTCCGGCGGCCAGCGCCAGCGGGTCGGTGTTGCCCGGGCGCTGTCGGCGGACCCGGCCGTCATGCTCATGGACGAGCCGTTCGGCGCCATCGACCCGATCACCCGTGACCGGCTGCAGAACGAGTTCCTCCGCCTGCAGGCTCAGGTCCGCAAGACCATCGTCTTCGTCACCCACGACATCGACGAGGCGATCAAGATGGGCGACCGGATCGCGATCCTGCAGGAGGGGTCGCGGATCGCGCAGTACGACACCCCCGAGCAGATCCTCACCGCGCCGGCCAACGACTTCGTGGCCGACTTCATCGGCTCCGGCGCCTCGCTCAAGCGGCTCAACCTCAGCCGGGTCCGCGACATCGAGCTGACCCAGTGGCCGACGGTGGACCGCAGCGCGGACGGCGCCGCGGTGATCGAAGCGCTGCGGGCGTCGGACAAGGGCGCCGTTCTGGTCCTGGACGAGAACCGCAAGCCTTGTCGTTGGGTGAGCGCCGCCGACATCCAGCGCGGGGACGGCCGGGCACTGGACGAGATCGGGCTGCCACCGGAGGCCGCCGTCGAGCCGCAGGCGACCCTGAACGACGCCCTCAACGAGCTGATCACCGCGAACTACAGCGTCGCCATCGTGGTTGACGCGCACGGCGTCTATCAAGGCGTCGTCGACATTGACCACATCAACGAGGCGATTCGGGGGATGCGAACGGCTGCCCGCGCCAAAGCTCGGGTCGGCCTGGACAGCGCCTCCGAGCGAGACGACGCACCGGCAACATGAGCATCACCACAGAGAAGTCGCTCGGGACCGAGGCGGCCGCTCCCCAGGTCGCGCTGGCCCCGGTCCGCATCGAACGGAAGGGGCTGCGCAGCTACCTGTTCATGCCGGTCGTCCTGGCCCTCGTCCTGCTGGCGCTGTACCTGTACATCAGCTCGCAGGAACTGGACACCATCGAGCAGCGGTCCCTCAACTCGGAGTTCCTGCTGGCCAAGACGTGGGAGCACATCCAACTCACCGTGGTCTCCACGATCCTCGTGATCCTGATCGCCGTGCCGCTCGGAGTACTGCTCACCCGGGACTTCGCCGGTAGCCTGCGGCCGTTCTTCCTGGGCATAGCCAACATCGGCCAGGCCGTCCCGACCATCGGCGTGCTGGCCCTGCTGGCGGTTGCGTTCAACTTTCTCTTCTTCAAGGCAGCGATCGTGGGCCTGGTCGCCTACACCGTCCTGCCCGTCCTCCGGAACACGATGGTCGGCCTGCAGCAGGTGGACGAGAACGTGCTCGAGGCCGGGCGCGGGATGGGGATCAGCAAGTGGGGGGTCCTGACCCGGATCGAACTGCCGCTGGCCGTGCCGATCATCCTCGCCGGGGTACGCACCGCGCTGGTCATCAACGTCGGTGCCGCCACGCTTGCCGCCTACATCGCGGCCGGTGGCTTGGGGTCGGTCCTCGTCGCCGGGCTGTCGACGAACCGGATCACGGTGCAGATCACCGGCGCCGTGCTGACCCTTGTCCTTGCCCTGTTCATCGACTATCTCGCCGGAATCGCCGAGGACGTTCTGCGCCCGAAAGGCTTGTGACACAACAGTTCACCGCAGGTCGCCAGACACCCGTCGACGGCCGAAGGACAGGAGAAAGGGACATGCGATGACAACGACAGCTCGCCGTACCCAGACCGTCGCGGCACTAGGCGCGACCCTGGCACTAGTGCTGACCGCTTGTGGCGACGACGGGGGAGGGGGGACCACCAGTACCGGCGAGGACGCGGGCCTGGAGGGCGCGACCCTCACCGTCGGATCCAAGGAGTTCACCGAGTCCAACGTCCTCATGTGGATCACGATCGGCGCGCTGCAGAACGCCGGGGCGGACGTCTCCGACGCCTCGCTGGCCGGCAGCGCGACGGTCCGCGAGGCGCTGGAAAGCGGCGAACTCGACATGTACTGGGAGTACACCGGCACCGGCTGGGTGAACATTCTCGGCAACACGACCGTCGATCTCCCCGACGACCTCTACGCGGCGGTGGCCGAGGCCGACGCCGAGAACGAGATCGCCTGGCTGGAGCCGGCGCCGCTTGACGACACCTACCGCATCGCGGTCACCGGCGATTTCGCCGAGGAGAACTCGCTGACCAACATGACCGAGGCCGCGGAGTTCATCAATGACAACGCCGACGACGGCACGCTGTGCGCGGCGAGTGAGTTCATCAACCGCGACGACGGGTTGCCCGGCTTGCAGGAGGCCTACGGCTTCGAGTTCTCCGACGTGATCGAACTGGATCTCTCGCTCGTCTACACCGAGATCGGCGGCAGCTGCCAGTTCGGCGAGGTCTTCTCCACCGACGGCCGCATCCTCGGCAACAACCTGACCGTCCTTGAAGACGACGGCGAGTTCTTCCCCGGATACAACGCCGCCCTGACGATGCGCCAGGAGACGCTGGACGAGTTCCCGGCCATCGAGGAAGTCATGGCACCCATCGCCGAGGCGCTCACCGACGAGGAGATCACCGCACTGAACGCCGCGGTCGACGTCGACGGGGAGACCGAGGAGGACGTGGCCATGGAGTGGCTGGAAGAGAACGGCTTCGTCGGCTAGTTTTCTGCACCACGAGACGACCAGGCGGGGCCGGTGCGGACACCGGTCCCGCTTGGCATGAGGAGAGCCTGATGCGGATCGCCGTGGCGCAGGTCGACTGCGTACTGGGCGACATTGACGCCAACGTCGAGCGCGCCGCGAAGGCGATCGTCCAGGCGCGCGCGGACGGTGCCGACCTGGTGGTCTTTCCGGAGCTGAACCTGCCCGGGTACTCCGTGGGCCAGGTCGAAGACGACCTCGATATGCGCACCGATGACGCGCGCCTACTCCGGCTGGCCGACGACGCCGGGCCGATGGGCCTGCTGCTCGGTTTCTGCGAGGACGGTGCCGGCGTACACACCTACAACAGCGCCGCGTACTTCCAGGCGGGGAAGCTCCTGCACGTGCACCGGAAGCTGTACCTCCCGACGTACGACATCTTCGAGGAACGCAAGCACTTCAGCCCGGGCCAGCACATGCGCGCCTTCGACACCGCGCACGACCGCTGCGCGATCCTGACCTGCAACGACGCCTGGCAGCCCCAGCTGGCGTTCCTCGCCGTCCAGGACGGGGCGCGCATCCTGCTCATGCCGACAAGCAGCGCCCAGAGCCGCTTCCCCCGTCGCTACGACTCCCCGACGTACTGGCGGGACATCACGACGTTCTACGGCCGGATGTTCCAGGTGTACGTCGTGTTCGTGAACCGCGTCGGCACGGAGGGCCCGCTGCGGTTCTGGGGCGGGTCCCACGTGGTGGATCCGTGGGGTGGCTTCGTCGCCGAGGCGCCGCAGGACGACGAGGCCGTGCTGACCGTCGACATCGACCTGGCCAGCGTGCGGCGGCGGCGCCGGGAGGTGCCGCTGGTCCGCGAGGCGCGGCTGGGCCTGGTCCAGCGCGAGGTCAGGCGGCTGGTCGAGGAGGGCGGCGACCTGTAGCGGCGTTGTGTCGCACCCCGCTGGCAGCATCGGTTCATGACCTCCCCGTTGCCGCTGTCGGCCGCCGCTGCCCGGCGGATCGCCCTGGCGGCCCAGGGCTTTGCCGACCCGCGGCCCTCGGGTGCCGTCGATGTCTGGCACCTGCGCCGGGTGCTGAGCCGGGTCGGCCTGCTGCAGATTGACTCGGTCAATGTGTTGTCCCGCTCGCACTACCTGCCGGTGTTCTCCCGGCTCGGCTCGTATCCGCGCCCGGCGCTGGACGCGCTGGCCCACCCCCGCCGGGAGCTGTTCGAGTACTGGGCGCACGAGGCGTCGTTCGTGCCGGTCCGGCTGCAGCCGCACCTGCGCTGGCGGATGGCGCGCGCGCAGGAGGACGCGTGGGGGTCGATGCGGCGGCTGGCGCGTGACCGGCCTGGCTTCGTCGAGGCCGTCCTCGACCAGGTGCGCCAGCGTGGCCCGATCAGCGCCGCCGCAGTGGCCCCGGAGCGTTCGCGTCCTGCGGGCACGATGTGGAACTGGCACGAGGGCAAGGTTGCGATGGAGTGGCTCTTCTACACCGGCCAGGTCAGTGCGGCCCGGCGTACGGCGAGCTTCGAGCGGCTCTACGACCTGACCGAGCGGGTGCTTCCGGCGGTGGTACTGGCCGTCCCCACCCCGGATATCGCCGACGCGCAGCGCGAACTGCTCAGGGTGGCCGCCCGAGCGCACGGGGTGGCCACGGAGAAGGACCTGCGGGACTACTTCCGGCTGCGTCCGGCCGAGTCACAGGCCAGGGTGGCCGAGCTGGTCGAGGAGGGCGAGTTGCTGCCGGTCGCGGTGGAGGGCTGGCGGCAGCCGGCGTACCTGCACCGCGACGCCACAGTCCCGCGCTGGATCCGGGCCCGGGCGCTGCTCTCGCCGTTCGACTCGTTGGTCTGGGAGCGCGCCCGTACCGAGCGGATCTTCGGTTTCCGGTTCCGGCTGGAGATCTACACCCCCGCCGACAAGCGGGTGCACGGCTACTACGTGCTGCCGTTCCTGCTCGGGGACCGGCTGGTCGGGCGGGTGGATCTGAAGGCCGATCGGCAGGCGGGCACGCTGCGCGCCTTCGGGGTGTACGCCGAACCCGGCGTCGACCACGGCGAGATCGTGGAGCCGCTGGGCGAGGAGCTCCGGACGATGGCCGAGTGGCTCGGTCTTGACCTCATCGCGGTAGGGGAGCGCGGTGACCTGTCCGGGCCGTTGCGTGGCGCGCTGACCGCGGCCGGGTACTGACACGCCGAAGGGGCGCACCAGGCAGGTGCGCCCCTTCGGCGGTGGTGGCGGCGGGAGGTCAGCGGATCAGGGCGTCGGCCTGGCAGGCGCGGCGGGCGGCGTGCTGGGCCTTGCGCTGCCAGCGCCGGGCGCTGCGGACCCGGCGAGCGCGTCCGGCGGCCTGGGCGTCGTGGTGCAGGTCGCGGTGGTGGGCGGCGGCGAGGTCGAGGTCGAATGCGGTCATGACTGTGCTCCTTCTGAGTGGGATTGGCTGGGCAGGTTGCTGCGCTGGAGGGCGATGTCGCCGCTCATCGTGCGGACGCTGATCGAGAGCACCGCGCTGTCGTCGCTCGGCGGGGTGTCCTGGTGCTCCAGGTCGGAGCGCGTGCGGCCGGACATGGTGGACAGGTCGAGCCAGACGGTCACGCCCCGGCGTACGCCGACCTTCACGTCGCCGGACATCGTCGAGATCTGGACGCT
>Ga0183260_10002604_pt1 | contig 14840 bp, 12 predicted proteins | sample AntDrymUQ4972206_2_FD_129768 | JGI IMG/M metagenome (GOLD analysis project Ga0183260, IMG submission 129768) | Polar desert sand microbial communities from Dry Valleys, Antarctica - metaG UQ497 (22.06) (version 2) (version 2) | ecosystem: Environmental > Terrestrial > Soil > Desert | place... | reverse complement strand
TAGGGCGTTGTGCCGTCGAACAGTGCCGCGAACCCCACCCCAATGTCGTTGGCGACTCGCGAGACGAAGAAGCAGGCGGCGGCAAGCGAGTTCTGGTCGACCGTCTCGGCCAGCATCGAGCACTCGACCACAACGTCTCCATCGCTCCACCATGCGTTGGTGACCCTCGAGTGAGCGTTGAGTTCGTTGAGCTCACGCAACAGTTTTGCGGAGTCCTTGACCCCGCCGACTGCCTGTGCCATCACCCGAACCATCGAGGGATCGCCATCCTCGACGCGCACCTGGCACGCGGCGGTGCCAGCACGGAAGACGACGGCACGGGGGTGAAACGTCAGCTCGTTGAGCTTCTCCTCGTAGATGCTCGCCATGCACCGCGCAACGTATGCGTCCAACCACTCGATCTGAGCAACCACTTGTTCGCGACCCTTCTCTCGACCCTCCAACGTTCTTATCGTGTCATCGGCCGCCGACAGTTCTAAGGCTTCGGAGGATCCCCGAACCGTCCGTAGGCCGGGTGTCGGGAGGAGGAGAGATGATGCTGATATGAGCGGCATCCAGTTCCTGGATGAGCCGCTGTGGTTTGCGCACGAAAGTCCAAAGCGCACAAAGGTCCAAGAGGTGTCGTGCGGATACGTGTCGAGGGGAGGCGGGAGTGAAGGCAGCCAACGGTGACGAGTACACGTCGGCGGGAGAGCGCGTCGTCGCCAACCTCCTCGACGCGCAGCTTGGCAGCACCGCCCGGGTATGGGCGAACCAACGGGTTACTGACGACCGCAAGAACGCCGAAATCGACTTCTTCTTGGCCGTCTCTGACGCGGGTTTCATCGCCGTCGAGGTGAAGGGCGGACAGGTCACTTACGACGGTGATCATTGGCTGCAGACCGACCAGTTGGGCCCGTCCCGGCGCATCGACCCGGTTCGGCAGGCCCGCGACGGCATGTACGCGCTACGCGCCTACGTCGAGAGCGACCCGCGTTGGGGCAGCCGCCGTCGCGTTCGCTGGGCGCATGCCGTCGTCCTGCCGTTCACACATGTTCCGGCCGACTTCGCCACGCCCGACTGCCCGCGCCATCTGGTGTTCGGGCGCAACGACCTCGGCGAACTCGTGGCGGGTCTGGTCGACATACCCGTGCGGCAACGAAATCACGACCGCAAACCGACAGCCGCCGACATCGACGTCGTGGCGGAGATTCTGCGTGGCCGAGGTTTCCCGCAGGCAGACCTGCTCGGTGTAGCTGCCGAGAACGACGCATTGGCCGACCGACTCACCGAACAGCAGGCGTTGCTCCTCCAGGTGTCGAAGCTGGTACGTCGAATGGAGATTCGGGGCGGTGCCGGGTCGGGCAAGACATGGCTAGCGCTGGAGCAGGCCCGGAGACTCCAACGTGCGGGGGAGCGGGTGGCATTGCTCTGCTACTCCAGAGGGCTCGCGGCGTACTTCTGTCGCGTGACAGGCAGTTGGCCTCACCGGGAGCGCCCCTCGTACGTCGGAACCTTCCACGGTCTCGGGATCGACGTCTGGGGCGCAACCCCCTCCGACAGTGGTGATGAGGACAGCGACTACTGGGAGAAGCGCCTGCCGGCTCAGATGCTCGAACTGGCTGCCGAGCTCGCCGCTGGCAAGCGGTTCGACGCGGTTGTCGTCGACGAGGCGCAAGATTTCGCCGACCGGTGGTGGCCTGTGGTCGTCTCTGCACTCAAGGAGCCCGACACCGGCAGGTTGTCGATCTTCAGCGACGAGGGCCAGCGAGTCTTCGCTCGTTTTGGCGGTATGCCGGAGTGCCAGGCCGTCTTCGTTCTGGAGCAGAACCTGCGCAACACCCGCCAGATCGCCGACACGTTCCAGTCCCTGGCCCTGACCAGGATGCGCTCGAGGGGTGGCTTCGGTCCCGCCGTGCGGCTGGTCCAGAGCACTGCCGACGAGGCGATCTCGGCAGCCGACGACGTTGTCGACGAGCTGCTCAACTCCGGCTGGCTGCCAGCCGACATCGCGCTGCTCACCACCGGCTCGCGCCACCCCGAACAGCTCGCTCGTCAAGAAGAGGGGCAAGACGAGTACTGGTCGTCGTTCTGGGACGAGGACCAGGTCTTCTACGGCCACGTGCTCGGCTTCAAGGGACTCGAGCGGCGAGTCGTCGTACTCGCCGTCAACGACCATGAGCAGCGTGACCGCGCGAAGGAGCGGTTGTACGTCGGCTTGTCCCGAGCACGTGACCAACTCGTCGTATGCGGCAGCCCTGACTATCTGGAGCAGGTCGGCGGGCCGGAGCTTCGTCGCCGCCTGCAGGCGGCGACGACAACATGAAATAGGGCAGCGTCGAAATAGGCGGCGTCACGTCGCGAAGAGTTTTACCTCTGCCCGGTGCCCTTTCACCTCGGACAGTTTCTCGTCACTCGCGACGACATCAACGACGACATCTTGCAGGTGTGGCGCATGCATCTTCGTCGATGCGAGGCGTTCGGCGAGACCGGCAGGTGGGCTTCGTCGCAACCAGAGCCAGAATCAGGTGGGGCGTGCCGTTTGCCGATCGTGTACGGCACGAGTTCCAACGACGGATACCCACAGGCTCGACCAGGAAACGGTGGACAAACCGAGTCGGTCGGTGGACGAAGAGCCGCATTCTGTGGGTAACTTCGCGCGCTAGAAAATAGCGGGAAGTTTTTTACCGGAGAGGGTTGTGTGAGCCCGGATAACGGGTGTAGAAATCTGTCACGCACTTCCGCAAGGAAGAGCGGGATCGGAAGGCAACCGAGGATCCAATCGGTGGGGGAACCCACCGCGCCGGCTGGTGACGCAGCTTGCGGGATCTGACGGAGCCGACCGGGAGGACGGAGACGTCACCTAGCTCCGACCGAACGTGAGGCCCCTCAAACTCATACTTTGAGGGGCCTCACACCTGTTTACGGCCCACATCGTACCGAGGCCCACCTGCGGTCATGCGGAAACTCGAGACTCAGCGCGGGAAGTTTGGTCGCAGGTCGGCCGGTCCGCCGTAGTCGCCGCCAGGGGTGATGATCGTCCCGGCCCTTCCGGCGAGGATGTCCTCGGCGTCGTCTAGGCGGCCGATCGCGGCCATGTCGCCCGTCAGCTCGGCGAATCGACACGCAGCCTCGACCTTCGGACCCATCGACCCTGCGGGCAGATCCTCTCGACGAATCGCTGCCGGGGTGGCACGGAGGATCGGCTGCTCCTCAGGGGTGCCGAAACGCCGGAGCACATGAGGAACGTCGGTGAGGATGAGCAGCGCATCCGCGTCCAAGGCTTGGGCGAGCACCGAGGCGGTGAGGTCCTTGTCGACCACTGCCTCGACCCCCTCGAGGTGCCCCTCCTCGTTGCGGATGACGGGCACTCCACCGCCGCCTGCGCACACCACGACGGCGCCACTGTTGAGGAGCAGTCGGATCAGGCGCGTCTCGACAACCCGCTCAGGCCGTGGCGATCCCACGACGCGGCGCCACTTGGTGCCGTCTCGCTTAACCGTCCATCCCCGCTCAGCTGCGAGCTGCTTTGCACGCTCCTCGTCGTACACCTCTCCGATGAACTTCGTCGGGTTGTCGAACGCTGGATCGGCCGCCGACACCAGCGTCTGGTTGATGATGGCGCTGACCTGCCGACCGGGCAGGTTGTTCTGCAGGGCCTGCAGCAGCCAGTAGCCGATCATCCCCTGGGTCTGGGCTCCCAGGACGTCGAACGGGTACGGCGTCGTCAAGTTCGGGTCGGATGCGCTTTGCAGCGCGAGCACGCCAACCTGTGGCCCGTTGCCATGTGTCAACACCAGCTCGTGGTCGGCGGCCAACGGAGCCAGTGCAGCGACCGCGCGTGCGGCGTTCTGCGCCTGTATGGCGGCATCCGGCTTCTGCCCGCGTTCGAGCAGTGCGTTGCCACCCAGTGCAGCGACGATGCGCACGTCAGGCCTCCAGAGTCGCGACGAGGACAGCCTTGATGGTGTGCATCCGGTTCTCAGCTTGGTCGAACACGATGGAGTGTTCGGACTCGAACACCTCGTCGGTCACCTCGAGGGACTCCATTCCGGTCTTGGCGTGGATCTCGGCGCCAACAGTGGTCAACGTGTCGTGGAAGGCGGGTAGGCAGTGCATGAACCTGACGTCGGGGTTCCCGGTCGCGCGGACCATCTCCATGTTCACCTGATAGTTGCGAAGCATCTCGATGCGCTGGTCCCATACCTCCTTGGCCTCCCCCATGGAGACCCACACGTCGGTATGGAGGAAATCGACTCCCGCCACCCCCTCGCGCACGTCCTCGGTGCAGGTGATGCGCGCACCGGTGTCAGCTGCGATTTCCTGCGCCTGGTCGATGACGGTCTTCTCGTTCCACAGCTCGCTCGGCGCGACAATGCGGACATCCATCCCCATCATCGCGCCGGCGACGAGGAGCGAGTTGCCGACGTTGTTGCGGGCGTCGCCGCAATAGGCAAATGCGATCTGTTCGTCGGGCTTGGTGCTCGCTTCGCGCATTGTGAGCATGTCCGCGAGCATCTGGGTGGGGTGCCAATCGTCGGTCAGCCCGTTCCACACCGGTACGCCCGCGTACTGCCCGAGCGTCTCGACGAGATCCTGAGAAGCGCCGCGGTACTGAATGCCGTCGTAGTAGCGGCCAAGGACCCTGGCCGTGTCCTTCATGGACTCCTTGTGCCCGATCTGTGAGCCGGTGGGCTCCAGGTACGTGACGTGTGCGCCTTGGTCGTAGGCGGCCACCTCGAACGCGCAACGAGTGCGGGTGGACGTCTTCTCGAAGATGAGAGCGATGTTCTTCCCCGCCAGCTTCTGCTGCTCCTTGCCCGCCTTCTTCGCTGCCTTGAGCTCGGCTGCCAGGCTGAGCAGGTACTTCCACTCCTCCGGCGTGAAGTCGAGCTCCTTCAAGAAGTTGCGGCGGTGAAGATCCACTGTCATGTCCCTGTCCTCGTCTGGTGGGAATGCCGACTGGAGGGTAACCCAGGCAAAGGGGGAGAGGCGGAGTCGGATGCTCGCGCGCGAAGGTGCGAAGTCCCTGCTGCGCCGCCCGGGCGGGTTGAAGGGACGAGGCTGCACTCCACAGAGTTCTCCACAGAGTTCTCCACAGAGTTCTCCACAGAGGCTCGAGTCGAAGCCCATTTCAGTGGACGCGTTGGCAAATTCTGTGGGTAACAACGGACTCTTAGAAATGTGCTCGACAATCCCTGCTCCAAAGGGTTGTGCGCCCTCGAAAGCGGGTGTAGACATTCCTCACGCACTCCTGAAAGGGAGAGCGGGATCGGTTGGAAACCGAGGATCTTGTCGGTGAGGCAACTCACCGCGTCAGCTGGTGACGAAGCTGGCGGGATTCGACGGACCGATCGTGAGGACGGAGACGTCACTTCGCTCCGACCGAACCGTGGGGCCCCTCAAACTCATACTTTGAGGGGCCCCACATCCGGTTCTCGGGCCTCAGCAATGGCCCTTCGGTCGAGATAAACAGTATCGACGCCCGTAACGGAACCAGTCGCGACACGCCGAGCGCATTGTCAGCCGATGGGCAGCCGGATCACGAAGCGCGCGCCCTGACGGTCCGCGCGATTGTCCGCTGGGGCTTCGAGATCGATCGAGCCGCCATGGCGTTCAGCGATTGCCCGCGCGATCGCCAACCCGAGGCCAGTTCCCCCGTCGCTGCGAGCGCGCGCGCCCTCAACTCGGGCGAACCGCTCGAAGATGCGTGCCCGCTGGTCAGCTGGCACCCCGCAACCGTCGTCACTGACCGCCAGCACGATCGCTTCGGAACTCGCCTGGAGCTCAATCGTCACCTGCGCCCTCGCATGAGCGGCCGCGTTCTCGATCACGTTGCGTACGAGCCGGCTGAGCTCTCGCCTGTTCCCTTGACCTGGCGCGGGGGACACCCGTGACGTGTCGAAGACGATCGGGGTCCGTCCGGTCAGTCTCGCAACCTCCTCGAGCACCACCACCTCGACGTCAACCGGCTCATCTAGGCGCGATGGCTGTCTGGCGTCTTCTTTGGCGAGGAAGAGCAGGTCGTGTACCAGTCGTTCCATCCGGTCGCTGTCGGACAGCAGGTCGGCGGCGAGTCCAGGCCAGTTGACTCCCTGTGGATGTGCAAGCGCCACCTCCAACTGGGCCCGGAAAGCGGTGAGCGGGCTCTGCAGCTCGTGTGACGCGTCAGCGATGAACTCCTTCTGTCGGGTGCTCGCACCCTCGAGCCGGTCGAGCATGTCATTCATGGTCGCCGCCAGCCGAGAGATCTCGTCAGCGCTGGGCGGCACGGAGACCCGCCGGTCCAGGGCAGCAGCAGAGATGGCCGCCACCTCGGAACGGATGTCCTCGACCGGCCGCAGCGCCCGACCCACCATCAACCGAGTCGCGAGTGCGAGCACAAGTAACAGCAGGGGTATACCGACAAGCAGCGACCGGCGGAGCGTTGACACCGCCTCCGAGACAGACTCAAGGCTTGCACCGAAGACGACAGTGACCTCGCCGTCCGGTGTGGGGGAGCGGAGCACCCAGACTCTGAAGTCCTCTGTCTCAGTGTCGTCGGGCACGTCGTGCAACGTCCGCACCACCGGCTCGGACCCCTCCGGAACGAAGGCGCTGATCGGCCCTTGGCCCTGCAGACCACTTGAAGCGGCGAGAACCCGCCCGTCGCTGTCGACCACCTGTGCCACTGAGTCCTCGCCAACTTCGGCCAGCAGCTTTGGCAGCGAGCCGTCGGCCGCCTGCTGAGCCAGGTCGGCGGCTCGCGCGCGCGACAGAGCGTCTTGGTTGGAGACCAGTGAATGCTCCAGGGTCGCAAGCAGACCCACCGAGCCTGCCACGAGGCTCAGACCGACGATCAACGACGCCAGGATCGTGATGCGAGTCCGTACCGCGCTCCGCGCCCACCAGCCGCCACCTCGTATGGCGGCTTCACCACCCGACATATCACCCACCGTCGGCTGCCAACCGGTAGCCGACCAGTCGTACCGTCTGGAGGCTCTTGCGGCCGAAGGGCTCGTCGACTCGTTGGCGCAGTTGGCGGATGTACACCTCGACGATGTTCGGGTCGCCTTCATAGGCGAAGTCCCAGACATGCTCGAGAATCTCCGTCTTGGAGATGACCTCTCCGACTCGACGCATCAAGAACTCCAGCAGCGAGAACTGCCGAGGGGTCAACGCGATCGGTGTCGGGCCGCGCGACACCGAGTGCGTCGCCGGGTCCAGTTGAAGGTCTCCGGCGGCGAGGACCGTCGGCCGCTCGGGCCCGCCTCGTCGAAGCAGGGCTCGCAGTCTGGCGACCAGGACGACGTACGAGAACGGCTTGGACAAGAAGTCGTCGGCACCGGTGTCGAGCGCCCGGGCCTCGTCGTCGGAGCCGACCTTGGCGGTCAGCATGAGGATCGGTGTCCACTTTCCTGCCTCACGTAACCGCTGGCACAGCTCGTATCCGCTCAAGCCGGGCAGCATGATGTCGAGCACCATCGCGTCATACGGGTTCTCGGTCGCAAGCCACTCTGCCTCCACGCCGTCGAGGGCTGCGTCAACCGCAAAACCCTCCGCCTCCAGGCCACGCTTCAGTGCCCGCACGAGGTGCACATCGTCGTCCACGACAAGCAGTCTCATGAGACCACGGTGGCACGAGAACGCTGAATACCCGCTGAAGCCCGGCTGAAGGCGTCCGACGGCTTCGGGTTTCAAGGCCAGAACGCTGGGGTTCAGCGCGGCTTCAGCATTGGGCGCGCAGAGTGGTCAGGAAAGCCCGGACTCTCGGGCCTTCAGACTGAAGGAGAAGCCATGTCAGACAGTCACAGACGCCGGCACTGGTCGGAGGTCGCGACATCGACCGCCGTACTGCTCGCTGCCTCAGGCGCCATCGTCGCTCAGGGCGGTGGAGCCACGGCGCTCGACTCGACACCTACCTCGCTGACCGCGTCGGCCCAACTGACCGCACCGCTCGAGCCGCCGATCCGTCCCCTGCCCGATCCGGACTCGTTCGTGCGCCGGATCGACAACCCCTATATGCCGTGGCTGCCTGGCAGTCGCTGGGTGTACGTAGAGCGCACGCCCGATGGGGTTGAGCGCATCGTCGTCAAGGTGACCGACCGGACTCGAAGGATCGAGGGCATCCGAGCCACGGTCGTCCACGATGTGGTGAGGCTGGACGGCAAGGTCATCGAGAACACCTTCGACTGGTACGCGCAAGACTGGCGCGGCAACGTGTGGTATCTCGGCGAGGCGACAAAATCCTACGAAGACGGCGAGGTCAGTACCGAAGGCTCGTGGGAGGCCGGAGTCGACGGCGCCAAGGCCGGCGTCGCCATGCCCGGCTGCCCTCGCGTGGGCAGGCTGTACTGGCAGGAGTACTACGCAGGCCACGCAGAGGACCAGGGAAAGGTGCTCGCCAAGTCGAACCGGGTGGTTGTGCCGGCTGGACGCTATCGCCACGCGCTCCTGACCTCCGACACCACGCCACTCGAGCCGGCTGTCCAGGAGTTCAAGTTCTACGCACCTGGGGTCGGTGTGGTGCTCGAGGTCAACGTCAGCCCCGAGCAGGGGCGGGGCGAGCTGGTCCAATTCTCCGGCCCCACTCGCTGAGCGATGCCAGGTGATGGGATTGTGGTTGTCAGCGCGGCCACAATCCAGTCACCTTGCGAATCCAGTCACCTTGCGGGACCGAGGCCGTCGTACCAACCCATCGAGAGGAGGAGCACCATGCCGAAGACGTCCAAGAGTGGCAAGCCGAAGAAAGAAGAGCTGCCCAGCACACTTCAGCGCTCGAACGCCAAGGCTCAGCGCACGTTCGCCAAGGCGCACGACGCTGCAGCTGAGCAGTACGACGACGAGGAGCGAGCCCACCGGGTCGCCTTCTCCGCGCTCAAGCACACGCACGAGAAGATCGGAGACCACTGGGAGCCGAAGGACCACAAAGGCCCGTCGGACCCCAAAGCCGAAGGGGACCGCAGCACCCGGGCCGAGACTGCTGGCGGGGTGGACGCCAACGCTTCGAAGAAGCACCTGCTCGACGTCGCTCACCGCCTCGACGTGTCCGGCCGATCGAACATGACCAAGGACGAGCTTGTCGACGCGATCCAGAGGGCCAACGACAAGGCGACCCGCGAGGCCCGAAGCTGAACCGTCCAGTCCCAGGGCGCCCGTCGTCGAGGGCTCACCTGAGCGGCACGAACGAGTAGTAGCCGATGCGTCGCTCCGCTACGTCTCCCGTCTCGTCGCGGTCCACAACGCTGAGCCGTCCACTGACCGGAATCACCATCCGAGCGCCCTTGTCGAGCTGGTCGACGAGAGGTTCGGGTAGTGACTGGGCTTCGGCCGACACGAGGATGCGGTCGAAGGGTGCGAGAGCAGGCAGCCCCAGAACCCCCGCCTCGGCCTGGTGAACGATCGCCGTCGACCCGGGGAAAGCAGTGAGATTGCTGCGGGCCAGCTCCGTCAGCTCAGGGACTCGTTCCACGCCGTACACCTGACCCGTCGACTCCACCAGGTGTGCCAGCAGCGCGCACGTCCATCCGGACCCACTGCCCACGTCGAGCACCCGGTGACCGGGCCGAGGGTCCAGCAGCTGCAGCATCTGGGCGACCGTCGTCGGCTGGGAGTTGGTCTGCTCGTGTCCAATCAGCAATGGCCGGTTCTCGCCGGCGTGGCGGCGCTGCTTCCTCGGCAGGAAGTGCTCGCGCGGCACGGCGGCGAAGGCGGCCTGGATACGCTCGTCGATCTCCATCTCTGCTCCGCTGCCAGTCTGCCGCAGACAGGGCCGGACGGCACCTGTTGGGTCAAGAGGTGAACCCGTGCCCTGCCGTATGTGGGGAGCACCGGACACCACTGATTTCACCGTTGACGGGGCGAGTAGCGTTTCGCGGGTGGAGAAAAATCCGACGGCAGACGCTTTCGCAGAACGCCTGTTCGAGTCGACATTGGGAGCCTTCGAGCTGCTGAGCCTGTACGTCGGTGACCGGCTCGGGTGGTATCGCGCACTGTCAGCCAACGGTGCCATGACCTCCGCCGAGCTCGCCGCTCGTACCGGCACCTCCGAGCGCTACACCCGTGAATGGCTTGAGTTCCAGGCCGTGTCCGGCATCCTGACCGCCGAGTTCGGCGGAGCCGACTCCTCAGACGCTCAGCACCGACGCTTCCACCTGCCGTCGGGGGCGGCCGAGGTGCTCACTGATGAAACGAGTCTGGCTTATCTAGGTCCGATGGCACGCATGGTCGCTGCCGCCGCTGTGCAGCTTCCCCACCTGCTCGACGCCTACCGCACCGGTGCAGGCGTGTCATGGCAGCAGCTTGGCACCGACGCCAGGGAGTCCCAGGCGGACATGAACCGCCCTTGGTACGAGCAGCGCCTAGGAGCCGCTCTGCGAGAAGTGCCTGATATCGACGAGGTGCTGGCACGGCCCGGCGCGCGCGTGGCCGATGTCGGCTGTGGGGCGGGATGGTCGACGATCGCGCTGGCCCGGGCCTACCCAGGGGCGACGTTCGAGGGGATCGACATTGACGAGGCGTCGGTTGAGATGGCCTGCCATAACGCTGAAGCCGCCGACATCGCCGACAGGGTTAGCTTCCACATCGCGGATGGAAGCTCGGTCGCGGGGGCGGCCCGCTACGACGCGGCGTTCGCGTTTGAGTGCGTCCACGACATGCCCAGACCGGTCGAGGTGCTTGCCGCGATCCGGAAGTTCCTCAAGCCAGATGGTGTCCTCGTGATCATGGACGAGGCTGTAGCCGAAGAGTTCACTGCTCCAGGTGACGACCTCGAGCGGCTGATGTACGGGTTCAGCATGTTCGTGTGCCTGCCCGACGGGATGTCTTCGCAGCCGTCTGCTGCCACGGGCACGGTGATGCGCCCCGCTACCCTGCGCCGCTATGCGGAGGAAGCGGGCTTCAGCCGCCTCGAAATCGCACCCATCGAGAATTTCGGTTTCTGGCGCTTCTACGTGATCCGTCCCTGAGATACTGCGCCGCCCAAGCGCGGGCTCTGTCCGCTCGGCGCTTCATGTCTCGTGGGATCCCCGGTGTCCCGGTTCACCCGATGTCTACGCCTCGACAGGCTGAAGCAGGCCGTAGAAATCGATGACTCCCGGGCCGAACTCCTCGACGGCGCGGCGCTCTAGCGACTGTGTGATCACCCAAACGCTGACGTCGACGTTGCCCTCGACGACATCCCCGCTCGTGGACGTCACCCCCGGCCAGTCGGTCACCTGGTTGGCGATCTCAGCGAGCTCATCCTCGGTCCGCTCTGCGGCCGAGACGCACAAGGATCCTCCCCAGACCTGTCGGACAGCCTGCTCCATCACCGCCACGTCACCGGTAGTGCTGAGATTCAGCACGTACAAGGCGGGGTCGTTGGCGTTCTGCTCCGTCAGCTGACTGGTCGGCACCAGCCAGCTAATCCAGACACCACCCAGCTCTCCGCTCTCACGCGCGACGCGCATCGCCTCGGTTTGACCTTCCTCAGTGGCCTTCGACGGGTCCACCGGCTTCCAACCGCCTGCTGGCTCCGGGCACGGCGTCGGTTCGGGGTCGTCGCTGCTCGACGGGTATCGCGCCGGCCGGGCCGGCTGTGTCATTGTGAACACCCCGTCGACATACCTCCCCGTGACCTCGAACTCACCCCAGATTGTGCCCCGGGCGGACTCATGCACGGTGTCGTTCCATTGCCAGCCCGCGATGTCTGGTCCTGCACATTGCGGGGGAAGGGACTCCATGACTGAGCTGCACAGCTGCGGACCGTGGTCGGGGCTCTCGAGCACCGTGAAGCTGCCACGCAGCGTGCCGGTGTAGCCGTCGGGCACCACCCTCGGGGGCCGATCCGTCCCGACCGAGTTCGATGGGCTTTTCGACGGATCTGCGCCTGCCGAGGGCGCGTCGTACCTTTCGGCGCCACAGCCCGCGAGCAGAAGCGTGGATGCGCTGGCTGCCGCGGCAACCTTCATTGAGTTCGTTGTCATGAGGGTAGGACGCAAAGACCGTTCATCGCGTTCCCACGGCCACTCAAGGACTGGTAGGTGATGCTGCCCTAGCTACCTGAGCCACCAATCTCTGCGGGGGACGGGGTCAACTTCCTGGAGCGCCTTCGTCGAGACACATGGTGTTGCCTTCGCTGTCTTTGAACCAGGCCGCTCGACCCAGGCCCGCCATAGACGCGATCTCGCCGTCCCATTCAACGCCTGGCATGTCGTACACCTCGAACGCGACACCCTTCGCCTTCAGTTCGCGTACTTCTGCCGCGACGTCATCGACGTGCCATTGGGCGATCGTGTGACCTGCCTGGCCGGCAAACTCGGTCTCGTAGATGTTGAACGCCGTACCATCCGCCGTTGCGAACCTCATCCCCATGCCGTGGAACTCCGCTGAGGGGGTAAGCCCAAGCTTGTCGGCGTAGAACTCGCGAGCTCGGTTCAAATCGCTAGCGGGAATGTTGGCCTCGACTCTGCTGCTGTTGAGCATCACTGCCTCCGGGATACAACTATCGCAGCGCCACCATGGTGCCGGTCAACAAGTGTAGTTTCGCCGCAGTTTCTGCCTCAAGAACAAGAACCCGCACCCAGCACTCATCGGAAAGTCGGTCCTATGGCCAGCAGCCTCGAGAAGACGTCCACCTTCATTGATGGCGAGGTGTCGTACTGGTACAGGGACATCGGCCTACCGGCATTGCGACCGGCACTGCCCGGCGCGACGAGCGTCGACGTCGCGATTGTCGGCGGCGGCCTGACCGGACTGTGGACGGCCTACTACCTCAAGGCCGCCGCGCCAGACCTGCGAATCGCCATCCTTGAGAAGGAGTTCGCAGGCTTTGGGGCCTCCGGGCGCAACGGGGGCTGGCTCAGCGCCGAACCCCCCGGGGAGCCCAGCCGCTACGCCAAGACCCATGGCGTCGACTCCGTTGTGCGACTGCAGAAGGAGATGTTCGACGCTGTCGACGAGGTGATTCGCGTCCTCGAGCTCGAGGGGATCGATGCTCAGGTCCGCAAGGATGGGCTACTGCATGTTGCGACGACGCCGTCCCAGCGGGTGCGGCTGGCGAAACGGATGCCCTCTCTGCGCAGATACGGATGGAGCGAGCGTGACCTTCGCTGGCTGGACGCCGCAGAGCTTGCGGAGCGTGTCAAGATCGCGGGTGCCGTAGGAGCGACGTACAGCCCGCACTGCGCCCGGATCCAGCCGGCATCGCTCGTCCGCGGATTGGCGGCGGTCGTCGAGCGGGCGGGTGTGGCGATCTACGAAGGGACCGAGGTGACGGAGGTCTTGCCCAGCAGAGTTGTCACCAGGCAGGGGAGGGTCAGGGCGGACTTCGTGATCCGGGCCTTGGAGGGGTTTACTGCAGGTCTCAAGGGTTTCAAGCGCACCTGGCTGCCGATGAACAGCAGCATGATCGTTACGGAGCCCCTGCCCGCACGAGCATGGGACGAGATCGGTTGGGAAGGCGCCGAGCTGATCGGCGACGAGGCCCACGGTTTCGCCTACTGCCAGCGAACTAGCGATGGCCGCATCGCCTTGGGCGGCCGAGCCGTTCCCTACCGCTACGGATCGCGTTGGGACGAGCGTGGCCAGACGATGTCCGGCACGTTCGACCAGCTGCGAGCCCAGCTGGCAAGACTGTTCCCTTCCGCCGAGGCAGTGGGGCTCGAGCATGCATGGGCTGGCGTTCTGGGTGTGCCCCGCGACTGGTGCGCCAGCGTCGGTCTCGACCGTGACAGCGGCATTGGCTGGGCCGGCGGGTACGTCGGACACGGCGTGACGTCGACGAACCTCGCCGGCCGTACCCTCGCCGACCTGGTGCTCGAACGCGATACCGACCTGGTCAGGTTGCCGTGGGTCGGGCGCCGAGTGCGTCAGTGGGAGATGGAGCCGGTCCGGTGGCTCGCAGTTCGCGGGCTGTATCTGGCGTATGCCGCCGCCGACCGGCGAGAGCGGGCGAGCGGCTCAGCCACGTCTTCCCTTATCGCCACGGTGGCCGACCGGGTCAGCGGCCGTCGCTAGGCCCGGGCTGGGGCAGCGCCTGCAGTACCACCTCGGACTCGGTGAGCGCCCGCTGCGCTTCGTTCAGCTTGGCCTCGGCCGCCTTGCTCTCCCGTGTCGTCGCCTCGAGACTGCGCTCCTTGGCTTCCAGCTCCGCGACCGCCTCGTCAAGCTCGTCGCGGATGCGCTCCACCGCTTCGGCGGCTGCCGACCGCAGCGTCTGCGCCTTTTGCAGCCGGTGATCTGCCCGCGCTGCCGTCGTACGGGCGCGTTCAAGGCTCTTCGTCGAAACCTCGACCGCGCGCTGGGCCTGTTCTCGCTGCTCGCGGGCATCACGCTCTTGCCTCTTGGCGTCGAGGTCGGACACAGTGCCACCTGCTCCCGAGCCTGCCTCCGTACGGCGACCGAGAGCCGGCTGAGTACCGGGCGGCGCTCCGTCGCTTACCCCGAAGCCACTCACCTGGAGCGGGTCGGTGAGCTGGCCAGCGGCCACAGCATCGGCACTGACGCTGTCGGACAAGGTCGCCTCGAGGGTCTCCCGCACGGCCCACGCCACCTCGTCGCTGACCGGCTGGCCGAGGGTGTGCCCGAGCGAGCGAGCCTGCTGGACGAGCGCTGAAACCAGCTGGTGGCGCTGCCTGGTCAGCTCGCGCAGCTCATCCCCGCTCAGTTCTGCCATAACTTCACGCAGCTCGCCACCCAGCCCAAGCAGAGCCTGCATCTCGTCGCCACAGGAGCGGACCAATTGGTTGGTCAACCAGGCCGCCACCGTCGGCTTGCGCAGCGACTGGATCCGCGACGCGAGGTCGCGATCGCCAATGCCGCGGGCCTGTCTCACCTGGTCGTTGCGAGCGGCGGTGAACTCGGTCAGCGGCAATGCGTAGAGCTCATCTGCCGTCGTGTCG
>Ga0183260_10002603_pt1 | contig 14844 bp, 13 predicted proteins | sample AntDrymUQ4972206_2_FD_129768 | JGI IMG/M metagenome (GOLD analysis project Ga0183260, IMG submission 129768) | Polar desert sand microbial communities from Dry Valleys, Antarctica - metaG UQ497 (22.06) (version 2) (version 2) | ecosystem: Environmental > Terrestrial > Soil > Desert | place... | reverse complement strand
CGGCGCCGACGCCCTGCAGGGCGCGGGCGAAGAGCATCTGCTCCAGGGTCGTGGCGACGGCCGCGACGACGCTGAACGCCACGTAGAATGCCAGGCTGGCGAGAAGCACGGGCCGACGTCCGAACCGGTCGGCGAGAGGGCCGTAGAAGATCTGCCCGAAGCCGAAGCCGAGGAGATAGGTGGTGAGGACCAGCTGGGTCTGGTTCGCGTCGCTGACGCCGAGCGCCGCGCCGATCTCGGGGAGGACCGGCAGCATGGCGTCGATCGCCAGCGCATTCGTCGCTATCATCGCGGCGATGATGGTGACAAACTCGCGAAACCCCATCCCGGGATGCGGCGTCGATTCCTCTGCGGCGCGGTTTGGGGCCGGCGGGGCAAGCATGAAGGGCGTCCTTGGTGGGCCAAGCTGGGAATGGCGAGGCAAAGCGGCGCGATGAGTCGCACGCGATCCGGAGGCGACGATGTAGGTCATCCCTCCGGCCGGGCCAAGGCGCTGTCGTTTGCGAGACCGCCCATATCGCTGCTTGACTCCGCGAACAGCAAGCCGCATACTTAACTGAATGGTTAAGTCTCAAGACATAGCTTTGGACCGCACCTTCGCCGCGCTCGCGGATCCCACCCGGCGGGCGTTGCTGGCGCGGCTGGACGGCCGGCAGAGCCTTTCGGTGAGCGACCTGGCCCGACCGTTCCCGATGTCGCTGCCGGCGATCATGAAGCACCTCGACGTGCTGTCGGACGCCGGGCTGATCACCCGCAAGAAGACCGGCCGCACCGTGGCCTGCCGGCTGAACGCGGCGCCGATGGAGGAGGCGGTCGCCTGGCTCGAACGCTACGAGCGCTTCTGGGCCGAGAGCCTCGACCGGCTCGCCGCTCTTGTGGAGGAGGATCCATGACGACCAAGCCGAGCCTGACGCTGGTCCGGCGCATCAAGGCGCCCCCGGCCAAGATTTTCGCCGCGTGGACCAAGCCGGACATGATGGCCGGCTGGTTCGGCCCATCCCACACCGAGGTCGCGAGCGCCGAGGCCGATCCGCGGGCGGGTGGCCGGTTCCGCGTTGTCATGCAAGCGACCGATGGGGAGGTCCACGATGTCAGCGGCGTCTACCGCGAGGTCGTGCCCGACCGGAAGCTGGTCTTCACCTGGGCGTGGATTTCGACGCCTGAGCGGGATTCCCTGGTGACGGTCTCGCTCCGCCCAGTCGAGGACGGGACCGAGCTGACCCTCACGCACGAGCGATTCTTCGACGAGGCCGCCCGCGAGGGGCATCGCGGCGGCTGGACCGAGGCGCTCGACAAGCTCGAACAGCTGTTTGCCCCACAGCCGCAATAAATGGAGAGGCCGTCATGAAGCTGTATTATGCGGAGACCCTGAATCCTCGGAAAGCATGCGCCGTCGCAAGATATTTGCGATCCCCGGTCGAGTTCATCCGCGTCGACCTGCGCAAGGCGGAACAGCGCACGCCCGAATTTCTGGCGATGAATCCCAACGGCAAGGTCCCGGTGCTGGACGATGGGGGCAAGACGTTTTGGGAAGCCGATGCGATCATGTGCTATCTCGCCCAAAAGGCCGGGTCCGACCTTTGGCCCGACGACGCGCGGCAGATCGAGATCATTCGCTGGCTGAGCTGGAACGCGTATCACTTCACGCGCCACGCCGGGACGCTCTATTTCCAGCACATCATCAAGCCTCTCATCGGCATGGGTGAGCCGGATCCGGCGGCGGTCACGGAGGCCACCGGCTACGTGAAGCAATTCGCCGGCGTGCTGGACGCCCATCTGAGCGGCCGCGAATACCTGGTGGGCGACACGCTGAGCGTCGCCGATTTCGCCGTCTCCGTGACGCTTCCTTACGCCGCCCCGGCCAAGCTGCCGCTCGACGGCTTTTCGGAAATCCAGCGCTGGCACGCGCGGCTGAATGAGATCGAGGCGTGGCGCGAACCGTTCCCGGTCTCGGAGTCGGCGGCGGCTGATCGGCTTCAGTAATGCATATGAAGGAGAACGACATGTTGGGCGACAGAGACGCGGCCGCGAACATAGCGGTCAAGGATTTGCAAATGGCCCGGACATTCTACGCAGGCACCCTCGGCCTGACGCAGGTCGGCGCCGAGGGCGAGGAGCTGATCGTCTACCGGAGCGGAAACAGCACCATCAACGTCTACCGCTCGCAATTCGCCGGCACCAACAAGGCGACGGCGGTGACGTGGACGGTCGGCGAGGACGTGGAGGGCGTCGTGCGGGCGCTCAAGGCCAAAGGCGTCGCCTTCGAGCATTACGACATGGCGGACATGACGCGGGAGGGCGATGTTCATATCGGCGGAGATCTGAAGGTCGCGTGGTTCAAGGACCCGGATGGCAACATCCTCAACATCGTTAGCCGCTAGCGGAGCGACCACCACCGAGCTGAGCCATCGCTCCGCTGGATACGCCCCGCCCTACCGGCCGGGCTTGCAACACGAGTCTGCGCTGGGATTTTCTTGAAGTATAGCGAGGACAACAAATCTAGACAGGGTTTGGAACCATCGAAGTCTAAGCCGTGGTCATTCGCGTTAAGATAGGAGCCGCAAATGGAAACGCACCAAATCGTGTCGCGCACGGAATGGCTGGCCGCGCGCAAGGCGCATCTCGTCAATGAAAAGGCGCTGACGAAAGCCCGCGACGAGCTGAGCCGGGAGCGGCGCGCGCTGCCCTGGGTGAAGGTCGAGGAGTCTTATGTCTTCGAAGGCCCGAACGGCAAGGAGACGCTGGCCGATCTGTTCGACGGGCGCAGCCAGCTGATCGTCTATCACTTCATGTTCGGCCCAGGATGGAAGGAGGGCTGCGACGGCTGCTCGTTCCTGGCCGATCATATCGACGGGGCGAACCTGCACCTGCAGCATCACGACGTATCGCTGGTCGCAATCTCGCGAGCCCCATGGCCGGAGTTCGAACCGTTCAAGCGACGCATGGGTTGGCGTTTCAAGTGGCTGTCATCCCACGGCGGCGATTTCAACTACGATTACGGCGTGTCGTTCACAAAGGAGCAGGTGGCCGCCGGAGACGTCGGCTACAATTACGGCACGACCCCGTATGCCCACGAGGAGCTGCACGGCATCAGCGTGTTCTACAAGGACCAAGCCGGCAACATCTTCCACACCTATTCGGCCTCTGCACGACAGGTATGACGACTATCCTCTCCAGGCGATGAAAGCTTGTTGCGACTAGGGGCGGATGCACCGAGGTGCGCCACACTAGGCGGCGGCCCGGATGCGCCATTCTTGCCGGCCTCGATGACGAGGCCGGAATTCATCGCGAGGGTCATGCAGTCCCCATCAAGGTATTGCCTTGAGTGACGCGCGCTGGATCGAGGTCCGCGATGCTGCCGAGGAGGCCGTGCTGCACTTCACCTATGCCGCCCGTCTCCTCGAGGCGGGCGGATTTGGCAGCGATGCCTCGCAAAGCTTGCTGCATGGGGTTGCCGAGTTCCAGAATTCCGTCGATCCGCCAAGCGACTGAGCATAAATTGACCAACGGTGATCATTGCGGAAACGCCGCCGCTCAGGCATGTTCGCCCCCGGGCGGGTGTGGGCTCGTTTGCTGAGGTGGGATGATGCGATCGCGGCTGCCTTTGATGCGGGCTGTGGCAAATCGGGCTTTTGTGGCCGTTCTTGTGCTTGGCGCGACGGCGACAGCGCCGGTGGCCGCCCAGGCCGCCCCCGGCCCCTTCGCCAATCTCGCCGGTTCCTGGACGGGCTCCGGCACGATCAAGCTCGCCGGCGGAACGAGCGAGCGCATCCGCTGCAAAGCGACCTATGTCGTGGAGGACACCGGCAACCGTCTCGGCCAGAAAATGACCTGCGCCAGCGACAGCTACAAGCTGGAGGTCACCACCGATGTCGCTTACAAGCAAGACGCCGGCGTCATCACCGGAACCTGGCTGGAGACAACCTACAGCACCCGCGGGTTCGTATCCGGCCGCGCGACGGCGAGCGAGATCAAGGCCCGTGTGGAGGGCAAGAACTTCTTCGCCGAGATCGGCGTGATGACCGATGGAGACCAGCAATCGGTGACCATCCGGCCGCGGGCGATGGATGTGGAGGAGGTCTCGGTCAAGCTGCAACGGCGCTCCGGCTGAACCTGTCGGCGCATCCTCCCTGAGGTTATCGCCGTCATTCCGCCGGTCGCGCTTCGAGGCGCCGGTCCCTTGCCCGCCGCGCCAACTGCTTCAGGAACATGGCGGTCGGCCGCAGGATGAGCAGGTCGGCGAAAAGCGCCGCCAGCATGGAAACGGCGCTGAGCCAGCCGAACAGCCGGAGCGACGGCAGATCGGAGAAGACCGTCACCGCCAAGCCGCAGGCCAGCACAACCGAGGTCAAAATCAGGGCCGGGCCGACCAGCACGGTCGCGCGCTCCACGCCGGCAGCCGGGTCCTCGTCCGGCCTCTCCTCCAGCCGCAGCCGGTTGAGGAAATGGATGGTTGCGCTGAGGCCGAGACCGAATGAAACGGTCAACGCGACGACGCTGGCGAATTGCAGGCCCTCGCCCATGGCCCAGAGCAGCGTGCCCGAGGCGACGATGGGAAACACGCCCGGCAGGATGCTGACCAGCATTACCAGGAACGAGCGGAAGGCGAGGCCGATGAAGGCGGCAACGAAGACGATCTCGATCGTCAGCCCGCGGTTCAGCTTGCCGATCATGTCGGCGCTGTTGCGCGCCGCGATCGCCGAGAGCCCGGTGACCGAAATCTCATAGCCGGGGTGCCTGGCGCGCACCGCGCCGAGCGCCTCGTCGAGGCCGTCGACCACCGGCAGGAGCTCACTCGCATCGATGTCGGGAATGCGTCCGGAGACGATCGCCGCGTCCCGCGCCTCCGAGATGAAGCGGCGCGTCAGATGCTCCGGCAGCATCTCCACATATTCGGTGAGGGTGGCGACGTCCTCCCGGCCGGTCTTCTCCGCCAGCCAGCGGCGGAGCGTCTCCAGCGACCAGACATTGCCGAGGCCCGCCTGGGCTTCGATCGCCGCATGGACGTCGGCCAATGTCGCAAGCGTCTCCGGCGCGTAGAGCGACGCACCTTGCGGGAACTCCACCAGGACGTCGATCGGATTGGCGCCGGTGAGCTTGGCGTCGAGGCGGCCGCTCGCCGCCACCGCCTGCTCGCGGTCCGGCACCTGATCGGCCAGCCGGTAGCGCGGCTCCAGATTGGCGTAGACGAGCGCCAGGCCGCCGACCAGGAGGAGGCTGAGCAGGCTGTAGAGCCCCGGCCGGCTCACCATGCGGACGGCGATCCAGCGGCAGAAGCTCCGGAGCGCCTCCACGGCGAAATCGCCGCCCTTCGCGCTGCCGGCCAGGCGCGTCTCCTTGCGGACGAGCAGAATTCCGAGGAGGGGCACGAGCGTCAGCACCGCGACCAGCGCGATGATCGTCGCCGCGAGGCCCGCCTGACCGAAGGTGCGGATCAGGTCGGAGTTGGAGAACTGCAGCGCGACGAAGGAGAGCCCCGCCGTGGCGTGGGTGAGCACGCAGGCCGGGCCGACCACGAGGATGGCGTTGCGGAAGGCCTGGCGTTTGTCCTGGCCCGCCATGAGCCGATCCCGCGCGGCGAAGGTGAGCTGCATGGAATCGGAGAAGCTGATCACCATGATGAGCGGCGTCATCACGTTCAGGAACATGTTGAGGCGGAAATCCAGCCAGCCGAGCGCGCCGAGCGACAGGATGATGGCGATCAGCGGCGGCGCCGCGGCGATGATCATGAAGGAGACGCGGCGGAAGAACAGGATGGCGATCAGGCATCCGGCCGCGAAACCGAAGGCGTTGTAGATGAGCCGGTCGCGCTCCACCGCGTTGCGGATCTCCAGCTGCATCACCGGCACGCCGGAGAGCTGCCCGGTCAGTTCCGTGCCGGCCAGATCGTCCGCCACGACCTGGCGAACCTCGCCGACGACCTGCCGGAGGCCGTCGCCCTCGGCGATGGCCGGATCGAGGGCGAGGACGATCAGGGCCAGCTCGCCGTCCTCCGACAGGAGCTTGCCGCGGATGATCTCGTTCTGCATCACCCGGCCGATAAGCTCGTCATATTCGGCGCCCTGCGGCAGCTCCTCGGGGAAGAGCGGCCCGGGAAGCCGCCCGGCCTCCGGCGGCTGGCGGGCGGAGAAGAGCGAGATGACGCCGCGCGTCCCGTCGATCAGCTGCAGGTCCGTGACAAGGTCGCGAACCCCCTCCAGCGATTCACGCCGAAGCAGCGCCGCTCCCTCGACCACCACCAGCACATCGAACTCGCTCGATGGGAAGCGGCGGGTCACTTCCTCGTATTGCTGGAATTCCGGCGTATCGGAGCGGAACAGCTGGCTGAGCGAATCGTCCACCTTGAGGCGGACGAGCCCGAACGCCGCGGCGATCGCGAGCGCCGTGGCGACCAGGAAGGTGGCGATGGGGAACCGCAGCGCGACCAGCCCGACCCGCTCCAGGCCGAGCGCCAGCCTGCCCGAACGACGCAAGTCGCCAAGATGCTCATCGGCATCTGCCTGTGCCTGACCGGACCCAGCCACGGACGCATCCCTCGAAGCGATTTCGGCGGGATGAAGCCTGCTTCCGCGGGTTGCGTCAAATCTTTCCGCGCCGGCCGCCAACGAGGCGCGATATGGCGCACCATTCGGGCCAGGATGTAGAGCAGGGCTTGATTCGAAGAACACCGTTCCGCTCGGCATCCCCTTGTTCCAGGCTGACGGCCTGCAGGCGTTGCGTAAGCGGGTCGTGTCGATGCCGGGCTAGGGGGAATGCGGATCTGATCTGCCCGGTCATCCTGTCGGGCGGCGGCGGGACCAGGCTGTGGCCGTTGTCGCGCACCGATGAGCCCAAGCAGTTCCAGGCGCTGATCTCCGACAGGAGGATGCTGCAGGAATTCGTCCTCGCGGCTTCCGCGCCGAGAAGGGCGTTGTGGCCGCGATCGGGCTGGAAGATATCGTCGCCGTGGTGGCGGGCGACGCGGTTCTGGTGATGCAGCACGGCCGCGCCGAGGCGGTGCGAGATGTGTCGAGCGCCCTGCAGTCAATACGGGTCGGCGTGGCCTTTGGAGTTCGGGGTTGCGCCCAGCGTCGACGGTTTCATCAGCAAGCAGGGATGAGACCGAAGCGATCGTCAGGGCTCCGTGCCGGCGGGCGCGATCCCCAGGCGCTGGGTGTTTTCGGGACGCCGTTCGACCCGTCCGGGACTTGACCCGCCGAGAAGGGCCGAAACTTGCCTCACGACGAGGCGGGACGCCACCACCGGCAGATCCACCAAACTTGGTAGGATGTCATCCTTGGCGAACACGGCCAGACTGGGCGCCATCTGCAGCGACCGCACGTAATCGGACAGGGAAATTTTTCGCCCGGCCAGGAGCTGAAGCGCAGTCAGCGCGTCGCGCGAGGCATGGATCCATGCGGCGCCGGGCCGGCCCTCAACCGGCGAAACCTGGTCGCCCATGGCCAGGCGCCATGCGAGAAAGGAGAAGTCGACGCCGGCGGCCGCGCCGAGAGAGATCCAGTTCCACAGCCGGGGATTGACGTCCAGGAGCTTGTAGCGCCGGTCGCGCGGGTCGTATTTGAATTCGAGCTCGACCAGACCGGTGTAGGCTAAGGATTCCACGAAGCGCCTCGACGCCGCCGCGACCTCCTCGTTCAGGCAGGACTCGACGAAGGTGCTCGTCTTGCCGAACTCCACCGGATCCTGGCGGGTCCGCCGAGCCACCAGGGAGGCCACCGGCACGCCGTGATCGCACAGGGCGGCGTAGGAGAACTGCGTCGTCCCGTCGCCCGGAATGTATTCCTGGCAGACGATGTCGCCCTCGCCGACCATCCCGGCGGCTTGGTCGAAAAGCGCCAGGAGCTCCGCCCGGTTCTCCACCCTCCAGGCCTTGGCCATCGTGAATGAGTTGGCGATGTCGCGCGAGGTTGGCTTCAGGACCAGGGGAAAACGGAACTCGCCGGTCTCGATGTCGGCCCGACTGCGCAGGCGGTAGACGTGAGGGTAGTCGATCCCCAATTCGTCGGCGCGCTCATAGGTCAGACGCTTGTTGTGCGCCCAGCGCACGATGTCCCATGGCGGGGTCGTCATCCGAAACAAGGCGGCGAGCGCGTCGTGATGCTCCGCTACGAGGCGCACCTCCGGATCGCCGCCGGGGAACAGCGCCCATCCCTGCAAGGCATGCGCCCGGGCGTAATTCAGGAGCCACTCAAGCGCTCCCGGCTCGCTTGGCTTCGGGCAGATCGCGCTTGCGACAGTGTATCTGGAATAGCGCGCAATGGTGTTGTCGCTGGTCAGGAAACGGACCGGAACGCCGCGCCGCCCGAGGCTTCTTGCCAGATCCAGGCTGCCGAGCGCGCCGCCGATCACCAAAGCGCCGACTCGATCGCTGTCCGTCCGCGCAAAGCGGGTCTCACCCCGGCTTTGCGCCGTGGGGGCCTTGTCGCTCCAGTGATCGCTGCCGCTTAGCAACATGCTTTGTGGTCCTCTCAGAAAGAACCTCGAATTTTCGGCAACACCGAGCAAGCGCCGACCGGACTTAACCTTACCGCTCACGGCCTTTAGTTTTGGACAACACCTCCCAAGCGGCCCAGGGGCTTGTCCGCCGTAAGTCAGAGCGCTTTGCGTAGCGTCTCGTAGATCATCAGGCCCGCTGAGACGGCCAGGTTCAGCGAATCGGCCTTGCCGCGCATCGGGATGCGCACCAGCGCGTCGCAAGCGGTCGCGAGCTTTTCCGTGAGCCCATGTTGCTCATTGCCCATGAGAAGGATCAGCGGGACGCGGTAGTCCGCCTCCCGGTAATCGACGGTCGCCGCGCTCAGATGCGTGCCGACGAGCCGAGCGCCGTGCCGCGCCCGCAGCGCAAGGAGGCCATCCTCGCTCGTCCTTGCGACCGGCAAGTGGAAGATGGAGCCCATCGTGGCGCGAACCGTCTCAAGCCCGAACGGGTCGCACGACGCCCCGACCAGCGCGACGCCGGCAAGCACCGCCGCGTCGGCGGTGCGGATGATCGTGCCGAGATTGCCGGGGTCGCGCACCCGGTCGAGCGCGATCCAGATCCCTCCGGCGCCGATGGCCTGTTCCGCCGCGAAGCGCTGTTTCAGGATGCCAACAACGTTCTGCGGGTTCTCGCGGCGCGTGATCTTCTCCAGGACCTGGGAGGATGCCTCCAGCACCGTGCCGCCCGCCGATTTCGTGCGCGCGGCGATCGCGCCGATCTGTTCGTCGCCGGCCTGCGACGCGGCGTAAGCGAGCATGTGAATCGGCCAGCCGCCCTCAACCGCATCGCGGACAAGCTTCAGCCCCTCGGCAATGAACAGCCCGGTCTCGTCGCGATGCTTCTTGCCGTGCAGCGCACGGATATCCTTGACCAGCGGATTGGCGACGCTGGTCACCTTCTTGAAGCTGCCGGTCCGCGGCGTTTCGCCGGTCATGACGCGGTCCAGCGCGAAAAGAGCGAGGTCGCCAGGAGTCCGCCGGCTTCCTCCCGGAGCGCCAGTTCGCCCGATTGCGCGCCGGGCCCGAGGATGTCCTCGCAGAGCCGGTGCATCGAGAGAAACGATGCGCGGATCGCATACGACGTGAGGATCAGGAACCCACCCGCTTTCAGGAGTTCGCGACAGAGCGTCAGCATTTCCGGCAAGTTCGGGAACAGGTCCCAGATTTCGCCGTTCGGGCCGCGCCCGAATTTTGGCGGGTCGAGCAGGATGCCATGGTAGCGCTTGCCGCGCCGAACCTCGCGCCCGGCGAATTTCCGCGCGTCGTCGAGGATCCAACGAATCGGCTTGTCCTCCAGGCCGGACAGCGCCTGGTTGTCGCGCGCCCAGGCAATGGCCTTCTTGGACGCGTCTATATGCGTCACCTCCGCCCCGGCCGCCGCTGCGATCAGCGAGGCGAGGCCCGTATAGCCGAACAGGTTCAGGAGCCTCGGCCGCTCTCCGGCGGCAAGGAGCCGCTCGTGCATGAAAGTCCAATGGGCCTCCTGCTCCGGAAAAGCGCCGACATGGCGGAACGAGGTGAAGCGGCAGGAGAAGCGGATATTTCCGTGCCGGCAGTCCCAGGATTCCTCCAGCCCGGCGCGCCGCTTCCAGCGCCCGGCGCCTTCCTCGTCGGTATCGCCGGTAAACACCGCGTCGGCCTGTTCCCATTCCGCGGCCGAAAGCCGAGGTCTCCAGATCGCCTGCTCCTCCGGCCGGTCCAGGACAAGCGCGCCAAACCGCTCCAGCTTGCGCCCCGCGCCGGAATCGAGCAGTGCGTAATCCTCCAGCCCCTTTGTCTCCAGGACCAGCGGCGCCGAGGGGCTCATGCCGCCTTGGTTGGCCCGAAGCGCTTCAGGAGGATGGAATCTCCGGCGGCGAGGAAATAAGGGTTCTCGAATTCGCGCATGCCGGGAACCCCGGTCTTCCCGTAGATGAGCGGCGTGCCGTCAAGCGTCACGACGCCGCCGCCGGCGGCGCGCAACACCGCATCGCCCGCGGCGGTGTCCCATTCCATGGTCGGCCCCAGCCGCGGATAGAAATCGGCCGCCGCTTCCGCGACCAGGCAGAATTTCAGCGACGAGCCGATCGAACGCCGCTCGCCGGCATTGGCGCGGGCCAGCGCCTCCTCCGTCGCCGGATTGGAATGGGAGCGGCTCGCTACCGCAACCGGCGCGGGCCCGGCGGAACGGGCGCGCATCGCGGCCCAATCGCGAACCTCGTCCAGCGCCTCGTCCGTGCGGCCCTTCCAGGCGCCGACCGCGCTCCCGGCATACGCCGAGCCCAAAGCCGGCGCGAGAACAACGCCGGCAACGGGCGCGCCGTCCTCGATCAGCCCGATATTGACCGTGAACTCGCCGTTGCGGCTGATGAACTCCTTCGTCCCGTCGAGCGGGTCGACCAGGAAGAACCGCTTGCCGGTCGCCGGCGTCCGCCCGTCCGCCGCCGCCTCTTCCGCGACGATGGGAGTATCGGGAAACGCGGCGCCGAGCCGCGCGACGATCGCTTCCTCGGCGTTCCGGTCAGCCTCGCTCACCGGCGAATCGTCGGCTTTCCGTTCAACGGCGAAGTCGGTCGCATAGACGGCCATCACGGCACGCGCGCCGGCGAGCGCGGCGTCGATCAGGGAAACGAGGGTTGAGTCGGAAGCGGGGAGGGGAGGCATTGCCGGCTCTTAGCTTTTCAATCCCCTCCCGCCAACAGCCATCGCCATATCCGCCGAGCTTTTTCGAGAATGCCTGTTGTCCCACGGCGGCCTCTGTGCACAATCCGCCACGAAGGAGGGCGCACATGGAGCTGAAGGGGGAATATCGGATACCGGCGCCGCGCGAGGCGGTCTGGGCCTCGCTGAACGATCCGGCCGTGCTGCGCGACTGCATTCCCGGCTGCGAAAGTCTGGAAGGCAGCCCGGCGGAAGGATTCTCCGCGCGGGTGACGACCAAGATCGGCCCGGTGAAGGCGACCTTCAACGGCGCGGTCACGCTGTCGAACGTCAACGCCCCTGAGAGCTACACGATCGCCGGCGAAGGCAAGGGCGGCGTCGCCGGCTTCGCCAAGGGCGGCGCGGACGTGCATCTCGCCGATGACGGTTCGGGCACCATCCTCACCTACGTCGCCAACGCCCAGGTCGGCGGCAAGCTCGCTCAGCTCGGCTCGCGCCTGATCGATTCCACCGCCAAGAAGCTCGCCGACCAGTTTTTCGCCTGCTTCGCCGAGAAGGCCGGCGCGGCTTCTGGTCCGGCGGCGACAGCGACGGCGGGGGATGCCGACATCGCACGGGCGCAGCTCGGCGCCACGCTGGGCGCCCCGGAAATCGTCCCGCCCGCGCCTGTCATTTTGCCCGCGCCTGTCATTTTGCCCGCGCCTGTCACCCCGCCGGAGCCGGCATCCCGGCCGGAGCCTGTCGTCCTGCCCGGCCGGCCGATTCCACCGGCGGCGACCGGCGTTCCCATCGTCGACGGCCAGGCTGCCGGGCCCGAATTTGTGCCGCCGGCCGCCGCCTCCACGCCGAGGGTCGACGTGTCGCCGCTCCATCACGGGACGGCCGCGCCGGCTCCCGAGCCGGCGACCACATTCTCCAATGCGCCGGGCGCCTCGATTGAGGCCGCCGCTTATGAGATGGAAGAGGAAGTGGAACGTAAGGCCGCGGCGGGCTTCCTCGGCGGGCCGATCGTCTGGGGCCTGCTTGTCCTCTTGGCGCTCATCGTCGTTTATGTGATTGCAACATGAAGCGGGAGTGACGCCCGCCTGTGAGTTGAAGGGGAGGGTATCGATGTCGAATGTGACCATCACCGTGAACGGGCGATCCGTGTCGCGGGAGGTCGAGGACCGGACGCTCTTGGTCCAGTTCCTGCGCGAGAATCTCGGCCTGACCGGAACGCATGTCGGCTGCGACACGTCGCAATGCGGCGCCTGCGTCGTCCACATGGATGGAATGGCGGTGAAATCCTGCACGGTTCTCGCCGTGGCCGCGAGCGGCTCGGACGTCCTCACCATCGAAGGTCTGGCGCGCGGCGACGAGTTGCATCCCGTGCAGGCGGCGTTCCGCGAGCACCATGGCCTGCAATGCGGCTTCTGCACGCCGGGCATGATCATGACCGCCGTCGACATGATCCGCCGCTACGGCGGCCAGCTCGACGAGAAGACCGTGCGCCATGAGCTGGAAGGCAACATCTGCCGCTGCACCGGTTACCACAATATCGTCAAGGCGATCCTCGCCGCGGCGGGCGAGATGGGAAGCGGCGCCAGGCTGGCGGCGGAGTGATCCTTCTCCCAGGGGGAGAAGGTGGCCGCGGAGCGGCCGGATGAGGGCTTACGGCGAGGCCGGGTGAGCAAGATGGCGGGCACCGCGCGCCCTCACCCGTCGCCTTCGGCGACACCCTCTCCCCCGGGAGAGGGACAGAAATAAGGGAGAGACAAGATGGGCCTGGAAGGGATCGGCGCGCGGGTGCCGCGCAAGGAAGACAAGCGCTTCATCACCGGGCGCGGCCGCTACACCGACGATATGGTTGTGCCCGGCATGGCCTACGCCGCCTTCGTCCGCTCACCCCACGCCCACGCCAGGATCGGCTCGATCGACGCCTCCGCCGCGAAAGCCATGCCGGGCGTGATCGGCGTGCTGACCGGGGCCGAACTCGCCGAGGACAAGATCGGCAACATCATCTGCGGCTGGATGATCCGCTCCAAGGACGGCAGCCCGATGAACATGGGTGCCTGGCCGGCGCTCGCCAAGGATACGGTCCGCTTCGTCGGCCAGGCGGCGGCTGTCGTGGTCGCCGAGACGCGGCTGCAGGCGCGCGACGCCGCCGAGGCCGTCGTGGTGGACTGGCAGGAGCTGCCGGCCGTCATCGACCCCGCCAAGACGGTCTTGTCCGGCGCGCAGCAGATCCATGAGAACGCCAAGGGCAACCTGATCTTTGATTGGGAGCTCGGCGACAGCGCCGCCGTCGATGCCGCGATCGCCCGCGCCGCGCATGTGACAAAACTCGACATCGTCAACAACCGCCTCGTCCCGAACGCCATGGAGCCGCGCGCCGCGCTGGGCCTCTACGATCCGTCGGAGGAGCATTTCACGCTGTGGACGACGAGCCAGAACCCGCATGTGGCGCGGCTCGTCCTGTCGGCCTTCTACAACGTCGCGCCGGAGCATAAGCTCCGGGTCATAGCGCCTGACGTCGGCGGCGGCTTCGGCTCGAAAATCTACATCTACCCCGAAGAGATCGTCTGCCTATGGGCGGCGAAGAAGACCGGCTATCCGGTCAAGTGGACGTCGGACCGCACCGAGGCTTTCCTTACCGACGCGCATGGCCGCGATCACGTCACGCATGCGGAGATGGCCTTCGACGCCGATAACCGGATGATTGCGCTGAAAGTCGACACGATCGCCAATCTCGGCGCCTACATGTCGCTCTTCTCCTCCGCCGTGCCGACCTACCTCTACGGGACGCTGCTCTCCGGCCAGTACGTGATCCCGGCGATCCACTGCAACGTGCGGGCCGTTTACACCAACACGACGCCCGTCGATGCCTATCGCGGCGCGGGCCGGCCGGAAGCCACCTTCGTGGTGGAGCGCATCGTGGAGACGGCGGCGCGCGAGCTGGGGGTATCCCCCGCCGAGCTCAGGCGGAAGAACTTCGTCAAGAGCTTCCCGTACCAGACGCCGGTCATCATGAATTACGACGCCGGCGACTACGAGACCTCGCTCGACGCCGCGATGCGGGCGGCCGATTACGCGGGCTTCCCGGCGCGAAAATCCGCGGCGGCTCGCGAAGGAAAACTCCGCGGCATCGGCATGAGCTGCTACATCGAGGCCTGCGGCATCGCGCCCTCCACCGCCGTTGGCTCGCTCGGCGCCGGCGTCGGCCTGTGGGAATCGGCGGAGGTGCGGGTGAACCCGGTCGGCACGATCGAGGTCCTGACCGGCTCGCACAGCCACGGCCAGGGCCACGAGACCACTTTTGCCCAGATCGTCGCCGAGCGCTTCGGCGTGCCGCTCGCCAACATCTCCATTGTGCACGGCGACACCGACAAGGTGCAGTTCGGCATGGGCACCTATGGCTCCCGCTCCGGCGCCGTCGGCATGTCGGCCATCATGAAGGCGCTCGACAAGGTGGAGGCCAAGGCGAAGCGGATCGCCGCGCACCTCATGGAGGCGTCCGAAGGCGACATCGAGATCGTCAATGGCGAGGTGCGGGTCGCCGGCACCGACAAGAAGCTCGGCTGGCACGAAGTGTGTCTGGCCGCCTACACCGCGCACAACCTGCCGGCGGACACCGAGCCGGGGCTGAAGGAGGGGGCTTTCTACGATCCCTCCAACTTCACCTTCCCGGCGGGCTGCTACATCTGCGAGGTCGAGATCGACCCGGATACGGGCAAGACTGAGATCGTG
>Ga0183260_10002601_pt1 | contig 14850 bp, 10 predicted proteins | sample AntDrymUQ4972206_2_FD_129768 | JGI IMG/M metagenome (GOLD analysis project Ga0183260, IMG submission 129768) | Polar desert sand microbial communities from Dry Valleys, Antarctica - metaG UQ497 (22.06) (version 2) (version 2) | ecosystem: Environmental > Terrestrial > Soil > Desert | place... | reverse complement strand
TCATGCTGCGCCTGTTCGACGTGGCGCTGATCGACGCGGCGGTCGACTGGGCGACGCCGCTCGCCGTCCTGGCGGCGATCACGATCGTCGTCGGCAACGTCGGCGCGCTCGGCCAGTCCTCGCTCAAGCGGCTGCTCGCCTACTCGTCGGTCGCGCAGGCGGGCTACATGCTCGCCGGGGTGGTCGTGGCCAACCGGCTCGGCCTGCAGGCGACGGTCTTCTACATCGCCGTCTACCTCGTGATGAACCTCGCCGCCTTCGCGGTGATCGTCGCCCGCGAGCGCGAGACGCCGCTGGGCGACGACATCGCCTCGCTCAACGCGATCGGCGCCACGCGGCCGCTGCTGGCGTGGCCGATGACGATCGCGATGCTCGCCCTCGCCGGCTTCCCGGCGACCGCGGGCTTCATCGGCAAGTTCTATCTGATCGAGGCCTCGGTCGAGGGCGACTACACGTGGCTGGCGGTCTTCATCGTCGTCGGCTCGATGATCTCGCTGGCGTACTACCTGAAGGTCATCGCGGCGATCTGGATGACGCCGTCGGCGGACGAGGCCGACGCGACCCCGGCGCGCGCCCCGCTGGCCGGCGGCGATCAGCCGGTGCTGGCGGGCGGCTCGGACGAGGCGACCGGCCTGCGCGCGCAGGGCGAGGTCGTCGCGGTGGCGGTGGTCTTCGGAGCGCTGACGCTGATCCTCGGGGTCGTGCCCTCGCCGCTGTTCGACGCCGTGCGCGACGTCGGCGCGGCGCTCGGGCTGCTGTAGGGCCCGCGGGCACTCGCCACGCCCCAGCGCCGGACGTCGCCCCCCGTCGGCGGATCGCCTAGTTGCCGTTGGTCGAGACGAGCGTGTCGCCCGTCACGGGGATGTAGCAGCTCTGCAGCGTGGGCTTGGCCTCGCCCGGCTTGATGACCCAGGTCGAGAACCCGGATCTGGGTCGTCTGGCCGTAGTACTGCTGCGTGTTCACGGTGGCGACCTGGAAGTGGAGGTACGGCCCGCAGGATCGGCCCCGTGTTGTCGGCCTGGCCGATCTCGTCACCGCGCTTGATCTCGTCACCGACCTCGAGCGGCACCGTGTTCGCCTTGAGATGGACGTAGTAGCCGAACGTGCCGTCCTGGTGGTCGATCCGCACGTAGTTTCCGAGGCCGTCGGCGTTCGGCGTTGCCGGGTCGCACGGATTGAAGTTCTGCGTCAGGTCCCCGACCACGTCGCCCACGATGCCGCCGCGCGCCGCGCGGATCTCGGCGCCGTCGGGCATCGAGAAGTCAAACGCGTACTGCTGGGGCGTGCGTCACGGGCCACGGATACAGCTTGGCGGCGCGCGCGCCCTGCGAGGGGCCCGGTGGCGGGCAGTTGCTGAGCTGACGGCGCTCGCGCACCGTGAGCGTCCACAACGTGCCGGGGCACCGACCGCCATCGGCACCGCCGCGTCCTTGTCGGTGAGGTCCGCCGCGACCGTATGCGTCGAGCCGGCGCCCGACATCTCGATGGCGAGGCTGTAGCGGCCCTTGCCGCTCGCGCACTTCGGCGTGGCGGCGAGCCGCGCGCCCGCCTCGAGCCACAGCGTGCCGCCGTCCTCGTAACCCTTCGGATCGTGCCGCTGCTCGGTGGACCCGAAGGAGGGCTGGAACGGCGCGATCCGCAGCTTCATGCACGGCGCGAGCGTCAGGATCGGGCCGGACGTCGACCCCACCCTCACCGACGTGACGATCGCGGGCCCGCCACGCGGGCCGCCGTGCGCGACGACGCGCACCCGAGCGCCCTCGACGATGCGGTTTCCGAAGCGGCGCAGCGGCGGGAGCAGCGGCCGTCGCCCGGAGGCCAGGCGCACGAGCCCGCTCGTGTCGGCGGTCTGCACGACGACACCTCGCAGGACTTCGCGCCGGCCGAACGAGCGGCATGCGCTGCTGAACGTGGTACGCACGCCCTGCGCCCGGCGCGCTGCGGCGTCGACGAGCCGGCGCCGGAGGTTGAGCTCCGCCCAGCGCATGTCCTTCTCGGCGGTGTCGCCGAAGTTCGGCGTCAGCCTGGTGGCCAACAGCTCGCGTTGGAGCCTCGCCAGCTGCGCTTCGGTGCTCTTGTCGATGCTCGTCAGTGACCGGCTCGCGCTGTTCATCTGCTCGGCGGCGGAGCAGACGTCACCGTGGCCGGTCAGCGCTCCGACCCGATCGAGGCTCCGCTTCACGCTCGTGAGATCGCGCGTGGCGCGTTGCAAACCGGGGACCCGCAGCAGCCCGAGTCCCGCCCGATCGATCCCCTCGCGCAGCGGGTCCAACGTTCCGTCCGCATCCCGCACCAGGTCGAGGGCCGAGCAGCCGTTCGACCTGGACCGTGCCACCACGCGGCGTGCCGGGGCAGGCGTCGCGTCCGTCGCGGACGGCGTCGTGGTCCGCGTCGCGACCCCCCGCCAGCTGGGCTGGGCGCAGTGCGGTGAACACCGCGCGGACGTGCGTCTCGCCGGCGACCGTACCGCGTCATGTCCCCGCACCCGTACACGCGCCGCGCCAACCTTCGAACGAGAAACCGGGGCGTGCGACCGCCGTCAGCTCGAAAGCGCTCCCGAGCGGGAGCATCGTGTCGCAGCGAGGCGGGCACGCGATCGCGCCGGCGGCGCCCGTGACATCGCCTTCGGCGGTGACCTCGACGGCAAGCATCGCGGTGGTGGGCGCGGTCCCCGGCCGCGTCTGCGCCCAACCCGTCAGCGGGAGTGACGCCAGGCTGCAAACCGCATAACGAGCGTCAGCGCGATCCCCCAACGCATAGAGCGCAGCCTCATCGGCCATGACCGCACTGCAATCAGATTTTCGTGCAAGGGGGCCACGTGCCCGGAGCGGCGCCGCGGGCGAGCGGGTGCACACCAGCGGGTACACACCCACCCATGAACCACGACGAAGACACCGAGCGCCAGGAAGAGACCACCGGCCAGGGCTATCCCGAGGAAGGCCAGCCCGGCATGGGGATCGACGCGCGCGAGCACGCCGAAGACGACGTCACGCCGGACGACGACACGCCCGAGACGAGTGCCGACCAGGATGGAGATCCCAGCCAGGCGACGGGCAATCCGCGGGCCGCGGGAGGCTGAAATCCCAGTGGCCGCGGGCGCTCCGGCTATTTGACATCAGTTGACGTTACATGTTACGGTGGCGTCCTCATGAGCGCCCTTCACGCATCCCTCACGACCATCGCCGCCACCGTCTCGGATCCGGGCGCGGGCGGTGCCTCGGCCGAGGATCTCGGGATCGCCGGCGCGATCGCCGGCTTCGCCATCATCGTGCTGCTCATGGGCGGCCTCGGTCATCGCGCCGGCCTGATCGGGATCCTGGGCTGGTTCGAGCGCTTCTCCGAGCGCGTCTCGGGTCAGCCGGCCTGGGCCGCGCTGCCCTGCGGCCTGGCGATCATCTCGCTGATCTGCGCCGTCTTCGGCCTGTACTGGGACGTCGCGACGCACATCGACAGCGGCCGCGACACGAGCGTCTGGGGCAACCCCGGCCACTTCTTCATCCTCGGCGGCCTGTACGGCATCTTCGCCTCAGGCTTCTTCGCGATCTGCCTCGGCCGCGAGGAGCGCGCCGACCGCCCGGGCCCCACCGCGATCTGGATCGGCCGCGACTGGTACGCCCCGCTCGGCGGCGTCCTGATGTGCGCGACCGGCTTCTTCTCGCTGATCGCCTTCCCGCTCGACGACTTCTGGCACCGCCTCTTCGGCCAGGACGTGACGCTCTGGGGCCCCACGCACCTCATGCTGATCGGCGGCGCCGTGATGACGCTGCTCGGGATCACCGTGATCCAGGCCGAGGTCGTGCGGGCGATGAAGGCCGCCGGCGTCATGCACCTCGAGAAGGCCTGGGTGCGCCACCTGCGCGTCGTCTGGCTACCCGGCGGCCTGCTCATCGGCATGTCCACGTTCCAGGGCGAGTACGACTTCGGCGTCCCCCAGTTCCAGCTCATCTTCCACCCGCTGCTGATGATGTTCGCCGCCGGGCTGACGCTCGTCATGACGCGCATCTGGCTCGGCCGCGGGGCGCTCTTCGGGGCCATCGGCTTCTACCTGATCATGCGCGGCGGCCTCGCGCTGCTCGTGCACGACTCGCTCGGCCAGTCGCTGCCGCACTTCCCGCTCTACATCGTCGAGGCGCTGTGCGTCGAGGCCGCCGCCCTGCTGATCGCCGTCAAGCAGCGCCCGCTGGCCTTCGGCGCGCTCGCAGGCGTGCTCATCGGCACGGTCGGCCTCGCTGCCGAATGGGGCTGGTCGCACGTCTGGATGCCGCTGCCGTGGCCTGTCGAGATCCTGCCGGAGACGATCGGCCTGGGGCTCGCGATGGCGATCAGCGCGTCGCTGGTGGGCGCCTGGGTCGGCGCGCGCCTGGACGACGACATCCCCTCGATCCCCGCGCTGCGGCCGGTCGCGCTGACGGCCTCGATCGCGATCTTCGCGATGCTCGCCTTCCCGCTGTTCACCTCCGCGCAGACCGGTGTACGCGCCGCGGTCGCGCTGACCGAGGTGCAGGGCGGGGCGCAGCGCACGGTCGACGCGACGATCACGCTGCGCCCGCGCGACGCCGCGGAGGACGCGACGTGGTTGACCGTCACCGCCTGGCAGGGCGACGCGCGGCTCGTCGTCGATCGCCTCGAGCGGGTCTCCGAGGGCGTGTACCGCACGACGCAGCCGATCCCCGTGCACGGCTCCTGGAAGGCGAACCTGCGGCTGCACAACGGCAACTCGATCGTCGCGCTGCCGATCTACGCCCCGCGCGACACGGCGATCCCGGTCGCCGGCATCGCCGCGCCGGCGCGCTTCGAGCGAGCGTTCCAGTCAGACAAGAAGCTGCTGCAGCGCGAGGCCAAGGTGCGCGACGACGCGATCACGTACGCGGGCTACGGCACGGTGCTCGGGTTCGCGCTGCTGCTGATCGCGCTGCTCGCCTGGGGCATCCACCGCGTCGGCGCGACCGCGGGTCGCGAGCGCGACACGCCACCGCCGGACTGGGCCAGCGAGCCCGAGCCTGAGCCCGCGCCCGATCCCGCGCACCTCAACGGCGATCTGCCCGCGTGGGCGCGACCGCGGACCGACCCCGCCGCACCGGCCGCCGAGGACCGCTCCGAGCGGGCGCCCGAGCACGAGTCCGTGCGATGAGCGTCGTCGAGCTGACCCCGACGCCGGGCACACCCGAGGGCGCCGGCGCCGCCGCCCACGTCCGCATCGCGATCGTCGGGACCGGCTTCGCCGGCCTGGGCCTGGCGATCCGGCTGAAAGCGGCGGGGATCGACGACTTCGTGCTCATCGAGCGCACCGACGACGTCGGCGGCACCTGGCAGACCAACACCTACCCCGGCTGCCAGTGCGACGTCCCGTCGCACCTGTACTCGTTCTCCTTCGCGCCCAACCCGACCTGGACGCGGACCTACTCGCGCCAGGAGGAGATCTGGGCGTACCTGCGCGACCTCGCCGAGCGCCACGACCTGCACCCGCACATCCGCTTCGGCCACGAGCTGACCGCGGCGACCTGGGACGAGGAGCGCCAGCGCTGGAACGTCGAGACCTCGCGCGGCGCGTGGACGGCCCAGCTCGTCGTGGACGCGACGGGTCCGCTGAGCCACCCGCTCGTGCCAGCGATCCGCGGCCTGCGCCGCTTCGAGGGCAAGCTCTTTCACTCCGCCGAGTGGGACCACGAGCACGACCTCACCGGCGAGCGCGTCGCGGTGATCGGCACCGGCGCCTCGGCAATCCAGTTCGTCCCGCGGATCGCCGACCAGGTCGGGCAGATGCACGTCTTCCAGCGCACCGCGCCGTGGATCCTGCCGCACACCGACCGGCCGACGACGCGCTTCGAGCGGCGCCTCTACAAGGCTCTGCCGTTCGCGCAGAAGGTGGTGCGCACGGCCGTCTACTGGAGCCGCGAGAGCTTCCTGCTGGGCTTCATCAAGGACCAGAGGTTCATGGCGGGCGCCGAGAAGATCGCGATGGCGCACCTGCGCAAGCAGGTGCGCGACCCCGAGCTGCGGCGCAAGCTGACGCCGCCGTTCCGGCTCGGCTGCAAGCGCGTGCTGCTGTCCAACGACTGGTATTCGGCCCTCACCCGGCCCAACGTCGAGCTCGTCACGGACGCCATCCGCGAGATCCGCGGCAGGACGATCGTGCTGGCCGACGGCAGCGAGCGCGAGGTCGACACGAGCATCCTCGGCACCGGCTTTCACGTGACCGATCCGCCCACCGCGCAGCTCGTGCGCGGGCGCGACGGGCGCACGCTGGCCGAGCGCATGGAGGCGGGCATCCAGGCCTACCTCGGCGCGACGATGAGCGGCCTGCCGAACTTCTTCAAGCTCATCGGCCCGAACACCGGTTTGGGCCACAACTCGATGGTGTTCATGATCGAGTCCCAGCTGCGCTACGTGATGGACGCGCTGCGCGTGATGGACGAGCAGCAGGTCGCGACCTTCGAGGTCCGCCCCGAGGCGATGGCCGCCTACAACGCCCAGATCCAGTCCATGATGCCGGGCACGGTCTGGATGTCGGGCTGCGCGAGCTGGTACCTGGACTCGGCCGGGCGCAACACGACGATCTGGCCCGACTTCACCTGGCGCTTTCGCCACCGCACGCGGCGCTTCAACACGCGCGCCTACGAGTTGCGCCACGGCTCGGACGTGCCGGCGATGCGGGCCGCCGCGTGATGCTGCGCTCGCGCTTCGACGTCGCCGGCCGGACGGTGCTCATCACGGGCGCCGCGCGCGGGATCGGCGCGCACAGCGCGCGGCGGCTGCACGCGGCCGGCGCCAACGTGGCGCTCGTCGGCCTCGAGCCCGAGCTCCTCGCCACGCTCGCCGAGCAGCTCGGCCCGCGCGCCGCGTGGTTCGAGGCCGACGTCACCGACTACGACGCGCTCGTGGCCGCCGTCGACGGCACGGTCGCCCGCTTCGGCGCGATCGACGTGGCGATCGCCAACGCCGGCCTGCAGTTCATGGGTCGCATGGCGACGATGCCGCGCGAGCAGTTCGAGCGCACGATCGAGGTCAACCTGCTCGGGGTCTGGCGCACCGACCGCGCCGTGCTCGACGAGATCGTCCGCAACCGGGGCTACCTGCTGAACATCTCCTCGCTGGCGGCCGCCAGCCACGCCCCGCTGATGGGCGCCTACACAGCCTCCAAGGCAGGCGTCGAGGCGATGACCGACACCCTGCGCGTCGAGCTCGCGCCCAGCGGCGCGCGCGTCGGCTGCGCGTACTTCGGCTTCATCGACACCGACCTCGTGAAGGGCAGCTTCGCGCACCCGTCGACGCAGGTGCTGAAGTCGTCGATGCCCGCGTTCGTCGCCACCCCTGCGCCGCTGTCGCAGGCGGTCGACGTGATCGAGCGCGGGGTGCAGCGCCGCTCGGCGCGGCTGTGGGCGCCGCGCTACGTCGGCGGCGCGCTCGCTGCCCGCGGGCTCCTGCAGCCGCTCGTCGAATGGCGCATGAGGTCCAGCCGGCGCCTGCCGCAGGCGCTGGCGCTCGCCGACCCGCGCCCCGGCGATCGCCAGCACGCGCAGCTCGGCGTCGCCGCCGAGGCGCCGCCCGCCGGTGAGGCGCCGCCCGCGCCCCGCGCCGACGCCGCCGCGTCCGCGCCGGGCTGAGCCGGCACACCCCACTACTCTCCCTGGGTGCCCCGCCGCCCGCAGACGCCCGACGAGGAGCTCATCGGCGCGCAGCATGCGGCGGTCGCCAGCGAGATCACCGACGCCATGCGCGTCGCGCGGATGGGCACCGAGCTCGCGATGGGCTTTCGCGAGCTGCGCGGGGTGCACCGCGGCGTGTCGGTGTTCGGGTCCGCCCGCACCGCTCCCGAGACGCCCGAGTACGAGCTCGGCCGCGAGGTCGGGCGGCGGCTCGGAGAGGCCGGCTTCGCCGTGATCACCGGCGGCGGGCCCGGCTTGATGGAGGCCGCCAACCGCGGCGCGCGCGAGGCGGGCGCCCACTCGATCGGGCTGAACATCGACCTGCCCTTCGAGGAGGGCGCGGCCAGCCGCTGGGTCGACCACGCGCTGGACTTCCACTACTTCTTCACGCGCAAGGTCATGTTCGTGCGCTACGCCAACGCGTTCGTGGTCCTGCCCGGCGGGTTCGGCACGCTCGACGAGCTGTTCGAGGCGCTGACGCTCATCCAGACGCAGAAGATCCGCTCGTTTCCGGTCATCCTCGTGGGCGTCGCGTACTGGTCGGGCCTCGTCGAGTGGCTGCGCGAGCGCGTCGCCAGCGAGGGCAAGATCGACGCGTCGGACCTCGATCGGCTGTCGGTCACCGACGACCTCGACGCCGTCGTCGCGCGCGTCCTGCGCGCCGCCGTCGAGCAGGGCGACTGAGCCGGCCGACGTTCAGGCCGCGTGCACGACGTCCGACCGCCAGTGGCCCACGAGATCACGGTAGAGCGCCGATCGCTCCAGGAGGTCGTCGTGGGTGCCGTCGAGCACCTGCGTCCCGTCCAGCACCAGGATCCGCTGGGCACGCAGCGCCGAGCTGATGCGGTGCGCGATGACGATCAACGCTCCCGGGCGACGCGCGAACGCCTGCTCGACGACGGCCTCAGCGGCCGGATCGAGGTGACAGCTGGCCTCGTCGAGGATGACCAGCCATGCCGGCGACACATAGGCGCGGACCAACGTGACGAGCTGACGCTCGCCCGCCGAAAGGTCCGCCGGATCCAGCGCAGCGTCATAGCCACCCAACCGCTCGACGAGCGCGCGCATGCCGAGCAGGTCCACCGCGTGGTCGATCTGCGCCCGGCCGGCGTCCTCGTGCAGATAGACGAGGTTCTCGTGCAACGAGCCGGCGAACACGTACGCCTCCTGCGGGATCAGCACGCGCTGCTGGGCGAGCGTGGCCGGGCCGAGCCGGCGCAGCGGTACGCCGCCGAGGTGCACGTCACCGGCCTGCGGATGGAGCACGCCGGCGATCACGTTGGCCAGCGTCGACTTCCCCGCGCCGCTGGGTCCGACCACCGCAAGGTGCTCCTCTCGCCCCACCGTCAGGTCGAGGTCGCGGATGACCGGCTCGGCGAACGGCCCGTAGGCGAACGTGACACCGTCGAGCCGCACGTCGTGATGCGGCGACCGCCCGTTGCTCGTCGTCGCCAGCCCCGATGACTGCGGAGCCTGAGCCTTCGCGACGGTCCCCTCGTGAGAGGACGCCTCGCCGATCCGTCGCAGGGTGACGACGAGCCACAGCCCGGGACCGTTGATCGCGTCCACGAACCGCTGCAGCGCCGGCTGGACCCCCAGCTGGATGTACGTCAGCGCGCCGAGGATCATCCCGGCGGTCGCACCCCGTGCCACGAGCCACGGGCCGAGGACGAGGATGAGGAGGACCGGCAGCACGCCGCCGACCACGACGGCCACGATCCGGACGGCGGTCAGGCGGGCCAGCGCGCGCGTGGCGCGGGCCTGCTCGTCGATGTGCTCGCCGAGCATCGCCTCGGCTTCGGCCTCGGCGCCACACGCCACGACGTCGCGGATGTCGGTGACCATCGCCGCCATGCCTTCGGCGATGTGCTCCTCGGCCAGGATCGAGTCGCGCCGGCACGCGGCGAGACGCGGGAGCGCGGCGAGGAAGATCGCCGCGCCGACGAACAGCGGCGGCAGGACCAGCGCCACCATCTCGGGCATCAGCGTGAACAGCCCCAGCAGCGCCCCGATCGTGACGACGACGAAGTTCTGCCCCACGAGCAGGATCGCCGCGTAGGCGTCCCTGACGATCTCCACCTGCTGCGTCAGCCGCGCGACGCCCGCGGTGTCGCCCGCGGCGCCGGCCTCCGTCGAGTGGCGCAGCGCGCCTTTCACCGTGAGCTTCGCGAGCTCGTCGCGGAACGGCTCGACGAGGCCCGCCAAGCGCAGGTACGTCTCGCGGGTCGCCCACGCGCCCACGACGGCGCTGACGCCGAGCAGGCCGAGCCACGCGAAGCCTCGCCCCATCCGCCCGTCGAGGAAGCCGTCGTCGATCGCCTCGGCGATGAGCCGGCCCGAGAGGAAGGCGGGGATCGCCTGGACCGTCGACCACGCGGCCAGGCGCCTCAGCTCCCGACCGCGGCCGCGCAGCGCGGACAGCAGCAGCGCCCGCGCGGACAGGTCGGGCGCCGTCACGCGCCCGCTCCCATCGCAGCGCCCGGCGGAACCGGAGTCGGTTCGTCGGGCTCGAACAGGGCGCGGTACTCGGGATCGCGCCACAGCTCGCTGTGCGGCGCCATCGCGCGCAGGCGCCCGCCGTCGAGCCAGGCGACGCTGTCCGTCCGCGCGGCCGTCGAAGCGCGATGCGCGACGATGACGCGCGTGCGATCGCCGAGCGCGCCGGTGAGCACGCGGCTGATGTGGTGCTCGGTGACCGTGTCGAGGCTCGCGGCGACGTCGTCGAGCACGATGAGGCGACCAGCGTGGGCGAACGTGCGCGCGACGCCCACCCGCTGGGCCTCACCACCGGACATCGGGGCCTGGGCCAGCGGCGTGTCGTAGCCCTGCGGCAGCCGCCGGATGAAGCCGTCGGCTCGTGCGGCGCGCGCAGCGTCCTGCACGTGCTCGGCCGGCGGCGCGTCGGTGCCGAAGGCGATCGCGTTCCCGACGGTCCGGCCGAACAGGGCCGGTCGTGCGAACCCGTATCCGACCGCTCGTCGCAGCTCACCGCGGTCGATCTCGGGCAATGGCACGCCGTCCAGCAGCACCGTTCCCTCGTCGGGATCCACCAGGCGTCCCATGAGCGCCGCGAGCAGCGACTTGCCAGAGCCGGAGTGACCGACGACGGCGACGAGTGCGCCGGCGGGGACGACGAGATCCAGCCGGTCGAGCAAGGTCTGCTCGCCCGACCGGACGGTCACCCCGCGCAGCTCGAGGCCTCCCTGGCCGGCGGGCAGCGGGCGTGAGCCGTACTGCACCGGCGCCTCGTCGAGGATCTCGACGAGCCGCCGCGCCGCAGCGCGCGCGCTCGTGAGCCGCGCGACGAGGCCCGCCACCGCGCCGAGCGCCACGGCCACGAACACGTACTGACCGGCGGCGAGCATCTCACCGGGCGTGATCTCGCCACGGGCGAGCAGCACGCCGGCCACGCCGACGACCGCGATCTCCAGCAGTGCCACGAGCAGCGCATCCCGCGCCCGGATCCGCATGCTGACGCGCCACAGGTCCATCCCGTGCCGGCGCAGCTCCGGCAGCGGGGCCAGGGCGCGATCGGCCTCGCGCTGCAGCGTGCCGGCCGCGGCGATCGTGCGGGCACCGGCGATCGCCCCGACGAGGCACTCGGCGATCCTCCCCTGCACCGTGAGGTAGCGCGTCGCCAGCACGGAGGCGTCACGGGCGAAGGCCCGCACGATCAGGTACATCAGCGGGACGCCCGCCAGGAAGGTGACGCAGAGCCACGGATGGATGAGCGCGAGCGCCACGGTGCCGCCGACGCCGGTGACCAAGCTCGCCCCCGCCCCCACGACGGCCGGTGCCACGCGGCCCGCCTCGGAGGCGTTGGCCACGAGTCGCGTCGCCATCTCACCAGGACCCAGCCCGGCGGCGCGGCGCGTTCCCAGCGCGAGCACGTGGCGCAGCACGAGCTCGCGCAACCAAGCGGTCGAGCGCGCGACGGCGCAGCCGGAGGCGAGGGCGTTCAACGCCGAGCCGGCCACGAGCAGCGCCACCAGCCCGACCGCCCAGGCCAGCCAAGGCCCTGCTCCACCGCCGGTCACGATCCGGTCGACCGCATGTCCGATCACGGTCGGGAAGGCGAGCGCGACAGCGGTCGTCACGAACGCCGACAGCGCCACGACGACTACGTGCGCGCCGCCCTGGCGTCCGGTCCGGGCGAGCAGCCGATCGGCGGCGCGATAGGCCCGGGGCGGCGGCGCTTCGTGCGCCCCATTGCTCACCGTCCTTCCCAAGAAGTCTCCTCTCCGCCGCTTCGCGGTACACGTTAGCTCTCAAAACATCTGGAGAGTCGCCCCGGTCATTTGACCGGAGCGACTCCCCATACGGCGCTGTCTGCAGCTAACACAAAACGAGGCTGAGCTCGCTACCACCGTCATCGACGTCGCACAGCAGGAGGGAGATATCGCTCTCACCCCCGCCGCCCTTGTCGTCGCCGCGAGGCTCGCGCACTGCCGACAACCCCTGCAGGTCAAGGACTGACATATATTTTCACCTCCTTTCGGTCATCAAGATTGAAATCAGGATCGGTTCGGCTGCTGCCAGGCTGCGGCGGGCCGAGGAAGGGGAGGTGCACGGGTCCGTCGTGCAGCGCGGCGCCGAGCCCGAGCAGGACGCCAGCGGTGCCGGTTGCCAGGTCCATCGACAGCCGCATGAGCCGGTCGCCGGGGAACGCCAGGTGGCCTTGATAGCTCAAGGCGTGCCAGTCCAGCCGGCGCACGTGGCCCGTCACGACGGGATCCTCGCGGCCGGCGCCGGGCGCGAGGCCGCGGCTGAGGTAGAGCATCATGCCGGCGCGGCCGGAGAACAGCCCCGCGCCGACGTAGAAGCCGCTCCTCGCCGCTGCACGGATCTGCTCGGCGGCCTGCGCGAACTGCTCGTCCTCCCGATACGCGAGGTAGTCGTCGACGGCGAACCCGATGCCGACGCTCCCGTCAGCGATGTACGGCAGCGTGCGCCATCCCTCGGCAACGTGCAGGACGCCGTGACGTGACTGGACGCATCGCCGCAGGTCCTGGCGTATCGCCGTCGCGGCCAGGTCGAGCAGGCCGTCGTCGGAGCGGTACTCGTGCAGGCGCAGGAACATGAGCGCTGGCCCGGAGGACCCACGCAGCAGGCCGGCGTGGGGCTCGGTGCCGCCGCTGATCCGCGCGACGCTGTTCGCGTCGCCCAGCCGCTCGGCGACGGAATCTGCGATCGCCCACACGGTGTCCCACAGGGCCGCGTCGTCGGTTTGTGCCGCGAAGTACGCGAGGGTGAGGCCGATGCCCGCCAGCCCGCCGCTCAGGTCGAGGCCGAGCTGATCAAGCTTCCCGTCGAGTTCGTCGACACAGATCCCCAGCACGTCGAGGGCGTCGCTACGGCGCCCGAGGCGATCGAGCACGTACGCCACGCCGAGCAGGCCGTCGTACAGGCCCAGCGGCGTTCCCGGCGACGGGTTCGTGGCCCGCCGCACCAGCCACTGCTCGTGCGCGCCCTGGCGGGCCGCGCCGGTCTCATGAAGCGCGTAGAGCACGCCGGCAGCGCCGTAGGCCAGGCTCAGGCCGCCGGCACCGGTGGAGAACTGTCGCGGGTCGCCGGGGAACAGCCGGTCCGCGCGATCAGGGGTCGCGCTGGCGAGGATGGCGGCGGACATCGAGTCGCGGGCGTCGCCCCACGCCTCCGGGTCCGGCACGAGTCGCGGCGGCCGGCTGCCACGCGGCGTCGCGCCGGCCGGCTCGTGCGCGGATTCGATGACGCTGACCGCGCCGGCGAGAAATTCCTCCGGCACGGCAAACGTCTCGGTGATCGACGCTGCCAGCGGCCGCGCCTTGTCGGAGTCGAGCCTGAGCAGCGACGTGAGCTGCGGGAGGAACACGAACAGCCGCAGACATGCCAGCGCGTAGCGGTCGACCGCGAGACCGGTCTGGGAAGCCGGCGCCATGAAGGAGGCGGTGGCGACCGGGGGGCGTCCTTCGTCGCCGGCGAGCGTGGCCGCCTCCAGATCGATCAGCACGACCGAGCCGTCGTCGCGGACCAGCATGTTCGTCGCAGAGAGATCGCCGATCACGACGTCGCGCTCGTGCACCTGGGCGACCGCGGCCTCCACGCGCGCACAGATGTCCAGTGCCCAGGACGCGTACTCGACGGCCGCCGTCTGATCGCCGGAGCCGACCATGCCGACCGGGAAGCGCCGGACGATCTGCGATTGGAGCGTCGAGCCCTCGACGAAGTCCTCGACGAGGAAGTGGTGGTCTGCGAGCGTGAAGTAGTCGCGCAGGGCGGGCACGACATCGAGTCCGGCGAGCCGCCCCAGCGTGTCGCGCTCGCGACCGAGCCGCGCCACCGCGTCCGCTCGGTCCCACGCAAGCCCGGCGTAGGGCCGTGCCTCCTTGAGAACGACGTTCTCGCCGGTCGGCAGGTGCGTGCCCGCGTAGACGCCGCCTCCGTTGGAGAAGTGCAGCGCGCGATCGATGCGGTACGCCAACCCGTCGACGGTCGTGCTGTTGCGCGCCTCGAGCTGGGGTGCGAGGAACTCCGGCAGCGTCATCCAGGCCGGGACCTGGAACGTCGTGCCGCGCCGGTCGGGGACCAGCCGGCCGGTCGCGTCCTCGATCGCGGGCACGAGCTCGCCGCCGTCGCCGATGCAGCGGCGCTTGACGAACCCGCCGTAACGGACGTACAGCGGGCCCGCGCCCCAGCGCAGGTCGCTCAGGATGTACGGCCCCGGCTGACCGTCCAGCGCCTCACCGAGCTCGGTGAGCACAACCTGAAGCTGCGCGTCGTCGGCGGGATAGATCGTCACGAACTTGCCGCTCGACTCGCGGCTGGCGTACTTCACGTTGCGCAGGAAGAAGTGCTCTTGGCTGCGGATGAACTTGAACGCGATGTCGTTGGCGACGCAGTACTTCCAGGTCGCAGCGAGGATCTCCGTGACGTTGTCGACGCAGGCCGAGGCATGGATCTTCCAGCCCTGCGTCGGGAGCACACGTCGCTGCGGTACGTAGGCCAGCCAGTGGCCGAACTCGCTGCGCTGCCACCCCTCGGGCACGGGCCCCTGCGCCAGCTCGAAGTCGTGATCGTCAGCGTTTTTCAGTGTGAACGTGTCGTAGAAGACCGGGTCGGTCAGGCAATACATCTCGTAGCCTTGGTCCACAGGACTCCCCAGTTCGCATTCCACTAATTCTCGTAGCAGCTGCCCTGCGGCGGGGAGCGTACTGACGAAGGCGG
>Ga0183260_10002599_pt1 | contig 14855 bp, 10 predicted proteins | sample AntDrymUQ4972206_2_FD_129768 | JGI IMG/M metagenome (GOLD analysis project Ga0183260, IMG submission 129768) | Polar desert sand microbial communities from Dry Valleys, Antarctica - metaG UQ497 (22.06) (version 2) (version 2) | ecosystem: Environmental > Terrestrial > Soil > Desert | place... | reverse complement strand
TTCGGAGGATGCCGATCCGACATTGCCGACCGACTGGCGCACGGTTGGTTTGCTTGTCCTCGCCTTGGCCATCTATCTCCTGCTCCTGGAGCCGGCCGGATTCATCGTCGCCAGTGCACTCTTGTTTGGCGGTGCCGCGTTCGCGATGGGCAGCCGTCGATCCGTGCGCGATCTCGCGGTGGGCATCATCTTGGCGGTGGTGCTCTACCTCTGCTTTACCCAAGGATTGGGTCTGCGCCTACCCACGGGGATCTTCGAGAGGGTGCTGTAGATGGGGGCACTCGGCGACCTCCTCCAAGGGTTTCAAGTAGCGCTGACGCCAGAGAATCTGATGTGGGCGTTGGTTGGCGTGTTGCTTGGCACCGCCGTTGGCGTTTTACCGGGGATCGGCCCCGCACTCACCGTTGCCCTCCTGCTTCCCGTCACCTACAGCCTCGAACCGATCAGCGCGTTCATCATGTTCGCCGGCATCTATTACGGCGGCATGTATGGCGGCTCGACGACATCGATCTTGCTGAACACCCCAGGTGAGTCGGCCTCGATCGTGACCGCGCTTGAAGGCAACCTGATGGCGAAGCGGGGTCGCGGTTCGGCGGCGCTCGCGACGGCGGCGGTTGGATCGTTTGTCGCGGGCACGATCGGCACCCTCGGGTTGACGTTTCTGGCGCCGGTGATGGTTGAGGTTGGTCTCAAGTTTGGGCCCGCCGAGTACTTTGCGCTCGTAGTTTTGGCGTTCACGACGATCACCACGGTACTGGGAGCCTCCGTCTCACGCGGGCTCCTCAGCCTTTTTCTCGGCTTGGCGATTGGGCTCATCGGTATCGACACGTTGTCGGGGCAAAGCCGGTTTACCTTCAACATCCCAGAGTTGCAAAACGGCATCGACGTGGTAACGGTGGCGGTGGGCCTCTTCGCGGTTGGGGAAACGCTATGGGTCGCCTCCCGCTTGCGCACCGACACGGACCGCATCATTCCGGTGAAGGGTTCGGTGGGGATGACGAAAGAGGAATGGAAGCGGTCGTGGAAACCATGGCTGCGCGGCACCGCGCTTGGGTTTCCGATCGGCAGTTTGCCGGCGGGCGGAGCTGAGATTCCAACCTTCCTCTCGTACGCGTTCGAGAAGCGGCTCTCGAAACATCCCGAAGAGTTTGGGCATGGCGCGATCGAAGGGGTGGCTGGCCCTGAGGCGGCGAACAATGCCTCCGCCGCTGGGGTGCTGGCGCCGCTGCTGACGCTCGGCCTGCCGACTTCAGCCACCGCGGCCGTTCTCTTAGTCGCGTTCCAACGCTACGGCCTGGATCCAGGTCCGACCCTCTTTCGGCAAGACCCCGATCTGATTTGGGGCTTGATCGCCAGCCTCTACATTGGCAATGCGATGCTGCTCGTCCTCAACCTGCCGCTGGCTGGGGTTTGGGTGCGGCTGCTCGCGATACCACGGCCGATGCTCTACGGCGGAATCTTGGTTCTGGCCGGGTTAGGAACCTATGGTCTCAACAACTCGCTGGTCGACCTGGTGGTGCTCTACCTGCTCGGTGGGCTTGGCTTCGCGATGCGGCGGTTCGATATCCCGGTGGCGCCGGCGGTGGTCGGCGTCATTCTCGGCCCGATCGCGGAGCAGCATTTCCGGCGCGCGCTCCAAATTGCCCAGGGTGACTACTCGACTTTTGTGACCCGACCGATCTCTGGCACCATCCTCTTCTTGGCGGCCATCGCGGTCGTCGCGCCACCGTTGATTCGGGCCCAATTGAACGGCCGCAAGAGACGTGTGATGGCAACCTGAGCCGCACTTGCACTCGGCTCTGCAACAATAGGTGAAGACCGCGGTGGACGATGCCGGAAGATCGCCGAGCATTTATGCCTGAATCGGGAGGGGTCCGTGTGATCGGGTTCTCAGATCAGCGTCGGACGGGAAAGATGCCTCAGTTTGAGCGTCGTCGCATGGCACCGGTCTACAGCCGGGGCGGCATGGTCGCGGCGGCCCACCCTTTGATTGCTGGCTCCGGCCTTGGCGTCCTGGCGCGTGGTGGCAACGCGGTCGATGCGGCGGTGGCCGCGGCGTTGGTCGCTGGCGTCGTGATGCCGGAGATGTGCGGCATCGGAGGCGACGTCTTCGCCATCGTTCACGCTCCCGGGAACGCCAGCGGCGGCTCTGAGACAGTTTCAATTCATGGCAGCGGCATCGCGCCGCGTGCTGCCTCGATCGACTTCATGCGTGAGCGTGGAGAGCGAGGGGGAACGCGGATGCCGAATCGTGGGCCGCTCTCGATCGCGGTTCCCGGCATGGTCGACGCCATCGTCACGATGCGCGAGCGATATGGGTCGCGCCCATTTGCCGACCTGGTCACGCCAGCGATAACCCTCGCGCGCGATGGGTTCCCGCTTGGCCCTCTCGGTGCCGCCGCGATTTATGACACCATCGACCTCATCCAGCAGTTCCCCGATTCGGCGCGGGTCTTGCTGGCGCACGGCAGGGCGCCAGTCGCGGGGGAGATCTTGCGGCAACCGGACCTCGCGCGAACGCTCGGCGAACTCGCGGACGGCGGCGTTGATGCCTACTACCGCGGCACGATCGGTCGTCGCGTCGCCGACGCGATCGGCGATCTCGGTGGCAAGCTGTCGGCCGATGACCTGGCGGACCACCGCACCGAGGTCACTGATCCGATCGCAATCCCGTATCGCAACTATTCGATATTGGCGACCGGCTTGCCGAGTCACGGAGTGATCCTGCTCGAGGCGTTGAACATCTGGCAGCACGCGAACCGATCGGGTCCTGATGTGTGTTCGGCCGATGCGATCCACCGCCAGGTCGAGGCGACCAAAATCGCGATCATCGACCGCCTCGGTCATACCAGTGACCCCGCCTTGCGGCAATCGCCGATGCGGGCGCTGCTCAGCGAGGAGCATGCGGCGCGACGGGCGGCGGAGATCGATCTCGGAAACGCGGCGACTGAGATCGCGACAGTGCCGCTGCAAGAGGGAGATACCACCTATATCAGCGTTGTCGACGGCGACGGCATGATGGTCTCCTTGATCACCTCGCTCTCGAGCGCCTTTGGCAGCGGCGTTGTCGCCGGTGATACCGGAATCTTCATGAACAACCGGGCTGGGCGCGGGTTTACGCTCGAGGATGGGCACCCGAATATCTACGCGCCAGGGAAGAAGACGATGCACACCTTGCACAGCTACTTGGTGGCGGCGGCGGATGGCACACCGCTTCTGATTGGGGGCACGCCGGGCGGCGACGGACAGCCTCAGTGGAATCTCCAGACGATTGCCGGACTGATCGACGCTGGGCTGGATGTCCAAGCCGCTACCGAGCTGCCGCGCTGGATGAGTTGGCCAGCGACCGACCCGATCTCGTTGCCCAATCCCTATGAGCTGCGGATCGAAGATCGGGCCGGGGATGACGTCATCACTGAGCTAGAGCGACGTGGCCACGCGGTGCGTCGGCTCGGAGCCTGGGAGGCTGGCGGCGCGGTGCAGGTGATCGCGCGAGACCCGGAAACCGGCGCCCTCACCGCCGGCTCTGACCCACGGGTTGAAGGGTTGGCGGTCGGTTTGTAACGAACGAAGGCCGGTCATCCGCGCTTGCCGGTCGGGGACGGCTGACGTATTCTGCCATGCACACGGGGGTCAACGCGGCGCGAAGGGGTGTGCGCTCAGGCCGTTTGGGGAGAACTCCGCGAGTCTGGGAATGGGCGGAGGACAGACCGGCGATGCGAGATTTTTTCCACCGCCGAGGCAAGTTTCGGCCACTTGTCACTGATGATGATCGGCCCGAGCAACAGATTCCAGAGGATCTGTGGACCAAGTGTCCCGGATGCCAGGAACTGCTCTACTCGAAGGAGTTAGAGCGGAATCTCCATGTTTGTCCCAAGTGCGACCACCATTTTCGTTTGCGGGCGCGGGATCGAATCGCGCTCCTGGTCGACCCCGCGTCGTTCGCGGAGTGGGACATCGATGTTCTGCCGAAAGACCCGCTTCGGTTTGTTGATCCGAGCGGTCCCTACGATCGCAAACTCGCGCAGACCCAATCTCGCAGCGGCGAGCCTGAAGCGCTGATCACGGGTGGTGCCACAATCGACGGACGCCGGGTTGGTCTTGCCGTCTGTGACTTCGCGTTTCTCGGTGCCAGTATGGGTTCGGTCTTCGGCGAGAAACTGGTGCGGGCGATTGAACGATGCCTCGCCGACGGTGTGGCGCTCGTCACCGTTTCGTCCTCCGGCGGGGCACGGATGCACGAGGGTCTCTTCTCGCTGATGCAGATGGCGAAGACGGTAGCCGCGTTCGCGCAATTGGGGCACGAGCGAATTCCCCATATCGCCTTGCTCGTCGATCCCTGCTATGGAGGCGTCACGGCATCGTACGCGACCGTCGCTGACGTGATCATGGCCGAGCCTGGGGCGCTGATCGGCTTTGCCGGGCCACGTGTGATCGAACAGATCACCAAGCAAAAACTGCCAGCGGGATTCCAAACCGCCGAGTTTCTCTTGGAGCATGGCATGGTCGATTTGATCGTGGAACGCTCCAACCTTCGACCATCGCTGGCGCGTTTGCTCGACCTTTATGCTCCGCTGCATCACCAAGCGCGGGTCGACGGCCGGTCCGAGGCGGTGGCATTTGCCACTGCCGGTGCGGAGGATCGGCGTGACTGAAACGATGGACACAGCCGGCGTCGAGGCCGGAACATCGCCCTTGTCCCGTTCCGCCTGGGACCGGGTCAAGTTGGCGCGCCACCCTGACCGCCCGCATACGCTCGATTATGTGCGCGAGCTGATGACCGATTTCGTTGAGCTGCACGGCGATCGGACCTTTGGCGACGATCGGGCCTTGATCGGTGGGCTGGCGAAATTCGATGGCATGACGGTGATGGTCATCGGGCATCAAAAGGGCGGCAATACGAAAGAGAATTTGGCTCGCAACTTCGGCATGCCGCGGCCGGAGGGATATCGCAAGGCGGTTCGCCTGCTGCACCACGCGGAGAAGTTCGCGATTCCGGTCGTGCTGTTGATCGATACCCCTGCCGCCGATCCCGGTATCGGCTCGGAAGAGCGAGGACAGGCCACCGCCATCGCGGAAAGCCTGCTGACGATGGCCGACCTATCGGTGCCCAGTGTCGCGGTCGTGATCGGCGAGGGCGGCTCTGGCGGTGCGCTGGCAATCAGCGTCGCCGATCGCATTCTCATGCTCGAGAATGCGGTCTATGCCGTGGCATCGCCCGAGGCCTGCGCGGCGATCCTCTGGAAAGATTCGGCGCGGGCGCCGGAAGCGGCGGAGACGATGCGGATCACGGCAGACGACCTCTATGGATTCGGCATCGTCGACGAGATTATTCCGGAGCTGATTCCCGCCAGCGAACGGCCGCGTGAGGCGATCGCGACGACCGGGCAGGTGCTACGACGCCATCTCCACGAGGTGGTGACTGCCTTCCCACCGGGCTCTGTTGCCTCGATCGGGCCGCTCCGAGAAGCGCGTTACCGGAAGTTCCGACGGATCGGCGCCTGGAGCGATTGGCAGCCCGATGGAATCGCTACCGACATCTTTGATCCCCGCTCAGTCTAAATACCAGCTCGCTGCCACGGCAATCGTGACAGGCGTTCGTGCGCCCTGGCGGACGGGGCATAGCCCTCCCCACGGCTCAACCCGTGGCGCAGGATGCGACGCGAAGCGACCGTCGCGCCGCGGTCAGGGCGACAGATCTCGGTGGACCCGCGATCGACTTTGGCCGACTACTCGACAAGTTCGTCAGCGAGTTTGATCCACCCGTGGCGAAGGGCGAAGATCACCGCCTGGGTGCGATCGTTGACCGCCAATTTGCGAAGTATCGACGTGATGTGATTCTTGACCGTTTGGTCGGAGATGCTCAGGATCCGCGCGATCTCCTTGTTGCTATTCCCTTGGGCGACGCAGTCGAGAATCTCGACCTCACGTGGGGTGAGAGGTGAAAAGACCCCTTCTGATCCAATCCCCATTTGGGACATCTCCCGGAACTGCTCAAGCACGCGGGCCGCGACAAACGGTCGTGAGAGGACCGTGTCGTTGATCAAATACTCACCACGCGCAACCCGTCGAATAAGGCGGATGAGTTCGCTCGCCTCGATATCCTTGGTCGCGTAGGCCGCGGCACCGACGCGAATCGCATGAAAGAGCTGCTCGTCATCCTCATGCATGGTGAGAATGATGACGTTCGTTTGCGGTTGGCGGCGTTTGACAATCCGGGTCACTTCCAACCCGCTCATCTGCGGCATGTTGATGTCGATCAAAACGACATTGGGGCTCGTCATTTCGATTTGCTGGATGGCGCTTGGGCCATCACCCGCTTCACCGACCACGACCAGATCCGGCTCGTGTTCGAGGCTCCAGCGGATGCCGCGGCGGAAGATTGGGTGATCGTCGACAATGACGAGTTCGATGCGGTTCATGGCGGTCCCCCTCGATTCTCTTCGGTCGTCTGTGATTCGACCGCGCCGCCAGTGACCCGAAGCGGCAAAATCAAAGTCAGCGTTGTGCCCTCATTCCGTACACTCTTCACCGAAAATTCGGCTCCGATCAGCCTGGCTCGTTCACGCATGCCGGGAAGGCCAGCACCAGCACCGGGACGGGAAACGACTGCCGCTGGATCAAACCCCTTCCCACGGTCGCGAATGCTCAGCCGAATCTCACTGCCGGTGGATTCGAGCGAGATCGCCACCTCCGGCGTTTGTGCATGTTTGCGAACGTTTTGCAAAGCCTCCTGCACGATCCGAAAGAAGGTCAAGTCCTGGTCCTTCGAGAGCCGCGGCAGATCACTCCCGACGTCGAATGACACCTGCATGGCAAAGAATTTGTTGTACTCATCGATAAAGTTGTGCAGGGTCAGGACCAGACCACGATCTTCGAGCATCGATGGGCGGAGGTCGAACATGAAGCGTCGGATCTCCGTCACCCCATCTCGCAGCAGCCCGCGAACTCGGCGTAATTCATCCTGGACTTGCTCCGGCGTGTGTCGCGCCACTTGTTGGGCCAGATCTATCGCGAAAATGGCATTGGCGAGTACTTGTGCTGGGCCGTCGTGCACTTCGTGGGCGAGGCGGCGTCGCTCATCCTCGCGGGCGGCATTCATCGCGTACTGAACGCCAAGGTCTTCGGCCGCCGACGCCGGTTGAAACGCGCGTTCGCCAGTCAACAAGTCGTTACAACCGCGTACCGCGAGCAGCGCTGTTTCGAGGTTTGCGCGAACCGCGTTCGATCGCAAGAGATCCCCGCTCAGCTCTTGGGCGCCTCGACGCAGTGCCGCAATGTCGATCAGCGGTCCAGTTCCTCCTGGGCTCGCCTCGAGTGGTTGGTGGTAGATCGACTGTTCAAGGGCAAAGACTTCGATGAATCGCTGAAGCTGACTATGCTCCTCAGCGGCGAGCGATGCGACGCGTGTTGCTCGGTCGACAAGTTGAGACAATCGCGCTTCTACCGAGGCCAACTCACGCTCAGCTTCGGTCAGAATCGTCTGCAGCGAATCTGTTGAGACGAGAAGCCCGGTTGCGGCGCGTAGCTTATCCAACGAGCGTTACCTCTCGCTCATCGTGCCGCGAGCCACCCGCGCGACTTTCAAATGACACGGCGGTTAAGAGCGATCCCAGAGGGCGTTCCTCTCTCGCCATGGGTACCATCGTGAGGTCAATAGGACGAGAAGGGACTTCAACACGTACTTTTCACTCTGGTACCGCGACAATAGTACTACGAATCACTCGACACCGCCGAGACCCTGTACGGTCAGACCCAAAAGTACTAGTGGCTCGTAGTACGGCCGGGACTGACCTTCCACGACCTGCCGTGAAACGGAGTCCTTGGCATTCCAGCTGAGCGAACTCGGGGGTGGGGGTGCGGCGGGCGCGGAGCCAGCCTTCTAGACAGACGCGTTGCGGTCCGCCGGCGATTCCCGCGGCCTCGACAACGCGGTTGCTGGTCGGGAGCGCGTTAGGTGGGCTCGCCGGTCGGTGCCACCGCTGTCATGTCGAGTCGGTTGAGCAGCGATTCTAGCGTCTCATCTTCCAGTTTCTGGAACAGCGGCTCAGCTGGCGCGAGGATTTGCCCCGCGGGAAGCGTGGGTGGCGCCCATCCCAGGGCTTTGACGTCACCTTCACCGCCGAGATAACCATGTAACTTCTGGGCGGAAAAGGGAAGAAATGGTGCGCTCAAGACGCGGAGCGCGGAGACCGCTTGCATCGCGGTCCAAACCGCGGTCGCGGCTCGTTCCGGATCGGACTTGAGCGATTTCCACGGTGCCGCCTCATCAAGATAGCGATTCAGTGTTTGAGCAAGGGTCATCACCAATCGAAGACCTTCGCGAAAATGACACTGCTCGATCTGTGCCGCGACTGCCGCAAATGTCGATTGGATCTGCGCCAACAGTTCTTGATCGGACGGGGTGAGGGTAGTTGATGCGGGGAGACGACCATCGAAACGGGAGCGGACGAAGCTGAGGAGACGATGCACGGCATTGCCGTAGGTGGCCACGAGCTCATCGTTGTTGCGGCGTTGAAACTCGCTCCAGGAGAAATCGGTGTCACGACCCTCCGGTGCGTTGATTGTTAAGAAGAAGCGGAGGGCATCAGCGTCGAACAGCTCAAGTGCCTCCGGTAAGAACGGCAAGCGCGCGGTATAAGCCCGGCTCGATGAGAGTTTCTGGCCGCCGAGAGTCAAGAATTCGTTCGCTGGCACGTCATACGGTAGGGCGAGTTCGCCAAAACCCATCAGCATCGCGGGCCAGATGATCGCATGAAACGGCACGTTGTCCTTGCCGATGAAGTAGAACGAGCGGCCCGGCGACGAGCCATCAGCCGTGAGCTGCCACCATGCTTTCCAGGCGTCCGGATCACCTCGCTCTTCGGCCCATGCGACCGAGGCGGAGAGGTAGCCGATGACCGCATCGAACCAGACATAGATGCGTTTGTCGTCGTAGCCCGGTAGCGGAATCGGCACACCCCAGTCGATGTCTCGCGTGATCGCACGTGGCTTCAGCCCTTCGCGCAACCAACCGAGGACAAAGGCTGACACTGCCGGGCGCCAACGCGAGCGACTCGCGTCGACCCAGGCTTGGAGTCGATCGCTGAACTTCGGGAGATCCAAGAAAAAGTGCGTGGTCTCCCGGGTCTCCGGCGTCGCACCCGATAACTTCGAGCGTGGGTCGATCAGATCGGTCGGATCTAGGGTTCGGCCGCAATTGTCACACTGGTCGCCGCGAGCATCGGTGTATCCACAGTGTGGACAGGTCCCCTCCACGTAGCGGTCCGGTAAAAACCGTTCCGCTCGCGGGTCATACATCGCTAAGGTGGTGTCTTGAAAGAGATAGCCGCGCTCGTAGAGCCGGAGAAAGAAGTCCTGTGTCACCCGATAGTGGGTGGTGGTCAGTGTCGTTGTGTAGAGATCGAAAGACAGTCCCAGGCGGGCGAACGATTCGGCAATGCTCTGGTGGTTTGGCTCGGCGACCTCTCGCGGGGTCAACCCGCGCTGGTCGGCGACCACGGTAATTGGGGTCCCGTGCATGTCGGAGCCAGAAACCATCAGCACATGGTTGCCGGCCATACGGTGATAGCGCGCAAAGATGTCCGACGGCACATAGGCGCCGGCGATATGGCCGAGGTGGCGCGGTCCACTGGCATAGGGCCAGGCGACGCCGATAAAGATCTGCTCGGGTTGCTTCGTCGCGAACGATTCAGACAGGGTCACTGATAGTAGCCTCGCCAGGCGTTGATGCGAACGGTCAAGACATCCCGCACATTGTGCCAGGTATCGCGCGCGGGATGCACTTTGCTCTGGCTGCCGTAGGTCCAAACGACTGGCACGACGCAGATCTTGTATCCGAGACGGCGGGCGATCACCAATAGTTCTACGTCAAATGCGGTCACCCGCGGGCCACTGATCGCGATATCCGGGTTGGCGTACAGGCGAGCGCGAGCCAAGATTGCGAGCGCCGCATCGCGATCGAAGAGCTTGAAGCCACACTGCGTGTCATGGATGCCCGGTAAGAGGAGCACCCGCACGAGCATGTTGAAGACGCGACCCATGACATGCCGATAGGTCGGCTCTCCCAGCCGGCTGGCGCCAACCCCCTCGCGTGAGCCGATCGCGACCTGGCAACCTTGCGCCAGCCGCGCGCGTAGTGTGTTGAGATCGGAAAGCGGTGTTGCGAGGTCGGCGTCACAGAAGGCAATTTGATCGTGGTGGGCGCACTCCATTCCCGCGCGGAGCGCCGCGGCCTTCCCCCTGTGCGGGAGCGCGATCAGCCGGGCGTGATCGCGATCTCGGAGTGCCTCGCGCGCCTGCCGCGCTGTCTGGTCCGTGCTGCCGTCATCAACGACAATCAGTTCTGAGGCGTACGGTTGATCCGCGAGAAACGATTGGACGGCGGCGATCGTTGCGCCGATGCGCCCGGCCTCGTTATAGGCTGGAATCACCAGGGAGAGCGATGGCTCGGACGCGATGGGCGTTGTTCTCTCCTTCCCCACCTCCCCGCGCCGAGCTCGCACAGATCCGCGCATGCGGAACCCGGCGTTGGCGAGGAGCGCAGGAGTCTACCACGCGCGAAGCAACACCACCGGAAGCAGCGATGCACCGGCAGCACCACGCGCCGACCACCCCGAGCAAGCGCGCTGGCCAGCCACCCTGCGAGACACGGGTTGAAACGCGTATGGTATCGTCGCCTCGAGTCGCAGCTTCGTCGTTTGGAGGAAGTGCCAGTGTTGGTACTGGGCGCGCACATGTCGATCGCGGGCGGTCATGAGAAGGCAATCGAGCGTGCGGAAGCATTCGAGATGGCGGCCTGCCAGATCTTTACCAAGAATGCGAACCAGTGGTCCGCACGACCAATTGACCCAGCCGCCGCCGATCGCTTTTATGCGGCGTGGCAAGCAAGCGGCGTGCAGGCGCTCGTTGCACACGACTCCTACTTGATCAATCTCGCCTCGCCTGATGACACGATGTGGGAGAAATCGCGCCTCGCCTTTCAACTCGAGCTCGATCGTTGCGATCTTCTGCGCGTCCCTTACCTGGTGACCCATCCGGGCGCGCACATGGGAAGCGGCGTTGAGGTGGGGTGCGCGCGGGTGGCGACGGCCATCAATCAGATTCACCGCGAGCGACCTGATGGCACGACAACGATCTTGTTGGAGACGACGGCGGGCCAGGGATCGACCCTTGGTCGCTCATTCGAGGAGCTTGCCGCGATCATGGAGCAGGTTGACGACAAGGAGCGCGTCGCGGTCTGTTTCGATACCTGCCACGTATTTGCCGCGGGCTATGACCTCCGCGATCAGGCCGGATATGCATCGACGATGCAGCACTTCGACTCGGCCCTCGGTCGCGATCTGTTGCGCGTCTTCCATTTGAATGATTCCAAGAAGGGGCTAAGTAGTCACGTCGATCGGCATGCGGCCATCGGCGAGGGCGAATTGGGACTCGAGGCGTTCCGGCTCGTGATGAATGATCCACGCTTCGAAGGGATTCCCGGCATCCTGGAAACGCCGAAGGGCGATGATGGCGAAGAGGATCGTCGTAACCTCGCGACCCTGCGCGGCTTGGTCGTTGGCCAAGGCGTGCCCGCGCGCGACAGCGCGTAAACCGACTGGGCGTCGAGAAGCACCGTGGTGGATCGATCAACCCGAACTGGACGCCCGCCTCGCAATGTCCCGACGATGCCACGTCCATCGCGCGCTGCACCGCGGATGCCGCGGCCGACCCGCCGGCGATTCGGCTGGCAACCGCCACTGATTCAGCTTGGACAACGGCTCCGGGGCAGAGTGCAGCGGTTTCCCGATGCCAACCGCCTCCTGCTGTGTCTGCTTCTGATCGGCACGGGAATCGTGATCGTGTCAGCGGGAGCGATTTCCGATGTGACGCTCCATCGCGGCGTCGAAACGGGCGGCGAAGCGCCCTGGGTCCGCCACCCAACCGGACGCGATCTGGCGACGAATGTCGACCTGACTCAATTTGCGCCAGAACAACTTGATGCGGTTGCCGCGGCTCTGCAGGCGGGCAACTTCCGCTACGTGCGGCAATCGTTTGCCTGGTCAGAGATAGAACCGGAGCCGGGGATCTACCGGTGGGAGCGCTACGACCCGATCGTCGATGTGCTCTCCCGCCATTTCATTACGCCAGTCGCGGTGTTGCATCGAGCGCCCGCGTGGGCGCGCTCACCCGATCAGGTCACCGCCTTTGATGCACCACCGGCGCGATTTGCCGATTTCGAGCGGTTCGCGACGGCGGTCGTGGGTCGCTATGGTGACCGTCTGCCATTCGTTCAACTCTGGGACCAACCGAATCAACCAGAGCGGTGGGGCGGCGTCGCGGCCGATCCCGCCCAATATGTCGAACTGCTTGGTGTCGGCTCGAACGCGGCGCGGGCGGCCAGCCCTACTACCCTGATCGTGTTGGCTGAGTTTGCACCGAGTCGAGCGGGGGAAATCCCGGACGGCGACGTGCAATTCCTGCGTGGCGTTTATCGTGCGGGGGGGATGCCGTTCTTTCACGTTGTTGCGGCGCGGGTCAGCGGTGGCGAGCGCACGCCGTGGGATCCTCGGGTCGATGCCGCCATACCGAGTCTGTCACGGGTAACGCTGCTGCGCGAAGTGATGAAAGAGGCAGGAGACGACGCAAAACCGGTCTGGGCAACGCACTATGGCTGGCAATCAGGGGACGCGGCGGGGATGGTCAACGCGGTCGATCAGGCCGCCTACACCGTTGCTGGTCTCGAGCGATCGCGCGGCGAATGGCCATGGATGGGTCCCATGTTCGCCTGGGGATTGCTTCCTGGTCCGTCGTTGGCTGGCGAGGTGACGCCGGGAGAGGCGCTGCTCCAGCCGTCCGGTAGCGCGACACCGCTCTTCGACGCGCTCAACGACTACGCGGTCTCCGGTGTGACCGACGCCGCGCCGACCGGATTCCTGCCAGTCAATGCCCGCCAATTCGTCTACGAGGGGAACTGGGAGCTTCAGCACCTTGGCACGACGACCTACCGCACCACGCGCGAGCAAGGGGCGCGGACGAGCGTCCGGTTCACGGGGACCGGCGTGATCCTCCTGGTCCGCCAAAGCCCAGAGGCGGGGCGGGTCACGGCCGAACTCGACGGTCAAGAGATTGATGTCGATCTGACCACATTTCAAGCGCGCGACATTGAAGTGCCGCTGGCGGAGGGGCTGGAGGATCGGGCCCATGAGTTGATCCTAACCTTGGCGGAGCCCGGTCAGTTCACGATCGGTGGCTTGCAGGTGGAGCGGACCGAACCGCTAAGGTGGCCGATGGCCTTGCTCTTGGGGTGTGGTCTCGGGCTGATTTTTCTTGGCCTCAGGGGCATGGTCTATATCGTCGCGGAGCGAACTGGCCACCTCCAACGTCGACGCGGCGTCGACCTCTGGCCGGAGCTGCCGCCGTTGCCTGATTGGAGACCTGAACGCCGGGCGTAGCAACTCACTCGGTATGTGCCCGCGCGGCCACACGCCGGGGGTTCATGATACCGTCGAACTCGACCGATCAGAACCTATCGCTATACTTCGTCGCGGCGTCTGCCGACGATGAACGAGATAGAGAATTGCGACCCGTTGCGTGGGACGTTGCACGCATCCGCGTTGACGCCATCACGAACAATGCTGTCGATGGAGACACGTCGAGGCGTGTGAGGAGATCGAGTTTGTCACCGACATGGGCAGAAGCACCGCTGCATCCTGACTCGCCTCACAGGCGGACCTCCGGCCTCTTCGTCTTCGGCGTCGCCGGATGAGGATGGCGACGCACTTGACCATCTCGCTCCATTGGCGAAACACGTCGTCTGACCAGTGTCAAGCGGCGCGTCCGCCGTTGACGCTCCAGAGTTCTATCCTCGCTTGCATCGGAGAAATGTTCGGAACCAGCGTGGTGGTGGCGTGACGAAGCGCACCCCGCTTGAGTACGAGGACGCTCTCCCTCTCGGTGGCTCGCTCCCCGGGTCATCGGAGCGGGCAACGACCATTCGTCCCCCGGCCACCACGTCGATGGAATCTCAGGGTGAACCCGAACCGATCTCCCGGCGATTGCGACGCCCCGAGACGTTGATCTCGTTTGGGATCGCCATCGCGGCGCTTCTCTTTTTTCTGCGGCGGCTCGATATTCATCCAGCCGAGGTGTGGCAGGTTGCGCGGCACGCGAATCTCTGGTTGTACGGGCTGGCATTTGTAGTCTGGTATGGCAGTTTCTTTATTCGCGCGGCCCGCTGGCGGCGCATGTTGGCCCGTGTCGGGATTGACGATCGGCACGGTTATCCGGTGCCTGGCATGTTGGGGATGGTGGAGATTTTCCTTCTCTCGTGGTTTGCGAACTGCGTGGTCCCAGCGAAACTCGGCGACGCCTATCGCAGCTATCTCATCAAGCAAAAATCTGGAGCATCGTTCAGTACGGCGTTGGGGACCATTCTGGCCGAGCGCCTGACCGATCTCACGGTCCTATTCTTGACGATGTCCGGGGTCGGACTGATCGTCTTCCGTGGGCGCGTTCCTGTCGAGGCGGCGCGCACCTTCTTGCTAGGCTTGGCCTTGATCGTGGTGGCGGTCTTGGGTTTGAGTGTGATGTGGTTCTCCCGTCACGCCTTGCAACGCCGCCTCCCCGCGCGTATCCAGGAGCAGTACGGCCGCTTGCATGACGCCGTCTTCACGTGCCTCCGCCGTCCGTATCTCTTTCTCGTCCTGAGCGCGATCATCTGGCTGGCGGAAGGGCTTCGGTTCTGGTTGGTGGCGCGGGCGGTTGGCGCCGATCTGCCACCATGGACCGCGCTCTTCGTCGCGCTGATGGGATCGTTGCTGACAACGCTGCCGATCACTCCGGCTGGTTTGGGTGTGGTCGAAATCGGCGTC
>Ga0183260_10002597_pt1 | contig 14857 bp, 13 predicted proteins | sample AntDrymUQ4972206_2_FD_129768 | JGI IMG/M metagenome (GOLD analysis project Ga0183260, IMG submission 129768) | Polar desert sand microbial communities from Dry Valleys, Antarctica - metaG UQ497 (22.06) (version 2) (version 2) | ecosystem: Environmental > Terrestrial > Soil > Desert | place... | reverse complement strand
CTCATTGCCAGGTGGGCAGATCGCTGGAACAGCGTCTGGTACGGGCTGCCGACCGACGAGTTCCGCGACGAGCGCCGCGATCTCGAAGCTGCCTGCGCGGCTATCAGCCGCGACCCGCGAAGCGTCGAGGTGAGCGCGGGCATTGTCATCCAGGATCCGCGGACACTGGACCGAAACGGTCCAGACGCGGTCGTCGGTACGGCTGAGCAGATCGCGGAGGCCTTGGCCGCATGGCGCGAGGAAGGCGTCGGCGAGGTAATGTGCCGGCTGGAGCCACCGTCCGCCGGCGTGGTTGAAACCATTGCCGACGCGGCGCAGATGTTCCGGTCTTCTCCGGGTCAGTAGCCGCGGGCGATCAGCCGCTCGCGCATGGCCCGGGCAGCCTGGGCGCGATGTGAGACCTCGTTTTTCTCGGCAGTGGTGAGCTCGCCAACTGTCCGGCCGCCGCCCGGCTCGGAATCGGGCTCGAAGATCGGGTCGTAGCCGAAGCCTTCCTCGCCGCGCGGCTCCAGCGCGATCCGGCCCTCGAACGTCCCCCGCGTTGTCTCGGTTACAACCGGGTCGTCCTCGCCCGATGGCTCGGCAAGGACGAGAACGCATTGATAGCGCCCTGTCCGCGCTTCCGGGCTGAGGCCAAGTGCACCGAGCTCGGCCAACAGCAGTTGGTTGTTCTCACCGTCCGTGGCGTCAAGGCCCGCGTAGCGCCTGGTGCGGACGCCGGGTCGGCCGCCCAGGGCGTCGACCTCGAGACCGGAGTCGTCGGCCAGCGTGGGCAGACCGGAGAGTCGGGCGTAGTGGAGGGCCTTGGAAACGGCGTTCTCTTCGAATGACTCGCCTTCCTCCACGGCCGAGTCGCTCAGGCCGACGTCGGCGAGCGACAGCAGGTAGGTCTGCGGAAGGTCGAGCAGCTCCTGTAGCTCGCTGAACTTGTGACGCGAGCCGGTCGCGATGAGCAGCTCTCCCCGAGGGGCGGTCACTCCAGGCCGAGGACGGTGCGCTGGTAGCGGAACAGCTGTTGGAGCCCGCCATCGGCCAGGTCGAGAAGCTGGTCCATGCCGGCGCGGTCGAACGGCTTGCCCTCGGCGGTCCCCTGCACCTCGACGTATGTGTTCTTGTCGGTGCCGACGACGTTGAAGTCGACCTCGGCGCGTGAGTCCTCCGAGTAGTCGAGATCGAGCAGCGGCACGGCGTCGACGATGCCCACGCTGACTGCGGCGATCTGCCCATCAATGGCTGCGGCGGCGCCCAGCTTGCGCAGCGCGAGGACGAGCGCGACGTACCCGCCGGTGATCGATGCCGTGCGCGTGCCGCCATCCGCCTGGAGCACGTCGCAGTCGACGGTGACGGTTCGGTCGCCGATCTTCGAGGTATCCACCACGCCACGGAGCGCGCGGCCGATCAACCGCTGGATCTCCATGGTTCGCCCGCCCTGGCGGCCCTTGACGACCTCGCGCTGGGTTCGCTCGGAAGTCGCCCGCGGCAGCATCGAGTACTCGGCCGTGACCCAGCCGAGGCCCTTGCCACGGAGGTGGGGAGGAACTCGATCCTCCACCGTGGCGGCACACAAGACACGCGTGTCGCCCATTTCGATGGTGCACGAGCCTTCGGCCCACTTCTGGACATCGAGGGTGAAATGGACTGTGCGCAGCTGGCGCGGGCTGCGGCCGTCGGCGCGGCATCGTCCGCCGCTGATGCTCATCGGTGGCTCCCCGCCGGGGCCGTCTCGCGCTTCGCTCGTTGCCATAGCTCGTCGAGCTCGTCCATGCTCAGCGTGCGCAGCTCGACGTCGCGTTCAGCTGCCTGGCGCTCGACGTTCGCAAAACGTGTGGCGAACTTGGCGCTTGCCGTGCGGAGCGCCGCTTCAGAGTCGATGCCCAGCTTGCGCGCAAGGTTGACCAGGACCATCAAGAGGTCTCCGAATTCCTCCCGTCGCTCCATGTCGTCACGAGCTGCGACAACCTCCGCAGCTTCCTCGGTGACCTTCTCTAACACGCCCTCGATCTGCGGCCAGTCATAGCCGAGCGAAGCGGCGCGCTCCTGCATCTCCTGCGCATATGCGAGCGCCGGGAGCGACTTCGACAGTCCTGCGAATGCCGCTGGAACCGACCCATCACCGGTCTCCGATTTCACATCGGCAGCTGAGCGCGCCGCGCGTTCGCCTGCCTTGATCTGCTCCCAGTTGCGGACGACGTCAGCGGCCGAGTCAGCGACGACGTCGCCAAAGACGTGAGGGTGGCGGCGGATGATCTTCGTCACGACGAGGCGATACACGGCGGCCAGGTCGAAGACACCGTCCTCGGCGGCGTACTCGGCATGCAGCACGATCTGCAGGAGCAGGTCGCCGAGCTCCTCGGCCAGCGCCGGAGTCGAACCGTTCTCGAGCGCGTCGTAGACCTCGTATGTTTCCTCGAGCAGAAACTTGCGCAGGCTCAGGTGATCCTGCTCGCGATCCCAGGGACAGCCGTCTGGTGCGCGCAATCGCGCTACGAGCCACGGCAACGCGTGGGGGCTGGCCGTGTTCGCAAGTGACGAGAGGGCCGGTACGAAATGAGCGCCGGATTCCAGCTCGGCATCCGTGACCTTCCCGACAGTCGACTCGAGGGTGCCGTCCAGGGCGGCGACCGGATGATCGACAGGGTAGAGGGCGCGCAGCATTTGAGCGCCGCTGGTGGCCTGGGCCGCGCGGCCGGGCAGCGAGCCCGGTTCGAATCCTTCGTCGCCAGGGTTCGCATTCGTGGGCGCGAATGCCTCGGGAAGCAATACGACCGCCATTCCCGGATCGAACGGCCGCCGAAGTAGACCGGGCGGGGTCAACAGCTGTACGCCATCAGCCAGCCGCACTCCGAAACGCGACCTCAGCTCATCGAGCAGCCCCGGCACCTGCATCGTTTCCAGCCTACACGCCGGCTGGCTAGGGAGCCTCGTCGCCCCCGGGCACGAGCTCCTCGTCTGCCGCTGGGTCCTCGCTCGCGATGACGATGTCACCGTCGGTCTCGGCCTGCGCCTTCTTCGGCGCGTACCAGTTGTCGAACGCCACGGCACCGACGTCCTGGAGCTGGTCGATGTCGAGCGGACGCGCGCCTTTCTCCTCGACCTTGAAGATGTAGTGGCCCTCGCCCAACTGGATCGGCTCGGTGATCTGCCCAGCGGAAAGTGCGAACACCGGTTCGATGAGCTCGGCGCTGAGCTGATCGCGAGTCACCCATCCGATCTCGCCGCCGTCTGCCGCGTCGGCGCCCTCTGAATGCTCACGTGCGATCGCGGCAAAGTCGGCGCCAGGCACAGCGGCCAGATCCTGAATCTTCTTCACGCGCTGCTCGGGGGAGTCGCGTCGCTCCTCGAAGAGCAGCACATACCAGGCGGCGTCGCCGCGCACCGGCCCGATCAGGTCGCCCGCCGTGTGGGATGCATCGAAGAGGGCGTTGCCGACGGCCTCGGGCGGGATGCTCCTTGTGACGAAGCCGACTGCGCCGCCGTCTTCGCGGCTGGGTGAGTCACTGACCTCGACTGCGACGTCGCGGAACCGCTCGGCGCGAATCTCTCCTGCCGTCAGCGCGTTCAGCTCGTCGAAGGCGGCCTGGGCCTCGACCCGCGCCACCTCCCACGCCGCGTCCTCGGCCGGCAACAGAGGAGCCACCTCCAGGTTGCCGTTCGGCGCGTAGACGATCTCGCTGTAGTTGACTTCGCCCTGCGCGTCCTCCGGGTCTCCTGAGAACAACCCGTCGATATAGATGTTTGCGACGCGCACCTGCTCGGGCGACTCGACCATCGCTGCATCGGTGATCTTGTCCCTGAGCTGATCGGCGGCCGCCTCGTAGCGGAGCAGGTCGCGCAGGGCCGAATCAGAAACGAGCTTGGTCAGGTTGTCGCGCAGACCGGGCTGCTCCCCTGCTGGCGTGATCTCTGTTACCCGACCGATCCGATAAGCACCGTCCTGCCCGCGCACGATGCCAGTCGTGCCGCCCACCTCGACATCGAAGACCCGCTCGCCCCAAGTGGTGTCCGGCGCGCCGATCTCGCTTATGAAGCCAATGTCACCGCCGTGGGCCGCGCTCGCGTCCGCGCTGAATTCGCGTGCGACCTCATCGAACGGACGGCCCGAGTCGAGCGCTGCTATTGCGGCCTCTGCCTTTTCCACTGCGGCACGGCGCTCGGCAACGGTCGGCGTCGCGTCCGCACCCTCGGCAGCGACTGGCTTGATGACGATCGCGAACACGTGCCGGCGCTCCACGCCGGCGAATTCATCCGCGATCCGCGCGTCGATCTCTGCCTCATCGACGGTGATGCCCTCGGCCCCCGCGAGCTGGGACTGGTAGATGATGTCGACGAGGCCATCCAGCCCGGTCGTGAGGAGCGCATCTGCGCGCTGGTCCAGCAGGCCCTGACGCTCGGACAGCGTAGCCTGGTCGATCTCGTTGTCGATGCTGGCCTGCGTCAACCGGAAGGCTTCGCGGTTGATGCGCCATTGCTCGAGCTCGATCCGGTCCTTCAGTAGCTGAGGGCCAATCTCGAGGGAGCCGACGCGTGCCAGCGGCCGGATGTTCTCGTTGTACCAGGCAAGGCCGACGGCGCCGAGCAGGATCAGCACGATCACGGCAATGGCGAGCACGAACAACGCCGTGACGGCAGCCTGCTGGCGCTCCTCGCTGTCGAGGGTTCGACGCAGCCTGGTGCGCAGTGACGTTGGTTTCGTGGTTCGGGCGCGCAATGTCATCTGGTAGTCGTGTCTACCTCTGTGCCGTCGAAAGCTGCGGATGGGTGGGCGCTGGATCGAGCGGTGGGCTCGCCAGCGATCAGCGGCGTGCTCGTCGCAACAGGCCGAGGACGAGCGCGAAGCTGGCGCCGAACGCTGCCGCGCCACGCCAGTCCATCACCGGCCGCACGTCGCCCTTCGCGGAGCCGGCGATAAGCAGGAAGACGCTCGTGTCCGGGTCCAGTGTCGCGCTGTCGGCGATGACAGCGAACGCGGTGCCGCCCTCCTGAAGAGTCAGGCGTTCAGTACGGGCCAACCCGACGCCGCCCTGGCTGACGTTCAGCTCGTCGGCCCGAATTCGCGCCGCGCCACCCTGGTTGATAGTGACCGTCGTGGCATCGATGTCGCGCGCCCCGCCCTGCGTGATCGAGACGGTGTTCGCGTCGATGTCGCGGGCGCCACCGTTATGGATGTCGACGTTGTCGCCGCTCACATCCCTGCCAGCGCTCGGGTCCAGGCCGTCGGTGTCTGCCATACGGGCCGTGTCAACCGCGTCAGAGGTGTCGGCCGCCTCGTCCGTGTCGTCGGTGTCCGCAGGGTCAGCCGCGTCAGCGGCGTCGTCCGAAAACGGCTCTTCGGGCCGCGACGGGGAACCGACGGTCTCCGCGGTCGACTGTTCATCTATGCGCACCGCGGCGTCAGAGTCGTCGCCATTGAGCGGACGGTCGGCCTCGGGCCACTCGTCGCTGTGTTCGCCGTTCTGAAGTTCGTTGGCCAACTTATCTCCGCGTCGAGCGACCGGTTGATTCATTCATCGACCGGCAAATGGGGGCGGACCAGCGTAACCCGATGCGGGATATCTCGCTCATCGGCGCGCGGCCGCCGCGGCTGCCGTGTACACCTCGCGGGTCTCGCGCGCGACGTCTGACCACGTCCTCGTCGACGAATCGGCGCGCCGGCGCGCCTGCCGCCGCAACTGTTCGGCGAGCGCACCTGTGTCCCAGACGGCCACGATGGCAGCGGCGAGCCTGCTCGCGTCGCGCGGCTCGACGACGATGCCGGCACTGCCAACCGCCTCGGGCAGGGCGCCGGCGCGCGTCGTCACGACGGGCACTCCCAGGCAGAGTGCCTCGAGCACCGGGAGTGCGGTCGCTTCCGATAGGGCCGGGTAGACGAACGCCTCGGCCCCGGCGATCACGTGAGCCCGCTCCGCCCGATCCGTGAGCACCACAACCCTGGCCAGATCCCATACATCGTGACGTTCGATCATCGCGGCTATCAGCTCAGCCTCCTCCGTCGCGCCGGTCTGGACCGCGAACGCAAGCATCGGCAGGGCCGCATGCCCGCCGTTGCCCGTTCCCCGGCGAGTCCGCTCGGGATGGTCGTCGCCCGAGACGTGGCGCTCACGGACCAGGCGCAACGCCTCGAACAATGTCCGCATGTCCTTGCGCGCGTCATATCGGCCACTGAAGACCAGGTAGCGCGGCGGCAGGCCCAGCCGTGCGCGGACCTCGGCCACGAGCTCGGTTTGGCGCCCGTACGCGCGGAACGTCTCGTCGACGGCGAGAGGCACGACGGCCAGTCGATCTGGGGGCAGGTGGAGGCGCCGTCGCGCGGTTTCGGCCGTCGCGCGCGAGCAGACGATAACGCGAGTGGCGTCATGCAGGACACGGGCACGCAAGCGGTGGCCGAAACGCGCTGCCGGACTGTTGGCATAGATGCCGGGTAGTTCCCACGGAGCCAGGTCGAGCAGGGTGGCCACGATAGGAAGGCGTGAACCTACCGGTACGGCGCCGCCCGCGGTGTGGAAAACCGCGCCGGCCTCCGACTCGTCGCTGGTGGCGTTTCCTGGGCTGGCCGCCGCGCCGGCGCCGATCTCTGCGCCGCGGAGCAGGAACGAGTCCAGGGTCAGGCCCGCCGAGCGGAAGACCCTTGTGGTCGGGGGCAGCCGGCGTCTCCCGACGACGGGCAGACCGGCCTGCCGGAGCTGATCGGCCGGGTCGTCGCGGAAGGCCCGCGACACGATCACGAAGGACTCTGCTTCGAGTGGCTCACGCGCAAAGGCGGTCAGCAGGCGCTCGAGGTACTCCGCGGTGAGTGGAGATCGCTCGGGCTCCTGCATCGGCCGCACATCGACCACGACGCGCACGCCGCGCAGCTCGGACCGTTTGGGAGTGGCCGCGGTCAGCCTGGCCATCGCGCTGCCCTCAGACGCTGCGAGGAAGGCTTCCGCGCAGTTCCTCCCAGCGCAATCGCAGCACGACGACGAGCGCCTCCACGATGATCCGGCGAGACATCTTGCTTGCGCCCAGGCGACGATCGACGAACACGATGGGGAGCTCCGCCACGCGAGCGCCGTACCGGCTGGCCAGGAACGTCGACTCGATCTGGAAGACGTAGCCACCCGAATGGAGACGGTCCCACGGCAGGGATGCGAGCATCGCGCCGCGCCACGCCTTGAACCCGCCGGTCAGATCGTACGGCGACAGTCGGAGCACCGTTCTCGCGAACGTCGACCCGCCACGCGAGACCACCTTGCGAAGCAGTCCCCAGTTGCGGACGGCGCCGCCCTTGACATACCGGGATCCGATCACCAGGTCGGCGCCGGCTGTATCGGGGCGTGAGCCCGTGTCCGGACGTGAGCCGGGCGCCTCCAGCTGATCGACAAGCTGTGGCAGATAGACCGGGTCGTGCGACCAGTCGGCGTCCATCTGGACCACTCGACCCGCTCCAGCGGCGAGAGCCTGCCGGAAACCGTCGACATACGCCTTGCCCAGGCCCTGCTTCTCGGCGCGATGCAGGACCCGCATGCGCGGGTTCTCGGAGGCCATTTGGTCGGCCAGGTCGCCCGTGCCGTCGGGCGAGGAATCATCGACGACGAGAAGGGTCGCACCGGGCAAGCGGTCGAGGATCGCGGGCGCAATCGCGGATAGGTTCTCGATCTCGTTGTAAGTCGGCAGGACGACCCAGACGTCTGCGTAATCGGCGTCGGTCATCGGCCGGAGTCTAGCGCCGGAAATGCACCGAGCCGGTCCACGAAGGACCGGCTCGGTTGCTACCTGCCTTGCGGACCTGAGGTGGGCCCGCTGGTTTTAGCGATCTACTGAAGCTGGAAGAAGTAATCCGTGAACTGGAACTGGGCGCCCGTGTCCGTGCCCTGCACGCGCAACTGGATCGTCCCCGCTGAGGCTATGGCCGGGAACTTGATGGTCACGACGTAACCTCCACCACCCGCGATCACAGACGTGCGGTACGTCTTCGGCGCAAGTCCGGGTGCGAAGACCTTGACCTTGGGCTTGCCCGTGAGAGCCTCCGCCGTGTAGACGAAGAACTTCGCTTTGGTGGCGCGCACGAAGGGTGCGGGCACCGTTGTCGTGAGCCTGAAGGCTCCAACGTCGACGGGCAGGCTGTGGAAGTACGTGCCCGCGCTAGTCGCGGTCGTGGTCACGCTGTAGTAGGTGCCGTCGGGCACGTTGGCCCCGGCGTTGTCCTTGCCGTCCCATTGGAACGACTGGGGACCGGGCGCTGTGCTGCCACCGTTGACGAACGTGCGAACCACGTTGCCGTTCTGGTCGGCGATCTTCCACCAGAACGTGGCCGGCGCTTGAAGGTTGACCGACAGTGTCGTGGTACGAGCGAGCGTGTCGCCGTCGGCGGCGTAGAAGAGGTTCGGCGAGACCGACGGAGAGCGCATGGTCGTCATGACCTTGACTTCCAGGGTCCGCTCGTTGCCAGTCGTACCGGCACGGTTGCGCGGCGTGGCCGTGACGGTGTAGGTGCCATCGGCGACGTTCGCCCCGGCGCTGTTCTTGCCGTCCCAGGGCGTGCTGCCGTTGCCGCCCGTCGACCATGTCGAGAGCGTTCGCACCACGTTGCCCGACGCGTTCTCGACTTCCATGTCGACGAACGCCTCGCGGTCGACCACGAAGTTCAGCGCGATGCTGTCCGTGACGGCGTCACCATTCGGGGTGAAGAATGGAGTCTCGGGGGGCAGGAATGGAGCTCCGCCCGGCGCCTGCGCCTTGAAGTTGCTTATGACCGGGGGCTCGCCGTTGGCAACACCCTGCGCCCAGTCGGCGCCGGTCATGTTCAGGTCACCGCTGATGGCGCGGAGGAACCCTTCCGCCTGATGGGGATCGAGGAAGTTCTTGGCCCCCGGCGTGCGCACGGAGTCGAACTTGCGCGCGTCCCAGCCGATCCAGCCCCAGTAGGGCAGCGGCTTGGTCCCGGGCGTTCGGAAGATCTCCTCGACCGTCTGGTTGGTCGTGAAGAGCAGTTGGAGCGTCTTGTTGAACTTCTGGTACGAGTGGGCGAACACGGCCCGGGCGCCGACGGCCAGGAAGCCTGCGGCGAAGTTGTCGACGCGCTGGCGCGCGAGATCCCAGGTCGGGACGGCCATTCCGGGCTCGCCGTTGCCAGCCGTGTAGCAGCCATGATTCAAGAAGACAAGCGCGTTGGGAGCGAGTACCCAGTTCGCGCGGACGACATTTGCGCCGTAGTACGTATAAGTGTTGACGCCGCTGCCGACGAAGGAGTTGAGGCCGACACCGTTCTGGCGGCTCTCCGTGAGCTTGGCTGTGTACGGGCTGGGCCAGCCGTAGCCGTGACCCGCGTAATAGACAAGGTTCGCGCCCTGGACGTTGGCCATTACGTTGTCCCACGTTGCTTGCGGATGGAACACCCTCCGCACGTCCATGCCGTACGACTCGGCCGCGACCGCTAGCGATTCGGCGTCGGCAAGGTTGGCGCTGGTCTGCGAGCCAGCCGGGCCGACGATGAACACGGCCTTCAGCGCCGCTGCGGCGGCGTGAACCGGGGTCGCCGCGACCATTGCACCCGATACAAAGAGCGCAAAGGTCAGCCCGACGGCGATGAACGCGCCGCGGAGAGCCCGCAACGGTGTGGCGATGACGACGCCTGATGAATGCATTTCCCCCTCAATCCTTCTTCCGACGACTTTCTTCCGACCCTGCTGGGGCACGCCCGGAAAGACGTCCTGGATGATCCCCCCATTGAGAACGCCTTAAGACTCGCCAGCGAGGGGCGCAGCGGCCATGCCGAGATGGTCCTGCCGGCTTGCACCCATCAGGTGTGGCCAGCACGCAACGAGGCTCGGCTCGTGGGTGATCGGGGATGGCGGTCTCGGCCACATCGTGCCGGTGTGAGGGGGTTGGGTGAGGTCACCTTCGCCACGCTGACGGATGTGACGGACGTACTACGACCCAAGACCACTCCGCCCTACCGCCCAAGAACGTACGAAGGCGCGCGCTGTCGCTGGCCGCGGCTGGGCGAGGCAGTCATGACGGCTTGGCGGGGCGGCCGCTACTCTGCGGGCGTGGCGGACCCGTCCCCTAACTCTCTAACTCGTGCCGCCCTGCCCTGGGTCGTAGCCACGGCCGTCGTGCTTGCGATCGCCGTAACGACCGGGTTCATCGCCGCTTACCTGGTGGCCAGCGGACGGACAGCGGACGCGCCGGGCATTGGCCTCGCGTCACCCACTCCACGCCGCACGCCGGTAGAGAGTCTGGCGCCTGGTCAGACCCCAGCCGTGACGCCGCCGTCGACCATCCAGCCGCGGCGCACGCCGACGCCCGAACCGGTGATCACCCCTGAGCCCAGCCCGTTCGTCCACGTCGTCGCGCGCCTGGAAACCCTCAGATACATCGCCGGCCTCTATTGCACGACCGTCGACGCGATCCTGGAAATCAACGACATTGCCAACCCGAACAGGATCCAGGTCGGCCAGGAGCTGCTGATCCCCGGTGGCGGCTGCACTTCGCCGGAGCCTGAGCCGAGCCCGGCCTGACGCCTGGGCAGCTAAGTCGCGGACACCGAAGAAGGCAGCGGTGAGGGCGCCGAGGAGGGGCCCGGGGAGACCTCCGGTAGACCGCCCTCGTAGTCGATGATCACGAGCACATACTCGAGTCGATCGAGCGCGGCGACGGGCTGCACGAGCGCCGTCTGAAATAGCTGGTTCGGCTGACGCTGCACATCGACGATCGTTCCAATCAGGAGTCCCTTCGGGTAGGTCGACCGGACGCCGGTCTCCAGCTCGATGCCGGCAGTTACGACCGATTCGCCGTGGTTGACCGCGTCTGTCGCCGGGATGTTGGTCATCTGGAGAAGACCCTCGCCGCTGCCGTGGATGTCGCCGATGGCCCGGCTCGTTTCGATCAAGCCAGCCACGTTTGTTCGCGTGTCGCTGACGAGCAGGACCCGGCTGAAGTTCGGGCCGACCTCGGTGACTTTGCCGACCAGCGCGCCGCCTTCGGCGACAACCGGATCGTCAAGTCCAACGCCGGAATCGCTCCCGCGGTCGAGGCTGATGACCCGCTCCTGGTCGGTCGTGAGGCGATTGATCACGGCCGCCGCGACGGTCGAGTAGGCAAGCGAGGAGCGCACTTCGAGTAGCGCGGCCAGCTGCTGGTTCTCGAGGGCCAGGCTTTGGAGACGCTGGTTCTCCGCCTCGACCTCCTGGATGCGTCGCGTCAGATCCTCGGCCTGCTTACGTAACCGCTCGATCTCGCTGATCGTGGTGAAGATGGAGGTTGCTGTCCGCGTGCCCCGGCGGAGCGTGTCCTGGATCGGTGACAAGGCGAATCCGACGCCACGCCGCAGCTCGAGCAGGGGCCCGGAGTTGCTGAATGCGAGCAGGAGAATGGTGAAGGCAAGAAGCGCGACGTAGGCCGTCACCTGCCTTCTGGCTGATCTGCTCAACCGCGGAACCTAGCGCGGAGAGTGCGAGTATGTCTCGGCTACGAGCGTTCTCTCCAGGACGTCGAGTTCCTCGAGCGCCTTGCCCGTGCCCCGCGCGACGCAGGTGAGTGGGTCGTCAGCGACATGGACCGGCATCTGGGTCGCTTCCGACACGCGCCGGTCGAGCCCCTGGAGGAGCGCGCCTCCGCCGGCAAGGACGATGCCCTGGTCCATGATGTCCGCGACGAGCTCAGGCGGCGTCTCTTCGATCGTGTCCTTGATCGTGTCGACAACCTGCTGGACAGAGGCCTCGATCGCCTCGCGCACCTGCTCCGCAGTCACCTCGACCGCGCGCGGGAGGCCGGTCAGCAGGTCGCGGCCACGAAGTGTTACGCGCTGGTCGTCGTAATCGCCCGGGTAGGCGGAGCCAATCGCGATCTTGATGTCCTCCGCCGTCCGCTCACCGAGCAGCAGGTTGTACTCGCGTCGTGCGTAGGCAATGATGTCCTGGTCGAGCTCGTCGCCGCCGATGCGCAGGCTGCGGCTGACGACGATGCCGCCGAGGCTGATGACGGCCACTTCCGTGGTCCCGCCACCGATGTCGACGATCAAGCTGCCAGTGGGCTCGCCGACCGGCAGGCCCGCGCCGATCGCGGCGGCCATGGGCTCCTCGATCAGCCGCGCCCATCGGGCGCCGGCGTTGAGCGCGGCATCACGTACGGCACGCTTTTCGACCTCGGTCACGCCACTCGGGATGCCGACGAGCATGCGCGGCCGCGGGATGAGGCCCACGCGGTCGTGCACCTTGCGCACGAAGTACTTGATCATCTGCTCAGTCACGTCGAAGTCGCTGATGACCCCGTCGCGCAGCGGCCGCACGGCGATGATGGTGGCCGGTGTGCGACCGAGCATCCGCTTCGCCTCTGCGCCGATGGCCAGGACGCGCCTGGTGCGCGCCTCGATTGCCACCACGCTGGGCTCGCTGATGACGATGCCGCGGTCACGGACGTGGACCAGCGTGTTGGCCGTGCCCAGGTCAATACCGATATCGCGCGAAAACATGCCGAGAAAGGCGTCGAGCATTCCGATGGTCGTTGTCCCTGATGGAGCGTCGACGGCCCGGGTAGGCGGCTCACGGGCGCTCGACGAAGAGAGCGCAGTGTATACCGGCTCCTGGGCCAACCCTGCCAGCGTCAGTGCCTATCGAACGAAATGCCGCGGTCGCGCAGGCTGACGTACGAGTCGGCGGCCAGGATCACGTGATCGAGCAGTGCGATGTCCAGCAGCCTGCCGGCCGCGATTGCCTCCGCTGTGAGGTGCAGATCATCAGGCGAGGGCTCCGGGTCGCCCGACGGGTGGTTGTGGACGACTATCACGCCTGAGGCATGGATGCGGACAGCGTCCCGGAACAGCTCTGCCACGCGCACCAGCGCGGCCGACACGTTGCCCTGGTACACCGTCACCTGTCGCAGCACGACGTTCTTTGTGTTCAGCAGCAGGACGCGAAGCTCCTCCCGCTCCAGCCGGCCCATCTCGGGCAGCAACCGATCGCAGATGTCGCGCGGGGCGCGGATCGTCCATCCTGAGCCGGTCGGCCCGCTCAGAGAACGGCGGCCGATCTCGAACGCGGCTAGCAGTTGCGCCGCGCGCGCCGTACCGACGCCGCGGATGCCGGTCAACTCGAGCAGATCCGCGCGAGCCAGATCACCCAGTGTTCCGTGACGATCCAGCAGACCCTCGGCCATGTCGATCGACGATCCGGCTGGGCCGCCGCTCCCCAACAGGACGGCCAGTAGCTCAGGTGCGCTTAGGGCAGCGGGGCCATGTGAGCAGAGGCGTTCTCGTGGACGCTCGGCAACGGGAAGCTCCCGAACGGCACGGCGCGTTGGGTCGGACGGTCGACTGGCCATCGAGGACCTCGCGGAATGGAAGCATCACAAGAGGGAAGTGCCCCCAGGCCCGGACAACGGAGCCCGCCGATTTCCCCGCCGTCCGGACCAGGGAGCGAAGGGCATGCTAGGCAGACCCCATTCACCGGCGATTGCCTCCGACTTAGCGGCGGCTCACCCGACCATCAGCCACCAGATGGTGCGCCAGGCAGGCTCTGCGCGAGCGCCAGCAGGACGACGCCGATGAAGTTGAAGGTCGCGTGGCCGGCGATCGCCGCGACAAGCCCGCGCCGCACAAACACCCACCCCAACGCCAGGCCAACCGGCGCGATGACCACCACGGTCAACAGCGCCTGGCGCGCGCCGTCCCAGGCAGCGCCGGGCCCGATCTCCACATCGATGTTCAAGGAGTGGACGAGGGCGAAGAACAGCGTGCTCCGAATTAGGGCTGAGCGAACCCCGCGGTCCCGCAGCCAGGCCGTGAGTGCCAACCCGCGGAAGAAGACTTCTTCGCCGATCGGGATGAGGACCGCTGCCCCGAGTACCAGGAGCAGCAAGTCCGTGAGGTTGGATGGCGCTGGGACGACGCTCGCCGACCGGGTGCCCAGGAGAACCGCCAACAGCGCGGCCACGACGGTCACCGGTACCCACAGAACGAGCATCGTCAGCGCGCCGAAACCAGCGTCGGCCACCACGCGACCGAACGGAGCACCAACCGGTAGGCCGAGCTCACGCCAGCCCAAGGCATCTGTCCTGACGACGAATAGCGAGACGATCAGCAGATAGGAGAGGGCCAGCGTCGTCGCGATGGCAACAAACGCGATCGAGGAGGAACGGGGATCCGGCAGCCCGATGAGAAGCAGGCTGCCGGCCAGGACGTTGGCCAGCACCAGCTGGAGCCCAAAGAGGATCAGCGGCGATGGGCCGCGGTACTCGGCCGCAGGGCGCCGGGCGCGTGCGATGACCTGGTACCCGGCCGACGACGACAATCCCAGGGCCGTCGGAACGAGCGAGATGAGGAGCAGGAGGCGGCCGATCTCCACGGGGGACAGAAGCGCAACGAACAGGAGCCCCAGGCCGATGGCAGTCAGCAGCCAGCCGAAGAGGTAAAGGGCCGGTGCCGGCCGGCCCTCAAGAGAGAAGGTGCCGCGCGGCGTTATGCGGCTGTCGCCGGGATCAGCGCTCAGGTCGGCAGGTCAGTTCTCGGTCGGCGCGGGCCGTGGCGCGCGCTCGGTCACTCGGCTGTCGACCGCGCTCGACGAGATCGCAGGCACCGCCGGCGGGGGCACCTGATCAGGGAACGTTTCGTTCTCGACCGGCCGTAGCGGACGACCCGCTGGTGGCGGCACGGCCACTTCCTGGAGCAGCTCGGGTCGCTCGAAGTCCTTGCCGCACCAGGCGCAGAGCGACCAGTCGAGCTCGACCAGGCGGGAGCAGTTCGGACACACGCGGCGCAGTCGGTTGCGGCAGGTCGGGCAGATGATCCAGTCCTCGTGCACCTGGCGCGAGCAGTTCGCGCAGTGCGGCTGGGACTCGATCTCGACCATCATCGCCTCTTCGGCGAGGGCCCTTTCGTTGG
>Ga0183260_10002596_pt1 | contig 14858 bp, 22 predicted proteins | sample AntDrymUQ4972206_2_FD_129768 | JGI IMG/M metagenome (GOLD analysis project Ga0183260, IMG submission 129768) | Polar desert sand microbial communities from Dry Valleys, Antarctica - metaG UQ497 (22.06) (version 2) (version 2) | ecosystem: Environmental > Terrestrial > Soil > Desert | place... | reverse complement strand
TAAAACTCAAAGGAATTGACGGGGGCCCGCACAAGCGGCGGAGCATGTGGCTTAATTCGATGCAACGCGAAGAACCTTACCTAGGCTTGACATGCTAGTTAAAGCGGGTGAAAGCCCGTGTCCGTAAGGGGCTAGCACAGGTGTTGCATGGCTGTCGTCAGCTCGTGCCGTGAGGTGTTGGCTTAAGTGCCGCAACGAGCGCAACCCCTGCCCTTAGTTGCCAGCGGGTAATGCCGGGGACTCTAAGGGGACTGCCGGGGACAACTCGGAGGAAGGTGGGGATGACGTCAAGTCAGCATGACCCTTATGTCTAGGGCTGCACACATGCTACATTGCGCGTTACAAAGGGCTGCGATCCCGCAAGGGGGAGCGAATCCCAAAAAAGCGCGCCTGGTTCGGATTGGGGTCTGCAACTCGACCCCATGAAGGCGGAGTCGCTAGTAATCGCAGATCAGCAACGCTGCGGTGAATACGTTCCCGGGCCTTGTACACACCGCCCGTCACACCACGAAAGTGGGTAACACCCGAAGCCGGTGGCCCAACCCCTTGGGGAGGGAGCCGTCGAAGGTGGGATCCGCGATTGGGGTGAAGTCGTAACAAGGTAGCCGTACCGGAAGGTGCGGCTGGATCACCTCCTTTCTAAGGAGCATTAAGACTCCTAGTTGAAGACATTGATCTCCTCCGGCAGGCACACTATTGAGCGCTCAAGGGCGGCAGATCGACCTTCCCCCCCACCGCAGCGCTAGCTGCTGACGTGGAAAAGTTCGATCAGCGGCGGTCCTCTCTGCGTCGTCTTCTCAGCGCGGCCTGCCGGCGGGCGCCGGGGGAGAGCTGCGAACGGTCGGCCGCCACTTCTCTGACACCTCTGAGCTCGCGCCGCGCCATGTCGGCGGCGCAGGACTGGTGCCAGTGTTGATGCCGGGAGAGGGCCTCGTAGCGGACGAGGACGTGGTCGCTACCGACCTCGATACGCTCCCCACAGCCGGGGCAACGGTACAGCTTCTTCGCCACGACAAGCGACAGCACCACGGGCTCCCCGTCGAGGTCTGTGGCCTTGAGGCTCTTTCTTCTGGTCACCAACATCGGAGCCTCCTCGGCAGGGATCACCTCATGTACCGAACCCGCAAAGCGCGGTTCGCTACCGATGATCATCCTGGCAGGTCATCGCCTGGTCGGTTGAGGCCGCACTCCCAGGGCCGACTCGGGCGACAACCTGCAGGATGAATGGGGGAGGGCCACCGCAAGGCTGGGTGCCGGGCCGCGCTTCAATCGCATTCCGGCGGCAGCTCGAGCACCCAGCCGGGCCTGATGAGGTTGGGGGTCGTTCCAATCAGGCTGCGGTTGGCGCGATGTATGCGAGGCCAGTAGCGGGCGATGCGGCGAGGATCCTCGGTGTCGAGAACTCGGCCGGCGATGGTCCACAAGGATTCCCCGGCGGCCACTTGGTAGCGTCGATCGCAGTTAGCCGAGGGAGCGCGAATCTGATCGCCGAGCTGTTCGGTGTCTGCCGAGGGTCGCGGTCCCGGCTCGATGCGGCTGGGGAAGAGAAGGATCCCCTGCCCTCGTCTTTCACGTCCATGCCCGGCACCGGCCGGGGTCGCTCGATTCAGGGGCCGGTATGAGGCGCCCGCTCCGAATCCGTCGACGTCGACAACTCTGTGGTCGTCCGACGGCGGCTCGATTGCCCTGGCCGGGACGAGCGGGCGAAGAGGGGGGAGCCCGCTCGTCCGTGACCAGGGGGGCTCGACCGACCGGCGGGGGGAGGGCGCCTGGTCCGCCGAGAAGGCAGGAGGGGTAGTCAGTAGCGTTGCGGCGCAACTGACCACAGAGGTGAAAGGGGCCCGTAGCCGCGCGCGGTTGCGGGCACAAGCCCTCAGCGGCTTGGAGGGCAACGACGCCACTATTCGCAGAATCGCCCACAGGCAGGAAGCCGCGAGCAGAGGGACGACCATGGAATCCGTCCACGAATCCTCTATAAACATCCAGTAGCCTCCGTTTAACTCTGTTTACCTGTGGTAACGGCTGTATGCTCGCACCAACCATCAACAGTTGTCAAGAAATTCCTCTCGACTACCCAAGTAACGGGAAAGTATGGAAGAATCACCCTTTCCTTGGGAGAAAGTGGGCGACGGTGGGAGCTGAGTCTCCTGAGCTGGACCTAGTCATCTCGAGCCTGGCCGCTTCGTTCGAGGCCACTGTGGCCCGCTCTCAGGACGAGGCCGCCGCGGATCTGGCGCTTAGCCTTCGCCAGGGTCGAGCCCTGATCGAAGTGCTTTACCGAGCGCAGGGCTTGGAGGTGCAGCTATCCGGTGGAGCCAGGCATTCCGTGACACTGCTGGGAGACGACTTCTGTGGGATCGGTGAGCCGGTGGTCAGAGTCTTGACGTGGACGACAGCAGTGTTCCAGACGACGGCTTCGGTTGCCGCCCCGAAGCGTTTTGCAGGCGATTTGATTGCGCTCGCCCGGGAGTGGACGCGCCGAGGAGCGCACGTCGACGTTGTTACTGGGGCGGGCGGGTTGCGGGGGAGGCTGGCCGAGGCGGGCTCGGACTATTTGTGTGTGATGGCCGCAGCTGGGCCGCGCTACGTGCCCCGGGCCGCCCTCACTGAGATGACTCTTCTGCGCGAGGGGTCAGCGGGTGCGTCCTGATCCACTCTCTGGTCTCGGCATGGAGGCGATCGAGATAAACCTCGAGCTGGTTCTTGTCGATGCGCCATACTCCGCGGCCCCCAAGTTTTATGGCGGGCAGCTCGTGACTTCTCACCAGGGCGTAGACCTGGGTGACGCTGACGTTGAGATAAGTGGCGACCTCTTCGAGCGTCATGAATCGGGCCACCAGACCGGGTCCTTCGCCGGGGTCTTGAGCGCTGCTCATGGCCGGAGCCTAGCAAAGCTAGCCTCCGTTTGGACGAATGTGCCTTTGTTTACGTCCAGGAACCTCGAAGAGACCCGCAGTCCGTGGACATCCCGGTAGCTCGCCGGCTCTCCAAGCCGGCCTGGGTGAATCTGAGGAGCGCCTTGGGCCTTGTACTTTTCTGTGCTGCGTTCGCCGGAGGCCAGAGAGTGTTGAGCGAGGCTCGCGCGACCACGCTGGTGTGGGCGGCGGCGCGGGATCTTCCGGCCAACTCCACGTTGGCCTCCGCCGATCTCGAACCCGTTGCGGTCAGGCTTCCATCGGAGTTGCTCGCCCACTACGCATCAGCCGCGGCGGAGGTCGAGGGCGAGTTGACGACCCGTTCATTGCGCCAGGGAGAGCTTCTTCCTGCCCTCTCTCTTGCACCTGCCGGCACGGCTTCGGGGATCGGCTCGATCAGCATCCCGGTGAGTCCCGAGCACGCCGTGGGCGGCTCCCTGCGCCCCGGCGATCGGGTCGATGTCTACGCAACGTTCGATCCGGCCGATGTTCGTGCCCGCACCACATCGATATTGCGCAATGCCGAGGTCTCAGACGTCATCGAGGCGTCGGGACTGGTGGTGGGCGGGGAAGCTGCAGTGGGTATCGTCGTATCGGCCTCCCCGAGCAGGGCGGCGGCGGTTGCGTTCGCCGTGCGGACCGGGGAGATAGACGTTGTCCGCACCATCGGCCCTTCCGAGGGCCCCTCGACAATAACGATTCGAGCCGGCGACTTCGAGTGAGGGCTCTTCGGGTCGTGACTCTCGGTGGCGATCCACAGCTGGAACCTGCTCTTGCGGTTCGTATCGGATCCCACCCCGGGGTCGAGCTCGTAATGCGATGCCTGGACCGAGTGGAGTTGCTTGGTGCGATTCGGGGTCTCGATCTTGATGCAATTGTATCGGTAGGAGCTCCGACCTGGCTCGACCCTCAGACGCTGCAAGAAGCTTCAGAGGCGGGCGTTCGCGTCGTCGGCGTGAGCGACGACCCGGCTGCTGTGCACGAGCTTTCCTCTCGAGGAGTGACGGTGTTGGACTCCGAGCGGGAGGTCGACGACATCGTGGCGGCATTTCGTACACAACCTCTTACTCCGGCTGCAAACCCTGAATCCCAGTCGCAGCGAGGCAGGCTGATCTCCGTGTGGGGTCCGAAAGGCGCACCAGGACGCACGATGATCGCGATCCGACTTGCCCTCCAACTCAGCCGTGGATCACCGGACACCCTGCTGATCGATGCAGATCCCTACGGTGGAGATGTTCTTCAGGCCTTCGGGATCATCGAGGAACTGCCAACGGTCGTATGGGCTGCCAACGCCGCGGCAAAGCAGGGTTTCGACGCCCAAGCTCTGGCCTCAGACCTGCGCCGCGCGGCCCCCGGTGGCCCGGTGGTGATCCCCGGTCTTCCTAGGGCGGAACTGTGGGCGGAGATATCCGACTTTGGCTGGCGCCGGCTGCTGAGTGCTGCGCAATCCTCCTTTGCTTTCACCGTCTGTGATGTGGGTTTCTGTCTCGAGCCCGATCCCTCCCCCTATCCCGGGGCGGGAGAGGGACGCAACCGCATGGCCCGCGCTACCGCGGCTGCAGCCGACCACATCGTGGCGGTGGTGCGCGCCGACGCTCTCGGTATCAAGTCGTTCCTGTGGGGCTTCGAGAGCCTCAAGCAGATCTGCCCAGAGGAACGGGTGATTGTGGTGCTCAACCGTGCGCGCCGTGGTGAGGAAAGGGAGGTCGCCGAGCTGGTGCGGCGCCATACCGGCAAGCGCGTGGCGGCCGTCCTCTTCGACAAGCCTCAACTCTGTTTGCAGCGCTTGGAGCAGAACGGAAAGTGGCACGGCGCCGAGCTTCCTGCGGGAATCAGGGATCTCGCCGCGGCCGTAGGAGGAGTGGTCCCCCCTCGGGGAGTGCTCAGCAGGATGGGGGGCCGGAGATAGGTGGAAAACGCCTTGGTCCTCGTCGAGGAGGAGGTGCGCGAGCTCGTCCGGCGTCGCGGAGTCGATCCTGCCAACGATTCATCCACCTCTGTGGGTCGCCTCGTCGACGAGGTCTTGGGGGAGTACGAGCTCCGCATGCACTCGAGCAACCTCCCGATCATCCGCGATCGAGCTGCCGTTCGAAAAGCGGTCTTGGATCGCGTAGCGGGCTTCGGTGCACTTCAGGAGCTCATCGACGATCCCGAAGTAGAAGAGATCTGGATCAACTCTCCGGCGAGCATCTTCTGCGCGCGCCAAGGTCGACATGTGTTGACGAATGTGACGCTCGAGCCGGATGAGATACGCGATCTCGTTGAACGCATGCTTCGCACCAGCGGGCGACGGCTCGATCTCTCGACTCCGTTCGTCGACGCAACGCTTCCTGACGGTTCGCGGCTTCATGTGGTGATTCCCGACATCACGCGTCGTCATTGGGCCATCAACGTCAGGAAGTTCGTGGTCCGCGCCCATCGCCTGGAGGAGCTTGTACGGCTTGGTTCCCTGGATCCGGCGGTCGCCGGGTTCATGGACGCGTCGGTCAGGGCGGGACTGAACATCGTTGTTTCGGGAGCGACTCAGAGCGGCAAGACAACCATGCTCAACTGCCTTGCCGGCTGCGTTCCGGGCGGCGAACGCGTCATCTCCTGCGAGGAGGTATTCGAGCTTCAGGTGGGACTGCCAGACGTGGTGTCGCTGCAGACTCGCCAAGCAAACCTTGAAGGCAAGGGTGAGATCGATCTCAGAAGGCTCGTTGTCGAGGCCCTCCGAATGCGCCCGGATCGAATCATCGTGGGTGAGGTACGAGGCAAGGAGGCATTCGACTTGCTCGTCGCCCTCAACTCCGGGTTCCCAGGAATGACCTCCATACATGCAAACAGCGCACACGAAGCGCTCGTCAAGCTTCAAACGCTCCCCTTGCTCGCCGGTGAGAACGTCAGCCATTCGTTCGTCGTCCCGACTGTCGCTGCGGCGATCGACCTGATCATTCATCTCGGCCAGCGAGAGGGCCGCCGGCGCACGATGCAGGTTCTGGGTGTGACCGGGCGGATCGAAGCAGACCGGATCGAGACGACATCGCTGTTCGAGCGCTCTCAGTTGGGGCTCGAGTGGACGGGGCATCGGCCCCCGCATCCCGAGCGCTTCGAAGCAGTGGGAATCGATCTAACCGAGCTGCTCCGATGAGGTCCGTGGTGGCCGTCCTCGGTGCCCTCGGATTGCTCTTGCTCTACGACGGCTTGACGGCAGCGGGCAGTGCCAACCACAGACCGTTGGCGGGCCTCGACCGGCTTGCTGCTGAGGCCGGGCTGCCGGTGATGTCGGGGGCTCGGATGCTGCTCGCAAGCGCGGGAGGCGGCTTGGCCACACTGGTGGTGGTAGCCGGCGTCACCGCTTCTTTCGTGCTTGCCTCGGCCTTCTCGGTGGTAGCGGTATGGATGCCTTTTGCTTGGGCCCGAGCCCGCCGGCGCAGCCGCGCGCACTCGTTTGGAGAAGCGTGGCCCGACGCGATCGCGTCGGTGATCGCCGGTGTCCGCGCAGGCGTATCTCTGCCCGAGACCTGCGCCTCGCTGGCCGAGCGCGGACCCCAAGAGCTCAGGCCCGGCTTTACTTCCTTTGCTGCCACCTACCGTGCTTCGGGGAGCTTCCATGCCGCACTTGACCGCTTGAAATCAGAGTTGTCCGATCCGGTGGGGGATCGCGTCGTTGTCTCTTTGGGACTTGCTCACGATGTCGGCGGTACCGACCTGGTGCGGGTTCTCAGAACGTTGAGCGACTTCGTCAGAGAGGACCTGCGCGTGCGCAAGGAGGTACAAGCACGCTGGTCGTGGACTGTGACGGCGGCGCGCGTGGCGGCCGCTGCGCCGTGGATAGTTCTGTTGTTGATGTCCGCTCGGCCGGAGGCTGCGGCGGCCTTCAACTCATCGACGGGCGCCATCGTAGTTGCCACCGGCGCAGCCGTGACGACATTGGGCTATCGGCTGATGCTGAGAGCGGCCCGGCTTCCCGAGCCGGGGCGGTTGAGCGAATGATCACCTTGCTGGTGGCGCTGTCGGCTGCAGGCCTCACGATCGCCGTTCTTGCGCTCCCTCCGTTTGCCGGCTCCCGACTCTCAGAGCGCGTCGAGCCTTATCTGAGCGGGCTGCGCGGGAAGCCGAGTTCGTTGCTGGCCCGCCCTCGACGAAGCCAGGGGGCCTTTACTCAGAGGTTCACGGCGGTTGTGACGAGCCGGCTCCCCGGCTCCCGAACGACTTTGGAGCGTCGCATGGAGGCAGCGGGAAGGGAGCCAGATGCCGAACGCTTTCGCATCGAGCAGCTGTTCTGGGGCGGAATGGCCCTTGTGGTCGGTTGGCTTTGTGCCGGAGCAGCTTCTGCCGCCGGAACTGCCCTCGATGTGCGTGTGCTGCCGTTTCTGAGTGCATTGATGTTCGCCTGCGGTTTCCTTGGCTGGGACTGGTTACTGGGTCGCGCCGTCGAGCGCAGACGCGAGGTTCTCGATGAAGAGCTCCCCACTGCCATCGACCTGATGACGCTGGCGCTGATGTCTGGTGAATCGGTGCCGGCAGCATTCCAGCGCGTCGCTCTGGTGCTTGGCTCCGGAATCGGTGCAGAGTTGTCGGGGGTGATCACTGAGATGAGGGCCGGGGCCTCGGTCATAGAGGCTATCGAGGGCTTGAGGCAAAGAGTTCCGGGTCCGGCCACGGCCCGATTCGTCGACGCCCTGGTTACCGGCATCGAACGCGGCGCGCCGCTGGCGGACGTGTTGCGCGCGCAGGCAGAGGATGCGCGAGACGCGCGTCGTCGTGCTCTGCTCGAAGCAGGGGGAAAGCGGGAGGTCTTGATGCTCCTCCCCGTGGTGTTTCTGATAATGCCCGTGGTGGTGGTTTACACCCTGTATCCCGGGCTCGTATCTCTTGATCTCTTGGCTCCGTAGTTGCCGATTCAATCCGGGCTAAAGAAGGGAGTGGCGGTGGGTTTCGTGTGGATGTGGATTTGCTCCTTGCTCGAGGACGAGCGAGGAGACGTCCCCGGCTGGGTGCTTATCGTGCTGATGACGAGCGCTCTTGTCGTGGCGATATGGACGGTCGCCCGTGGCCGGCTTGTGGGTATTGTCGAGAGCGCGCTCGATACGGTGTGCGGAAGCGTCGGCTGTTAGCTCCAGCGCGGGTCGCACGCGCCCAACAAGGCTCGGCCCTGCTCGAGAGCATATTCGCATTGCTCCTGCTGCTGATGCTGGTTCTCGGTGCGATACAGGTTGCCTTCGTTCTCTATGCGCGCAATGTGGTGGCGGCGTCTGCTCACGAGGGCGCGCGGGCGGCCGTGGAGTTGGGGCGCAATGTGAACGACGCTCGCACTGTCGCGTCGGAAGTCGTCAGATCCTCCGCCGGTGGTCTCGTGGAGCAGATGGAAGTTGCCGTATCGGTCCAAGCCGTCGGCGACATTTCGGTCGTGCGCGTTCGGGTGACAGGCCGCCTCAAGAGTTTCGGAGTCATCCCCTTACGGATTCCGGTTGGTTCGGTAGCAACTTCCGTGCGGAAGGAGGCGCCGGCTTGAGCTCGTCAGATCAACAAGGCCAGGCTCTGATCGAATCGCTGCTCCTGGGAATGCTGCTGCTGGTGCCGTTGATCTGGGCGCTGGGCGTGCTGGCCGATCTCCATCGGAGTGCGCTCGCCACGGCGGCGGCGGCTCGTGAAGCGGGCTTCGAAGCGGCCACTGCTTCCAGCGATGCAACGGCTGCGGCCGCCGTCGATGCCGCCGTGGCGCGTGCTCTCATCGACGGCGGCATCGACCCAGCAGAGGCGCGCGCGTCGTGGGCGGCGATTCCGAGATTGGAGCGTGGCGCAGCCGTGGAGGTCCAGGTCTCGTATCCGGTAACGGTTGTCCAGGCCCCCTTTCTTGGCCGGGTGGCCGGGCCTTCGATCTGGGTCACCTCCCGGCATGTGGCGCGCATCGATCCCTATCGAAGCCTGTGACGAAGCGGGCGACGAACGAGCGAGGGCAGGCGACCGTTCTCGTCATCGGCCTGTCGCTGGTCGTGTTTAGCATCGCGGGCCTGGCGGTGGACGGCACCCGCGCCTTCCTCTTTCGGCGCAGTCTTCAGAACAGTGCCGACGCCGCGGCTCTAGCGGCGGCCGCAGAGCTCGATCAGGCTGCCTACTACGCAAGCGGCGGTGAGGTTGCGGTGCTCGACGAGAATGCCGCTCGCAGGTCGGCGGCCGAGTGGCTACAGAGGCGAGGCTTGCCGTTGAAAGCCGAGGTGGCAACTGCCCCCGATCGCGTCGAGGTCGTCGTCAGAGGAGCGGTCCCCACCACCTTTCTGGGCCTCGCCGGCATCACGGAGCTCCCTGTGGCCGCACGCGCCGATGCCTCTCCCATCGCGGGTGGCCCCTGATCAGATTCGCCGGCCGCCCGACTTTGTAGAGCTGGCATGGGAAATCCGGCGCCAGAGAGGCGACAACCTATATGTTGAGCGGGTAATCCCCCAGGAGGGGAGATAGGGCAGAGAAGAGGAGGCGCATTGAACAAGACTGAGCTGATCGATTCGGTAGCCAAGACGACGGGCGAACCAAAGCGTGTCGTAGGCGACGTGGTCGATGGGGTCGTGGACACGATCCAGAAGCAGGTGAAGAAGGGGGACAAGGTCACGCTTCCGGGCTTCGGCACCTTCTCACGCAAGCAGCGCGCGGCGCGTCAGGCGCGCAACCCCCAGACCGGTGAGGCCATCAAGGTCAGAGCCACCAAGGTGCCCGCCTTCAAGGCCGGCACGGGATTCAAGACCGTTGTTTCAGGGAGTCGCAAGAAGAAGGCTTAACGCGGAGAAGGTATAGCGCGAAGGAGCGGAGCGCAAAAGCGCCGGGCTTAGCCCGGCGCTTTTTGTGTTTCGAGGGCTCTTTGCCTTGAGGACCGTCAGAGAACCGAGGTCCGGGCTCAGATGAGGTTGGTGGCCCCGAAGGCGACCTCCTCCTGCTAATGCCCTCTTCTGGAACAGAGGATGACGGGAGGGTGTGACAAGTGGTTCGCAATTCTAGGAGCGCCCGGGCCGCTATCTTGGGTCCGTGAAAAGATCTCTCGGTGGAGGCGCGCATCGCGGGCCGGTGGCGCACGTTCGGCAGCGACGCTCGATCCGGATCGTCCAAGCCCTGTTGGTTCTCTGCGCCGCGGGACTGCTGCTGTTCGCGGGTTACTCGTGGGGGCTGAGCTCGGGCTACGAGCGAGGAGCGAGGGCCTCAGGAATTGATCCGCCCACTCGGTCGAGCACTTCCCAGACGGTGGTCTTGGGAGTGTTGGCTGTGGTGGCGCTGGGAGCGGCGTTGGCATTGCAGGGATCCGGCGTGCGCATTCCCGTACCGGCGCGGCTCGATGACCTCACGGCGCGCGCCGAGAAGGCGGCGGTCGATCGAGCCGAGCGCGTTGCTACGGGCCGGGACGGCTGAGAGGCCGCGGCGCTAGTTAGCCCGGCCGGCGCGAGCGATCCAGTGGGCTGCGGCGCGGCCTGCTGCGGTTCCGGCGGCCTCCGGCCTTTCCAGCAAGTCGGCGATATCGCCTGCCCGGTCGATGTCGAGTTCAAGCCGTGGAAGCCGGAGGATCGAGCAGCGGAGCTTCGCCGCGGAGGCGTGAGCGAGGTGAGCCTGAAGGCTGCGTGGCCCGAAAGAGGGTTCGATGAGGCCGGCTCGGCTCATGTAGAGAGCGTTGGTGCCGCCGTCGCGCAGGGCCGGAACTACCACCATCTCTGAAGTCGCGCCCACGTCGAAGATGTCCAGCAGGTCGGTACGCGTTCCCAACGGGACATCGGCGGGCACGATCGTGATCGACGTCGCTCCCTGTTCACCGGCGTAGGCGACGGCAGCCCTCAACGCGGGGTTGAGGCCGCCGCCGGGGTCCTCGATCACGCCGAACCCGAAGTGGCGGGCACGGCGCTCGACCACGGGGTCGGCCGTTACTATCCACCAGCGAATCCAATCGCCTGCGGCGCATAACGCCAGCGCATCGTCCAACAACGCGCTCGCCAGGGCGCGACGCGCATCATCCCCAAGCTCCTCGGCGATGCGCTGCTTGGCGAACACGAAGCTCTTGACTGGAAGGATGCCCACATCCATGACGCCCGGAGACTACGCTACCCCCCGGTAGGGTCACGGGCGGGCGGAGAAAGGGGGGGCCGAAGTGGAGCGGATCGCTCGCAAGCACTGGAAACACCTCTATGAGGAAATCATCTCCACCGAGATCTGCTGCGGCTGCTCTGCGTGCATCGTCGCCTGCCCCCACAAGGTTCTCGAGCTTCGAGACTTCGATCCCGTGCAGACCGATGGCCGCTCCCCCTTCGATAACTGTATCCACGGCGAGGAGGGCTGTTCGCTTTGCGCGATGGCGTGCTTGAGGCTGGGGCCCGCGCTCCAGACCATCGAGAGCTCCGTCTTCGGCCGGCGTCGCAGGGAGTCCGAGCCGGAGGGTCCCTACCGTTGCAAGACGCTGGCGCGCGCGACCGACGAGCGCGTATCGGCGCGCGGCCAGGACGGCGGTGCAGTTACTGCCTTGCTCAAGTTCGGCTTCGATGAGAAGGAGCTGGACGGCGCGGTGGTGGCGGCTCCCTCCGAGGACGTGCCGTGGCTGGACGAGCCCAAGCTGATCCGCAGTTCCGAGGAGCTGCTGCGGACCGCCGGCTCTCGTTACACCTACTGCGCCACGCCGCTGGGGCTCAAGCAGGCCGTCGCAGCCAAGTGCAAGGACGTCGCCCTGGTCGGTGTCTCGTGCGAGTCGACCGCGGTGCGTGAGCTGGCCGCCCAGGGCATCAAGCGGTGGGTGCGCTCGTTGAGGCTGGTGATTGGACTGATGTGCTGCGAGACCTTCGACTACGGCGCCTTCATGGTTTCGAAGGTCGAACGCGATATGGGCCTGTCGCTAAACGACATAACTAAGGTCAACGTCAAGGGGCGTGTGATCGTCACGATGAAGGACGGCCGGGACGTTGAGATCCCACTGAAGGAGGCGAGGCCGTACGCCAACGAGTGGTGTCATCACTGCCCCGATTTCGCAGCCGAGCACGCAGACCTCTCCTGCGGCGGCCTGGGAATGGAAGGGTGGACCATGATCCTGGTCCGCTCCGAGCGCGGTGAGAGTTACCTCGAGCGGGCGATCGCTGCCGGTGTGCTCGAGCTGCGGGAGGCGGACGAGGAGCCGAGGGCTCTCAAGGTCATGGACAGGCTGGCGAAGAAGCAACGCCAACGCATCAAGGCTTCGGAGCCACATGCGGAGGCGCGCTGGCCGACAGAGCAACTACTGGCTGCGGCACGTAGCGAGGGATCCTCGGGCAAAGACCGGGGCTGACGCAGCGCCGACAATCGGACCGCTAGTCGCGGGCGGGGCGGCGGTGGCGGCGAAGCCGGAGTTGTGGCCGGCACCGAGATCTTTCCGGGGAGGGATTTCGCTGAGTGCGAGGCCTTTCGAGTAGTCCCTCGGCGTCCTTGAGGGCGAACACGGCCAGAGAGGGCAGGCGGCAACAAAACCGTCCCTTGCCTTTACTAGTCACGCGATCCTCCAGCGGATCGCTGATGCTGTTGAGCCATTGAAGCGATTTCCTCACCCGGGTTAGTGAACGTTCCTTACAGGAAATATTTACCACTAAAGCCCTTCCCCGGCTATCCGTAAAGTAAGACGGGCCCCCAATCGTCCCTGTTAAACGGCATCAAATGTGAACCGTGGACGATCCCCACCGCGACGCTGCCGCGAGAGGTAAGTGCGAGGTGACGTGCTGACAGAAGGAGCGGTCTCGTGGGGGCGGAGGACTTGAAGCCCGCTAGGCTGCGCCCTCGCGCTCGCCGCCCAGGCAGTCGGGGCACTTGAACACGCTGGTGGCGCCGGTGCCGGGCACGTGGACGCTGACGAAGCGCCCGTCGGAAACGGCCGCGATCTTGCGGCACCAGGCGCAGCGGGCGGTCATGCCCTCGGGGTAGTCACCCTCGATAATGGCGGCACGGGCGCGATGAGCTTCGGGTTCGGTCAGTCTCCTCATGCTGCCCAGTATATAGAATCTGACTTCGCTATCCAAATCAATGAGCGAAAATCCCCTGGTCTGCTCCGGGGAGATCAGGCCCTTCTCGGCTCCTCCGCGACCTCCGCCATGTCGGCTCGACGCAGATCGATGTGGCCCATCATCTCCGTGGGCGTGATGAAGTCTACGGGGACCCCGTAGTTCTGCAGATCCTCATACAGAGGCAGGTGGCGGTTCACCAGGTTTCCGATGACGCTCTTTACGATGAACAGTTCCGCCGGATAAGCATATTGAGCCCGCCAGCCGTGCTCCCCGGGGATCACCTTGCCCCACATCTTCACCCTGCCGACGACCGCCGGGTAGCGCTCGATCTCGAGGCGCGAACCCAACTTGCTCCAGGTGTCGTAGACCTCGAGCAGGCGCGTCAGCGAGTCGACGGCATAGAGACCGCATTTGCACTTGGGATCGGGGGCGTTGTGGTCCCCGCCCGAGTGCGTCAGCTCGAAGAGGAAGCCGAGGGTCTGGGTGCAGTCGGCGACCTTGGCCTGGCGGGGCCTCCAGAAGTCGTCGCAGGCCACACTCCGGAGCAGGTAGGGCCCGGTTTTCTTGCGGCGAACCCCCCAGGAATTGTCGAAGTAGCGGATGACGTGGCGCCTGGCGATCCACAGGCGCCAGCCCTCGACCGTGCCCGGATAGTCGGCGACGCCGCCCCCCAGGTCGTCGGAGAACCTCATGCCGGCACCGTGACCGGCTCGGGCGCCTCCTGCGGTTGACGGTCGGGAACGGGGTGACGCTCCGGGATCGGCGAGACGGTTGGCTCCCAGGTCTCCGGTTGTCCCTCTTCCCCGATGTCGAGCGCGCGCGGCCCCCGCCGAGGGATTTCGAAGTTACGGTCCCCGGCTCTGCCTTTGCCTGTCCCCATTGCTGCCCCCCTGTAGCGACACGTCGTTGTTCCTCCAAATAGTGGCAGGAAAAGGAAGGAAATGATATGGCCTCTACGGATGGTCTTGACGCCCGTCCAGGCTAGTCCTTGGCGTTCCCCGCAGGCGGTTGGCTGTGAGGTTCGGTGCGAAAGGGAGGCCGCCTCCCATTGCGCGCCTGGACAGGAGATGCTCCCTAGAGGCTTGGAGGGGACGGCGCTCAGCCGGAGGAGTCGAGGGCGCAGATGAGGTCGGAGGCGATGTCTGCCGGATCCTCTAGTCCGACCGAGAGGCGGCAGAAACCCTCGGATATGCCCGCCGACTCCAACTCCTCCGGCGAGAGCTGAGTGTGGGTGATGCTTGCCGCGTGGACCAGCAGGCTGTGATGGCCCCCGAGCGAGGCGGCCGGGGTGACCAGTCGCAGCGCTTCCTGAAAGCGTGCGGCCCGCTCCCGCCCGCCCGCCACCTCTAAGCCGAGCACGCCTCCCCCCATCCCACCCAGGAGCTTCTCGGCCAGATTCTTGCCGGGATCACCCTCCAGAGCCGGGTAGTGGACCGCCGCTACTCCAGCATGGCTCTTCAGGGACCGTGCCACCGCAAGCGCCGAACTGCAGGAGCGGTCGACCCGCAGGCCCACGGTCGCCAGTCCGCGCACCGCGAGCCATGCGTTGAATGGGGACAGGGTGGCCCCGAAATCACGTCCCAGCTCCTGCAGCTTGCGCACCAAGGCGCCATCTGCACACACGATGCCCCCGAGCAGGTCGTGATGTCCGCCGAGGAACTTGGTGGCCGAGTGAACGACGGCCGAGGCACCGTGCTCGAGCGGCCGGCACAAAACCGGGCTGGCAAAAGTGTTGTCGACCACCAGGGGTACGCCGGCCTCTGCCGTCAGGGCGCCGAGCTTGTCGAGGTCGGCAACCTGAACGCGAGGGTTCCCGATCGTCTCGCAGAAGAGCAGCCGAGCTCCCTCAAGCGCCTGGGCGATCCCGGCGAAGTCCGAGACATCAAAGATCCGGGCCGAGATCCCGTAGCGCGGCAACCTCGACTCCATCAACTCGTGGGTGCCGCCGTAGACCTGGCGGGCCGCCACGAAG